>Ga0265297_10000449_pt1 | contig 122484 bp, 119 predicted proteins | sample Munlanlwell13791_FD_192502 | JGI IMG/M metagenome (GOLD analysis project Ga0265297, IMG submission 192502) | Leachate microbial communities from a municipal landfill in Southern Ontario, Canada - Leachate well 137-91 | ecosystem: Engineered > Solid waste > Landfill > Unclassified | place...
TGCATGACAGTCCTCATCAGCACCTCCTTGCTGTCAAAATTGTTATAGAGAGTCTTTTTTGTAAGTTTCAACTCCCGAGCTATCTGGTCCATACTTAATTGCAAGCCCTTCTTTCTGAAAAGCTTGTAAAGTTGAGTTACATATCTCTCTTTTGAACTGACTCTGCTCATATTGTACAGTTTGTATTTATTCTGAATAATATTGAGGGGCAAGATCTTTCTGATTATACCGCATACCCATTACCTGTCCGTAGGCACCTGCAGATCTGATTGCCACAAGATCCCCTCTTTTTGTCTCAGGCATCGCAATATTTTTTCCGAATCTGTCACTTGACTCACAAATAGGTCCTACAACATCATATTTCAGGACTCTTCCCTTAGATGTGATATTCTGGAGTTTGTGGCTGGCCTGGTATAAAGCCGGTCGGATAAGATCATTCATGCCGGCATCAAGAATAGCAAATTTCTTTCCTCTTCCCATCTTCACATATAAAACCCTTGATATCAAAGATCCGCACTGTGCAACCAATGCCCTTCCTGGCTCAAAATGCACTTTCTGCCCTGGGGATACTTTAAGATTGTTGGCAATTATATTGAAATATCCTTCGAAATCAGCTATGGGCGTAGAGTCCGGATCTGCATAGTCTATGCCGAGACCGCCTCCAAGATTCAAATTTTCAATTATAACACCTCTTTCTGTAAACCACCTCTGCAAAACATCAATCCTTTCACATAATAGTCTGAATACGGAGAGGTCTGTAATCTGAGATCCGACATGAAAATGCAAACCTATCAGATTAATACTTTCCGATCTTTTAATGGTGTCTAATACAGACTCAAACATCCATGAACTTATGCCGAATTTATCCTGAGCACGTCCGGTACTTATATATTTATGCGTGTGTGCATCAATATCAGGATTGATTCTCAATGATATATTTGCGACTTTACCCATAGATGCTGCCAGATTATTGATTACTTCAATCTCAGGTATCGACTCGCAATTAAAAGCAAAGATATTTCCCTTGAGGGCAGTTATAATCTCTGCATCTGATTTTCCAACACCGGCATATACTATTTTTTCAGGAGCAAACCCTAATTTAAGAGCCAAAGCTACTTCATTACCACTGACACAATCCGCCCCGAGGCCGGCATCTCTTATTATGCCCAATATCCTTTCATCTGCATTGGCTTTTAAAGCATAGTGAGCATGATATCCGTACCTTTTTATTTGCTTTGTGTAAATATCAAGAGTCTTTTTCAAAAGACTCAGGTCATAGTAATAGAATGGAGTTTGCAACGATTCAAATCTCCCCAGAGTTGCTTTATCAAACATATCGTTATTAATAATTTGTCAATGTTGGCAAAATTAGTAAAAAACTTGTTCTTTACTTAAAATATCTATCTTTGCAGGAAAATTAAACCAACAGAAAATGAAACCGACTAAGAGAGATCTTTTGAAAGATACTATTAAGCACATTGACATCTCAAAGATTGACGCTGTTCCGTTTATTGACGCCATGCGGGATATGTCCTTTACATCTCGCGACACGGCAAATGCCGCGGATATCCTTCAGCTCATGATCAACGATAAGGACTCCACAAACTGGTTGATTATTGCCGGTAGCACTTCTGCCGGCGGTTGCATGCAAGTATATGTTGATATGCTGAAAAACAACATGATAGACGCAATCGTATCGACAGGTGCTTCTATTATTGACATGGACTTCTTTGAAGCTCTCGGGTACAAACATTATAAAGGTTCTCAGTTTATAAACGACACCTTCCTGAGAGACAACTATATAGATAGAATTTATGACACATTTATCGATGAAGAGGAACTCCAGGCATGTGATTCTACAGTTAAGGCAATTGCAGACTCTCTTGAACCTCGTCCCTACTCTTCTCGTGAATTTATTTATGAAATCGGTAAATGGCTCTCAAAAAATTCCGTTAAGAAAAATTCACTTATTCAAACTGCCTATGAACTGAATATTCCAATATTCGTTCCGGCATTTAGTGACTGTAGTGCAGGGTTCGGACTTGTAATGCACCAGATTGAAAGAATGAAAGAGGGCAAGCCATACCTTACAATTGATTCAGTTGCAGACTTCAGGGAGCTTACCGAGGTTAAGCTTTCAGCAAAGACAAGCGGTCTGTTTATGATTGGTGGCGGAGTACCTAAGAACTTTGCTCAAGACACGGTTGTATGCGCGGAATGCCTCGGCTTTGACGTTCCCATGCATCAATATGCAGTTCAGATAACCGTTGCCGACGTTCGTGACGGAGCATGTTCCTCATCTACGCTGAAGGAGGCAAACTCCTGGGGTAAGGTTAATACCGCACACGAACAGATGGTCTATGCTGAGGCTACTACGGTTGTCCCTATGATTGTTGCCTATGCATACCAAAAAGGTGACTGGAAGAAGCGTGAACGCAAAAACCACTCACTAATATTCAAAGACGGCACTAAAGGATCAGGCATACTTCTCAGCAATAACGACTGATTTTTAATTAACATAATATGAATAGAAGCCCGTCTGCTTAACGTCAGACGGGCTTCTATTTTGAATGCATCCCGGATCGGTTATTTCTGCAAAGACTTAATCCTGTGTTCAATCACAAAAGCAGACACTAAGCCGATTCCTCCAAAAAGGAGAGTCGTTGAGCCGTAAATAAGTTCGGCCATGCCTCTTGATGCATAATAGTCATCTCCTCTCATATATCCGTATGTGTTGAGAACTATAAAGAATCCGATAAGCAGGCCCAGACCTATTCCAACTAAGAGCAGACCTATTCTTAAAGAGAGGTATCTTCCGTCAATGTTCACACTTTTTCCAAACAATCTTGATAAATCAAATTTGTCTGTATTGACATTTTCCAGTTGGGAGATCTTCTCAATAATCATAAGTCTCTCTCTTTTTCTGACAAAGAGTTCGATTAACTTGTAAAAACCGAAAATACATATTCCGGTAACTAATGGGATGGTTATAAAATCTAACATGGCATTTGAATTTTGTTGTTCTGTACTTTTGACGAAGTCATGATAAAAAAGTTACATTAAATTATAATAACAGATAAAGTTGTAACTTCATCTTGCTTTGTGCGTCTTATAATAGAGATGAAAAAAGAAGAAGAGCTCACCCTCATAAAGCGGATTATTGACGGAGAAGAATCACTGTTCAACAGATTTGTTATTGAATACTCTCCACGAGTACTCTCTGTTGTAAGAGGTGTACTGAATAACCGTGAAGATGCCGAAGAGATTGCCCAGGATGTATTTGTGAAGGCATATTTTTCATTAAAAAGCTTCAGGGGCGATTGCTCTTTTTCCACATGGTTGTACAGAATTGCCTATAATATGGCTATTTCGAAAATCAGACAGAAAAAAAGCAGCTTTATACAGATAGACAACCTGCCGATACCTGATGACAGGATATCGGCATCAGAGAAAGTAAGTGAGCAGGAAGACCTTCAAAAACAACTCAATATATTACTGGAGGAGCTTTTGCCATCCGACAGGTTTATGATACTCTCATTTTATATGCATCAGAAAAGCATAGCAGAGATTGCAGAAATAACAGGTATGAGCGAATCTAATGTTAAAGTAAGGCTTCATAGGATAAAAAAGAGGATGGGTTTAATACTAAAAGGGAAAATGGAGGTGAGTTATGGATGAATATGATATTAAAATCAAAAGTTTGCTGGATAAGATAAGCAATGAATCAGTTCCTTATGGGTTTGAAGAAAAAGTTATGCGAAAGATATCCATGGAAACTGTCAAGAGAAGGGAACGAAAAGAAAATGTAACTCAGATAATGATTGCCACATTTTTTGTAATTCTTTTTGTGGCCATAATGATATACTTGAATCTAAATTTTTTCAAGCTTGATTTTTCTAATTACAGAATCAACATCCCAGAGTTTGATTTTAAAATCAAACATTTCTCTTTAATGCCTCTCTTCAACAGTGCATCTGTGAAGTGGGTTCTTATCGGGGCCAATATAGCACTCCTTTTAATTATTGAACGTATTGTTTCCTGGAGACTTGATAAAAGACATTAAGCGAGATGCTCTTTCCGAAGCAAGTCATTTACGGTTTTTACCGGGTTGAAAGTAATCAGAGGGACTTCCACAAAAACAGTATTCCATTGGCTCATAGAGCCATTCCATAAACCGGGCAACTCTAGGGCCTTTATCTTTTTACCTTCAAATGTTTTTGTGGATATAAACCCGGCCTCCCTATCCACAAACTTCTGTAAATCAAATTTATCCCCCTTGTAATTCTTTATCGAGCAAACAATGTCCACAGGATTAAAATGAGTAGAGGCAGAAACAGCGAGCGCAATTTCCGGGTTTTCCATGTTTAGCTGCGCTGATTCAAGAATCTGAAGAGATGTAGATCCATCTGCATCACGAACTATAAAAGGTCCCCCTCCGGGCTCTCCGAGATTTCTAACCATACCGCAAACCCTTATAGGACGATTTAATTTTGTTTTAAGAAAATCCTTAACGATAGCCTCTGGAAGAGGTGGGACAGAAATGCAAAGCTCTCTTTCAAGAAACAGGATTATTTCATTTTTTAAATCCTCGCAGTACTCTCCGTCAAGCTTATTAAGATAAGTGAATATTTTTTCCTGTATCCCGACAAGAAGGCCAATCAGCACCCTTTTCCACCTTACGGTTTCAGATAAATACTGTTCTCTTACAACGTTATCGATATTTTTTATAATAACTAAATCTGATTCAATGAGATTAAGATTTTCCACAAGCGCTCCATGCCCTCCGGGCCGGAATAATAAATCTCCGTCAGCATTTCTGAACGGGTTATTATTCATATCAACGGCAATAGTGTCAGTTTTTGCGCTCTGGAGAGTAAATTCCACATCGTACATAACACCAAAGCGGCTCATGTATTTTGGCTTAACATTTACCATGTGTTTTCTGAATGCTTCAATATGCTCGGCAGATACAGTAACGGACATCTGTGAGATACCATTATTACATCTGGCATACATGGCAGCCTCAACAAGATGCTCTTCAAATGAACTCCTTGAACCGTCAGGATATTTATGAAACTTGATTAAGCCTTTTGGTTTTGAAGCATAATCAAGGCCTTGCTTGCCGAGCAATGAATATAAAACTGATAAGGGATTGGATAAATCGCAATTACCAGTATTTATCAGGTCATTATAAAAAGCAAATTTTCCAATGTTGTCAAGAAACCTTTCAACCTCAGATCCGGGTTTTATCCCATCTCCTCTTTCCAAAACCGGTATTGCTTCATAAAGATCTTTGAACATCCTTGAGGCAGCTCCGGATGCAGGAACAAATTTACATATATCCCCCCTGTATTGATAATACCTCTGGTCTGCATCAGACTTCGTTTTATCGTCAAGTACCCTTATACCTTTTGCCGGAGTAGCCGCTGACACTATCTTAAGATATGGAAATCCCGATTTAAAAAAATCAATGTCTTTGAAAACCTGATCTGCAGATGAGCCTCTCTGTTCTATTTTTTCAATATCCTGCTTGCTAAACATATCAAAGTTATTTTATTTTCCGACAGATATTATGGTACAAAACTTCAGGAATCTCCCTTCTGTATTCGTAGTTGGCTCTTAATTGCTCAAATAGATCAGGATTGCTTCTAAGTTTCAGATCCATATCTAAAATAGGATAAGATTCATAGAAAAGTCGGTACAACCACTCCCCGTTATCTTCAATAATGTCATTCAATGCAGACGGCTCTTCATAGACAGGGTAATCTATCTTGAAGCCGGAGAGTTCCTTAAAACCGAAAAACAATCCGAATGAGTTAACAGAAAAAACGGTTGCATTAATCTTACCCTCCAAAGAATAACCTGCTATGTGAGGTGTAGCAATATCAGCGACAGAAAGAAGATCCCGGTTGATAAACGGCTCTCCTGCCCACACATCCAGTATTAATGCCCCAAGTTTCGTACGAACCGAGAGTAATGCCTGCTCATCAATGACCTCCCCTCTTGAAGCGTTAATAAATATAGTGCCCGGATTCATTAACTTAAAGAGCTCATGAGAAACTATTCCCCTGGTCGTCATATCCAATGGTAAATGCAGAGTCACTACATCAGACGCTCTTATTACTTCATTAACAGAATGAAAATCCTTCGGACTCAGATGATTTCTGGGTGGTTGATTTATAAGATCATTATGGGTGTCTCCCGATTCAAGCCTCTTTTGTACAGGAGGATCGCATCTGAGTACGTTGAAACCTAAAAGTGTCATTATTCCGGCCAGACGTTCCCCGACATTACCGGCACCTATGATTCCAACTGTTGAACCCATTATTTTCAAATTCTTCAGATGAGAAACGGTAAACAACGCTGTCAAGACATGTTGGACAACACCCCACGCATTACATCCGGCCGCATTGGTAAAAAAAATACCTTTTCTCCTGCAATAGTCCAGGTCTACATGATCACTGCCTATAGTGGCTGAAGCGATAAATTTTACAGGAGTCCCTTCAAGAAGTGCTTTGTTACAAATAGTTCTTGTCCTTATAATCAGGGCATCTGTGCCAGCCAGATCAGAACTCTTTATCTCACCGCCTTTCTTGTATTCCACTTCGGCATAAGGCTCTATAATACCTGCAATAAAAGGAATGTCAATATCAATAAGCACCTTCATGATTGTCTATTTTAGGATAATCTCGGCAACTAAATTCTCTCCAAGCTCTTTATTCATCATATTTCGTATCTGCTCCCTGTTTATAAATAACTGAGTCTTCGCGGCAGAAGAGTTTATAGAGCAGAAGAGCTTGCCGTCTCTGAAAAATTTGTTTGTTGTCATCAAAGCATACTTTTGTCCTACGACTTTGTCCCAAGCATTGAAAATCCGGGTCCTTTCAAGGCCGGGTTCAAGACCGTACTCCTTTACAAAAAGCTTCAAGAGCTCTCCTACAGGTATGTAATTAACTCGTTTCACCTGACAACCCCATTATCAATTTCAAAGGACAATGACTCCCCGTCTATCTCCTCAAGTATGTTTGATATCCTGACTTTATTGCTGTCTGTTATGAAAATTTGCCCGAAAAAATCTGAGGATACAAGTCTGAGCAGTTGTTCGACCCGAAGCATGTCGAGTTTGTCGAAAAGATCATCCAGCAATAGAATCGGGGATACTCCGTGCAGCTTTTTCATAACTGCAAACTGTGCAAGTTTCAGCGCTATTAAAAAGCTCTTTTGCTGTCCTTGTGAGCCCCCCCTTTTTATAGGATGGCCCTTCATACAGAAAATCAGATCATCCTTTTGAACTCCAGACGACGTGTAACCAAGATATTTGTCCTTTTCAAAAGTTCTCACAAGAATATCAAGCAGGTCCTCTTCATGTAAGTCAGAGCGATACTCTATGTCAACCTCCTCTCTTTCACCTGATAAAAGATTATAGTACTCTTTGACCAAAGGTAAAAGTCTTTGTATAAAATCCTCTCTCTTTTTGAATATATATGAAGCATTTGCTGAAAGTTGCTCATTGAAGGTGGACATGAGTTCTACTTGAATTATTTCTCCTTTTAGCAGTCTGTTTCTCTGAATAAGTATCTGATTATAATTTTGAAGACGCCTAAGGTACTCTTTATCAATTTGCGAAAGAATCGCATTTATGAATTTTCTTCTCTCTTCACCGCTTTCATTAATCAATGATGTATCTGAAGGAGAGACCATAACAACTGGTATAAGTCCAATATGATCTGAAAATCTTGTATAGTTTCTTGAATTTCTTTTCAAGATCTTTTCCCCTTTTGAATTGAATGATAATGAAATATTTTCGACTCCGGAATCCTCTCTGGCATATTCCCCGTTAAGTGCCGTGTACTCTGAATCATACATTATCGAGAGGTGATCAACCGTTGAAAAAAAACTCTTTGTCATTGACAGATAGTAAACTGCATCCAGTAAATTTGTCTTTCCTGACCCATTTATTCCTGTTATGCAATTGATCTTGGGAGAGAAGATTATGTGAGCTTCCGGAATGTTTTTAAAATTGGTGACCGTAATCTTCTTAAGATACATATGTTTCTGTTTTATACACAAAGTTACTCCTTTTTTCAATTTAAATTTGAGATTAGACAAAATATTGTAATTTTGCAACCTGCATAAAAAATAGAAACAGAAATGTCAAAGAACATCACACATCACGAACAGGAGACTGTTGCTGAAGCTGTTAATCAGACTGAGCATTTTATTGAGAAGTACAAAAAACCTCTAATCTACTCTGTTATAACAATAGTAGCAATAGCAGCTATCAGCTTCGCATACCAGCAATTTTACCGTAAACCTAAAATTAACGAGGCTATGGCTCAATCATTTGTAGCCGAGAGATATTTCCGTGCTGATTCATTTGCACTGGCTCTCAATGGTGACGGGAATGCCCTTGGATTTAAGCAAATAATTTCTGAATACGGTGACAAGTCAGGCGCAGCCGTTTATCTTTATGCCGGTATCTGTGAGCTTCAGCTAGGCAATTATAAAGAGGCTATCGATTTTCTGAAACAATATGACGGTGATGACCCGATTCTACAAGCCAGGGCTTTATGTAACATTGGCGATGCATATGCTTTTCTGCAAGACAATAAGGAAGCTTTGAACTATTACCTTAAGGCTGCCAAGCATGTCGACAATGAATATGCTGCAGGGTATCTGCTTAAAGCCGGGATTATGTATGAGGAGTTGGGAGACACAGAAAATGCACTTAAGTCGTATGAGGAGATTAAGTCTAAATATCCTGCAACTGTAGAGGGGTATGATATTGATAAATACATATACAGAATTAAAAAATAGTTGATCCGTACCTATGGGAAGAGCATTCGAGTTTAGAAAAGAGCGAAAATTCAAACGTTGGGGTAACATGTCCCGCGTGTTTACTAGATTAGGCAAAGAGATAACCATTGCTGCAAAATCCGGTGGTGGTGATCCTGATAACAACCCTAGACTCAGGGCTCTTATATCTTCCGCACGCTCTGAAAACATGCCTAAGGATAATATCGAAAGGGCAATAAAGAGGGCAGTTGAGAAAGAGCACAACGATTACAAGGAGGTTGTTTATGAAGGTTATGGGCCATACGGCATTGCTTTTCTCATTGAGACAGCGACAGACAATACAACCAGAACAGTAGCCAATGTTAGAAGTTACTTTAATAAATCCAACGGTTCACTAGGGACACAAGGCAGTGTAGAGTTCATGTTTGACAGAAAATGTGTTTTCCGTGTCAGGTCTGCTGCCCCGGTTGATTTAGAGGAGATGGAACTTGAGCTTATCGACTTTGGCGCTGAGGAGTTATTCATGGAAGATGACAATATTGTCATCTACGGAGTTTTTGAATCCTTTGGAACCATTCAAAAGTATATTGAAGAGAAAGGATACGAACTTGTCTCCGGTTCTTTTGAAAGAATCCCGAACACCGAATTAAAGGAACTTAACGAAGAGCAGAAAGCCGATATAGAAAAATTGATTGAGAGGTTCGAGAATGATGATGACGTTCAAAACGTCTATCATACGATGGCAATATAGCAAGTTTCCTGTATATTATTCAATATGGTGTCTAGAATTTTAGACACCTTTTTTTTTGGTCTACTCCTTATAAATATCTACTTTTGCAGGATAATATAAGAATTTCTATCACAAAAAACAAATAAATTTTATGAAACTGTCTCATATTGAGCACATCGGTATTGCTGTCAAGTCACTTGAAACAGCTATCCCCTATTACGAAGAGATGCTCGGTTTAAAATGCTACGCTGTAGAAGAGGTTACAGACCAAAAAGTTAAAACTGCCTTTTTCAAAATCGGACAAACTAAGATTGAACTTCTGGAAAGCACAGACCCTGAGGGTGCTGTAGGTAAATTCATCGAAAATAAAGGAGAGGGTGTTCACCACATCGCCTTTGCAGTGGAAGACGGAGTACAGAACGGGCTGAATGAGCTTGAATCCAAAGGTGTAAGGCTGATTGACAAAGCTCCGAGAAATGGGGCCGAAGGTCTTAAGATAGCCTTTCTTCATCCAAAATCAACAGCGGGAGTGCTGACAGAGCTTTGCGAGAATCCTTCCAAATAAATTGCTTAACTAAACAAAAGAAATATTAAATAAATAAAAAATGAGCCAGCAACTTGAACAAGTTAAAGCGCTGATCCAACTACGTGAAAAAGCGCGTTTGGGAGGTGGTCAAAAAAGAATTGATTCACAGCACTCAAAAGGAAAATTCACCGCTCGTGAAAGAATAGCAATGTTGCTCGACGAAGGCAGCTTCGAAGAGTTTGACATGTTCGTAACACACAGATGCACTAACTTCGGTATGGAAAAAGACACATTCCTTGGAGATGGTGTGGTTACAGGCTATGGTACAATAGACGGAAGATTGGTATATGTGTTTGCACAGGATTTTACCGTTTTCGGTGGTTCTCTCTCTGAGAGTTTTGCTATGAAAATCTGTAAGATTATGGACCAGGCGATGAAGATGGGCGCACCGGTTATCGGACTTAATGACTCAGGCGGAGCCCGTATTCAAGAAGGAGTTAATGCTCTTGCAGGATATGCCGAAATTTTCCAACGCAATATCCTTGCTTCGGGAGTTATTCCTCAGATTTCAGCAATATTCGGTCCTTGCGCCGGTGGTGCTGTATATTCTCCGGCACTTACTGACTTCAACATTATGACCAAAGGTACCAGCTATATGTTCTTGACAGGTCCGAAGGTTGTAAAAACAGTTACAGGTGAGGATGTTACTCAGGAACAACTTGGCGGTGCGTCTGTACATGCCAGCAAGAGCGGCGTAGCTCACTTTGCTGTTAATAGTGAAGAAGAGGGCATACATATAATAAGAGACCTTTTAAGTTTCCTTCCTCAGAACAACCTTGAAGAAGCCCCTGTCTTCCAGACTGAAGATCCTATTGACAGGCTTGACGATTCTCTCAATGAGATAATACCAGACAGCCCTAATAAACCATACGACATGTATGAGGTTATTGGTGCAATTGTTGATGATGGTAAATTCCTTGAAGTTCACAAAGATTATGCTACTAATATCATAGTCGGTTTTGCACGTTTCAACGGCTCGTCTGTTGGTATAGTGGCAAATCAGCCAAAGGTTCTTGCCGGAGTATTGGACAATAATGCTTCAAGGAAAGCTGCACGTTTCGTTCGTTTCTGCGATGCATTCAACATTCCGCTTGTAACATTGGTGGATGTTCCGGGCTTCTTGCCGGGGACTCAACAAGAGTATGGGGGAATCATCCTACATGGAGCAAAGCTTCTATATGCATACGGAGAGGCAACTGTGCCTAAAGTTACCGTTACTCTCAGAAAATCATACGGTGGAGCATATTGCGTTATGAGTAGCAAGCACCTTCGCGGAGACATAAACTATGCATGGCCTTCAGCTGAAATTGCAGTTATGGGACCTTCAGGTGCTATTGAAGTTCTTTACGGTAAAGAGATGGCTTCTGCAGAAAATCCTGCCGAATTTGCAACTCAGAAAGAAAAAGAGTACAGGGATGCATTTGCAAATCCGTACAATGCAGCGCGTTATGGATATATCGATGATGTTATCGAACCGAGAAACACACGTTTCCGTATTATCCGCTCTCTTCAACAGCTTACAACCAAGAAACTGACAAACCCTGCTAAGAAGCACGACAATCTTCCACTCTAATCACTTAATCAGCAAAAAATGAAAAAAATAACAAAAATATTTCTGTTGCTGGGATTTCTGTTTGTGAGTTTATCTCTTGCTGCTCAAAGTCAGGGAGACATGCGTATTAATGAATTTCTTGTAAATAATACAAATGACTTTGAGGATGACTTTGGTCACAAGAGCGGATGGATTGAGCTTTTCAACTCATCATACGGCACTGTTAACATCGGAGGCTGTTACCTTACAAATGACCCGGCCAATCTTACAAAGTACATCATCCCTAAAGGAGATATACTTACAAAGATTCCGCCAAGGCAACATACCATATTCTGGGCAGACAACGAGCCTTTCAGAGGAACATTCCACGTAAACTTCAAATTGGAAGACTCACAGGAGATTCTCTTTGTAGCATCAGACGGAAAAACCATTATTGACAGGATTAAAATTCCTGTAGATCAACTTGACACCAATGTTTCATACGGAAGGAGCATCGATGGAATCGGAAAGACAGACGGTTCCGAAGGCTGGCAAGTAATGGACAGAACTTCACCGAGTACAAACAACGAAGGTGTTGATTCAGTTCCTAAAAGTGTAACTATCAAAAAAGCTGACCCTTATGGAATAATAATGGCATTGACCGCAATGTCTGTTGTTTTCCTTGCTCTGGTAGTTCTCTACCTTGTCTTTAAGCAAGTAGGCAAACACAATATTAAAAGAAGCAGAGAAAGATCTGTGGTATCTATGTCAGAAAGCAGTAAGCCTAAGGCAGCAAATGTATCAGCCGAAGTATACGCTGCAATAGCCGCCTCTCTGCATGCATACTGGCAGGGAGACGACAACCATGATATAGAAAACACAATTCTGACAATTACTAAGGTTACGAAGAATTACTCTCCATGGAGCTCAAAAATTTATACACTTCGCGAGACTCCTCATAAAAAATAGTTTTAAAAGTTTGAAAATAATGAAAGAATATAAATTAAAAATAAATGGTAATGACTACGCCGTAAGCATTACTGATATTGAGGAGACTGTTGCTGAGGTTGAAGTTAATGGGATTCCTTTCAAAGTAGAGTTTGAGGCACCCGTGAAGAAAACAGTAGCTGCCCCAAAAGTCTCAAAACCTGCTGCTCAGACAACTGTCGCCAAACCTGCTGTAACTGTTGCCGCATCTGCACCTGCTTCTGCCGGTGGAAGTTCTGTAACATCACCACTGCCAGGAGTAATCCTTGAAGTAGCAGTTAAAGAGGGTGACAGTGTCAAGAAGGGTCAAAAATTGATTGTTCTTGAGGCAATGAAGATGGAAAACGTCATCGAAGCCAATGCTGACGGGAAGGTGACATCTATCAAGGTTAATAAAGGTGACTCTGTTCTTGAGGGTGCAACACTTGTAACTATAGGATAACATGGAAAAAGGTTTATTTTCACTAATAGGAGACAACCTTCAGCAATTCATCCAATACACCGGATTTTACAACGCTACGTTCAACCACATAATAATGATTGCAATAGGTCTGACTTTCATCTACCTTGCAATCAAAAAAGAGTGGGAACCGATGTTGTTAGTTCCTATTGGATTTGGAATTATTGTTGGTAATATTCCTTTCTTCCCCGGCTTGAGTATCGGGGTATATGAAGAGGGATCGGTATTAAACATACTATACCAGGGTGTAATAAAAGGGTGGTATCCGCCTCTGATATTCTTAGGAATCGGAGCAATGACTGATTTCTCATCTTTGATTTCCAACCCGAAATTATTGTTAATTGGTGCTGCTGCCCAATTTGGTATTTTTGGAGCATACGCCATAGCCCTTCTCATGGGATTCTCTGCTGCTGATGCGGGTGCGATAGGTATAATCGGAGGAGCTGATGGCCCTACTGCAATTTTCCTATCTTCCAGACTTGCTCCTAACCTTATGGGCGCAATAGCCGTTTCTGCATATTCATACATGGCGCTTGTACCTGTAATACAGCCACCTGTAATGAAGCTATTCACAACAAAAAAAGAGCGTCTTATAAGGATGAAACCTGCCAGGGCGGTATCTCAGACGGAAAAAATACTCTTCCCGTTAATCGGCTTCCTTCTGACTTGCTTTATAGTTCCTTCAGGTCTTCCTCTTCTCGGAATGTTGTTTTTCGGAAATCTGTTGAAAGAAAGCGGTGTTACACGTCGTCTTGCTGAGACAGCCAGAGGACCGCTAATTGATGTTATAACAATTCTTATCGGTCTTACCGTAGGAGCATCCACACAAGCTGACAAGTTCCTGCAACTCACTTCAGTTTATATATTTATTCTCGGAGCGTTGTCATTTGTAATAGCTACATCTGCCGGAGTTTTATTTGTAAAACTTTTCAATTTGTTCCTTAAAGAGGGTAACAAGATTAATCCGTTAATCGGAAATGCCGGAGTCTCTGCTGTTCCAGACTCTGCGAGAGTTTCTCAGGTTGTCGGACAGCAATATGATAACACAAACCATCTGCTTATGCATGCTATGGGTCCAAATGTAGCAGGTGTTATCGGTAGTGCTGTTGCAGCCGGTATTCTGCTAGGATTCCTTAGTTAATTTTTCGAAAGGAAAGTTAACTTTTAATAAAAACCCAAAATAGGGCAAATCGAAACCAAAACAGTTTCGATTTGCCCTATTTTACTTTCATCACGAAGCTGTTTGCTTATAAAATCATAATTTTTTAATTGATTTCTGTTGCTGCTATCATTTTTTTTTTAACTTTGAGGAAGAATAAAATTATGTGGTATTATGCAGAACAAATTGCAAGAGCTTACTGAGAAATTGTACTCCGAAGGTCTCTCAAAAGGGAGAGAGGAAGCTGAACGAATAAAGGATGATGCCCGCAAAGAGGCGGAACAGATTATTTCCAAAGCCAAGGAAGAGTCTGAGCAGATAATTTCCTCAGCCCGAAAAGAGGCAGAAGATATCAGGGAACGAATTCTGAATGAAGTCAAGATGTCGTCCAGACAAAGTTATACGACTCTTAAGCACGAGATTGAATCTCTCATTACATCAAATGCATTAAAGAACCCTGTTTCTGAAGCTATGAGTGACAATTCTCTAATGAAAGAGATTATTAAGGCCATAATAACAGCATTTTCGCCTGAATCTGATAAAGCGGCAGATTTATCAATTATCTTACCTGAAAAATCCAAGGGAGAACTTGAGCAATTTATCACAAATAATATTACAAAACAGTTAGACCGAGGCCTTGAAATAAAATTTGACAAGAAAATCTCTTCAGGGTTTAAGATTGGGCCAAAAGGTGAGGGATATCATATTAGTTTCACTGACAAGGATTTCGAAGAGCTTATCAGCTCATACCTAAGGCCTCGTATACGTGAAATTATATTTGAAAAATAACAAATATGAAAAACTATGAGTTTATCATAGCAGGTCTCCCCTATTTAGAACCTGATTTCGACAATCCATCCATGGATTACGATTCTCTTTCAGCTCAGATATTATCATATCTTGATAAAAGGGACAGACGTTATATTGACTGGCTCAGATTTGGTCTTATACCTGACAATCTTTCACCTCACTTCTATAGGACCGTTGCGAAAAACAGTAATCGTTTCCTGAGAACATATTTCGCTTTCGACCTGATGCTAAGAAACATTCAGGCCACATATCTAAGCAGAAAGCAGGGCCTTGAGCCTGACAAATATCTTATAGGAGACAGTGAGATAGTAGAGGCCCTTAAGAAAAACAAGACCCCAGATTTCGGTATTACATCGGAGATAGAGTTTGCTTCAAGATTATTACAAATTTTTGAAATAAAAGATCTCATTGAACGCGAGAAGGCTCTGGATGTCATGAGATGGGAAGAGGTTAACAAAATCTGCACATTCAGCTATTTTAACATTGATGTTATCCTCTCTTTCATATTCAAGACCAGTATACTTAAAAGATGGCATTCCCTTGACAAGGTAAACGGTGCGCTTCTTTTCAGAAAATATGTGGACGAAATGAGAGACTCTTACAAAACGATAAAAGAATAAATATTTATATATGAAAACCACTGGAAAAGTTACAGGGATTATTGCCAACCTGGTCACAATCGAGGTTGACGGTCCCGTTGCTCAAAATGAGATCTGTTATATTGATCTCTCAGGAACAAAGCTGATGGCCGAGGTTATTAAGGTAAACGGCAAAGAGGCCTATGTTCAGGTATATGAAAGTACCCGTGGACTAAAAACGGGAGATACAGCCGAATTTGAAGGACATATGCTGGAGGTTACTCTGGGCCCGGGTCTTCTCTCAAGCAACTACGACGGGTTGCAGAATAATCTGGAGACTATGGAGGGAGTATTCCTGAAGAGAGGAGAATACACCTCTCCTCTGGATATGGAAAAGTTATGGCACTTCATACCGACGGCTAAACCGGGGATTGAAGTTAGTGCCGCAGACTGGCTTGGAGAGGTAAAAGAGGGCTGGCTCCCTCATAAAATTATGGTTCCATTCGTGTATAAGGAAAAGTATATCTTAAAATCTATTGCACCTGAGGGAGATTATAAGGTATCTGATAAAATTGCCGTTATTACAGATTCAGATGGTACTGATCATGAATTGACCATGATGCAGAAATGGCCTGTAAAGGTTGCCATTACTGCATATCATGACAAGCCGAGACCTTACAGGATTATGGAGACAGGTGTAAGATGTATAGACACTTTCAATCCGATTGCTGAAGGTGGTACAGGTTTTATACCCGGTCCTTTCGGATGCGGCAAGACTGTGCTTCAGCATGCAATTTCAAAACAGGCCGAAGCTGATGTGATTATTATGGCTGCCTGTGGAGAAAGGGCAAATGAAGTTGTAGAGATCTTCACGGAATTCCCGGAGCTTATTGATGTGCATACCGGTCGACACCTAATGGAGAGAACTACTATAATCTGTAATACTTCAAATATGCCTGTTGCGGCACGTGAAGCATCAGTCTATACAGCGATGACTATCGGTGAGTATTACCGTTCGATGGGCTTAAGAGTTCTCTTGCTGGCTGACTCTACATCGAGATGGGCCCAGGCTCTTCGCGAAATGAGTAACCGTATGGAGGAGCTTCCGGGAGCAGATGCCTTCCCTATGGATCTTCCTGCCATTATATCAAACTTTTACGCCAGAGCCGGACTTGTTAATCTGAACAATGAGAAAACCGGATCTGTGACATTTATCGGAACAGTCTCTCCTGCCGGAGGCAATCTTAAGGAACCTGTTACAGAATCTACAAAGAAATCTGCTAGATGTTTCTATGCTCTTTCACAAAACCGTGCGGATAAAAAGAGATATCCTGCAGTTGACCCGATTGACTCTTATTCCAAGTATCTGGAATATCCTGAAATAATTTCAGACCTTAGCACCAGAGTCAATAAAGACTGGGTTGAGAAGGTCCTGAAAGGGAAGAATATAATCCTAAGAGGTAAAGAAGCTTATGAGCAGATAAACATTCTTGGAGACGATGGCGTTCCAATTGAGTACCACAGAAAATTCTGGAAATCCGAGCTGATTGACTTTATTATATTGCAACAGGATGCCTTTGACAAGGTTGATTCTGTAACTTCGCTTGAAAGACAGGAATATATGTATTCACTCGTGATTGATATTTGTGAAAAGGATTTTCCATTTGAGGATTTTGAAGAGTGTGGTAATTTCTACAAGGGGCTTATTAATATATTGCGTCAGATGAACTACTCTGAATTCAAGAGTGAGAATTTCAACAAATACCTGGAACAGCTAAACAAGGAGATAAACAATGGAAGGTAGAGCATTTCAAAAGATATACACTCAACTAGAGTCTATCACAAAAGCAACAATTTCCCTGCGGGCAAAGGGTGTTGCAAATGACGAGCTTGCAACTGTTGCCGGCCGTCTTGCACAAGTTGTAAAGATCAAGGGTGACCTGATAACTTTACAGGTATTCTCCGGAACAGAAGGTATTGCAACAAATGCTGAGGTATCATTTTTCGGAGATCCACCTTCACTGATGGTAAGCGAGGAACTTTCCGGAAGATTCTTCAACGCTTACGGTGATCCGATTGACAACGGACCGGCAGTTGAGGGAGAAAAGAGATATATCGGTGGTCCTTCGGTAAATCCGTACAGGAGGAAGCAGCCTTCGGAGCTTATTCCGACAGGAATTGCCGGCATAGATCTTAATAACACACTTGTTTCCGGACAGAAGATTCCGTTTTTTGCCGATCCTGATCAGCCGTATAACCAAGTAATGGCAATGGTTGCTCTGAGAGCCGATGTTGATAAGATTATCCTGGGCGGAATGGGTATTTCAAATGACGACTATCTGTTTTTCAAACAGAGCTTTGAAAATGCCGGAGCACTGAGCAAAATTATAAGCTTTGTAAATACAACCGAGCAGCCACCGGTAGAGAGACTGCTTATTCCGGACATGGCACTGGCTGCAGCAGAATACTTTGCCGTAGATAAAAATGAAAAGGTCCTTGTTCTTTTGACTGATATGACTCTTTATGCTGATGCACTAAGTATCGTCAGCAACCGTATGGACCAGATTCCTTCAAAGGACTCCATGCCTGGTTCACTATACTCTGACCTTGCCAAAATCTACGAAAAGGCAGTGCAATTGCCTGACGGAGGATCTATTACAATCATTGCAGTTACAACATTGAGTGGCGGAGATATCACACATGCCATTCCTGACAATACAGGATACATCACAGAGGGTCAGCTCTTTTTGAGAACCGACTCTGATACCGGAAAGGTTATTGTCGATCCTTTCAGGTCACTTTCTCGTCTGAAACAGCTTGTTATCGGGAAGAAGACAAGAGATGACCACAACTATGTTATGAATGCAGCTGTTAGGTTGTACGCCGATGCTGCCAATGCAAAGACAAAACTCGAAAACGGATTTGACCTTAGCGACTATGACAACCGCTGTCTTGAATTCGCCAAAGAGTACTCTACAAAATTACTTGCAATTGATGTTAATATAAATACCACAGAGATGCTTGATACTGCATGGGATCTCTTCAGGAAATACTATTCGCCTGCTGAACTTGGTATCAAGGAGTCTATTATGAATAAATATTGGAAGAACTGACACTGATAAAACATGGCAATCAAGTTCCAATTCAATAAAACATCACTGAATGATCTCAACAAGCAGTTGAAGGTCAGGACGAACGCTTTGCCTACCTTGAAAAACAAAGAATCGGCTTTAAGGTTCGAGGTCAAAAGGGCAAAGTATCGTTCTGACGAGCTTGTGCTAAAACTTGAGTCATCTTTAAAGGCTTACGAGGATATGTCGGGTTTATGGAATGAATTCCGCCCGGATTTGATAAGTGTGAAGAGTGTCAGCCTTGAGACTGTTAAAGTTGCCGGGGTGAAGACACCAAGTCTAAAAGAGATTATATTTGAGGCGACTGCTTTCAATTTTTTTGCAGAACCATTATGGTATGCTGATGGGATTAAGATACTCAAGGAATTATCCTCTCTTGGTATTGAGTCTGAAATATATTTAGAAAAGATGAGGCTGCTTGATTTCTCAAGGAAAAAGACCACACAAAAGGTTAATCTCTATGAGAAGGTACAGATTCCCGGATATCAGGAGGCCATACTCAAGATAAAAAGATTTATGGAAGACGAGGAAAACCTTTCAAAGGCATCTCAGAAAATCGTTAAAAACAGACACATGGCAGAGGAGGAAGCCGGATTATGATTACAAAAATGGATAAATACTCCTTGATGATATTCCATGCAGATCTTCCGCTTTTTCTGGAGCATCTCCAGGAACTGGGTGTGGTTGATATTACCAGGCAAGGACATGCCGTAGATTCAAGATCCCGGGAACTCCATGATCTCATACTGAGATATCGCAATATAATCAAGAAAATAGACACAGTTGTAGCTTCATTAGAAGGAAAATCAATTGAATCTGCCCTTGTTGATTTATCTGAATCTTCTGATAAACTCCTTATGGAGTGTGAGGATTTATTTACAAATAGATCTCTTTATGATTCTGAACTTCAGCAATTACTGAGGGATAAAGCTGATGCAGCCTTATGGGGGGATTTCAACTCGGAAGATATATTTAAACTTAAAGAGCTGGGATTCGACCTTCATTTTTACACAACTCTTGAAAGCAAATTTGATGATGGTTGGCATAAAGACCACATCCTTTACAAACTTAACACCGTTAACGGCAAGGTTTACTTTGTAATACTAACGCCTAAAGGGGTGGATATTAAGTTTAAGATACCTGAAAGCAAATTTCCTGCTCTTGCATTCCATATTCTTGAGCAGAAAGAGATAGATCTCAAGAACAGAATTGAAATCAACGAGAAGAAAATTATCTCATACACATTGTGCAAAGAATCCTTCAAACAGCGTTACGAATCTTTGAATATGGAACTTGACAGATATCTTGCCAAAGTTTCATCAAAGAAAGAGGTTGAGGATTTTATTGATACTCTTCAGGGTTTCGCTCCTACAGAAATACGTGAAAACGTTTGTGAATTCCTTAATAACGAGGGTGTGTACTACGAGCTTGAAGCGGCAAAGGAGGAAGACAACCCTCCTATTAAGCTGAAGAACAACTTCTTTGCACGCCTTTTCGAACCTATAGGAGCGCTCTATATGTTCCCAAAATACGGGGAGTTGGATCTTACCCCATACTTTGCACCTTTTTATATGCTCTTTTTTGGGCTATGTCTGGGGGATATGGGATATGGCCTGACATTGATGATTGTAGGCGGCATTGCAAAATTAAAACTTCCCAAGATGAAAAGCTTGCTTACTCTTGTTCAATTGTTGGGGTTAGGTGCTTTTCTGATGGCAGGTCTTACCGGAACGGTATTCGGGAGTAAGCTCGCTGAGTGGCTTCCTTTGCCACAGTCAGTATCTTCCTTGTTTTTTTCAGATATAAAAATGTTTTGGTTTGCAATCATTTTCGGTCTGTTTCATATAATATTTGCCAGATTGATTACAGCCATAGATTCAATGATAAAAAAAGGATGGCAGGCCGGAATGGGAAATATAGGATGGGTAATAATCATTATATGGGCATCTCTTTCATACGCCAGGACCATGATTCCCGAAATGACTCTCCCTTCATGGTTTAACTACCTTGCTATGGCAGGCGGTGCATTGATTCTTTGTTTCTCTTCCACTGAAGGTAATATCATCATAAGGATTTTAAAAGGCACAATCTCTTTATATGATATAACAGGAATTTTTGGTGACATGCTGTCATATATCCGTCTTTTCGGATTAGGAACCTCCGGAGGAATACTGGGAATGGTTATAAACTCAGTAGCTTTCAGCCTGACAGCTATTCCTTATGTAGGATGGTTCTTTACCGTTCTGATTCTGATAGCGGGGCATCTTGGAGTTCTTGGTCTCTCTTGCCTGGGAGCTTTTGTACACCCTATGCGTCTTACATTTGTTGAATTTTATAAAAATGCAGGTTTTACAGGAGGTGGAAAAGAATTCAGACCTCTGAAAAAAATATACGGACAATAAACAATAATCAGATAATAATTAGTAATTATGGAACAATCTTTACCACTTTTTATGGCTTATGTCGGCCTTGCATTCATGCTGACACTTGCATGTATCGGTAGTGCAATGGGTGTAACTATCTCAGGAAACGCAACTATTGGTGCATTAAAGAAGAATCCGGACATTTTCGGTTCTTCAATGATTCTTACAGCACTTCCATCCACCCAGGGTTTGTATGGTTTTGCAGCCTTCTTCTTAACACTTAGCAAACTCAAAGAGATTCCGGTCCTTACACTCGGTAATGGCCTTGCAATTTTTGCAGTCGGACTTGCTCTTGGTTTTGTTGGCCTGTTCTCTGCTTTTTATCAATCTAAGATTTGTGCTAACGGTGTTGTTGAGATGAGTAACGGTCAGGATGTATTCGGAAAGACTCTAATCCTTGCAGTATTCCCGGAACTATATGCTATTCTGGCATTTGCAGCTGCTTTCTTAGCTCTTCCAGCGTAATTTTTTTGAAACTGATATTGGGTGTTAAGGTATTTTTTGATACCTTAACACCCTGATTTTTTATATACACGCTTACTTAATACACATATTATCATGTCTTTAATAAAATCAATATCAGGTATAAGAGGGACTATCGGAGGAACTGCCGGAGAGGCTCTTACACCCCTGGACATAGTAAAATTCACCGCCGCATACGCCACCAGACTACAAATGAGACTTCCCGGAAAAGAGAGATACAAAGTTGTTGTCGGCAGAGATGCCAGAATATCCGGTAATATGGTTGACAATGTAGTATGCGGTACTTTAATGGCCTGTGGTATTGATGTGGTAAACGCCGGACTTGCCTCGACACCGACAGTTGAAATGGCCGTTACTTTTGAAAAGGCCGACGGGGGAATAATTCTTACCGCTTCCCATAATCCCCGGCAATGGAATGCGCTTAAGCTGCTTGACCAGAATGGTGAATTTCTCGACAGTCATGAGGGTGAATTACTTTTAGAATGCGCTGCTGAAGAAAATTTCACGTTTAGCGACGTTGATACAATTGGAAGCTATACACAAAAGGACTATACGAATGCTCATATTGAGGCAGTCCTCTCCCACCCGCTTGTGGATATTGAGGAGATATACCGCAGTGGATTCAAAGTTGTCCTTGATGCAGTTAATTCCGTAGGAGGCATAATAATGCCAAAACTGTTGGAAGCACTTGGCGTGACATGCATACAACTTAATTGTGATCCCACAGGTGATTTTGCCCACAATCCGGAACCACTGCCAGAAAATCTCACACAGTTATCAGAGAGAGTTGTTTTAGAAAAAGCAGATCTTGGAATCTCTGTTGATCCAGATGTTGACAGGCTCGCATTAATATGCGAAGATGGAACCCCTTATGGGGAAGAGTACACTCTTGTGACAGTTGCAGATTATATTCTAAAAAATAAAAAAGGCTATACAGTCTCAAACCTCTCATCTTCCAGAGCGTTAAGAGATGTGACCGAGGCTGCCGGTTGTGTTTATTCGGCTTCTGCTGTCGGAGAGGTTAACGTTGTTGCAGAGATGAAAAGAGTCAATGCAGTTATTGGCGGAGAAGGTAACGGCGGGGTTATAGTGCCTGACTTTCATTATGGAAGAGATGCATTGATTGGCACTGCGTTATTCCTTACATATCTGGCAAAAAGCAGAAATAAGGCCTCTGCCCTCAGAGAGAGTTATCCAAAATATCATATTTCAAAAAATAAGATAGAACTTTCTGCAGGAATTAATGTTGACAATGTTCTGGCAAATATTAAAAAAGCTTATTCTGAACACAGAATCACCGATATAGATGGTGTTAAAGTTGATTTTGACGGCAGGAAGCAATGGGTACATCTCCGGAAATCAAATACTGAACCCATAATCAGAATATATGCCGAGGCCGGTACAGAGGAGGCAGCTGATGCTATTGCGCATGAAATAATAAAGAAAATTAACGAAATAATTAAATAATCCAAGATGTTTTCATTCCGAACAACTTCACTACTTGAACAACCTGATAATGTACTAAAGAGTGGCAGGCTGGGGATTCTTTGTAACCAGGTGGCGTGGCAGCCGGACAAAGGTGAATATCTTTTTGAAACGTTATACAAAAGAGGCCGTCTGAAAAGAGTATTCACTCCTGAGCACGGTCTCTTCGGAGAGTTACAGGATCAGGTAACTCTTGATGACACAGAGGTATACGGAAAACTGGGCCTTGAAGGATGTGAGTTTGTGTCCCTTTATGGTACTGATGAAAAATCACTTTCCGCCAGTACGGCAAAACTTGAAGATCTGGATGCACTGATTATTGAATTACAGGATGTCGGTTCCCGTTACTACACATTTACAACGACTGTGTTCAACCTGTTTAAGGTGCTGAAAAAACACGATCTGAACCTATCCATATATATTGTTGACAGGATGAATCCTGCCGGGCGACAAGTAGAAGGAACCATGCTGGAAAAAGGGTATGGTTCATTTATAGGAATTGAGGGTATCCCGCACAGGCACGGCCTTACATTTGGAGAGCTTACCAACCTTTTTTACAACGAGATAAATGCAAAATTCCCGCTACATATAATTGCCTATACAGCCGAAAAAGTAAGCAAGGACCTTCTTCCCTGGAGTATTCCACCCTCTCCGAATATCCCGGGACTATTTACCTGCCATTTTTACAGTGGACAGGTTTTGTGGGAAGGAACAAATGTCAGTGAAGGGCGTGGGACAACAAGACCGTTTGAACAATTCGGGGCACCATTCATGACAAATCTCCTCGATTACAACAAAAAACATGGTTATTCGAATTGGAATGATCCGGAAAATCCGATTTCCGATCCATCTGTTTATATTAGGTGGCAGAAGTTTATACCTACATTTCACAAATATAAAGGTGAAATTTGCACCGGATTTCAGCTACACCCGGTGCCAGGAGAGCAATATCATGCATTGGCACACAATTTGAAAATAATACGTTTCGTAGCAGAAAACTGCCCAGGGTTCAAATTCCCGGAAGAAGTCTATGAAAGAGGCAATGACAAAAGCGCAATAGAACTTCTGCTTGGTGACAAGTTGTTGATAGACTATGTTAAAGGTTCTTCTGACTGGGAAACGGTCAAGGAACACATAAAAGTCGAAGAGCAGAAATGGATAAGAAAAGCGAGGAAGTTTATGCTATACGAAGAACAATTATATAGATGTAAATAATTTAATTTTTATTAAATGGCAAATCCAGTTTTAACAGAAAAAATTTTTAGGGACAGTAAGGCCGCGTCTGCAAGCACAGGAACCATGACCGTAAAAGGCACAGCGACAAAATCCCTGGTATTGATATTGATGATTCTTGCAGGAGCTATGTACACATGGAAAATCGCGTATGAAGCCATTAATCCCGCCTCTTTACAACCATGGATGTGGGGTGGAGCTATCGGAGGATTCATTGTTGCCATGATTATCAGTTTCAAACCTGTCTGGGCACAATATCTTGCACCAGTGTATGCCGTACTTGAAGGGCTATTTCTCGGAGCTATTTCTGCTGTATTCAGCCAGGCTTTTGCCGCGACTGCTCCGGGTATTGTAATGAATGCCACACTTTTGACAATCCTCACAGCTGTTGTTATGCTTATAATTTACAGGACAAATCTCATCAAAGTAGATGGCAAATTTGCAAGGATAATGACTATAGCAATTGGTGCTATTGCAATGTATTATATTGTATCTATGGTTATATCCCTTTTTGGTGTAAACCTTACCATGCTTCACGACAGTGGACCGTTGAGCATAGGTATCAGCCTCGTGATTATAGGGGTAGCCGCATTCAGTCTGCTGATGGATTATGAATTCATAGTTAGAGCTTCAGAATCCGGAGCTCCTAAATATATGGAGTGGTACGGTGCTTTTGGCCTCATGGTAACACTTATCTGGCTATATCTTGAAATACTTAAAATTCTTGCAAAATTTGCCGGAAACCGTGAATAATTTTGGTCATAAACAAATTATTAGTACTTTTGCAACCCTATTATTTAATAATTAGAAGCAATGAAAAAAGGAATACATCCCGAAACCTACCGTCTTGTAGCTTTCAAGGATATGTCAAATGACCATGTATTTATTACACGTTCATGTGTAAATACAAGAGAGACAATAACTCACGAAGGAGTTGAATACCCTGTTGTAAAATTAGAGATTTCAAATACATCTCACCCATTCTATACAGGTAAGATGAAGCTTGTAGATACTGCAGGTCGTGTTGATAAATTCCTTAACAGATACAAGAACGTCAAAAAGTAATTTTGATTTTACCAAAAATTTAAAAAGACCCTCACGGGTCTTTTTTGATTTTTTGCTATTTTTGAATAATAAGAAAAACAGACCAATGGATGACAGGGCTGAAAGGTTGAAGGATTTATCGACACTTTACAATAACGCTAAGTTCTTTGCTAAAGATCCGATAATGTTTCCAAAAATCTTTTCAGAAAGATATATGAGAGGCGAGGCAACTTTACAGGACGTGGAGATTGCAGGGATACTATCTTGTCATCTTGCATGGGGCAGACGTGAGATGATTTTCAAAAATTGTGAAAAGATGTTTGGTGAGATGAAATGGCAACCGGCTGAATATATAACGGCCGGAGTATACAGAAATGATTCCGTATCTCTTCACCGGACTATCAAATGGAGCGATTTTTCCAGAATTTGTGAGAATCTGAGAATTTTTTACTCCAAGGAAAAATCTCTTGAAAAATTTTCCCCGTCTTATATAAGAACACACATTTTCGGCAGTAAACCGGACTCAAATGCAGCAAATAAGAAAATTCACATGTTTCGCCGCTGGATGGTGAGAAACGACGGAATCGTGGACTTAGGGATATGGAAAAACAGTAATCCTGCTGAACTGATTATACCCCTTGATGTGCATGTTCACCGGAGTGCTTTGGAGTTAGGCATTACTACAAGAAAATCCGCAGACTTGAAAACAGCCCTGGAGATAACAGAATATCTACGTAAAGTATTCCCGTCTGATCCTTGCATAGGAGATTTTGCATTATTTGCCTTTGCAGCTACCACGAGCCGGAAAAATGGCTAAATTTGGTATTAATAATGGGAAAATTATTCATAATAGCCGGATGCAACGGAGCGGGGAAAACAACCGCTTCATACAATATTCTGCCCGATATGCTTGGGTGTAAGGAGTATGTAAATGCTGACGAGATTGCCAGGGGTATTTCTCCATTTAAACCGGAAAGTGTCTCGATTCAAGCCGGTAAGATCATGCTAATCAGAATAAAAGAGCTTATTGCCAACGGCACGGATTTTGCTCTTGAAACAACGTTAGCCACCAGGACTCATGCTAAGTTCATCCAATATGCGCAAGAGCATGGCTATAAGGTGACACTTGTTTTTTTCTGGCTCAATCTGCCAAGCCTTGCAGTAGAGAGAGTTAGAATGAGAGTTGAAAGTGGAGGTCATAATATTGAAGAAAAAGTTATACGAAGACGATACGATATTGGAATAAAAAACTTATTTTCGCTATATATTCCGCTTTGTGAATATTGGATGATAATAAACAACTCTACCTTGCCCCCGGAACTGATTGCCGAAGGAGGAAAGAACCAGGAGCAAAAGATATATAATAAACCAACCTACAATAAAATAGTTAATTATGAGCGAACTTGAGACTAAAGAGCTAAGGGATAGTATCCTGAACGGTCTGAACATCTCCTTTCAGCGATTAATTCAGGAAAAGAAGAAGAATAATTCTGAACTTGCATTTTCCAATAAGGGAAAAATTGTCAAAATAAAGGCAGCTGAGCTTTAAATTCAAATAACCTTAAATGACAACAAGAAAAATTTTTTTACTGCTGCTGAATATTTTCTGCAGTAGTTTTTTATTTTCCCAGGTTCACTTCCTTTCAGATTTTGAATCTGCCAGCATCGGATCCGTAAAACTCCTTGATTCTGTATGGATTAAGAGCACCCCGACAGACTCGATGCTCACCCTGTCATATGAGATTTCATCAAGGTTTGATCCTCAAAACCCTGTTGACACATCTTTGTCTCCGAGTGCAAGGTGGTATTACTTCAGGATTACAGGTGTCAAAGGCAAACAGCTCTTTATAAACATAAGAAACTCCGAGACAATAAGACCGTTCTATTCATACGATAATAAGAATTTTAAACGGTTTGAATATGTTGAAAACATCAACAAGGGACAAATTAATAAGATATTCACACAAGACACAGTATATATATGTCACTTCATACCATACACATGTTCATATCTCGATAAAAGGTTTGAAGAGTGGAGTGAAAGTAAATATGTGAAAACCGAGGTTATCGGGCAGAGTCAGCAGGGACGTGATATCCGCATGATGACACTTACAGACCGGTCGGTAGATGATGCAAATAAAAAAAGGGTATGGATTCACGGAAGAGTCCATCCAAGTGAGCATCCGTCTAGCTGGCATCTTGAATTTTTGATTGACAAACTTTTGGATGGTTCTGTCCATTCACGAGCATTACTTGCAAATACAATTTTCTATATAGTGCCATTTACAAACCCTGACGGAGTTTACGGAGGCCTCTCCAGATCAGCTTCCACAGGTGTAAATATTGAGATAAACTGGAACAGGCCAGACTCTCTCACTATGCCTGAAGTTAAGGCTTTAAGAGGGAAGATAGAGAACCTTACAAAAGAGAAGCCTTTTGACTTGTTTCTTAACATGCATTCACAGATTTCCGGGACAATAACATATTGGATTCATACAGCTGAATCAACATCTGAACTTATGTTTAGAAAACAGATGTTGCTGAGTGCACTGACAATAAATGACAATCCCTTGTTCTCCCCGGCAGACCTATCATTTTCAGATGTAGCTCCCAGATATGCTGAAGGTTGGGTATGGAACAGATCCGGCAACTCTACAGTAGCCATTACCTTTGAAACTCCTTATACTTATTACAAAAACGATAAAAGTGGAGAGTGGGTTTCTCTTGACAATCTCAAATCATTGGCAAACAATTCTTTATTTGCAATCAGCGATTATTTGGGCATCTCTTCTGATGCAAGGATTCTTGCAGATGTCAAAGTTTCGAGACCTTCCGGATGGAAAAAAGTTAATGATGACTCTATGGTATATTTTGGAAATGAATGTCTGATTACCAATAAACAAAAACAAAGGGTAAGAGCAAAGGTAAAATTCCCGGAAGCCGGTACATATAAGGTATATACCTGGGTGGCCGGAGCTGCTTATAACTGGTCTGATAATCTGATCAACCGATGGAAATTTGTTGGGTCTGTCACAGTGTCTAAAAAATGCACTTATAAATGGAAGGGAACCTCAGATCAAATGAATGGAGTTGCTAATAAAATGCTTTTTATAAAGTAATTTTTTTGTAGATTTGCACTCCGATTACAATTGTTGTAATTATTGCGGAAATAGCTCAGTCGGTAGAGCATCAGCTTCCCAAGCTGAGGGTCGCGAGTTCGAATCTCGTTTTCCGCTCAATAAAAAAGCCTCTTTTCAGAGGCTTTTTTATTATCTGTCCTGAACAATTATCATCTACAATTTGTATATTTGAGAAAAGTGCGAAAAAATGAAAGCAATTTTCAGAACCTATCTTTTTTTAATACTGGCACTGTTGACATTCTCATGCGGTTCGGTGAGAAATGTATCAGACTATAAGGCCGGGAAACTAGGCATCCGAGACACTCTACCTGCTAAAGACTCCACTGAATATGAACTTATTGTTTTTGATTCTGGTTTTGATTACTGGCTTAACAGCCGTTCTCATAAGGAGCACATGTATTCAAATGAATATCTGCAGAATATGAACTATCAATATGTAGTTGCATGGAATAATCTCTATGCATCAGGGGATAGGCGTGTTGAAAATTATCTTGATTACAGTCCTCTTACAAAATACAATTTTGAATTTAATTACAGGTTGTATATGTACTTTAAGTATTTTGAGGAGACTAACAGGATTAAATTGATACGTTAATATCAGCGCCTCAGAGGCAAAACTTATTATAGTTCAATCTGAATTCCTATATTCAGTCTGGTAATCTCCAAATCTATCTTGTCCGGGTTGAATGCATTGGTAAGACGATATTTAGCATATACAGAGAAGTCGTCAAATCCGGCCATGCATTGTATTCCTGCATTGAACGGGTTGAATCGGCTTCCGTCCCTGTATTTTATCTTACTCTCTTCATTTTCACCCAACAGTGTAGTAAAAACCTTGTATTTTCTATTGTATGCATACTCTCCGTAAGGACCGAGGTCGAGAAAAAGATTCTTACTCAGGTATAACCTCGCAAAAATTCCCGCACACAGGTTGCTTGTCCTGTAGTACTCTTTTCTGATAGTACCGGGATCGTTTATTACAAGCGGATTATTCAGGTATGCCTTATCCAGTTTATAAGAATAAAATGAGAGGTTTACATAAGAACCTACTGCCAAAGGGCTCTTTCCTTTTCTGTATACATCACGGCTACCTACCTGTATCTCATAGGAATTACCATAAGAAACCGGCATGTAATCCTCGTGTTTATCATTAACAGCAAGACCGAATCCAAAAAACATCTCACTGGAATGGTTTGAAGGTGAGTTTACATGTTTATCCTGAGCTACACTCACCTTGAAAGGGGATTGAAGAATAACCTCAGTAGAGCCTATCTGTACTCTCTTCTGGGCAAATAGTGTGGTTGTGCATACACAAAGTGCAGCAAGAAAAAGTAATCTTTTCATATTTATTTAATTTTAATCTCTCCGGTAATCAAAGCATCAATTACACTTTTATCTATATTTCCTTGCAGATAGAACACCGCATATTCCGCAGGAGAATCGGCAATAAAGAGCACAAGGCTGTTTTCACTCTTCTTAAGATACATTTCGAGAAGATCTCCCTTTTCTTTGACCTTAAGAATTTGAGAAAAATTATACTCCTGAATCAGTTTGTTAATATCTGAACGTAAGTTAATCCAGACAGTCCTCTCCTTTTCAGCACCACCTTTGCTTACATTCAAAATCTTCAGCAACGATATTTTAGTAAGTAATTCGTTGGATTTTGCCTCGGCCGAAAGTGTTGCAAAAAGTTCAGGAGTTATGGAGACAGACTCAACATTCTTATAATTTTCATATGTTGAGAATACCTTTTCAAGCTGTTTTGTCTGAGCAATCAAGCTCAATGGGAACAGTGCCATAATAAGGACTATTATAAATGACTTATTCATATTTGTTTGTTTTATATTATTTCTGTGTTTTCCTCACTATTTCCCCGGCAATTTTTCAAGGAGATTTGATATATTGTCAATGGTATTCATCCTTTCTTCTGTCGGTCCGAAATATTTATCAACTACAGCCACGCCCTTCAGTTTGTTTACATTTCTGTTTGCCACTGAAGCAAAGCCGTTTAGCTTCTCCAGTTGTTCTGATGCTATCTGCATAGCCAACTCTTGATTATTAATTTTATTACCACCGACAACCAACCTGTAAGCTCTCCCATCCGGAAGGAGAAGCATAACAAGCAGGATGGCCGCTGCAGCAACCGATGCCAATGGCAATGACATTTTTCTGAAATTTACCACAATACCTCTTTTCAAACTCCTCATTGAGTTTTTCTCTGACTCGAAATACCTGAACATAACTTTGTATCGCTCCAATTCCGGGTCAACTTTACTGGAATTAAAATAGCTTGTCAGTATGCTCTCTTCTTTAACAGATGTATCTCCGTTAAAATATTTCTCCAATAACTTTTCTATATTAACTTTTCTCATTTTATCATTCTCTCCCTTATAGTTTTACGACCTCTTGACAGCATGGTCCGAACGTTTACTTCTGTTGTTCCCAATATATCTGCTATCTCATCGGTCTGATATCCCATTATATCCTTCAGTCTTATACACATTTGCTGATCAAGAGGAAGCGTGGAAATAATCTCTTTCAAAACAGCAAACTCTCCTTTCAGTTCCAGTTGTCTTTGCGGATTACTCTCCGCCGACTGCTCTCTGACATGCTCCAGACTATTAAAGTTGTTCTTTCTGAGCCTTAAATAGTCTATGCATACATTTTTAAGCGCATATATAGTCAATGCCTCCAGATTTCTTATCATGCCTCCGGCCAGTACACTCCGCCAGACTTTAATAGTTGCCTCTTGAACCATATCCTCGGCTGTTGCTGCCCCGTTAATTGAGAAAGAGCCGGCAAAATGCAGGAGGATCGGTCTGATCTTAGCTATGTCATTATTAAATTGGCTTTCTGTCATTCCTTTTATGATTCATGATTAAGACGAACATCTGCCTTATCTGTTGCAAATCTTTAATAAAAATATAAATATTTTATAAACAAGAAGCCCATCCAACATAAATTGAACGGGCTCATCAGTCTTAAGGGTTGTTCCTTGTTACTTCTGACGGTTTTTATCAATAAATTCTGCCATTGTTCTTACGGACTTAAATATCTCCTTGTTTGCCTTAGGATCTTCAAGGCGAATTCCGTACTCTCTCTCAAGAAGTATTACAAGTTCCAGGGCATCAATTGAATCAAGACCCAGTCCGTCTACAAAAAGGGGGGCATCAGTATCGATGTCTTCTGGCTTAACCTCTTCAAGATTGAGTGCCTCTATTATCTGTTGTTTTAATTTTAGGATTAGTTCTTCCATAGTATTATGCTTTATTTAATATTTCTATATATCCATTCTATACTTGTGATTATATGTAACAGCAATCGTAAAACACAATGCTCCAAATATCAACAGCGCTGCACTCTCTGGTAATACAGCCAGGACTCCTGCATCTTTAAGAAAAATATCATAAAACCCTGATATTCCCCAATGCATTGGTGACAAAAGACTTATTGCCCTCATTGTCTCAGACATCAGAAAAAGAGGAATCCACACACCTCCGATTGCTGCCATAATAACAACTGACATTGCTCCAAATACAGATGACTGTTGATAAGTCCTTGCGATATTTCCAATTGCAATTCCATATCCGATGGCAGCAAAAGCTGTGGAAAATGCCAACAGAATCAAAGCAAGAGGAGAATTACCGAGGTTGAGCGACTCAAGGCCAAAATATGGCAGCAAATATACTCCTATAAGCAACATTATCGCAAATTGCAACATTGCAACAATAGTATATACTATTGCTTTACTTATAAGATACTCAGAATATGAGCAAGGCATGGTCAGCATTCTTGAAAAACTCCCGTCCTCGCGTTCTTTTATAATACTGCCTGATAGAGAAATAACTATAAAAAAAATTGCAAACAGAGACCATGCAGGCACGTTGTGCTGAACAGAATTCGGGACTATGTCGTTACCCTCAAGATGAGCACTCTTAATCTGTATTCTGACCTGATCTCCTGAAAAGCTGTTTGATGATATCGGTATAGGGCTTAGGAGATTTACCTGTTTAGTAATCTCCTTCATTATATATTCGAATTGTATCTTTTGAGCTCTCTCTCTTAAAGTGCTCATTATTGTACTATTGAATGATGATTTTGTTGTGGGGTCGATATAAACTGTAAAGTCCACAGGAATATGCCCTGAAGTTGTTTCAACACCATTAAATGCTGCTGAAACATATTTAGCAACATTAAGTTTTATCTCTTCTGTCGTATTCTCCGGAATATATAACCCAAGTACAAACTTGCTTGATGCGACAGCCTTTTCAAGCTGATTTAGCGAAGGAACCTCTCCGTCAATATCCTCTGAAACTTCGAATATTCCTGTACGGTATATTTCACTCTCGACAGCCTTTCCGAGTTCACCGGGATCTCTGTTTACAAGAAGTATAGGCACCTTTGCATCTCTTACGGAATTAAGTGTGCTGTTCTGCAATAGAGACATAAGTATTACCAGCAGTACCGGCATAAGGAACATAAGAAGCAGTCCTGCGATATCCCTGACCAATAATAGAAGGTCTTTATACAGAAGATACTTCAGTTTACTCATGATAGTCTCTCATTTTTTTACCTGTTATAAGCAAATAAAGTGATTCAAGATTCTGCCCGCACTCATATACCCTATAAAGCTCCTCCGGTTTCCCTTCACAGATAATCTTACCGTTATCCATAAGAGCCACTTCATTGCATATTGACTCCGCCTCTTCAAGATAATGTGAGATAAACAAGATTGTTGTTCCCTCTTTGTTTATTTCAACCAGTTTGTCCAGTATCAGCTTTCTGGACTGCGCATCAACTCCTACAGTCGGTTCATCAAGAATAAGAATTTCCGGTGAGTGAAGCATCCCTGCAATAAGGTTTATGCGGCGTTTCATACCTCCGGAAAAGTGGTTTATTACTGTATCTTTACTTGAAGTGAGGTCAAATAATTCCAATAAATCATCCACTCTTTTTCTCAAAATAAGGCCTCTCATCCCGTAAAGACCTCCAAATATCATGAGGTTCTCCCTGGCAGTAAGAGAGGGGAACAGAGCAAGCTCCTGTGGTACAAGCCCTAAAAGAGGTTTAATCCTGTTTAACTCTTTTTTTGTTGAGTAACCTGCAACATATACTTCTCCGTGATCGAATCGTCTGAGTCCGCAGATAATGTTTATGGCCGTTGTTTTACCGGCACCGTTCGGCGCAAGAAGTCCGAAAAGAGAACCATAGGGAATCTTTAAAGAGAGTCCGTCAAGAGTCGGTTTATCTTTCCCTTTGTATCTTTTTGTCAGATCTATCGTCTCTATGGCGCAATTCTTATCCAATCTTTACCTCTCGCTCTAATTTTGTAAATATTTCTTTCTCTCTTTTCGCTATTTCTGCCAATTTATCGGCAATCTGGTCGTATGTTTCTATCTCACCCTCTCTCTGCTTAAAGAAGCGGGCAGAATGATATGCAAAATCCCGCCACTTGTCTCCCACCTCTGTCAATTCCATTGATAACTCTTTTATCCGAGGATTATTAAGGATATCAGCAGCTTCCTGAAGGAAAGCGGAATACATAAACCTAAACCCAGCTCCTCCTGTGCCTATTTCTTCCAACATTCTGATAACTTGTGCCAGATTCAGGGCCGCTCCCTTCTTTCCATACAACCTCTCCCACTTTCTTATTCTTCTCGATAAATAGGCAATACCATCGGCTCCGAACATCGGTAAAGGAATTCTCAACATTCTATTACATGCCTTAAGAATTGCCTTTCTTACCATTGAGGCGTCAAGCACACGCATACCCTGAATATCACTTATATAATACATTCTCCCTGAAGGGGGGTATGTTCCTTTGGCAAAACGTACTATTCTCAGAGCGTTTGATGATAAACGACATTTCTCAATAACAACAGGATCCGATACTACATACTCATCTCCGTCTTTTCCTATAACACAGATGTTATGTGCGTTAAAATGAAACCGATACTCTCTTGGAAAATAAGGAAGATGATAAACTCCCACAAGAACTCCTACCGGAATCCCTTTCATCAGGATTTCATCCAACTTCTCCATTGCAAGCTGCTGGTCTCTGAATTTATATTTTTTAACTTTTATACCAAGTAATTTTGTAACTCTGGTAAAAATATCGCCCGGCAAGGGTCTGAACGATGTTACAGGCATCCCGTGCATCTTATAGAATGGCATATGTGAGAAAAAGATACCTGAACCCAGCCCGAAAATCATGGCTTCACTCATATCAACCCCATAAAACTTCAGCAGATTCCTTACAACACCATTCTCACAATGTCCTGCCGGTTTGTGTTCAAATTCCAATTCCATTATCAATCTAAAGATATTAGTTGTTCAACAGATATGCTGAGACCGGAGGCCAATTTTGAAAGATCATCATAACCCAGTTTGAAGAAAATTTCCGGTTTTTTGCAGAATCGTTTCACTTCTCTCCTGGAAAAGCCTGTATATTGAGCCAGTATTTCCGGTGTCATAACCAATCTGCTAAGATGATATGATAAAGGACTTAGCCTGCCCGCAATCACATCTTGCCGGATCTTCTCCGTCTCCTCATTTATAGCACTCCAGGCAAAATTTATAGCGTCATTCTTCGGATCCCAGCCAACACTAATCACCTCTCTATATTTACCTTCTTCATCGAGAGCATAGCAGACATCTCTTACCGGGGTGCCTTTGAGGATATCCCCATCCTGCGGGACTTCATTGACTTTCATAATCAACAAACGGTTAGATATACGTATGCATATGAGAAATGAGCACTTTCAGGGACCATAAAGAGAATGTTCTGTCCCTTTTTAAGATCTTTGGTCCGCGCCAGTTCATCAAGCATCAGGAATGCCGAAGCAGCGGCCACATTTCCTACATAAGGAAGATTAAGGAACCATTTCTCGGCAGGTATCCTGAAATTTATATCATTCAACAGCCTCTCTATCCTGATTTTAAAATACATGGAGGAGAGATGAGGAAGAAACCAGTCAATATCGTCAACCTTTATACTATGTTTTTCAATAAGCTCCAGGAAGAATTTACCACCCATTTTTACAATGTTCTCTCCAAGTAGTTTGGTATCCTGTTTTATTGAAAAGAGAGTCCTGCTGGCCCACTCGTCCTCTGGAAAATGTGTCCATCCCTTAAGGTTGCCTGTTGAATCAAAATCTGCTCCCGCGTACATACACGTAGGGAGAGTATTTGCGTATGATGTAAGCTCAATCCAGTTTATCTTAAAGGAGATTCCTTCCCTGCCCGGCTTGGTCTCCAACCTCACGGCACCAGCTCCGTCCGATAACATGAATCTGAGAAAATCTTTCTCAAATGCTATGATCGGGTTATCCTTTAACTTTTGAAGATCCTCGTACTCTTTTTTAAAGTAATTAGATCGCATCCATGCCGACAACCGTTCTGAAGCCAGCGCAATGGCATTCTTCTTGTCTCCAGAAGCCAGGGAGAGATAGGCGTATTTCAGGGCATGCATTCCACTACAGCATGACCCTGCAAAAGATACCACTTCAGTATGGTTCGTACCTCCCATCTCTCCGTGAATCTGGACAGCATGTGAAGGCATTATCATCTCTTGTGAGGTGGTACCGGCGGCTAGCAGCTCAAGATTATCGACATTAAGGTTTTCATCGTATAACATCTCTATTGCCTTGACTGCCATATCATATGCGGAGTGTGTAATGTTACCGTTCCTGTCAAGTGCATAATAGCGCTCCTTTATACCATTGTTACGTAAAATAAGGTCTTTTGCCCTTGAGGGTTTCCCGCCTATCATACCAATGTATTGTTCTATCTCGTCATTTTTGACAGGATCATTAGGAAGAAATGTTGAAGTTTTGGTTATATATACAGGATGCATGTTCAGGTTAGTTAATCATACAAATATAGATATTTTTTCCTTATTTGGCTTAGGCTCTTTCTTCTAAGAGGGAAGAGAAGCCACAGAACAAGAGAACCTATAGGTGATATGACAAAAAGTACAAACATCAGATACCAACTGAAAAGTTTAAGTCTCCAAGACCTTGAAGGGTCATTAGCCTCTCCTTTCTTTAATACAAACTTTGACCAGAATCCGAACATCTTATGTCCTACCTTCTCAACCTGATAAAGACTGTAATGGAATACAACGCCTCCTTTTTCCACTATTCTTTGTTGAAGAGTGTTGTAATCTTTCTCTCTAAGTGTCTTTAAAATTTCCGGAGCAATATTCGAAACGTTATCAATATCTTCCTGAGAAACACCGGCTTCCGGCAAATACCTGGTTTTCTCTTTTACGCCGTCAATCAGCCATCTGAATATTGTAAGTACACTTACAAGGTTTTTGTGCCTGTCCTCAAGAGTAATATTTCCGATCCAATTCGCGTTTGCCCTCATGAAGTATTTATTAAGACTATCATGGCATGATATCCACATATTTCTTGTTCCCACAACCGTCAACACCATCTTTCCGTTTAGATAGTCTATAGTAGCAGGGTGTTGAAGAAATGAAGAGACAGGGATTGATGGTGAAAGGAACCATGGCTGAAGACCAACTACAACCAGGTCGGCATCATATACATCTGAAAAATCTACAGTTTTCAGTTCACACGGAATACCTTGCCGACTCTCCGGAAATGCCTGATAAAAAGCTTCGGAGTTCCAGGGAAACGGAAAAGGGGTAACCGGTTCTATGGATTTATATATAATTGTGCATCCCTCTTTTTCCAAGGGATTTAACAAACTCCTGAGAATGTTCAGGAGTTGCCCTGTCTGTGTATAATAAAACACAGCAATTTTGTAATTATTATCCATTTATCTCTAGATTATTGAATGAATAAAAAGTTGTATCCTCTGATCTTTCATAAAGAATCAACTCTCTGAGAGAGTAGTCTTCAATATTGAAGTGTAATTCAATCATCGTATACGGATTGTCTGCCGCTCTTTTTAAATTTGTTATTGTAACAACATGAAAATCAGGCGACATCTTATAGATTACCTTATATTTTGAAGGAAGCTCCTTTAGCCTGCCAGCAATACATGCCTCCATAATTACGGAAAGCTCTGCCAGAGAACGCTGTTTGGTAAAATCATAAGTTGTAGTCTTTGTCGGTGTAGATATCTGAAGCCTGCTGTTTGTCATTATTATACTCATAACCTTAGGGATAGAGTAGTCGAATCTTATATCAACACCTTTTTTATATTGAAATTTCCCTTTAGAAACAATCTTAGTATCTAGTATTTTTACATGTTTCGTCTGTATAAACGATGCTTTTAGGGTGCTGATTTCGGAAGAACGTCTTGATAGTTCTGAATAGAAATTATCTTCTCGGCTGTCAGTATAAAGCAGAGAAAATGAAAAGAGAAAAGTGAAAAGAGAAAAGTATAGGTATCTCATCTAAGGTCTATGAATTTTACCGGTTTTCTGCTTGTTTGCGGGAAAATTGATCCCGCTATCAATTCTATTGGTTCAAAAGATATCTCAGGGGCAACCCGTATCTTGGCACGAAATAAATCTTTTATCTCTTTCTCAAAATTCTCGTTAGCATTTACCGCCCCTATTTTTATAAGGATTCCGTCAGTTCCCAGAGTATTTGTGTATACCTGAACCTGATAATTTACAACTCCTTGTATATTATCCAAAATGTCATATAGTGCTGAAGGATATAATGTAGTACCTTTATATTTTATCATCTGGCCTTTCCTTCCGACAATAGGGCTAAGTCTTACACTGTTTCTGCCGCACAGACACTTGTCCTCTATAATATGACACAGATCTCCTGTCTTAAATCTTAAAAGCGGCATACCTTCCACTCCTAAGGTTGTAATAACCAGCTCTCCTACCTCTCCCGGATTCACCGGGTTCTCATTTTCATCCAATAGTTCAAGTATTATAAGATCCGGATGGTGATGACCGCCACATTTATATTCACATTCTGTGAAGGAACTTTGCATCTCTGTTGATGCGTATGTTGAATGAAGAGATAAATCCGGCCAATTGCCTGTTATCTTATTTGTAAGCGTGCTTGGAGTAAGATCTGCGTTTCTAAGGGGTTCTCCTATGCAAACAGCCCGTTTGAGAGATGTGTCCCGAAAATCTATCCCGTGTTCTTCAGCATATTCTGCCAACTTGACTAAAAAAGAGGGAACGACAATGCATGAATCAGGCTTCTCTCGCAATATTGAATTCCATTGTAGTTCGGGGATTCCATTCCCGACCCGGATAACACCGACTCCCAATTTCCGTGCTCCCATGAAATAGGCTAACCCGGCCATGAACCTCCGGTCCATAGTCGTCATTATCTGCATTACCTCCCCTTTTTTACATCCTGCCTCACTAAATGAAGTTGCATCATTGTATGCAAGACGGTCCAAATCATTATCTGTCAACATAAATGTTACAGGATCCCCTAAAGTGCCGGAGGTTGTGACATAATCCATAATCTGACTCTTAGGAACACATAAGAAATCAAGATTGAATTCAGAAACATCTCTTTTAGTTGTCGTCGGTAACTTAATTAGATCTTCAATTGTTTTGACAGAGACTGGATCAATCCCTTTTTCTCTGAACATCCTCTTGTAAAAAGGAGAATTTGCAGCTATATAGGAAATAGTCTCTCTTAAAGATTCCTCCTGGAATGCTTTTATCTCTTCCCTGGACTTAAAAGAGAGTTCTGGATCGCGCATCATATTATTATTTTTTTAAAATTGCATTCTTGTACTCTTCCAATAAGATATATGTATAATCATAATCCGGATTCAGTTCAACCAATCTCTCGGTGATACTGTCATCCACACTCTGTTTATCTTTTATTGCCTTCCGGATAATTGAGGCCAATTTTCTGTATTCTAAGACTTTCGGGTATATATTATTTAAAAGGACTGTATCCTCCGGTATATCTGCCGGTTTTGCATAATTATCATAAGGCACGGCTTTTTTGCCGAATATTATTCCAAGATCATAAGCAACCATTTTCCCAAGTTGCCATGGTGATGTACTTACCCACATGACAAGTTTCTCTGGCTGGAATATCACAGCATGATGCGCAATAAACTGATTAAGAGATTTCTCATTTGTCCAACCAATCGGTTTGTTTCCAAGCCCATAAGGATTCCTGAGAATTTCCGCAGCTTTTACCGGAGTTATATTCTTTTCTGCATTCAGGAGTTCTGTAAGTCTTTTATAACGATACATACTATGTCCAGCTTCTAGTTCTTTCTTTTGCTCGTCAGTGAGTTTATTGTTGTTTACCTGCGAAAGAAAATGGTTTGTTGATATGATTCTGTTACCACTTTCAGTATAAAGTTCTGTACTCTGAGGAGATTTCTCAATTATTGCGGCAATTCCGTCAGATGCAGACCCGATAAGTATTGATTCTGAAACAAAAGAGTCCATCGATGAGGCAATTTCAAATGCCTGATTGATGTCAGAAGCATATTGCAGAATATTTCTCGTTATTATGGAAATCGGAGTTTTTGAAGAGAGAGGAGGAGTTGATTTGGCTGCATTTATTGTTACAGTCAGACCCTTTTCATTCATTCCGGACAATACTCCTGTCATACCGGCCCAACCGACAGAAGCAAACTTGTAACCTGTGTCAGGGAAATAAAATGAGATAATTTTCTCTTCTGCAAACTTATCACCGACATAGAAATCAAAGTTTCTTGCTATAATTAAAGAGCTGTCGGCAGATTGCGCTCCCCACACGGCAAAAGAAGAACAACCGACCAGCATATACTCCTGCATTACATGTCCTATATCGTGTGCTGCATGATAATTAAGTTGTCTCTCATAAGCATTTCCCACAAAATCAAAATCGTGACTGCAGCCCAACGAACTCATATATATCTCTTTTCTGAATTCTAAAGGTATATCTCTCTGAAGATTTCGGTTATATATAACTGTCAGGTATTTAAGAAAGTCAACATATCCTTTGGATGGAATCATCTCGTATATTTGATCCACAAATGCCTTCTCCTGCTTATACATAAGACTTTTGCACAGCTGACCGATTGCTGCGCCTCTCTCTTCCGGGCCACCTTTCAGATACAACTCCCAAAGCCCTGGTTGAGCCGGTCGTAAAAAGGATGAATCATATCGGGATATACTGTCCGAAACCACACACTGCCCCAGGGAATATGGATCCTTTACAGGAATAGACCTGTCTGCAGAGAGGTACAATCCAACTCCTCCAACAAAAATCAGAGCAATTAACGACAATGCCAGAGCTGTCAGAAATTTTAGAATTTTAGAAATAGTTCTCATGCCTTCTCTTTTATTTTATTAATTACATAGTCGCTTCCCAGGAGATCGGCACAAGTAAGTAACGATGTAATTGTTACCCCCAGGACACCATGAACATTTATATTCTGTCCTGTTAAATAAAGCCCTGGTAACTTTGTCCTTCCGGCAATAAAAGTAGAATAAGGCTTGTTGCAATTCTTCTGTATTCCATATGCACTACCTTGGGGTGTCTTTGTATAATCCCGGAATGTAAGCGGAGTGGCTGTAAATTTTTTATCTACAGCTCTCTTTATATCCGGGAAATCGTATGAGACGAAATTCAGGATCTCCTCAGAGATGCTTTCTTTATAATCCAAATAGTCATTTCCTCTTTTTCCGACACAAGTCCCGTCCCATCTCTCAAAAGCAGAATAAGGCACAGGTGTCACAATTGTCACAACCTCTGCATATTCTCCCATGTTAGCCGGAGGTTGCATGGAAAGAAGTACATAATTGACTCTGTTATTGCCTCTTCTAATGAAAAAGTTCTGATTTATATATCTGAAACTACCCGGTTTCATGGTAAGATAAAGGCAGAAAAGTCCGTAAGTATTGTCCTCAGAGGTTATTCTTGAAATAAATGAAGGTTTTAGTTTTGCTGTTTTATCAAGAATCCGGAATGTTTCAACCGGATGAATGTCAGAAATTACTGAACCGGATTCGAAATAACTCCCGTCTGCAGTCTCTACACCTTTTATTCCTTCGTTTCCGGCCAAAATTCTTGTAACCTCCATACCCATCATCACTGTTCCTCCATTTTCCTCGATCCGTCTTATAAGTGCATCGGTTATACTTTTGGTCCCTCCCCTGAAACGGTATGCACCTTTCAAATTTGAATATAAAGTGATTGCATGAATGTAAAATGGGGTTACCTTCTCTATACCAGCATACAATAGGGATGTGCCCCAGAGAGCATCAAATAAACCCGGATCTTTTATATTATTCCGGATTATATCTGAGGCAGATACTGTATAGTAATCCATATAATCCATATTAAAAAGGCCGTTTTTGAGGTTTTCCAGGTCAGACAGCATACCGGCTTCCCTGACATACTTACAGAATAGCGGAATTACACGACGCTCTGACGGAAATTTTGATTTCAGATACTCCTCAAAATTATCAAGCCCCATTGGGAAAGAGTATCTGGAGTCCTCAATCAGAATATTATCATAACAATCCTGATCAAGCCTTACAGCATCGATTTCTCCTGTAATACCAAAATATCTGAAATAGCGGTCAAGAGCCTCATCTTTATCCATACTTCCGACATAATGAATTGCAGAGTCCATAATTTTGCCATCTCTCATGAAAGATTGAAGCATACCGCCTGCCTGCCTGCATTTCTCCAGGACACAAACATTCATACCCTCCTTTGAAAGTACCAGTGCCGTTTCCAAGCCTCCCAGTCCCCCGCCTACAATTATGACATCGTATTTACTCATCCCTCTTTTTTCTTAACAAATATATAGTATTGGATGTTATTTTGTCATTTTTCATGGCTTCAACTGAACAATTAAGCTCAATTGCCCACTTCTCCACATCCATTCTCTCAATAAAGCAAGGAGCTTGATTAGCCTTGTTGAACTTAAGGATTTTTATGGAAAACAATTCACTCATTCGTGTTACAAAATGTTTTTTCTCATCAGATTTGTCTGCATCCCTGACAATAACAACTCCTCCCTCAGCAAGCTTAGCGACTACTCTTTCCAGAAGCTTTCTCTGATTTATTTGTGACAGATAGTGAAGCATATCATTTAAAATAAAAACGTCACTTTCCGGAAAATCAAACAATAATGCATCTCCATGTTGGAATCGGATCCTGTCACTTGCCAAATAACAGTTTTCAGCAATATTTATCTTCTCTCCGTCATAATCTATACCTAAAATACTTCTTTTCTCTGAAAGTAATCCCAGCATGAAACACAAAGGGCCGTAACCACAACCGATATCTGTTATTCTGGCATCTTTAGGTATTATAGAATCAAAAACAGAATAACTCTTTTCCATTTTAATTTTTATTCTCATATACCACTCCAGTACAGGTCCCTTGTATATATAATTAAGTATTACGGAGTGATAGAAATATCCGTTATGAGTATTGTCGAACCTTTGTCTGACAGCCTGATACTCACCCCTCATATAGCTGCATACTTCTCTGCTCATTTTTCTATAATCTGTTCCATTTGAGAAGGCGGAATGCTTTATCCTAGGTAGTATCCTGTAACCTATAATGCCATGTTTAACGTAAAACGGCTGTAGTTTTGATACTAAATGTCCGTTTCCGTATATTACGACGGGTAAAATGTCCAAAGAGAGTTTCTCGGCAAGATAGAAAGCCCCTTTCCGGAATCTGTGAATATTAAGATCCGAGGAACGTGTGCCTTCAGGAAATATAATCACAGAATATCCTTGTTGTGTCATTCTTCTGACTTGTTCAACGTGATTTTCAACCCCGTCCTTATAATACAGAAAACCGGCATATCTGACAATGTGCCCAAAAACCGGGGATTTCCATACCCAGCTGTTGGTCATCATAATCACTTTAGGAGAAAGAGAGAGCATCATTAAAATGTCTATGAATGACTGGTGGTTTGCTACAATAATCGCCGGTTTTGAAAAATCCTCCTTATACGGGTTCTCCCTGAAAATCTTCACAGACGGAGACAATCGGACAGGCAAAAAAGAAAAGGCACATAAAAATTTATGGAATGATGCCCTTTTATACTTTCCAGGAATTGGCAGTACAACTATAATCGAGATATAAACAGCTGCGATTATGCACCCTGTTACAAAAACAGAAAATGTAAGAAGCATAAGTAACAGCCCTGACAATGTATAGGGTGGAAGACCTTTTCTTACAGGTGCGGTAATGAAATATCTGAATATTATAGGTTGGACAGTCAGAGCAACAAACCAAACCGCAACCATCCCAACAGTTGATATAAGGGCAATTGAACGGAGGGCCGGGTGCTTAGCCAGGATTAAAACTCCCATGCCGATTATTACAGTAAATGTAGAAAAGAATATGGCGCTTTTATGGGATGAAAGTATTGCACTTTTCCTAGAATATTCACCCTGTAACCCGTCAAGAACGAATATACTGAAATCGTCACCTATACCGAATATGAATGTTGAAAGGAGAATGTTGACGATATTGAATTCGATGCCTAATAAAGCCATCAGTCCGAGAATAATCACCCAGCTAATAAACATTGGAAGAAAGGCAAGCAGCGCCAGTTCGAATCGCCCGTATGAAATCAGTAATGTCAAAAAAACTAAAAGAGAGCTTAGTGTCAATATAAAATAGAAATCATCCTTTATTGAGGTTGCCCACAATCCTGCAAAATGGGCTCTATCAACTATTACTGCATCGGTTGTTTCGGACAGCCTGTCGTATACAACCTTTTTAGAATCTCCCTTTACAAAAAGCTGAGTAATCAAGACAGTGCATGAATCAGATATCTCGCACCACTCTCCCATCAAATCGGGTAATTTGTCCCGGCCAGCTGAAAGATCAAAGTCAGAGTATTTTTTGTCAAGAATATGGAAAAAGTCATTGAAAGCATCCCCGGAAAAACCGGACAGTCCTGATTCTTTAGCAATCAATCGTTTAAGATTTGAGCTTCTTGCCGACCAAAACTCGTTCCACCGTTCAATTCTCTCTTTCTGCAAATCTCTTGGAATAAGCCATCTGCTCAATGATGACTTTGTTATCGGTATGCCTTCAGCTTTAATGGTATTGAGCACAGAATCGCAGTTACGATACAAAGAAAAGGCCTTGTCCACATCCTTATCTGTTGATAGTAAGAGGACTTTCGCCTCTATTGAACCGAATTTCTCTGCATATCTCTGTTGAGCCTCCTTTAAAACACTTGGCTCATAATTAATTGCCATCATATCACTTTGAAAGTTCACTTTTGAAGAGAAGAAGATTCCGATGGCAAAAAGTAACAATATCAATGATATTAGAACTCCCGATTTTTCGTACTTATATTTTGTTATAGCGTCTATGCACGTCATTACGATGTTATTATCCCTGTTTACATCTTTTCCGATCTTGAGCATATGTGGAAGAAAAATCAGAGAAAAAAGAGTTGTCCCTACCAGGGCGATAGATGAGAATAGGCCAAAGTCCTGCAGAAGCGATGAATTTGTAAACAGAAGACCAGCAAAAGCTCCGATAGTTGTAAAACTGCCAATTGTCAGCGGGTAAGAAAGTTCTTCAAGCATCTGCTCAACAGTGGTTACATGTTTCATGTGACTGACTATATGGATTGAATAGCTAAGGGCTATTCCCATGACTGTTGCACCGGCACCGACGGCAATTGCAGAAAAGGAATCCTTGAAAAGGGATATTATTGCAAGGGAGAAAACTGCGCCAAAGAGTGCCGGGAGTAATAGCAGAAATATATCCCGGAATCTTCTGAATGCAAGCCAAAGAACGACAATGATCAAAAACATGGCTATTGACATTGTTAGCCATGTGTCGGCTTTAATCTGCCTCGCATTGTAAACAGTGGCAAACGGAGCTCCCATATACTCAACATCCAGACCATTGTATTGGCTGGTTAATGATACCTTAAGAGAATCAAACAAGTCGAGAAGTTCTCCGTTTCTCTTAATGTCATTGCTAGATGAAAGAGGATCTACAATGTAGAGCAATGTGGAGTTGTCTGAGGAGAAAAGATGATTATCCACAATGTTATACTTCATCCCCGATTGAAGTTCTTTCAGAGATGACAGTAACGGTGTTGCCAATCCTAACGGATCTTTACTAAAATAGGCAGAAATAACTGATCCGGCAGGTGAGAGAAGTGATGCCATGCCCCTTGAAAGGAAAGATCTCACGCTGTCGGCACTTATCAGAGAGTCAATCCGCAGGTAATCTTTTTTTTCTAAAAAGATTGGCAAATTGCTGTAAATATACTCCGTAATCTCACTGCTTCCGGATTGATCAACCTTCAAGTGAGTCGCCTTAACAAGGCCCTTTCCTCTTGCAGACAAAAGTACACTGTCAAATTTTGCAGCTGCCGCTGTCAGGATTCTGGAATCAACAAGTGTATCTGTCCTGCTCGTAAAAAGAACAATGATTTTATCTTTTACTCTTATCCGTGAAAAAAGTTCAGCAGTATTACTCTTACCGTTCTCTTTCGGGAAAAACCTCGAAGGGTCCTCCACAAAACTTACAGTTGAAGCCAAATATAGAAGTACAGATACCAGTAGTAGCAGAAACAGATACATTATCGGCCGGACTCCTGAAAGTCTGTGATAAATTGCTATGAATAACCTGCTCATCCCTTTCTTTTTCTAATTATTGTCAAAACTGTGAATGAAACAAGAAACCCAGCCAAACCGGTAAGAATTGCAAAAACAACGGCACCTATAATGTAGATTGAGAGCCCTTCTCCAATAACAGAGAGTGAGAGGTGGTCCGGAATTATAGTTGAGGGCATTCCAAGAACGTACGCTCCGGTAGCAAAGCTCCCATATAAAATGAAAGGGATCATAGGGGGAATGCTTATATTCGCGAATACGAGGACAAGGACCTTGTTCAGTTTAAAAAAATGGGCAGCAACTAATGACAATGCCATCTGATATCCCCATACCGGGACAATTCCAAAGAAAAGTCCGGTTCCAATAGCTGAAGCTATTCTGGCATTGCTCTCCTTTGAATGAGTTATGTTTTCCCTGACGAAAAGTTTTATATTCTCCCTTGAGAACCATCTGAAAAAACGGTAAGGCCAATAAATCAGTAATGCAATAAGTGTAAAAAAGAGTATTCAACAAAGATATTCTGAAGAAGTCACGGAAAGGTCTGAAGTGCGACACCCTCTTCCCTTCAGGCATATATAAGACTCTTACGGGAATATTTTTGACAGAACCTGTTTTCCATGCAAATCGCACTAATAGTTCAAGCTCAAGTTCATATCTTCCGGATATGAATCTCATATTTTCAATATGCCTGAGCGGATAAACACGAAATCCGGACTGTGTGTCCTCCATCTTTATACCTGTTTGTATCCTGAACCAAAAATTTGAAAATCTATTCGCAAAAGTGTTCTTCCCCGGCATATTAGATGCCGACAAATCCCTTGAACCGACCCATAATACATCAGGTTCTTTCAATGCAGCATCAATCAAAAGAGGTATATCCTCCGGCAAATGTTGCCCGTCAGAATCAATAGTAACTGCATGGCTATATCCACACCCGGTGGCATAGCGCAATCCGGCAAGTAAGGCTGCTCCTTTCCCCCTGTTTACCGGAAAACTGATTACACGGATACCGGTGAATCCTTTCAAAAGATCTGAAGTGGAATCGGTAGACCCGTCATTCACAACTATAATATCATATTGTAATGCCTTGCAACCCGAGATAATTTCACCGAGAGTGCCTTCATTATTGAAGGTAGGTATTACCACCGAAATATTTCCTTTTTTATCCATTAAATACCTCCGTCATCACTGCTTTCATCTTCATAACCACTCTTCCTCCCTCTTCCACAGTAGCATTTACATTAATTCTTTCCTCTGTCCGGATAAGTGTAAAGTCAATATTAAGAATTTCTGACATGGAGGGGTCAACCATTCCTGTAAACTTACACTGAACCATTTCACAGTATCTCAACTTTTTTTCTGACACCCTGCATATACAATCCTTAACAATAGCCAGAGTGCAGACACCAGGCAGTACGGGTTGACCCGGAAAGTGACCGGAAAAAACCGGATCTCCAGGGTTTATAATAACCCGGGCATTGTATGAATTTCCTCCCTGAAAGGTTAGATTCCTAATGTCATATAACCCCGTCAGCATTTTCTGTTTTTTTTAGTTTAATATTCAATTTTAAAAATGGATGATTTATTTCCAACACATTGGGAAAACCATCAACATACCGGATGAAAGACATCTCTGTTTTTGTAATACTTCCTTTTCTTACTAGAGATTTAAGTTTACCTTCATCTCCGTATGTGTACTTTATATTCTTAAAGAAATCAGGTCTCATTAATATGGAAAAATCACTCCATAACAGATAGAGAACCCTTTTTCTATTCATAGCCGGTATTACATAGTGTGTTTTGTACCCGTTCCCTGATGTCTCTATATCAAAGACAGTCATTCCAAAATGGGATGTAAGCACAAACCGGTTTCTCTCCTGCATTCCGCTCCTCAGAAGCAATAAGCCGGCAAATTCAACATCCTTGTAAGTCATTGTCAGATCGTAAATCTGAACCCCTGCCGATGTATCTATCACCAGCGGCACACCGGTGCTTTCTCCCCGCTTCAGCGTTGAACAGGAAGATAAAAGAAACAGAATAAGTATACTATTTAATGTAAAAATTCTCATCATTATTTATAGTATTAATCTGCTGATTTTTAAAATAATAAACCGTCTCACTCTGAGATGCCTCTTCAAGGATAAGCCTAGAAACAAGATAGTTAGAAGGTTCAAAAGTCACAGAAATTTTCTTTATCATATCACTGACACTTTTTATTTTCGGGATAACTTCCACGATTACTGTTCCGGACTTCTCTTTAAAATATGAGATTGAATATGAATCGCCCAGCTCGTGTAGTTTTCCCAGAAAAGATGCCTGTATCAAAGCTTTCATCTCTTTTACAACAGCATTATTATTCAGTCCGATTACCTGAATCTTACCCCCGTTATCAATCATCATTTTGCCTCCATTGATAACCATACGATACTTCATCGGAGAGGTATATAAAAACTCCAGTTTATCTTCTCTCTTATATCTGAAAGTGCCATGAGACACCATCTTTTTGCTGAACATCTGCAATATTTTTTCTTGCGAGAATGAAGATTCTATTGAGCTGATTGTAGAACTTACTCTTTGTAATGAGGTTGTAAATCCGACTATCTCAGATTGTGACAAGGCCATCTTATTATCCTGTGCTTTCAGTCCACAGAAAACTACTGAAAGAGCAACAGAGAGAACCACTCTAATTATATAATCAGGAATTCGTTTCATATGTTTACAATTTTATAACCCTTACTTCTTACTTCGTCAATGACTTTACCAGCCAATACTGCCGCACCTCTTATATTGCTATGAAGCAGGATTATGGAACCCGGCCTCAATCTCTTTGAGATTCTTGAAACAACCCTGTCATCAGACTTTGAAATCGTATCAAAGCTTCTTATATTCCAGCCAATTGATTTCAAATTTGTCCTGTACACCACATACGCGATATTGGGATTGGTTACTCCGAATGGGGGTCTGAACAATGAAACATCTTTGTTTATTACACTCTTTATAAGATGCCTTGTTAAATATATTTCATATGCCAGTCTCTTAACAGAGTAAAAAGGAAGCATTGGTGCATGGGAGTATGTATGTATCCCTATTTTATGTCCTGCAAGGTTTGTGCGTACAAGCATCTCCGGATTCTCCCTTATGGATTTGCCAATAAAAAAAAATGTCGAGGTTACACTCTTTTGTTCCAACATGTCGAGCAATTCTGGAAGATTCTCCTTATCAGGTCCGTCATCAAAGGTTATAGCAACCTCTTTCTCTTTTGTGTCTATTTTACATGTGGAACGGAGATAAATTCCCCATTCTATTTTAAATGAGGCTATAAAAGGAGCAATTATCAAAATTAACAATATGAAACCTATCAAGTAATTCATTTTGAAATATTGTTTACGACAATAACAGAGATTCTCTCTCTAAGATGTCGTGTAATAATTATAATTTTCCCAATATGTGGTTCTTCCTCAAGTATTCCGCAGGCATGCCATAACCCGAATGCAGAGGCTGTCGGATACTCTCCGCATATCTGTTTGTAATCAATTATATTTTTGCCCATGTTCTCTGTTGATGAATAAGGGTTCCCTATTCCGCACAATATTCGGTACTCCTCATCAAGTGTAACACCTATTCTATCTATAAGGCTACTAATATCAACAGTATCTGAGAGCTCGGAGTTTTCTGTAAAAGTTGTCACCGATTCAATCTCTGCGGTATTCTGGTAGCATTCTGTATTTCCAATCACAAAAAATTGAGCCCCCTCTCCTGGCTTTGCCTTCCGCCAAACTCCCATTCTGTCCAGTATATGCTCTTTAGTAGCAGACATTTCATCAAAACCGCCGACCAGAAGGGTTATATTATCCTGTTCCTGAAGCATGGAAATTGAATCAATCAGCGCCGATTCAAATGAGATTCCTCCATGTACATAAGAGACATTATAGCATTTAGAACCTAGGAACAGGGCTATCTGTGCACCTATAGTATTGGGAGTGCTCTGAATAAAAGAGGAGGGATTTAACAGCCGCTCATCATTTTCATATATAGAGTTGAGGAATTTTTCTGTATCCGCAAGACATCCCCACCCTGTCCCGGTAATTATGCCGTCTACGGCTTTTCCCTTCCATTCATTCAGTGCAATAAATGCAGAGGTGACGCCCATTTTAATTATTCTGCTCATTCTCCTTCTGGCAACCGGATCCGGAATGAACTCCTTGTAGTCCGGCTCATTGCATCCTTCAACAGATGCCCTGGTATTGATATATATTTTTTTCTCCATAATATCAGCCATTATATGAACCGTAAATAAGTGTTGTACAATTTCCGCCAAACCCGAATGAATTCTCAAGCACAAAATTCAAAGAACGGTCAGATATCAGATCTTTTACCGGAACAACGGCAACATCAGACATCTCGGTATTAAAATGCAGGTTAGGCCATATATATCCATATTTTAACGATAAGAGAGAGAATACGCTTTCCACACCTCCGGCAGCGGCAAGAGTATGACCGGTGTACCCCTTTGTCGAACTGAAAGGTGGAAGTTTATCTCCGAATATTCGGATTAATGCCGCTCCTTCAGACGAATCATTATTCGGAGTCCCTGTACCGTGAGCGTTTACATAGCTGATATCCCGAGGGTTTAGTCCGCTTGACCTGAGTGCCCCGTGCATAGCCAGATATGCTCCTTCTCCCTGAGAAGATGATGCCGTCTGGTGGAAAGCATCATTAGCATTAGCATATCCGCATATTTTCCCATAAGCCTTATGATGGGGTATGTCAGATCTTTGAAGTACCACATAACCGGCACCCTCTCCAAGGTTAAGACCAGCCCTTGAATCGTCAAACGGCCTGCACCGGTTTTTATCAAGAATACCAAGAGAATGGAACCCGTTTACGGTAAAACGTGATAAAGAATCTGTTCCTCCGGCAACTACCACATCAAGCAGACCAAGCTTTATCATCCTTGCCCCCAGCATTATTGCATTGTTGGCAGATGAACAGGCAGTGCTCACAGTAGAAACAAAATCATCAGCATTAAGATATGCCGCAATTTTTTCAGTGGATGCTCCGCAATCGTGTCCCAACAAATCTCTTAGTTTTCCCTTGCTTTTATCAATACGGTATTCCTTGTAGAAATTCTCACTGACATCCATTCCTCCGACAGATGTAGCTGATATCAGGCCAATCTTCAATGCGGACCTCTCTTTCTGATTTAATTCCGAGTAACCCGCATCATCGTAGGCATCCTTGGCGGCTAAAAGACCAAGCAGTGTTGTTCTTGAATAAATCTTACCTTTTGTAAGAGACAGAATATCGACAATCTGTTCATTAGACATTCTGACTTCTCCGACGACAACTTCATGGTTCGTGGCGAAAAGTGTTAAAGGAGCTATTCCGCCTTTTGAGGAGACCAATGCATCAAGATTTTCCCCTACACCTTTACCCAAAGCCGTTACAACTCCCAACCCGGTTATTATGACATCATTATACATCATTATCCTTTTTTATATAACCCAATATTAAGATCATATTTCTCTCCTATAAGATCGCACCATCCGGCAACAATCAGTTCCATACCAGAGAGAGATGCATTATGTAAAAGAGTCTCTCCGGCATTTAGCTTATCTGAAGTATTAAAAACGAAGAATGTATTTTCACCTTTAAACTTGTTTTTTATACAAATCTCCCCCAGTACAACATTCGGTAAAGTATAGACAAATATCGACGGACTGGCCTTAAGGTCATCCCCGGAGCCTATCGCAGCTACATGCCTGATGTCTGAAGCCAGTGAAGAAGATGAATTTCCGAAAAACAAACCTCTTTTTTCAGGAGGAATAGTATCACACTTCTGGTAATCTTTTAATAATTTGAGAACTCCGATATAACCTAATTTTGAAAGATCATCCATCTTAAAAAATTTAAGATCGGCATTTTGCATTTTCTTGTTCCAATCCCTGATTGTATCGTGAAAATTATCGATACCGGAAAGGGTGAATCTTGCTAATTCCCTCCAACTGACAGCATTGTCATATTTACTTTTTCCTGAAACGGAATCAAAAGCATATATTACAGCCGCATTACAACCTCCGAACCCTGAAGCTGTCTTAATACAGCGTTTTAAAGCTTTTGACTCATGCTCTCCTTTCACCTTTATCTCCATAGGAACGCCACTCTGTGTATATCCTTTGGTACCGAAAAGTATACTATTTTTCATCTGCCAGAAACAAGCTATACTCTCAATTACCCCGGATGCTCCGAGGGTATGACCCCAGTATGGCTTGAGACTTTGAACCCTAACATTACTCAACCCGGCAAGATGTATGGCTTTGGATTCCATCTCATCGTTATACACAGTCGCTGTTCCATGTGCGTTTATGAAATCTATGTCTTCAGCTTTAATTCCTGCAACAGAGACGGATCTACTCATCGCAGCAGCTAAACCGTCTCCTGTTCTAGAAGGTGCTGACAAATGGTTGGCATCATTGCTTACAGCACCTCCTTCAACCACGATAGGATCTTCATCCGGAACAACAGCCCTGTCATTTGTCAAGACAATCACACCAACAGCCTCACCCAAAGTAAGGCCGTCCCTATTTATATCGTAAGGAATGCAAGGACCGGTACTGATCGAGTGAAAAGACTGAAAACCTGTCACAACAAACCTGGAAAGCAAGTCTGCACCGATTATAATGGCATGTTTACAATATCCCGACGAAATAAGTCTTGACGCAGTCACCACGGCATTAACACCTGATATACAGGCATTTGACACAACAAGAGGCACTCTTTGAAGATTAAAATAATCGGCTATTACCTTCGCTGTATGGTTCAGGAAAACTCTGTTGTCAATTATATCATCTCCCGACTCCAAAAATGAGATATCCCCCTTTGTAGTAGAAAAAATCAACTGGGCCTCTTTTTGGAACTCTTCTTTGTCAAAATCTCCTAAAACATTCAAAGCTCTTTTAACAGAAAATATTGACCTTCTCTCAAGTACTGAAAAATCCGAATCAGTATGTTCCCCGTATATCTTTGCAGCATACATCGGTTTACAGAAGATTGAAACATCATCTACCAACCTGATAGCAGACTTATAATCTGTAATTGCTTTCATATTTTCTTCGGTATCCAGCCCTATTGGCGAAAACACTGAATATGAGGCAACATAAACCTTATTTACTCCTTCACTAACCATTTCTTCTGCCAATTAAGATAAAAATCCGGGTTGACGAGCATCAGTTCTCCCTGATCGTCCAGAAAAACCTGCGTAGAAACCCCTTCCGCAACAAGCTGATTATTTGTCTCTCTGTAAATTCTAAACTCAAACATGATTTTAGCCGCAGGAGTATAGATGTATCTTGTTTCGATAATAGCTGTATCCCCGTAAACCAAAGGATATTTGTAACTTATATGAATATCTACGACTGGAGCAGTAAAACCGGCATTATAAATATCAAGATACCCAAGGCCAGGATAGTCAAGACCAAAGGATTCCCTGCCATCTTCCATATATTTTACATACTCTCCGTGCCATACAATCTTCAGAGAATCAACCTCATTAAACCTCACTTTGACAGCACATCTGGTAACAAGCCGGATATCTGAAGATACCTGTTTTCTCTTATTCATATTATTCCTTTTATTCATTTTCCTGAAGGAATATCTTTAATTCACCCTCCGCAACAATGAGCCCTTCACACTCCACTTTTGCAGACACGAGAGATATTCCCTGAAATTTTTGTATCTCGGTTATTGTTGTGTTCAATCGTTGCCCGACCATGGGTAATTTGTTAATCATCATTTTACTTACAGCGCCAATAAAACCTCTCGGAACAGGTTTGCCCTGAGCGTTAAAATCAACTCCAGCCGCAACAGCAGCAGATTGAGCTATATGTTCAATTATACCTGACTCAGAGAAGTGATTTCCATCATTAAGAAGATTCCCCTCTTTTAAAGTAAGAGCCGTGAATGAGGCTTTTTCCATCCTTCCGCAATAGCTGTCAACCATAACGAAGGGAGCCCTTTGAGGAATGTACTCCAGGAGCTCGTCTCCCGATATCAAGGCTTTCTCAAATATTCCCATATCAACCCCTTTTTCTTTTTGGTAGTTCTCATATAATCTAACTGGCCGAAAAGCGGATCATCAGGAAAAATCCATGCTTTTCCGGTCTGATCTGCCAATTTCCGGCACAACTCCAGGTCAAATCCTTGCTCAATATAGTATGTCGGTTCCAGAAGAGTGTCACTCTCCGAAACCGTCCCCTTATCTATTGCAATTCTGTGCAATGGCGTACCGGGATATATCCTCATACCAATATATGGAAAAAATACTGAAAAGCGAATTTTTTTGGAGTTCTCCATCGTCTCTCTCAATGTACGTTCACTCTCGCCCAAACCACCCAAAATCAGAAAATGAGCATAAAAAATATTATGTTTCAGACACCTTTCTGAATTTAGCAATACATCCTCAAAAGAGAAATTTTTACCATACCTGTGCATCTGTTCAGTGCAGAGGGACTCTGTTCCGAACTCTATATGCTTCAATCCAGATTGTTTAAACAGCTCCAGCAGTTCATCGGTAAGATTGTGCGGAGAGAAGTATGCTCCCCAGTTTATCTTAACGCCGCTTTTAATAATCTTTTCAGCTAACTCTACATTGTAACTGTTTTGTATATTGAAAACAGAATCAGTAAAAAAAACATAATTGATACCTTTATCCCTGTTTAATCTGGCTAGAGTATCAACTATAAGATCTGTATCCAGGGTTCTTACTTTTCTTCCGTCTATTATCGGATATGAACAGTATATACAGTTGTAACAACACCCTCTTTTTGTCTGGATGTTCAACATACCGCTATGCTCCCAGTAGAAATCAGCAAGAGCGTCATCAAAACCAAGTTCCAGTGACTTGAGATAGTTCGAGTGTCCTTTTATCTCTCCCTTTCTGCAATTTCCCTTAATAAGGCCCTCAATTCCATCGGCATCCTCATCTCTGTCCAGCCTATCCAACAGCAATCTGAGGCTCTCCTCTCCTTCTCCTGTTATTCCGTAATCCGGTTTAAGAATTGACATCAGAACTTCCGGAAATATTGAGAAACCGGCACCTCCGAGAATTATTACTGAATCCGAATTTTCCCTTATACAGTCTACAATCTCCTTGTATCCGGGGATAAAACTTGTCCTGTCCAAAGAGTTAGCGCCATCAATATTTCTGAGAGAAACCCCGACATAATCGAATTTATCTTTTTTTATCAAATCAGACAAGCCGCTTATAGTTAACAGATTCATATCCGCCATAGATATCTCAAGTTCCGGCATATGCCTTGAAAGATATGTATGTAAATAGGATATACCTATCGGATAGACCGGGTACGGATCTGCCAGTCTGTTCGCAGAGACCAATAAAAACTTCCTACCTTTCATATTTCCAAAAATCAAAATAGTTATACCACTGTTCCGGATACTCTCTTACCCTTTCCGAAAGAAGTGCGACATACTCCCCTAGAAGGAGTTTTTCCTTGTCCTTCTCTTTGCCTCCATTAGCATTCGTATAATCCGAAAGAATAAAATCGAACTTGTATCTTTTATATCCTGTATGCTCGGCAAAATAGAAAACGACCGGAGCGTTCATTCTTGCAGCAAGTACAAAGGGGCCTAATGGAAATGAAGCCGTTTTGCCCATAAATTCCAGATCATGATGCTTATCGCTCCGGCTTAACCTGTCACCTTGTATAGATATATACTCACCCTTTGCCAAAGCATCCCTGATTTTGAAGATATATTCAAGCGAATCTCCCTCAATTGGGATTATCCCAAATGCATCTATACTTTTATTAACCTCAAGTATCTTTTTAATACTCTGATACTCCTTATCCATCATCAAGACATTCATTTTTTTGCCATACTTGCCAAAAAAAGGAGCACCAATCTCCCAGTTACCGAAATGGGCACCGATGATTATAACACCTTGATTGCTGTTTAAGACTCTCTTTACATCATCAGGTTCTTCAAAGTCAAATGTATACTCAGCATACTTTCCCTGATTGACGGCAACCTTATCAATCAAAGCCCTTCCAAGCGAGTAGAAGTTTTTGTATATTAAAACCGATGATTTAAGATAACCCAGACGGAGTATCTTCCTTGAAAATTTCCAGATGGAGCGTGTCGCAGACGGTGCAAAAGGTATAAAATAGATAACAACAAAAGAGAGAAGAAAATAGGCGGTCCTAACTCCAAGACACTTTATAATATTTATAAAAATAAGGTATCCGAGTATGCCACCTCTTGATTTTCCGCTCCAGTTTCTTGTATCATTTTGAGCCATCCATTCTGGAATTAATGAACTGATAAAAATCCATGAAGGTTTTTATCTCCGCAAAATCTTTCGCTTTGACAGTAAAACCGAAATTATGCTCTATAAGCACAACCATGTCAACAAGGTCGAGACTATCAAGGTCCAAAGTATCCATTAACATTGCATCAGGCTTGATTATAGCCGGATCTACCTCAAATTCCTCTGCAAGGACTCTGTTTATTTTTTCAATAAGTTCAGGTTCTATCATTTTCTCTATAACTTCTTAATAATTAATGTTGAGTTTGTTCCTCCAAAGCCGAATGAATTTGAGAGGCATGTATCGAAAGGCAATCTCACACATTGATTGTTTATATTCAACTTTGAAGAGGCCTCATCAGGTTTTTCAAAATTTATAGTCGGGGCGATAAACGAGTTCTGCATCATAAGCACAGAATATATCACCTCACTTGCTCCGGCCATCCACATCTCATGACCTGTCATACTCTTTGTGGAACCCACATACGGTTTATAATCTCCGAATACTTCAGAAATTGCCATCGCCTCATTATAGTCTCCGACCGGTGTTGATGTTGCATGGGCATTGACATATGTAATCTGATCCAAAGCAACGTCACTGTTATTAATGGCCATCAGAATGGATCTTTTCGGTCCGTCAACGTTAGGAACCGAGATGTGATCACCATTGGATGAAAAACCATAGGATTTTATCTCGGCAAAAATAGGTGCTCCTCTTTTTACTGCAGAATCGTAACTCTCAAGAATCAAAGTTGCAGCCCCTCCGCTAGGTACAAGACCATCCCTGTCAGCATCAAAAGGTCTTGAGGCCTCTTTCGGAGAAGTATTTTTCATGGAAAAAGCGCTTAACCCGTCAAAACTGCCTACTGCATAAGGATTGACCTCCTGGGCACCTCCGCAAACAATACAGTCCTGTAGTCCTGATTGAATCATCATGAATCCCATACCTATTGCATGAGAGCCACTTGCACAAGCTCCTGCTATTGTAAGATTTATACCTTTCAGTTTAAAAATCACAGACAGGTTCATTGTTACAGATGAGTTCATAGATTGAAAAACCGATCCGGAACCTATCAAAGTGGTATTTTTCTTTTCCCTGAGTATGTCTACCCCCTCAATGACTGCAAGTGCGCTGCTGTCATTTCCGTATAGTATTCCGACCTCATTTTTGGCCAGAAAATCACTGTCGATTTTTGCCTGCTCCATTGCCCATGATGTCGCAAGATATGCATAGCCAGCCTCCTGAGACATACATAACCTCTTTCTTCTGTCCAGCATATTGCTTAGATTAGGCTCCGGCAGACTACCTGTCAGGAATGATCTGAACCCCATCTCCTCTCTCAAAGGATCTGCTATAATACCGGACCTGCCCGACATGAGCGAGTCCCTAACTGTATCCAGATCTTGTCCGATGCAGGAATAAATTCCCATTCCCGTAATCACTACTCTCTTCATATTTCTATGTATAAAGTCCTCCATTAATAGAAATAACCTCTCCGGTAATATACGAGGAATCCCCTGATGCCAAGAATCCGACTAAAGATGCCACCTCTTCGGGAGTCCCGAATCTCCCGGCAGGAATTTGCTGCTTGAGACTCTCCTGATCAAGGTCCTTAGTCATATCTGTTTTTATAAAACCGGGGGCTACAGCATTCACCGTCACTCCCTTCTTGGCAACTTCCTGGGCAAGAGCCTTGGTTGCTGCTATAACTCCTCCTTTTGCAGCAGAGTAGTTTGTCTGACCTGGTAAACCCTTTATCCCGGACAATGACACAATATTTATAACACGTCCAAATCTCTTGACAAGCATATCCTTTAACAATAATCTGGTTACATGGAACATCCCGTCCAAGGAGACACCGATCACTTTATGCCAGCTCTCAGGTTCCATCCATAGCATTAAATTGTCATCTCTTATACCGGCATTGTTCACAAGAACCTCAATATATCCGTCACTGTTCTCTTCCCTCCATTTTTTAATAGCCTCAGCAACTTGCAAGTTGTCAGATACATCAAACCTGAGGAGAGAAGCCGATCCACCCATAGCAACAACGGACGCCTGAACTTCACATGCCTCTTTTTCACTACTGTTGTAATTAATGACGATTGAGTACCCTAATTCAGCAAGCTTCAGACATACAGCACGTCCGATTCCCTTACCTCCTCCGGTCACCAATGCATACTTCATCTCAGTTATTCTTTAAATAATTAACTATTGAGGCTATCTCCCCGTACTTAGGAGTATCATTTACAAAGATAGGGCAAAGATTTCTCATTTCTCCATACACCAGTTTACTCTCCTCTGAAAGATCATTATGAATTTTCAGAAAATCAACGGCTTGTAAAATAGAAATAAAAAGTATCGAGAGCACCTCAAACGAGTTATCAATAATTGTAGAAGCAATAAGGGCAGAGTTTGTCCCCATGCTTACAACGTCCTGATTATCGTTGTTATTGGGAATACTGTGTACATACATAGGGTTTGACAATGTCTGACACTCAGCAGTCGTGGAGGTAGCAGTGAATTGTGCCGCCTGCATTCCATAATTCAGGCCAAGGACACCCAGGTTCACAAATGGAGGCAGAATACCATTTATCTTATCGTGATAGAGGTAATTCAGCTGTCTCTCAGCAAGCATTGTGAGTTTTGTTATGGCTATCTTGAGTTTATCCATCTCAAAGCTTACATAATCTCCATGAAAGTTACCGCCATGATATATGTTACATGATTTGTAATCGACAATAGGATTATCATTAGCGCTATTAAGCTCGTTAAGAAGCACTTTAGCAGCATTGTCTATTTCATCTGATACCGGGCCCAATATCTGTGGTACACATCTAAGAGAATAATAACTCTGTACCTTTTCTTTAAATACCGGAGCATTATTATTACCCGTGTACAACTCTGCCTCTCTTTTCTTAAACCTCCCGGATGTTGCCATCAGCCTTCTTAATTCTGAGGCAATAAATTGCTGTCCGTAATGAGGTTTAACCGAGTTTAGCTCCTCTGATACAAAATCATCATAAGATCCGGTTATCTCATTCATCATCAAGGATGACAGCAGAGACCATTTGAGAAGCTTCTTTGAGTAGTGAAGGTTGACAAGACCAATACCGGTCATCATACTTGTCCCGTTCGCAAGTGCAAGGCCTTCCCGAACATGTATTCTCAACGGTTTCAGATTATATATCTCAAACACTTTTGCAGAGGCGACTGTCTCACCTTTATGATGAACCATTCCCTCTCCAATAAGAGTAAGTGCTATATGGGCCATTTGCACTAAATCTCCACTTGCACCGACACTTCCATGAGCAGGAATTACCGGGTATATTTCAAGATTTATGAAACTTACCATAAGATCAACCAACTCCTTATGTACTCCTGAATAACCTTTCAGAAAGGCATTCAGTCTTGACAGCAGAGCAGCTCTGACATAAATATCAGGCAGATTCTTTCCAGACCCTGCAGAGTGGCTTCTAATTATGTTGTATTGAAGTTCATAAAGGCATTCATCATCAACCCGATACTGGGCCATAGGGCCGAAACCGGTATTTATGCCATAAATCACCTTATCTTTACGGAAGGATTCAAGAAAATCATAACTCTTGTTTATTTCCTCATATACAGAGTTATCGATTTCTATTTTTTCCCCGTCAATTACAATTCTCCGGACATCATCGAAAGAGATGTCCCCATTTATTCTCAACACTTTAATCTGTTAGTATTAACCTAGCAAATATAGTCCATATTAGGAAAAATGCCAAATTTATAATTTGTAACTTATTTCTATTTTGGGTTACTTTGCATAAAAACAAGCGATGACATCCATTCAGAGATCCTTACATCTTTTCGGCGTTACTACAGAAGAATTGAAAATATTAACAGATACGGCTCTTTCGAAAGGTGGTGAGTACTCAGACCTTTTTTTCGAACACTCAACGGTTGATGAACTGACACTAAGGGATGGAGAAGTTAACGGGGCCGGTTCGCATATAGATTATGGAATGGGGGTAAGAGTTATATCCGGAGATCAGACAGGATACGCCTATACCGAGATAACTACCATGAACGAGATGACAAATGCCGCTAAGGCTGCATCTATTATAGCTCTAGGAAACAAGAAAAGAATACCTGTCACCGATATAACACCTATGGATTTTAAAAATCACTACCCTATTTTAAAATCATGGGAAGACTCGGATGTCACATCAAGGGCTCCATTCATAAAAGCCCTGAACGATAAAATATTCTCTTTGGATCACAGAGTTAACAAAGTTATTGCGAAACTTACCAACTCGACAACCAGCATACTTTTTTTCAACTCTCTGGGGACACTTTGTTCTGACGAAAGACCTATGGCAACACTGTCTGTCACTGTTATAATGCAAGACGGATCAAGGGTAGAGAACGGAAGTTCTTCAAGAAGTTATAGGATGGGTTCAGAATTTCTGACAGAAAACCTCATTGACGAAATAGCGCAAGAGGCAGTTAACAGGACAGCCATACTTTTTGATGCAGGAGTTCCGGAAGGGGGAGAGATGTCGGTAGTAATGGGAGCCGGCGGTTCGGGCATTCTTTTACATGAGGCGATCGGACATGCTTTTGAGGCCGATTTCAACAGACAAAATGTTTCCATTTTTTCTGACAAATTAGGAAAAAAAATATGCTCTTCTGAAATTTCCGTTGTTGATGACGGAACCGTTCAAGGGAACAGAGGAGCGGTTAATTTTGACGATGAGGGTGTAGCCGGACAGAAAACGTACATGGTTACCGACGGCTACCTTACTTCATACCTTCACGACAGGATAAGTGCCTCTTATTACAAAACGGCCTCTACAGGAAACGGTCGGAGAGAGTCATTCAGATATATGCCGCTTCCGAGAATGAGAGCTACTTATATGATTAATGGTAAAAGCAAGGAAGCTGATATCATATCGTCCGTAAAAAAGGGCATTTTCGTCGACAACTTTTCAAACGGGCAGGTTCAGATTGGCGCAGGGGACTTTACATTCTTTGTAAAATCGGGATACATGATTGAAAGCGGCAAATTAACAAAGCCGATAAAGGATATAAACATTATCGGCAACGGGCCTAAAGCTCTTGCCGATATAGTGGCTGTGGCAGACAACTCATATATTGACAATGGATCCTGGACATGCGGGAAAGAGCAGTATTGCCCAGTCTCTTGCGGGATGCCTTCCGTCCTTATCAACAAACTTACAGTAGGAGGATTACAACAATGAAACAAGAGAATGAGAGTGAAACAATCCATTTTGCCCTGAAAGCAGCTGAAAAACATGGCGCAGGTGCTGTCAGAATTACATACAACAAGACCAAACACAGCTCATATACATTCAGAAACGACAAACTGGACAGATTGCAGCAGGCAACCGGATCTTCATTATTCCTACAACTATATGTTAATGGAAGATATGGCACTTTCTCCACAAACAGAATGGAGAGAACAGAACTTGAAAGGTTTATAGCTAAGAGCATTGAGACAACAAAATTACTTACCGAAGATAAACACAGATCCCTGCCGGATACATCTCTCTGTTATAAGGGAGGGGGAACTGATCTTAAGCAATGTGACCCGGAGTTTTCCGAAATACCGTCTGAAAAAAAGATAGAAATTGCCAGAATGTGCAATGCCGAAATTCTTGGCAAAGACAAGAGATTACTTAATGTGAACAGCGAATACGGGGATTATGAAGATCACACACTGATTGTTGATTCACAGGGATTTTCCGGGACAACAAACCAGACAAACTACACAGTCAGCACCGAATGTTCCGTTAAGGGAAAAGGCGATTCCAGACCGGAGGGATGGTGGTATGAGAGTTCTCTTTTCTTCAACGACCTAAAAACAGGCGGATGCGGGGAAAAAGCTCTTGAAAGGGCCATAAACAAGCTTGGGACCAGAAAAATCAAAAGCGGGAAGTATAATATGGTGGTTGAAAACACTATTTCCAGCAGACTGGTCTCTCCGATTATCAATGCCCTCAACGGCGCAAATATCCAGCAAAATAACTCTTTTCTCAACGGTAAACTCGGAGAGAGGGTTTTCTCTCCTCTAATGGAAATATATGATGAAGCCCACCTTCCCGGGGAATTCGGTTCCAGGTTATTCGATTCTGAGGGCATAGCGACTAAACCAGGCCCCATCATAGATCAGGGAGTAATCAGCACTTACTTTATGAATTCATATTATTCGAAGAAAACAGGCATTCCTGTAACGGTAGAATCTCCATCCCTGCCTGTATGCTCAATTTCAGGACAAAGAGGTGTGTCAAACGAGAATAAGTTGGAACATATTCTGAGAAATACAGGAAAGGGTATCTTCGTAACCGGTTTTAACGGAGGTAACACAAATAGTTCCACAGGGGATTTTTCATTTGGGATAGAGGGCTTCTACTTTGAGGATGGCTCTATTTTATATCCTGTTTCAGAGATGAATGTAACAGGAAACATAATCTCCCTCTGGAATTCTGTTCGGGATATTGGAAATGACGCGAGAAAGGCAAGCAGGTGGCTAATACCAACACTATCATTTAATTCCGTAGATTTCAACGGATTTTAGCTAACTCCGGCCCATTTTAGCACAATTTTTGCATACAAAACAAACATTTAATTATACCACAGATGAAAATTGGCACAAATAAAGTTGTTTCTCTCGCATATACCCTTGAAGTTGAAGGGGATGTCATGGAAACAGTAACATCAGAAAAACCACTCGAGTTTATTTTTGGAACCGGATACCTTCTTCCTAAGTTTGAGGAGAATGTTTCCAACAAAGTTGTAGGTGATGCTTTTGATTTCACTCTCACAGCTTCTGAAGGATATGGTGAAGAGAATCCGGATGCAATTATAGAACTTCCGAAAGACATATTTAAAGTAGACGGCAAGATTGAGGAGGGACTGCTGACAGTAGGAAATATTCTTCCCATGCAGGACTCTGACGGCAACCGTCTTCAAGGTTCCATTGACGAAATCAAGGATGACGTTGTTGTAATGAACTTCAACCATCCACTAGCAGGGGCAGACCTTCATTTCAAAGGGATTGTCGTAGCTGTCCGTGAAGCCTCGGAAACCGAATTAGTAAATGGGCTGAGGGGTGAGACAGGAACATCATGCGGTGACGGGGGTTGCTCCGGCTGCAGCGGATGCCACTAATCGTAGGCTTGGGTTATATTTTGAACCCCAGCCGATATTTAGGTATGTGTTCTAAATAATTGGCAAAAAAAAGGCCGGCTAAAATTCGTTAGCCGGCCTTAGAATTTTTATATACCTCCATTATAATCCAAGGCTCTTGAAACCGGAACAGCACTTAAGTCCGATAACCGGCCTGATTTAAAATGATAGTAACCCGCCATAGCAATCATGGCTGCATTATCTGTAGTAAATTTGAACTCCGGAAGAAATACCTTGAATCCTCTTTTTATCCCTTCTGTAACAACCCTTTCCCGAAGTCCCGAGTTTGCAGAGACGCCTCCACCTAAGGCAACCTCTTTTATACCTGTCTTCTTTACGGCTAATATCAGCTTATCCATAAGTATATCTATAAGTGTAGACTGGAATGAGGCACAAAGATCATCAATGTTTTCCGATATAAAATTCTGATTTTCCTCCATTCTGTCCCTAAGAAAATACAAGAGAGACGTTTTAACTCCGCTAAAGCTGTAATCAAGTCCGGCAACCTTTGGTTTAGAGAATTTAAAAGCCTTTGCATTTCCCGATTTTGCGTGTCTGTCCACCACAGGCCCGCCAGGATATCCAAGCCCCAGAACCTTTGCACACTTATCAAAGGCCTCCCCTACTGCATCATCTATTGTTTGGCCGATTATAGTAAATTTTAAGGGTGCTTCAACTACAATAATCTGAGTATGACCTCCTGACACCAATAATGACAAAAAAGGGAATCCCGGATGTTCCTTATCCTTTCCTTCCTCCTTTATAAATGGAGAAAGCAGATGCCCCTGAAGATGATTTACATCTACCAGCGGTTTTCCTGTTGAAAGAGACAAACCTTTGGCAAATGATGTTCCTACCAGAAGAGAGCCCAGCAAACCAGGGCCTCTTGTGAATGCAATTGCATCAATATCATTTAAAGTGACTTCAGCCAGTTTTAAAGCACGGTCAACAACAGGCAAAATATTCTGCTGATGAGCTCTGGATGCCAGTTCCGGAATTACTCCCCCGTACTTGCTGTGAACCTCCTGTCCAGCCATAACATTGGAGAGCAATACTTCATTTTTCAGCACTGCTGCCGATGTATCATCACAGGATGACTCTATTCCTAAAATTGTTATATCCATATCTATATTTCTTCTGCAAAAATGGTTCTTTTTTAACAATCTCCTCCACTTATTTGATTAAATTTGTCTTTTAAAACACTCATCTATCAACCATATTAAAAAAATAGCCGTTGGACTTCTATTGGTGTTGATTCTGATACCAACAGCAGCGTATATTGCATTGCAGGATCCGATAGTCCAGACAAAGGTGGCTAAAAGGGTGATAAATAACTACACAAAAGGTTTTAATTCAAATATTTCAATAGGTAAAGTATGTTATCTTTTTTTCAATAAAATCATTATTAATGATGTTCTTGTCACATACAACAACAAAGACACGCTGCTTTGCTGCGATAAGCTCTCTGTTAGTTTTTCAGCCAAGGAGCTATTAAGAAACAGACTTAGGATAAAAAAAGTTTCATTGTATGATGGAAGATTCAACCTTGTAACCTATAAGGACAAGTCAACAAACATCGATTATTGCTTTAATCTGAAACGAACAAACATAAATGACACCTCCGGGTTTTTCTCGAAAAACCTTATTATCAGAGAAGTCCGGGCAAGAGATATAAAATTCACCTATCTGGATTCAAGCTCAAATGCTCCGGATTACGGAAAAGATTATGTTTGTTTCAGGAATCTGTCGTGTGATGTCTCAGAGATGTCTGTCAGGAACATAAGAACCCGTAACAATATGTTAGAGGGAGACCTGCTGAATCTCGCATTTGTCGAGAAGAGCGGATTCAAGGTTGAAAAGCTTAACGGCCGTGTTAAAGTAGGGAGAAGACAAACCTATATAGAAGAGCTGTACTTTTTTGACGGGAACACTGAACTTAAAGCCAACTATCTCAGCTTCCGGTATAATGGCATAAAAAGCTTTAAAAATTTTGTCGACAGCGTTCAGATGGAGACCGTTCTGGATAATGCTTTTATTAGTTTTACAACGTTATCAAAACTTACTCCTGCCCTTAAGAATAACAAGCTGACATTTTACGCCAGCGGGAAGATTTCCGGTCCTGTATCTTCTATAACAACTGACAGCCTTAAGATAACATCAGAGTCAGGTCTTACCCACATTGATCTGAATGCAAGACTTTCCGGTCTTCCTAAATCAATGGAGACAATGGTCTTTCTGGATGTAAACGACGCTTCTACAACGACGTCTGATCTTTCTAAGATAATCTCTTCCCTGAATGACAGAAAACCTGAAAAATATATTACCGGGCTCTCCCCTTTTGTGAGATATCGTTTTAAAGGCAGACTCGCCGGACTGTTTACTGATTTTGTCGCCAATGGTACAGTCACATCCAATATTGGAAATGTCTATATGGATATGTTGTTACGGCAAAATCCCCGGGAAAGGGGGCTGGATTTCCAGGGAAAACTGCAAGCACAGGAATTCAACATCGGTACTTTTATAAGGAATAAAAGCCTTGGCAAAGCGACTTTCAGGAGTACCCTAAGCGGACTTATCAGGAATGAGGCCCTTGGAGGAAGTAAATTTTATATTGACAGTATTTCGATAAAAAAACTCGAATTCAACAAATATCCATACAGTAATATTTATTCGGTAGGCAGCTATGTGGATAAGAGGTTCGATGGCCGCGTAATATGTCATGATCCTAATCTGGACTTTATATTTCAGGGTATATTCGGACGTTCGGCAAAGAGAGACTCCTATTATGACTTCTTTGCAGATGTTGCTTACGCGGACCTAGCCGCACTAAAACTGGACAAAAGGGACAGTTTGAGCGTAATCAGTTTTAAAACTACGGCAAATTACACTCAAAAACTGGATGGAGAGATATTGGGCAAGATAAGTGTAAGATCGATGGAATATAAAAACAGGAACGGAGAGTTCAATATCGGCGACATCTCTATCCAATCTCTCACTAATCAGGAAAATTTCAACATATCTCTGAAATCCGGTTTTGCCAATGCCACATACAGCGGTTCAGACTTCATAACAGGTTTTATCGAAAAGGCTATCCGGACTTCTGTCTATAGACATATACCGTCTCTTCTCGCTAAAAGAGAATGGAGCGTTAATGTCGATAAAAGCAAACATTACAAACTAGATGTACATATACTTGACACCAGAGCTATAAGTGAACTTCTCCTCCCGGGATTGAAGATTGCGGACAAGAGCTCACTAAATGCCGCCATTGATGAAAATGACAATCTGAATATTACGCTCACTTCCGGGGAACTGGGCTACAAGGGGTACAATATCAGCAATCTTTTTATGAAACTGGATTCAGGTAAGGAGAAAATTGAATCAGACATAAGATCCACAGGGATAAATATATCGAATATCATACTTGACAGTAATAGGGTTGTTCTTTCTGCCACCAATGACACGGTTAATGTACGCACTGCCTTTTCAAACGACAGTGATATCAAGAACAGAATCCTGCTGAGCACTAAGACAAATGTGAGACGTGACTCTTTGCTTAACATACCGGTTCTTGATATTTGCATAAATCCATCCAAGATGATTGTAAACAATCAACTTTGGACTCTCTCCAGATCAAAAATCGCAGTAAACGGAAAAACCATAGATATTGAAGGTTTTCTTCTTGAGAACAACAATCAGTATGTTGCTCTTGACGGCAGCATATCACCACTGGAAAACTCCTCACTCGACCTTCATGTAAACAATTTTGACATATCCACATTCAATGTTTTCATGAAGAAACAGATGGATTTTACGGGAATTTTCTCCGGGAATACAACTTTGGTCGATTTATACCACAATCCGCAGATAATAATGAATCTTAAAGGGGAAAGAGTCTCTATTGCCAAGAGCGACATCGGGATTCTCAATCTTTCAAGCAATTGGGACAATAGCAACAAAAAATTCGATCTGCTAGTTTATAATGAATTAAATGGCAAACGTTCAATGGAGGTTTTTGGGACCTATACTCCAAAGGGCAAATACCTGGATGTGGACGGCAACTTTACCGACCTAAACCCCGGCTATGCCTCTCCGTTTTTTACCGGTATAGTCTCCAACCTTACCGGAGGAATTAACGGCAAAATTAATTGCAAAGGGCCTATTGACAAACTTGTACTTACAAGTGACAACGCCTATGTAAAAGATCTTTCTTTCACTGTTGATTTCACCAAAGTGAGGTATACTGTAAATGGAAAGACCAGACTTCATGACAACGGACTCACACTTGCAGATGCTGTTATTTCAGACCAATACGGTGCAGTGGGTCATGTTACAGGGGGGCTTACATACAAACATTTCCGCAATCTGGGATTCAATACGCTTATCAACTTCAACAATATGGAGGTTATAAACCTGACGGAAATCGATAACAGCACCTTCTACGGCAAGGCCTTCGGAAGCGGTTTGTTCAGCCTCAACGGTAACCTTAAAAAAATAACAATGGATATCTCTGCCTCTTCAAATAAAAATACAGAGATACACATACCATTAGCAAATACATCCGAAGCTGTAAATTCAAACCTTTTGAGTTTTATTCAAAACAGTACCTTTACCGCAGATAAGATAACCACCCAAAAAGATTCCGAGAAGAAGAAGGTGTCATCTACCGAAATGAATGTTCAGCTTAAAGTAAACATAACGCCTGAAGCAGCTATGTTTATAGAGATAGACAAATCCGTCGGAGATGTTATAAAGGGTTACGGAAGTGGTCTGATAAGTATGGACATCCGGCCTGCGAAAGAGGTTTTCAATATTCAGGGAGACTATCTAATCGACAGAGGGTCTTATAAGTTTGTACTTCAAGGATTATTTAATCGTGATTTTACCATTCAACAAGGTGGCAGCATCGGCTTTAACGGAGATATAGCCAAGACGACCCTGAATCTGACTGCAAACTACAGAACCAAGACAGCAATTAACACCCTTATTTCTGACACAAGTTCCGTCAGCAGCAGAAGAACTGTTGATTGCCTCATTAAGATGACAGGTCCTTTGATGAATCCGAACCTATCTTTCGGCATAGATATTCCGGACCTGGATCCTCTCACAAAGTCAAGAGTTGATGCAGCCCTAAACACAGAAGATAAAACGATAAAACAAGTAATGTCCGTTTTGGTCTCCAACAGTTTTATTCCGGATATACAATCTAGTATTGTCAACAACTCTACCCTTCTATATTCAAATGCAACCGAGGTTTTGTCAAATCAGATTAATAAAATATTCAACCAACTGGATATTCCTGTTGACCTGAGTTTTAATTATCAGCCGGGACAAAACGGAAGAGACATATTTGATGCAGCCGTTTCAGCCCAGCTATTCAACAACCGGGTAATTATCAATGGTAATATCGGGAATGCAAGATACACCAACAGTACAAGTGATGTTGTGGGAGATTTCGATGCGGAGATAAAGCTGGATGACAAAGGGCGTTTCAGATTGAAACTATTTTCACACTCAGCAGACCAGTTTTCAAACTATCTTGACAACAGCCAGCGCAACGGAGGCGGCCTCGTTTACCAAGAGGAGTTTACCACCTTCAGAGAACTGATTAACAGCATTTTAGGAAGCAGAAAAAAGAAGAAGGCTACTAAAGAATAACCTCGGAAATCTCTCCGATAAGTGTTCTGTCATAAGGTCTCTCAACCTTAATGTAATTTCTCGTAAAGCCATACATCATCCCGCCTTTTCGGGTGCTTTCAAAAAGCACATACTCACGCTTACCTTTCATTGAGTCAATAAATTCTGCATGAAGCCTCTCGCAAAGAGTTTCAAGCATCAGAACCCTGGAGTGTTTGATCTGTTCATCAACCTGATTTTCCATCCCAGCCGCCGGTGTATTGGCTCTCCTTGAATAGGGGAATATATGAATAAAAGCCGGTCTTAACTCTTCCAAAAAAGACCTGCACTCCTCAAATTCAGCTTCACCCTCTCCAGGAAAACCTACAATTACATCAATCCCGATAAATGAATCCGGCATGTAGTGCCTTATTCTTGAAATCTTATCCCTGAAAAGAGTTGTGTTATATCTTCTGCGCATCAAAGCGAGAATTTTATCTGAACCGGCTTGAAGTGGTATATGAAAGTGGTGCAGAAATTTTCCACTTTGGGCAATCCATGCCAGAATCTCTTCTGTTAGCAGATTGGGTTCAATTGAGGATATTCTGTAACGTTCAATTCCCTCAACCTTTTCAAGACCTTTCAGCAAATCCAGAAAACTCTCCCCGGTACTCTTTCCAAAATCTCCAGTATTGACACCTGTAAGCACAACCTCCTTAATCCCCTTCGCAGCAATCTCTCCGGCCTCTTTGATAAGGAAATCCACAGAAAGATTCCTGCTTTTGCCTCTTGCCAGAGGAATTGTACAATACGAACAATGATAGTCACAACCATCCTGGACTTTTAAAAAAGAGCGTGTTCTCTCGTCTGAAGAATACGCAGGAAATATCGTCTCCACCTCTGAGATTGCACATGAGTACGCTCTTCCTCCGCCCTCTTCTTTCCCGGCCTTGACTCCATGCAACTGAGAGACCTTCATGAAGAGGTTTTCTTTCTGATCTGCTCCCAAAACAATATCCACTCCTTCTATACCCAGAATATCGTCAGGTTTTAGCTGAGCATAGCAACCTGTAACAGCCACTATTGCATCGGGATTTTGCCTGTGGAGTTTTCTGATGGCGCCTCTGCACTTCTTGTCAGCATGCTCTGTGACAGAACAGGTGTTTATTACATATATATCGGCAGAGTGTGAGGCAGGCACCTTTACATAGCCATTTTTCACAAATACTCTGGCGATGGATGATGTCTCAGAATAATTCAGTTTGCACCCCAGAGTCATAAAGGCTACCCTTTTCCCGTCAGACTCTTTTTCCGGAAGGGACAATTTCAGATCTTTGTTCATCTCTTTAATATGACAATACAATTCTCGCAGCTCCGACCTGCCCTCCAAGGGCCGGATTGAGCTTTGAAATGGTAAGGGTTGCCCCGGTTACCTGAGGATACCTTTTCTTAAGCCTTTCAATAATTCGCTTTGCAACACTCTCAAGAAGCTTTGACGATATTGCCATCTCTTCCGCAACAATTGCATATAACTCCTGATAATCAACCGTATCAAAAAGATCGTCACTCACACTTGCCCTGGAAAAATCGGCATTTATCTTTAAATCAACCACAAACCGGTTTCCCACAATTTGCTCTTCGTCGTAATGTCCGTGATATGAGAAGAACTCCATCCCGGCAAGTTCAATATAATTATTTGTATCTGGCATTATTTGTCCGTGTCTAAAATTTTCAATCTTATATAATAAAAACACAAGGTTTTTTGTTCAAATCAACCCTCTCTTTTTTCCATTCAGATGCAGTCAACGTCTTTATAAACTCTTCCGGAGTTGTTATTGAGGAGGCAATGCATATTGCTTTAGACGGAGCGCATGTTTGTATCAGATCTGCCAAAAATGCGTTGTTTCTGTATGGTGTCTCAATCATAATCTGGCTTTGGCCTGTAGATACAGAGAGTTTTTCCAAACGTTTAATCTCTGCTCTCCTCTCCTCAGGTTTAACCGGGATATAGCCCACAAAAGCAAATGATTGCCCGTTCATTCCGGAAGCCATTAGTGCCATCATCAAAGAGGAGGGGCCGACAAAAGGTACAACCCGTATTCCTGCATTGTGGGCTGCTTTGACAAAAATTGCACCCGGATCTGCCACTGCTGGCAAGCCTGCCTCACTTATGAGTCCGATATCTTCTCCGTCTTTAAGCGGTTTAAGATATCCTTGCACCAAAGATGGATCGGTATGCTCATTAAGTTCAAAGAATGTAAGTGTGTCTATTTTTCCTTTAAATCCGCACTTAGAGAGATATCTGCGGGCAGTCCTCACCTCCTCCACAACAAAGTATCTGAGATGCTGTATCCGGCTCACAACTCCCTGCGGGATAACCTCTTCTATCTCGCTATCACCCAAAGGTGAAGGTATCAAGTATAAAATTCCTTTCAAAATTCAATTTTGACAAAGGTAGGAACTTTTTCCTATCTTTAAAGTATGGAAACATGTAACGAAACTAAGCTTACCTTTTTAGGCACAGGGACTTCTCAAGGAATACCGGTTATCGGTTGTCATTGTCCTGTATGCAGCTCCTCTGATCAAAAGGATAAGAGACTCCGATCTTCAGCTCTTATTGAACACCAGGGTTTGAAGATACTTATAGATGCCGGTCCGGATTTCAGGCAACAGCTCCTAAGAGAGGGAGTGGATAATCTGGATGCCATACTGATAACACATGAACACAAAGACCACACAGGAGGTCTGGATGATGTAAGAGCAATCAATTTCCTGACCAAGAAGGCTCTGCCTATATATTGTGAGGAGCGGGTGAGAAAATCCCTCGAAATGGAGTATTCATACGCTTTTACTGAATATAAGTATCCCGGAGCCCCTGAATTTGACATCCGGGTAATTGATGAAAATCCTTTTGAAGTTGTCAGCAGGTCTGATCCGTCAAAAAGAGTATCTGTCATACCCATCCGGGTTCTTCATTATAAATTGCCTATTTTAGGGTATCGTATAAACAACATAGCATATATTACCGACGCAAACAGGGTTGATGAGTCCGAGCTTGTAAAACTTAAGGGATTGGATGTTCTTGTTGTAAACACAGTAAGAAAACAAAGACATATTTCACACTTCTCATTGAGTGAAGCCATTGCATTTGCACAACTTGTCGGAGCCAAAAGGAGCTTTCTAACCCATCTTTCACATCAAATGCCTGTATACAGTGAGCTTGAAAAGGAGCTCCCGGAAGGAATCAGCCAAGCTTATGACGGCCTTACTTTAAATTTATTATAGATTCAACAATAGCAGAGGTGGAGACAAAGATTAAGTCAGAGAGTAAAGTCGTCGGGATAAGAGGTGCTTCCGGATTTCTGGGGAAAGCAATCTCTGAAGCACTGATTGAAAATGGGTTCCGGGTTATTGCTCTCAGACGTGATTTTACAGTAGTGGAGCTTAAAGAGTGCGATGTTGTAATAAACCTGGCAGGAAAAAATATTAACTGCCGGTGGAATACCAAAAACCGAAAAGAGATATACAATAGCCGTATCCTGACAACCGGAAGAATCGCATCTGCATTTCTTGAATGTGGCACAGATGCCCCTCCCCTGTTAATATCAGTTTCAGCCACAGGAATATACCCAAGCACAAATGGTTCGCATCCTGAGCCTCAACTATTCGATGAAGACTCTACGACCAAACCTGACACATTCCTATCTAAAGTTTGCAATGATTGGGAAAGAGAGGCCTTAAAAGCGACCCCGGTCTCCAGGGTTGCCATTACCAGGCTCGGCGTGGTCATTGACAAATCCGGCGGCGCTTTTCCCATACTTGTGCTGCCTTTCAGAATGAAAATTGCGACCAGAATAGCCTCCGGGAATCAGCCGTTCTCATGGATCTCACTAAAAGATGTTATAGGTTCTATTCTATATATTATTGAGAATAATTCAATGGAAGGAATTTTTAACCTGACCTCTCCTGAGATTACAACAAATCGGGAAATTACAAGAATCCTATCTAAAAGGTACAATGCACTCATTCCGTTTGTAATTCCCGAATTCCTTCTCCGCATAATATTCGGCAAATCCCACATACTACTTACTGAGGGGGCAAAAGTATATCCGAAGAGGTTGCTTGAGAGCGGTTATAAATTTATTGAACCGAATTTTTAAGAGTTACCCGTATTCCGTTTGATGCTAATTTTACCAAATATTGGATCAACCGTCAGACCATGTGATGATGAAACTTTTTCACCATTTCGCCATAAAAATATAAAATAAGCTTAGAAAACATTTGTTATTAAGGAGTTGAAAGTGTATCTTTGAAACATCACTGAAATACACTCAAAACTTATAATGAAAAATATTGCAACAAACCTTTTGTTGATTATCTTCTTATCATTAACCTCTTGCAGTAAAGATCCCGGTAATCCTGATACTCCTGATAATTCTAATTTAAGTATTTCTGAAACAGACATCTTGGTTTCTGCCTCAGGTTCTGAGACTAAAACTTTTACTATTACATCTGATGCTGTATGGAGTCTCTCTCTATCTGACACAAAGTCAGCCCCTTCATGGTGTCAGGCTTCTCCGAAGAACGGAAATGCGGGAACTACAACTGTGACAGTTACAATTTCCGAACAGAACAGCTCATTTGACGACAGGAACACCTATATAAAAGTCACATCTGGAGAAAACAGCAAACTTCTGACAGTGACACAGAAGAAAAAAAATGCGATAATCCTGACAAAGGAGAAGTTTGAGATAGATGGTTCAGGAGGTGAAATTCAGATTGAACTGCAGGCCAATGTTGATTATAGTGTATTAATACCACACGAATGCTCATCCTGGATATCGAAGATAGATTCAAAAACGAAGGGACTGTCATCAAAAAAAGAGATGTTTCAAATAGAAGAAGGAGATATTGAGGGTTCAAGAAGCGGTATAATTGTTTTCGCCAGTGCGGAATTAAAAGACACCGTACATATATATCAGACTCAAAAAAATGCACTTATTCTGAGTAAAAGAGAATATGAATGCACTTGTGATGCATCAATTTTAGAAGTAGAGCTGAAATCAAATATTGAGTATGTAATAAATATTCCAACAGAGGCTACGTGGATTAGAAAAGTGGACTCAAAAGTGTCACGGGTTGATAAAATCTCATTCAGTATAGATAAAAATACTGATTATGACTTCCGTAGTGCTAAAATTATAATAAAAGACAAGAATTCCTCTCTATCAGACACTCTTATTGTCAGACAATCTCAAAAAAACGCTTTTATACTGGGCTCAAACCATATAGATAAGCTCTCCTGCTGTGGTGAAAACTTCTCGGTAAGGATAAAGACCAATACAAGTTTTACCTGTGAAATTCCCTCATCAGCTTCACAATGGTTATCTGTTGTAGAGACAAAAGGACTTAGGGACACTTCCGTCAATTTTAAAACAACTGCAAATACGGATTTTGACAGAGAAGCGATAATCATATTTAAGGGAAAAGGTGAACTGAGAGACACTCTATACATTTCTCAGGATGGGACTAAAAAGCTGCTCATGGATTTCTATGATGCCACCGGCGGAGATAACTGGAAAGATAAAAGTAATTGGGGCAGTTCTCTGCCGATTAGTGAGTGGTACGGTGTAGATGCCAGTGGTGACAATAGAATTTATCTGAACTTATATAACAACAATCTATCAGGTTATATACCCGAATCACTGGGGAGATTAAACAACTTGTCTTCTCTAAACCTGTTTAACAACAACATAAGTGGTGATATAGGCGCTTTAATTGATACTATATCAAAAATTCAGGGATTAACTATTATAAACCTGCGTTCAAACAAATTCACAGGAGAGATATCTTCAAAAATTGGCAACTTCAAAGAATTGACTGCTCTGGATTTAAGCAGGAACTCCCTAACAGGGGTGATTCCGGCAGAAATATGCGGTTTAACCAAGCTTACAACATTATCATTATACAATAATAGAATTACGGGTAAAATTCCGGATAATATCGGGTTATTGCCATTATCAAATCTGAACCTTACATACAACTTATTGACAGCTCCTCTGCCGCTGTCACTGCTCAAGATGACAAATTGGCCCTTATTGATGGATTATGTAATTAATCAAACTGATTATACCATTTATCCTCCGGCAGAATATGCCAAGATTCAAAATCATCAGAACAAAGATTTCAACCTTCAGCCATTTAAGGCATACGATGTTATATCTGCATATAAATACACAATCCTATATTTTTATGATTATGATTGTGTCTGGTCTAATACATTTACCCCTCTTGTCGTAGATCTTGTCAATAAATACAGAAGCAAGGGATTGGGAGCCATCTCATATCATGCGTGCATTCTATCTGAATACGGAAAGCTAGATAAAATAAAGGAGTATGTAAGGCTGAAGAAAATGGACAATTTCGTAAACCTGTTGCATGCCGGAGAGTATATTGACAACTATGGCACTACAAAGTGGGATGACAGTTATTTTTTCGGAAGTTTGGGAACTCCGGCGGTCATGGTAGTTGATAAAAATGGGACTCTTGTTCGTGGCTATACAGAAGACAGGAGTAAGCTACCTGAGTTTATTGCGTCATTGTTGGGAGCCCCAGATAATATGTACGAATCTACCGATTATTCAAAGGATGGGGCGGTAGTTACTCTTCAAAGGGCAACAATTGGAACAGGGATAAATATAGTCATATTGGGAGACGGTTTTGTAGACAAGGATATGACATCCGGCGGGAAATATGAGACCTGGGCAAAAGATGCCATGGAGGCATTTTTTAATGTAGAACCGGTTAAAAGTTTCCGTAACAGATTTAATGTATATTGCGTAAAAGCTGTTTCGAAAAATGAGGGTATAGGAAGTTTTAGAGAGAGCGTGTTCTCGACACAATACGGAGATGGTGCTCTAGTTGGAGGGGATAATACAAAATGCAAACAATATGCATTGAAGGTTCCTTCTTTAAATGATTTATCAAACACAACAATTATTACCATCCTCAATGACCCGAAATATGCCGGGACTTGTTATATGTATGCAGACAATTCTTCTGTATCGTATTGCCCTTATGTAGGATATGACAAGGAGCAGTTTTCGCAGATAATTCACCATGAAGCAGTAGGACACGGTTTTGGCAAACTTGCGGATGAATATTCATATAATGGCACAATCAAGGCAAGTCTGGTTAAAAGTTACAGGGATGATTACTATACAATGCAATGGTGGAGTAATATTGATTTTACTAAAGATGCTCAGAAAGTGAAATGGGCCTCTTTTTTAAATGATATTCTGTATTCTACAACTGTAGGAATTTTCGAAGGTGGGGCAACTTATCAGCTTGGTGTATACAGACCATCAGAAAACAGTATAATGCGTTATAATGTCGGAGATTTCAATGCTCCATCCAGACTTGAGATATATAGAAGAATCCTGGAATTTTCCGGAGATGAATATTTATATAACAACTTCATCCAATATGATGCCATAAACAGGATCACAACAAAAGCTCCTTTTGTACCACCTGTGCACTTTGTTCCCCTGGCACCTCCTGTGGTTATGGATTAGTCGGATGAAAAGGGATCCTTATTAGGAATGTCGTACCCACTTCCGGGACAGAGTTAAGTTCTATCTTCCCGCCGAGTAAATCGACAAGTCCCTTAACAATTGAAAGTCCCAGACCGGTTCCTCCGTATAGACGATTCGGATGAGGACTTATCTGGACAAATCTCTCAAATACGATTTTCTGCTTGTCGGAAGGTATTCCAGGGCCAGTGTCTTCAATATAAAACGTAAGTAAGTCCGGGCTATCCTGTCGGCAGCCGAAGCGGATATAACCCTCATCTGTGAATTTCAGCGAGTTTCCAATAAGATTTGTAAGGATTTGTCTTAGTTTTACTGTATCAGTAATAAATACATTTTGGCAATTATCACACTCTAATTTATATTCAAAAGCTATATGATCTTTGCCTTGTCTCTTTTGCTGAGCTTTGAACATCGCATATAAATCCTGAAACAAAGACTTAGGATCACACTCCTCGTACTTAACAGGTAATTGCCCCGATTCGATTTTAGCTATATCAAGAATATCATCTATAATAATAACAAGATCCCGGCATCTCTGATTAATTATACCAGAGAAATGCTCCAGTTTTTCCTTATCCTCAAAATATTCTGGTAAAAGGTCACAGAAACCCATAATAGCATTCATGGGTGTACGTATTTCGTGACTCATGTTTTGAAGGAAAGCAGTTTTCAATCGGTCATTCTCCTCCGCTTTTTGTTTAAGCTTTATAAGTACCTGATTTTGCTCCTCCAGCTCAATATTCCTTTGTTTTATTGTATCATCTGCTTTTTTATTCTTTTTTACATAACCTTTAAGCAGAAAATAAAGGAGAAAAGAAGTTATGATTACATAGGCAAAACCCTTTATAACATTAAATAAAATAAGATTTTGCTCAGTCTTGGCTATCGCCCCGAAAAAAGTATCTGAGAAATAGATCCACGATATACCAATCATGAAATATATAACAGGAATCTTGTATTCAATCCATTTAGGTTTCATATCAGCTCCTTATTTATTGAATCTAATATATATAAAAACTGTATAATTCACAACATTCTGGTGACCTTAAAGTTTATTCCGGCTTTTCGCGCCTGAGAGTGTTGAAACTTTCTCATAATCCTGAATAGCTTGCCATCTTTTAGAAATCTTGCTCCGGTCTGGTGAAACCAGAATGGAACATCTGCCTCAACACATTGTTGTCTGATGTCAAGAATCCATTTATAGTCACAAATTCTGGCATCATTACCTGACTCCCCTCCTGCCGAAACTTCCTCGATTCTGCCGGGATTCAGGTATTCCCTGAGATTAATTGCCTCCAACAAAGGTGCACACACAATCAGCTTATGTCTAATCGGAAGTTTTGTATAGATAGGCAACCGATAGTCCGCCATTGCCTGATTCTCTACAGTGCATGCTATAGCAACATTTTCATACCCATCTCCCCAATCATCCGGAAGAGAGACATAAAACCGGTCAACCCGCTTTGTAATTATGAAGAACAACAGATCCGACCTCTCTTTTATCATATTCCAGGCTTCCTTTCTCCATTCATCCGCTCCCTCCACAAAAAAATCAGATGTAAAACAGGTGTATACCATCTCCCCTGGTGGAATCCTGTAACTTTTATCCCGTTTCCGCTTAACAGGGAGATTAAAATTAGCGGTTTTAGTTACAACACTACTCACTTTTCCATGCTGTTCATCCTGCCTGTAAACATAACAATACTTACAGCCGGGGCTTATCTTCTGGCAACCATGCCATAAATTCCAGGAAACAGACATTATTTTTTGCTTAAATGTACTATATTTTCCGAATTTGGATAATTCACTGCTCAAAAACGTCAATATATTGGATAAAAACCAATTGAGATATTATCTTTGCTATTATGAATAGTAATTATGTAGCTGATAAAAGCTTTGAAAAGACAGACTTCAGGATTATAGGGTTACCCTCCGGGGAGTATGAGGCTTGTCGTTTTACTGACTGCGATTTTTCAGAGTGTGATTTTTCAAATTTCTCTTTTACTGACTGTGAGTTCGTTGAAAGTAACCTGAGCCTTGTAAAACTGATAAGTACCGTATTCAGGGACGTCAGATTCACAGGTTGCAAAATGATCGGACTCCATTTTGACCAGTGCAACGATTTCGGACTCTCTTTTTCATTTAACAAATGTGTTCTTGATCAATCCGTCTTCTTCAGGAAAAAGCTAAAGAAGAGCATTTTCAACAATTGCCAATTAAAAGAGAGCGACTTTTCCGAATGTGATCTTTCGGGCAGCGTCTTTGAAAACTGCAACTTGTCGGGCTCGATATTCGACAACACAATTCTCGAAATGTGCGACTTCCGGTCTGCTTACAACTTCTCGATTGATCCTGAACAAAACAGAATAAAAAAGGCAAGGTTCTCACGTCTGAACATCGATGGACTTTTGAATAAATACAGTATAATTATTGATAATTGACTATAAAGCTTAAAAAAAAATATATCAAGCATGAAAAATAAATATATCACACCTAATTTTATCATAAGATTTATTTCTGTCATTTTATTGTCCATAATTATGATATTAAGTGGAGATTCCTCGGTAATGAAAGCTCTTCGACTTATTGTGTCATGCTTAATATTTCTTTATCTTTTGAACATATACAGAGCACTTGCCACTCCTAATCAATGGGCTTTTAAAAATAGATTTATAATTGAGGGTATGCTTTTAGGTATATTTTGTTCATTTATTACTTTTTTCACTAACGATATTCCGGATATCCCCCTTTTTATAATTATATCAATTTCAATAGGATTAACTTTAGGATTATTACTATTCGGTTTTTTATATAAAATGGATTACAAAAGGAAAATTAAACGAATAACGGTTGATGACTCAATACTAAAAGATGAAATACTCACAGATTGGGGTGCGTTTCTTGATCCGGGAGGAAATATTGAAGGAAGAGTAATTCTTACAAAAGATAAGTTCTATTTCGCCCCTATCTTCATTGCAACTCCGATTAAAGAGTATATTCTGGATGATTCCGCAAAGGTTGTTTTATTACATAAGTATGGCCTCCCAGTTGGATTTTCCATCAACAATGATAGTTATAAGATAAACTACACAAGACTCTGGATAAAAGAAATAAGCAAGATAACACATAGAAACTTTTTATAAGAGGTACAATGGAATTCTCAGAACTAGTCAAAATAAGGCAAAGCGACAGGAAATACTCAGACAAGCCTGTTGAAAAGGAGAAGATCATACAATGTATTGAGACAACAAGATTGTCTCCTTCGGCCAATAACTCTCAACCATGGAAATTTATTGTCATTGATGAACACAATCTTAAAGAGATGGTTGCATCAAGCGCTTCCGGTTTGGGAATGAACAGATTTACACACCAGGCACCGGTAATAGTGGCTGTAGTCCTTGAGAAGATGAATGGGATGGCACGCATTGGCAGTGCAATCAAGAATAAGGATTATTCATTGATTGATATCGGCATAGCCGTGAACCAGTTTTGCCTTCAGGCCGCCGAACTCGGCCTTGGTACATGCATACTAGGCTGGTTTGACGAGAAAAAGATAAAGAAATTGCTTGGTGTAGAAAGAAAGAAGCGCGTTCCGCTGTTGATTACTGTCGGTTATTCAATCGCCGGGAGACGCGAGAAAAACAGAAAACCGGCTGAAGTAATTAGCAGCTGGAATCAATATTAATATGAAAATAGAACATATCGCAATCTGGACTGAGAATCTTGAACTTCTCAAGGATTTCTATATTAAGCATTTCGGATGTATGGTCTCTGACAGATATGAAAATCCCGCAAAGCAATTTGCATCTTACTTTCTGTCATTTGAAGAGGGTGCAAGAATAGAGATTATGACCCGTACCGGCATAAAGAGCAATCCAGAGCCTCCTGTGTCAGGATTAGCCCATTTTGCTATTATGGTTGATTCAAGAGATAGTGTTGATAGCTTCACTTCTCAAGTGCAACTAGACGGTGTAACTATTGCCGGATACCCCCGTGTTACCGGGGACGGATACTATGAAAGTGTGATTCTGGATCCGGACGGCAATCAAATAGAGATAGTTGCAAAATAATCAGCTGCGGCTTCCTTTTCTGCATTTTTTCCCATTTTGTCAATTCAAACATTAATTTATAAGTTTGTAATTGGCAATTTGTGTTATTTCTCATTTTCTGAAATTGACAATGGAAGAATTTATCGCAGGAATCAATAAGAGGGAAGAAAAATCTTGGGGTATCCTTTTTGATTTTTATTATGCTCCCTTATGTGCCTATGCGGAAAAATTCCTTCGCAGTCACGCCCTTGCTGAAGATATAGTTCAAGAGACTCTTATAAAAATATGGACATCTTCCAGTTTATTTGACAATAAACGCCACCTCACATTATATCTGTACAAAGCCATATATAATAATTCTATCTGCTATCTGCGTTCTAACAAAGAATCAACAGAGATTAACAGTACTATTGAAAATTGGAGTGATACTGATTTTGCTGCAACAGTCAAAGAAGAGTTGTTCCGCCGTTTGTATGAAGAAATCCAGAAGCTGCCGGAACAAAGACGCAGAATAATTTTATTAAGTATAGACGGCAAATCTGGAAAAGAGATTGCGGAATTACTTAAAATCAGCCCCAACACCGTTAAAGGACAGAAATCAAAAGCCTTGGAAGCTCTTAGACGTAATACTAAAAATACCCCTTTAATTTTTCTTCTCTAAAAAGAGAGTTTTTTTTCTCTTTTTTTTCATTTCGGATAATACTTTTATTCGCTTTTTTCATATTATCACTAAACACTACGAAAGAATGTCAGAAGAAACTAGATTTTACAATGCTCTTCAATCAATTATTAATGATGAAGACCAAACTGTAAAACAATTGGAGGAGGTAAGGGAACTTTATCATAGAGGAGATGCATCTGTTGAGTTAAAGCGATATCACTCTTATGATAAGGAAAAGGCCTATTTGGTGTTTCAGAAGCGGACACGCAAAAAGAGCAAAAACAAGGTTATCCGCTTGTCGTGGTCTATAGCAGCAGCTGCTGCTATCCTGATTGGCATTATTATTCCTTTCATCTGGCAACAAGATAGGCCGGCTCCGTCTCCAATATCTCAGCAATCAGCTATCCCGGCCCTTTCTGATTCACTACCACGCATAAAATTGGCCAGCGGAGAAATTATTGAAATACCCGATACCTGCAACTCTATAAATGTACAAGGAGTTAAGGCAACAATAAATAACAGCACACTTCAACTCAGCGGTATTAGTGATAATTCCTCTGCTGTGCAAATGAATGAAATAATAATCCCTCGGGGAAGACAATACAGAATAACTCTGGAAGATGGTACCGCCGTATTGATGAATTCCGAATCTTCTTTGCGGTTTCCGAACAGATTTACAAATTCGAGAGAGATAGAATTAAAAGGTCAGGCATTTTTTGATGTAACAAAAGATGGTCGCCCGTTTCGCGTAACATGTCCGACAGGAACAGTAACTGTATTAGGTACCTCATTCGACATAAGGAGTTATGAGGGCGAATCCACTCTGGTTACACTTGTCAAAGGCAAAGTTAAGTTTGCAGACGCATCTGCAGAAGTCACTCTTAAGCCGGGTGAACAGGTATGCCAGTCAGAAGAGGGACTCAAAGTTTATGTTGTTGATACACATCGCTTCACAGCATGGAAAGATGGTTTAATATATTTTGATGACAACCTGGAAAGTGTTATGCGAAATATTGAGAGAATATATGACGTGAAAGTGATATATAGTAATGAAGGCTACAAACAAATCAGGTTTATCGGTGAGTGCTCCCGGTTCCAAACAATTGATGAATTCATGAAGTTGCTGAGCCTTACACAAGAATTTAACTATGAAATTAACGGGAATATTGTCAAAATCGAGTGACCAAAGGAATGCGCGCTTCTGAAATCATTTCATTGACAAATTTCTGTTCCTATTTTATTACACCTAACAAAAAACAAGATGAAAATAATTGACTTCATTCATCTAAGGCCATTATTGTGTCGTGCCAGAACAAAATGTTTTGTCATAACGTTTTGCCTTACTTGCTTCTTCGCATTACCTTCTCTTGCTCAAAGCCAGAGATATTCGGGAATTTTTAAAAATGAAAATGTCCGTGTCGTACTAGAATCTGTACAAAAAAGTACCGGAGTTAAATTTGTATATAACGCGGCTTTGATTAACAACAGCACTATTGTAACCATCACTGCAGAAAATGAGACTGTTGACAACTTTTTACGACGTGTCCTTAATCCACTGGGACTAGAGATTATATGGCATGATGGTGTTGCTGTAATCAGACGCAAGAATGTTAACAATAGCAAAAAAATCAACATATCAGGATACGTGACTGATACTGAAAAAGAGCCCCTGGCGGGAGTTAATGTTGTTGTAGCAGGAACTGCTATCGGTGTTATGACAGACTCTCAGGGTAAATATGTTATATCGGCCAATCCGGATTGTGTCATGAAATTCAGCTTCATTGGTATGGAGTCACAATTCGTTCCTTGTAACAATCGTGAAATAATAGATGTTGTAATGAAGGAAGATATGATGGTTATGCAAGATGCTGTAGTTACAGGTTATCAGACGATAAACCGCAATCACTTGACCTCTGCCATCACATCTATAAAAATGGATGATATTAAAACCCCCGGAGTAACTACCCTTGACCAGATGCTTGAAGGACGTATTCCCGGTATGATATTTATGAAAAATTCAGGTCAGGTCGGTGCTGCTCCAAAATTACGTATACGAGGTACTTCAACTATTCTGGGAAACCGCGAACCACTTTGGGTTCTAGACGGAATTGTCTTAGCAGATCCGGTAAATGTAGATCCGCAGCAGATTAACGACCCTGACTTTGTAAATTTGTTGGGAAATGCCATTTCCGGTCTAAACCCAGATGACATTGAGCAAATCGATGTACTGAAAGATGCCTCAGCAACTGCACTTTATGGAGCAAAAGCAGGTAATGGTGTTATTGTAATCTCCACAAAAAAAGGTAAATCAGGGAGACCTTCAATCTCATATTCCGGAACAACTACATACACACGTCGTCCTCAATACTCCGACCGTTCTATCTATATGATGAACTCTGCAGAGAGGATGGATGTATCAAAAGAACTTGTGGACCGTAAGATGTACTACAACAATATATCTCAATGGTCTGGTTATGAGCAAGCCCTTCAAGATTACTACAGAGGTAAAATCACCTATGCTGAATTCAAGAGCCAGAGTGACTACTATGCATCAATAAATACCAATTGGCTTGGAATGTTATGCAGAAATGCAATCTCACACAACCATACATTGAGCCTTTCGGGAGGAACCGCCAACATCAAGTATTATGCATCACTAGGTTACTCTAATGAGAATGGAGTTATAAAAAACGAAAAGAGTAACAGGTACTCAACAACACTTAATGTAACAGCAAATTACGACAAGTTCAATGTTCAGTTCTCCTTATTGGGAAACTATTCTGAAAGAGTCTATATTCCTGCAGATTTGGGTATTATGAACTATGCATACAATATGAGTAGGACGATGCCTGCATATAATGAAGATGGGAGTCCTTTTTACTATCCCAAAGCGAATACAACAGGAATGATTATTTATAATTATAATATTATGAATGAGATTAATAATTGTGAGGATTCATCCACAGGAAACGGATTGAACATGCGTACCCAGATTCGCTATAACGTACTACCATCTTTGAATATTGACGGGTTGCTCTCATATGGTATCACAAACAATACAAGAGAAACATATTATACCAAAAACTCATATTATGTATTCAACTTGAGAGGAGACCAAACGGAGCGTTGGGATCAATGTCCGGTAGGCGGGGAATTTAGCCGTAATGAGAGCACTAATCATAGTTATACAGCCAGATTACAGGCAAATTACTCTAAATTGTTCGGAACACATCAGAGTCACCTGGTATCCGCTTCAGCTGGTATTGAGGTAAAATCTAACGAGAATAAAGCATTTGATCTTACACGCAGAGGTTATTTCAATGAATTTGGTGGGTATTTCGATGCTGTCCCTACAAAATACAGCGGCTATTACAGTCAATGGATGTCGACCAAGAAAGCGCTCGGCATCAATACACGCCAACTCAACAATGAATTGTCATGGTATGCCACAGCCGGATACGGGTGGAAAGACAGATATATATTCAATGTGCATATTAGAGGTGAGCAATCTAATCTGTTCGGTTCCAGGGCAAATAGTGAGTTTATGCCGATATGGGCTGTATCAGGGCGTTGGAATATGAAAAAAGATCTGTTGAAAGAGGTTTCATGGATTGATGATATAGCCATGCGTGCATCTTGGGGATGGCAGGGTAATATGCTGCCGGGACAAACTTCTCGCATGATCATGCAGATGTCAACTCTTAACAATCCAATATTTAATTCAGGATATGCAACTATATCAAAATATCCAAACCCGGATTTGAGGTGGGAACGAACTTCCTCAAGCAACCTTTCTGTTGATTTTGCTTTATTTCAAAATAAAGTAAGAGGTTCAGTCTCATATTTTTATAAGCATACCCGCGATGCCTTTCTTACAAAAACAATATCTGAAATCAACGGTATAAATCAATATGTAGTCAATGGTGGTACTCTTGAAAACCAGGGTTTTGAATTGGCTCTTAGTTTCACTCCGATAGATAACGCAAATCTTGGAGGCTCTTCCCGTGGGTTTGTGTGGCGAGTTGATCCCCAAATAGGTCAGGTATTGAATAAAGTATTGAATCGTGCTATAAATAATAAGACCCACATTTTGCGTGATGAGGTGACATACAATGATTTCCTGAGCGGAAATATTGAGTTGGCCGGTAAACCAATAAGCACCTTCTACTCCTATCGATACAAAGGACTAAGTCCTGTAGATGGCTCTCCTGTTTTTTATGGGTCGGAGAATGAATTATCTGCAGAATATATGTTGAAATACTCACAGATGAAACGTGAGGATGTATATATGGCTGTTATGGAGGAATCTGGAACACGTGAGCCGTATATCCAGGGTGGTATATCAAACTACTTCGGCTACCGTAATTTTGGTTTGTCATTTAATCTGACCTACTCTTTGGGCAACAAAATAAGACTTATGAAAATTTGTTCAGGATATGCCTCAAATATAATTTATCCTCAGCAGAACTTACGTAAGGAGTTCACAAAACGTTGGAGAAAACCGGGAGATGAGGCATATACTGATATTCCGGGATTGAGTGCAAGCAATACAGTAAACTCTCCATGGTGGAATGTTTATCCTGCAACTCAATATTCTTTCGGAGGGACAGTGTACGATATGTACGACAATTCAAACCTGCGTGTAGTAAGTGGAGACTATCTGAAACTGCAATCCCTGTCATTCCGTTACAATATAGCAGAGAACATTGCGAAGAAAATGGGTGTGCAGTCTGCATATATAAGCCTTTCTGGCACAAATTTATTCACGATCTGTAATAAAAGACTGAAAGGCCAGGATCCGACACAATCCGGTTCTACACCTAACATCAACCTCTCTGAACGACCAACATTTTCACTAAATATCAATTTCACATTATAAAGGTTTGTCTGATATGAAGAAATTTACATTATATATTCTTGTGTCAATCTTATTGACATCATGCAGCAATTTTCTGGAAGAATACTCGACGGATTTAAGGTATTGCGAAACAGCCCAAGATCTCGAATATCTTATGATTGGCGAAGCTTTTCTCAATACTCCATCACTATCTGTATATAATCAAGCCACTATGAGTAAAGTTAATCTCGAAGGATTGGTTAGTAGCTACAACTATCCGTGGCTTCATGTAATGGATGATGATGCCGAGGTTTTTGTTTGGGACAATGTTGCCGTTGACCAGGAAACCCCGCTCTATAAATTAAGTGGATTACATAACTGGTCTAACTCTCCATTTATGGATGTTTTTTCGAAAAAGTGGGAAGATACCCAATGGGAAAAAATGTATAAAAAAATAGGAGCCCTCAACTCAATTATCTTTCAGGCAACACAACTATCAGATAAAAAGGGGATAGATAAAGTATTGTTATCACACATAACCGGCGAAGCATATTTCCTGCGTGCCTTTTATTATTTCTACCTGAACAATATATATGGACTGCCCTACTCTATGGCAACGGCTTCATCAGATTTTGGGGTTCCATTAAAAACAACCGAGGTAGTTGAGGTAAAATATTTTTCACGTGCAACTAATGAAGAGGTGTACAACCAAATTATCTCTGACCTGGAACAGGCTGCCACTAACTTGGAGGGATATACACCTGATAAAAAGATTCGTGTAGGGATTGGTGCCGTCAGGGCTTTTCAAAGTCGTGTCTACCTGTATATGGAAAGATATGATGAAGCCATCAAGGCAGCAGAAGAGATCGACAAAATGAGCTATGCCCTTCTAGACCTTAATGCTGTAGCACCCAAATCCAGTTCAACGTTCTACTCTTCAACTGAGACAATATTTACTGTCAGTGGTAATGAAATCCCGGTCGTTTTCATGAACGATTCGCTCTCTGCATGGAATGGCAATGATAACCGCGTATCTGCCTTCAAGGCTTCCAACAACTTGATGGACAAATATCAGCCAGGTGATCTGCGAATGACTAAATTCTTTTATGCTTCAGCTAAAAACAGGGCACCTATCCCCGGGAAATATACAACTTGGAAAACCTACAATGATCCTGAGGTTGTATCATCAGTCTTTGCAATCAGATATCCAGAGGTTATCTTAAACCGCGCTGAGGCTTTAGCTATGCTTGGAAGAACCGAGGATGCACGCCAGGCTCTAAATAAGTTACGCATAAAACGCTTTGCTTCTGGAGCAATGAGTGATGTACCTTCAACAGAAAGTGAACTGGTTTCATTTATTCGTGATGAAAGACGTCGTGAACTCTGCTTTGAAGGACACCGTTGGTTTGATCTGCGTCGTTATGCAGTAAACAGCAAGTATCCACTCGACAAAAACTTTGTTATTCGCCACCCATCATACTCATACGATGAAAATTCAAAAATGAATTACCTGACAGGGTATTTTGAATTGGAATCTTATGATAAGGATAAAGCTGCATGGGTAGTCCCTGTTCCCGACTATGTAATATCATATAACAGGGGTTCTATTAAAAATTTGGAACGGAAAACACGTAACCTGATTAAATATTAAGATATGAAAAGATTAAGTATAATAACTCTGGCTCTTGTGATTTTTTGTACATCATGCCAAAAAGAAGAGGTAACTAAGTTTCCGGATTATGATAAGGATTGGTTCGTTTTAGTGGACAATCCTTCTGATCCGGCCGACCATGCAGCATATCAATTTTATAAGGAATTCGGAATTCCCGTATTCTATAATGACACAATCGGTGTTCAGGAAAGAGTTGACGTTTGGGGAAATAAGTATATGCATTATGAGCTGCTTTCGTTGAATTATTCTATGGGTGGAATGGCTACTTCAACCAGCTCCCCTACTATCAGTTCCCTGACATACTGCTCAAAACAGAGTGTGCCGAGTGCTCTCAGCTATCTTAAAGAGAATATCATGCCTCTTATCCCGAAGGCAATTCACATACACAGCTTTTTTCTTGTAGAGAGTATGAGTAGCCAGTCATTTGGCAACGCTGCTTTCAAAGGTATGAATACATTGGTTGTTGCCTCAGCATCAAAACTATCAACCATGACCGATGATCAAAAGAAAAAATTCAATGGTGCTGTATTACGTGCTGCCCTGTCAGATTATATCATCAATCAAGGACGTTTTGACACTGAACTCGAAAAATTTTATAAAGTATCTACTGTTTTGTGTCCGACAAAAAATATTTACGGGCTATACACCTATTATTTAAGTTCTTCATACATCACAGGTCTGCCGGCAGGTGTTCCGATAAATATCAATACCGTAGGATTCCTTTCGACCGATCCAGTCAGCACCTATTACACTCCAACCAGCACTTGGATGGATGTGAATATGTATTTGGAAGCCATTCTCTCCGGGCCTCAAGAAGAATTCATAGCCAAGTACGGAACATTTGCCAACATTATGACCAAATATGGAATTATAAAGAACATCCTTCAAGAAACAGGTATAAATCTTAAATAAAAACATAAATATAAAATGAAAAAAATTTTTTTAATAGCACTTTGTGTTATTATGGGACCCGTAACCATTGCCTCTGCCCAGAACTCCATACTGAAGGGCTCTTTCAAACGAATTGCCTATCAGAACGTACTATGTGATGATATTCATGTATACCTTATGGATAGGGGCCAAATGAAACCTGTATTGGAAAATTTAATGAAGAAGGGTGCGTATACCTTCCAATTTGGAATCGGCCCCGATCAAAATATGTTCAATAAGATTTGCTATGTAGGAACTAATGGAGAATATTTTCCAGTTTATATTTCTCCGGACAATACAGTAGAAATTAATGTCGAAAACAGCAAAATAAATTTTGCAGGCAAACTCAACAAGGAAAACCAGGTAATTGCCAACTATTATAAAATCATCAGCCCATTGCACGAAATGATGTACACTAACAAAGCCAGGGCAGTGAGTGAAGATGAAATTGCCAAGGTAATAAACGAGATAACTCCTCAGGCATTGAATTTTGTGAAACAAATCAAAACCGGCAATGTCAATTTTGACTCTTACATGAGATTTATGTTGCCTTACAGTCTGCAGAATGATGTACTGCAGTTATATGCTCAAGGACGTTCATTCCCGAATGGGGCTTATCCTGAATATCTCAAAAAACTTTTTTCTACGGATAATTTTAATTCCATGAAAATTCTGGATCTTCCCTTTGGCTACGACCTGATGTTGATGTACGGCTTTGCCAAAGAGTGTATTGGCAATAAACGAATGGGGACGGGTGTAACTTTTGCAATCGAGAGCATTTCATGCAAAGAGTTGAAAGGTGAAGTGGCACTATGGGGTATGGAGAATAATTGTATAAATGAAGATCTGAATGTTTTCTCAGAAAAATACAAAGAATTCCTTGTCACAAAGGAGCAAAAAGAGCGTTTTGAAAAGTTTTATAGAATATTGTCTCTTAGAAAGGTTGGCGGTAACTGGGTGGATTTTTCATATCCGGACATTGACAACGTACAACGAAAGCTTTCTGACTATAAAGGCAAAGTTGTTGTAATAGACGTTTGGGCTTCATGGTGTGCTCCATGCCGCGCAGAATTTCCAAGCCTGAGAAAACTTGAAGAGGAGTTACAAGGCAAAGATGTAGTATTTATCGGTCTTTCACTCGATACAAAACACAAAGATTGGGAAGATATGGTGAAGAAAGAGAATTTACTCGGAGTCCAATTATATACCAATCGTGAGGGTGTAATCGTCAACGATTACAAAGTTGAAGCGGTACCTCAGTTCATTGTATTCTCAAAAGAGGGCAAGACAGTTGCCTTTGATGCACCAAGACCATCCAGCCCTAAGCTTAAGGAGATTATAGAAACTGAATTAAAGAAATAGATATGAAACGCACAATCGCATTAATATTATTTATGGGTTCCATTTTGTTCAACTACAGCCTGATGGCTCAGGAAAAAGGAACCAAATTTGAACATATAAGTGTAAAAGAGGCTATTGCCAAGGCATCAGCCAGTAAGAAGATGATTTTTATTGACTGTTATACAAAGTGGTGTGGTCCTTGTGCTAAAATGGCGACGCAGATCTTCCCGCTGGAGGAGTGTGCCAACTATTTTAATCCCAAATTTGTTTGTCTGAAAGTTGATATGGAGGTGGGTGAAGGAATAGAACTCATGAAGAAGTTCGATGTAAAGGCATTCCCTACATTCCTTATTTTGGATTCTAAGGGGAGAGAATTAAACCGTATTGTAGGCGGAGCGGAAAATGCATCTTCATTCATAAAACGTGTAGAAGAGGCTTTGAATCCTGAAAATTCACTGGTTGGATTAAAAAAGGCTTATGAGACAGACAAAACGATGGCAAATGGCATCAAATATATAAAGGTCATGATGGAGTACGGAAAAGATACCGGTCCTGTTTTGGACAGCGTATATAATAATGCCGGTGACTTTGAACGCTACAACACAGAATTTATGCAACTTTTCTTCAGTGAACTGGATTACAGAAGCGAACGTTTCGACAGGCTAATGCTTGATAAGCCTTACCTAAACCGCGCTTTGGGCACAGAAAATGTCAATTGGATGATTTTCAATTTGTACCGAAAAGGGATGTATCTCGTTGCTGCAGAACGTCCGCATAACTATACTGTAGAGGATGTACGTAAAGCCGCTTTGCTCACATCATTGTTGGATATGCCTATGGATGAAGCAGAAAAACATATTAGTATTATTGCCCTGTTTGTTATTCAGAAAGACTATGATGGGATGATTAGATATTATGATCATTATGTTTGGAATTTGCCTAATGGGGCTTATAAGGGAATTCTTAACGGATTTTTGAGTAGTAAAGTTTCTAAGTTTTCTCCTGAGCAACGTAAGGCAGTAAAGGCTTACTTTGAGAAAGCAGCTAAAAACTACGGATATGAAGCGAGTCAATACTCCAATGCGCTAAGCAGTATGAAAGAATAGTCTAGTAAGTAAAATACTCTTAGCTGAATTCCCGGAGCGGTTTTGGAGTTTGAATTTCCGAGGCCGCTCCTTTGCTAAATATAGATTAAAATATAACTCATATTTTATTACAAACAGATGAAAAAAATTTTATTGTTAACTACCTTTTTGCTTGTATTCGCCTCTATATCCGCTCAGGACAAGATGCTGGACCTTTTAAAAGAAGAACTTAAAAGCCAGATGGCTACTCTTCAAAAGGGGGAGTATCCTCCTTACTATATGAATTACAGGGTAATTGATAATTACACCCGTGTTATTAAATCTTCCATGGGAGGAATTAATACAGTTGAAGAGGATAAACAGGTTATATTTGTACCTCAGGTTAGAATAGGATCTCCCGATTTCGACAATTTCCATGAAATAGAAAGTGGGGCTTCTGCCATTAGCTATGGTGGGCGATCTTCTGTCTTGTTACCAATTGATATAGAAAACAGTCAGGATGCGTTTAAGGAGATTATGCGAGAGGAGGTCAACAACCGCTATAAAGTAGCAAAAATAAATTACGAAAGTGCAATTGCAAAGAAAGGTGTTCAGAGGGATAATGAAGATACCTCTCCGGATTTTACAGCTGCTGAAGCGGAGAAATATTATGAACCGCCTCTTAAGAATAATCAAATCGCATTTGATATAGATCTATGGAAAAAGAGACTGAATAAATACTCAGCTTTTCTCGCAGAAAACAAAGATATAATTTATGCCAACGCCATTCTATCCTTTGAAATATGGAGAAAATACTTTGTATCTACTGAAGGGGCAGAAATAGTTGAAAACAGGGTATACATTCTTTTAACTATAAGTGGATCCTCCATGGCTGAAGACGGAATGGAACTGCCATTGAATATAAGCTATATGGCATTTACTCTGGATGAACTTCCTTCCGAAGCAATAATCAAGAAAGATATAAAAGCAATGTCTGCGAAACTTTCCGAGCTGAAGGTTGCCCCACTTGTTCAGCCGTTTTCAGGGCCGGCTTTATTATCCGGTTCCGCTAGCGGAGTTTTCTTTCATGAAATATTTGGGCATAGGGTCGAGGGACAAAAGATGAAGAGTGACTCAGACGGCCAGACATTTAAAAAAATGGTCGGGGATTATGTACTCCCTAAAAACCTTAGTGTCTATATGGATCCTACAATGCAAAGATATCACGGTCATCCGCTTAACGGATACTATATCTTTGATGAACAAGGTGTAAGAGGAGAGCGTGTAGAGGTTGTAAAAGACGGAAAGTTGGAAAACTTTTTGATGACCAGAACCGGAATTACAGGATTCAACAAATCGAACGGTCATGCCAGAGCTGAATTTGAGTATGATCCCACATCCCGCCAATCAAACTTGATAGTAGAAACGAACGAATATAAAAGTGAAGCTGAACTGAGAAAGCTGTTAATTAACGAAGCAAAAAAACAAGGTAAGGATTATGGGTATTATATTAAATCTGTTACCGGTGGTTTCACCCAGATAGCAAGATCTGTTACGAATTCATTCAACGTGACTCCACTTGAAGTATATAAGATTTATGTTGATGGTAGAAAAGACGAACTGGTAAGGGGTGTAGATATGATTGGCACTCCCCTCTCAATGTTCTCTAATATTGAATATGCCGGCGGAGATTTCGAGGTATTTACCGGAATTTGTGGTGCCACATCAGGAAATGTTCCTGTTACGGCTGTTTCACCAACAATTCTTGTAAATAAGGTAGAACTGCAAAAAAAAGCAAAACCGACTGTAACACCGGCAATATTGCAACGCCCCTGATAAGAATCGATTATTTAATATTTAAGAAATGAAAAAAGCACATATCATAAGAACAATTTGCGCGCTCCTACTAATTCAGATTGTATCAATTTTTCCAATGATGGGGCAAAAAAGCGATGAAATTCTATTTAAAGCCATGCAGGATGAGATGTCCCGAACAAAAAACGAACTCCGACTTCCAGGTGCTCCATCTACTCTATTTATTGGTTACACCTTGGCAGAAAACAGGTTTTTATCTGTAAGTAGCACACTCGGATCTGTTACTTATATAAAAGAGAATCCTATCGAAAGAGTCAATACTGTAAATCTCTATGTTGGAGATAATCAGTTTTCAAGCAATTACTCTTATACTGGAAAAGGTGTAAATTCCAATTTTTTTACATGTGCGGAAGATAGTTATAACCAAATAAGGAGTAATTTTTGGAGAACATCTGACTTAGCCTATAAATTCGCTGTTGAAGCATATAAATCAAAGCAAACAAATTTTAAAACAGCAAATCTGTCTGATGAGGAAAGAGCCTTGCCTGATATGTTAGAATTAAAAAAAATAGAGGTCTCTACTCCCGAAATACCCATTTACAATCCAAGTAAAAAGGCCTATGAAGATCTTTCTAAGTCCTTATCAAAAATTTTCATAAAACACCCGGATATTTTCTCTTCTTCTGTTGATATTAACGGCATTCAGACTATTTATTATTATTTAACGACAGAAGGCACCAGGATTAAAGAGCCCGTTGAATATGTAGCTATAACAATCAGTGGCAAGATTCGAAACGCCAAAGGACAGGTTTTGGAAGACAGAGATGTCATTTATGCAAAAGCCTTTGATAAGCTTCCTTCAAAAGAGGCTCTCTCATCTGTTGTGGAAAAATTTGCATCTAATCTTGATACGCTTCGTAATGCCGGTAATGTAGATGAGTACTATCTTGGTCCTGTCCTTTTTGAAGACGCTGCCTCTGCTGAGATATTTGCGTGGAATCTCATATCTCCTTCAGGTATAATGGCATACAGAAAACCGATACAGGTAATGTCCTCTATATACAGACCAGAGAACGTAATCGGAGCAATAAACACAAAACCATTGGAAGATAGAATAAATAAAAAAGTTATTGATAGCAGGCTTAATGTAACGAACTTTTCAGGTTTATTGGAATACAACGGAGAACCTTTAATTGGATCCTATAATTATGATGCCCAGGGTATAGCTCCTGTCAAAGAGCTGAAAATAATAGAGAATGGCATTTTAAAATCTTTATTGAGCACCCGATTCCCAACAAAGAAAATCAAAGAGTCAAGTGGTAGTCTGAGGTTTGGCGCAACGCCAAGGGCAATTCCTGTTGGAGTTGCTCCGGGGGTTCTTGTGATATCAGCTCCAAACGGTGCAGCATCTTCAGAACTAAAGTCACAACTTATCGCTGCAGCAATTGAAGAGGGTTTGGATTATGCATATATTGTAAGAAATATAAATGGAGATTCAAATCAGTTTATATACAAGGTATCAGTAAAAGATGGAGCAGAAACGCTTCTCATAGGGGCGCAAATTTCCCCTGTTCAATTCTCTAAATTGAAAAGAGTCCTTGGAGTAAATAAAGAGCAAACCGTTTATAACTATTTATATAATGGAGCTATTCCTACATCAATTATTGCCCCCAGATCTCTCCTTCTAGAAGATGTTGAGATAGTGGATACACAGCTTAATGTTCAGGAAGAATCCCCTTTAATCCGAAAATAAGGTAAATTATTAAACCAACAATATTTTTTACATTCTATAATTTGGGTTGAGTTCAATTAAGAACTCAACCCAAATTTTTATTCTTAAAACATTTCATAAGGCTGTAAAAGAACAATTATAATAGGGCAATGAGATGATAGAAATGTGAAGGTTTTCAACAGGTTGAGTCCTTGTCGGCGGTCAGGCTGGTTCAATATTCCATTCACTATTAACCGATTACTCCGGAACCAATCATCTCATCCGCATCATACCAAGCCGCGAACTGCCCCTCGGTAACACCTCTCTGAGGCATGTCAAATATTATATAGAGACCATTTTCCCTCATGAAAAGCCGGGCCTTTTGAAGAGGTTGCCTGTACCTGATTCTGACAAGATAGTCCCGAACTTCTCCGAGCTCCATTTTCAAATCCTCCCTAATCCAGTGAATCTCCTCTCTTTGTATCAGAAGTCCTTTGCGATATAATCCCGGATGGGTCTGACCCTCCCCTACAAATATTGTATTCTCAGCAACATCTGTCTCAATTATGAATATTGGTTCAACATGTCCCCCGATATTCAACCCCTTCCGCTGACCTATCGTATAGAAATGAGCCCCCTGATGTTTACCTATAATCTTCCCCTCTTCTGCTTTGTATCTGTATTTTGCAGAAAGTTCATCCAGCAAACTATCGCAAATCACATCATAACCGGGCACATTGTATTTGAAAAAAACGTTTCGTTTGTAAAAGTTTCTGAATATCTCAACAACAGGCCCCTCTTTAGGTGCAAGTTTCTGTTGCAGAAAAACGGGGAGATCGACCTTACCTACAAAACAGATACCCTGAGAATCCTTTTTCTCCGCTGAGGGCAGCCCGGCCTCTGCAGCAATCCTGCGAACCTCCGGTTTCAAAAGGTGACCAATTGGAAAAAGTGCTTTGGAAAGCTGTTCTTGAGTCAGTTGGCAAAGAAAATAGCTCTGGTCTTTATTGGGATCAGAGCCGGCAAGTATCCTGAATATCTCCTTTCCCTCACCGTTAGTAAAGCTCTCCTTCCTGCAATAGTGTCCCGTTGCAACAAAATCAGCTCCGAGATCCAGTGCCTCCTTAAGAAATGCCTCAAATTTTATCTCACTGTTGCACATCACATCCGGATTCGGAGTCCTTCCGTGTTCATATTCCGCAAACATATAGTCAACCACACGTTTACGATAAACCGAACTCAAATCCACAAAATGGAAAGGTATACCAATCTTTCTGGCAACCATCTCCGCCACAGACCTCTCCTCTTCCCACTCGCAATCTCCGTGCAACGTGCCGGTAGTATCACTCCAGTTCTGCATAAACATTGCAATCACATCGTAACCTGCCTGTTTAAGAAGCAGGGCAGCTACGCTGGAATCAACTCCGCCAGAAAGACCGACTGCGATTTTCATTTTATGTATTGTTGAGAATTATCGATATAATATAAAGAAAAAGGGGCAAGCTGAATATATCGCACCGCTACAACCACCTGCCCTTGCTGCCTTCCGGCCCTGGGGGAGTTCAGTGGGAGCTGGTCGTATAAGACTTACCCCGCACAAAGATACAACAATTTTACAAAGTGAAGAAAAAACTATTTGGGAAGATTATCAAAAGTGAATGGCAACAAACCTTCCACACTATCAATAACCTGTATAATCTTCTCTCCTCCAATTATTATCCTTATATTATTTCCGGATCTTTGCTCTGTTTCAGCCAGTACCTGCCGGCAAGCTCCGCACGGGTATGTCGGATTGTCGCATATATCGCCATTCACAGATGCTGTTACAGCCAATGCCTCAACCTTAACATCCGGGAATCTGGAATTTGCGTAAAAAATTGCCACCCTTTCAGCACATAATCCTGATGGGTAAGCTGCGTTTTCCTGGTTGCTTGCAGAGATTATTTCACCGTTTGCCAATCTCACGGCTGCTCCTACATTAAAACGGGAATATGGGGCGTAAGAGTTCTTTGTGGCCTCTATGGCAACATCAAGCAACTCTTTATCCTTTGCCGGGAGCTCATTGTTGGAGTTGTATTCCGAATATGATATTGTGATACTCTTTCTGTTCATCTGATTTTTAATTGCAATTGATGCAAAATTAGTATTTTTGCACGATTGAGTAACACCTCACTATGTTATTTCTTAGAAATTCAATAGCAACCCTGCTTTTACTTCTCATGTTCAACAGTCCGGTTCTATCACAGAAGATGGACAGAACAGAGTATATTCTCAAATACAAAGATCTTGCCATCAAGCAAATGCAAACCCACGGCATACCGGCAAGTATTACTCTTGCCCAAGCTTGTCTTGAGTCTTCTGATGGTAATTCCACGTTGGCTAGAGAGGCAAACAACCATTTCGGTATCAAATGCCATAACTGGACGGGTGATACCTTCCTGCAAGACGATGATACAAGAAACGAATGTTTCAGGAAATATCTCACTGTCGAACAGTCTTACCAGGATCATTCAGATTTTTTAAGATACAGAGAAAGGTATAAATTTCTTTTTGACCTTGATCCAACAGATTACAAAGGTTGGGCGGAAGGTCTTAAAAAAGCTGGATATGCAACGAATCCAAACTACGCCCAGAGCCTTATAAAGATTATAGAAGATTATAATTTGTCCAGATACGATCAGATGTCAGGCCCAGTACCACCTAGCCCAAAAGAGATTATTGCCGACAAAGAGTACAAGCCGGTTGAAACCAGTTCATTGTATAAAATTTCGCTCACTCGTGAGCTGTTCAAAAAGAATGGAGTTGCATATATTATTGGCAATCACATGGATACATACGAAAATATTGCCAAAGAGTACAGCCTGTTTACAAAGGAACTCCTCAGATTTAATAATCTGGACAGAAATCAGCCTATCGAAGACGGTACTGTAATATATGTTGAAAAGAAGAGGGCAAAAGGTGACAAGTTTCTTGATAAACATATAGCCGAACAAGGAGAGACAATGTACGAGATATCACAAAAATACGGTATACGTCTTAACGAGCTCTATAAGATCAATGGAATGAAAAAAGGTTTCAAGATTTATGACGGTCAGGAAATCAAATTAAGATAATGATAGCCGGGAAAAAAACATACATACTAATTGCAGCTGGAGCAGTTGTTTTGGGTCTGCTACTATCAGTCATGGTATACAGAACATTTCTTATGTCAAATATAATCGGAGAAGGGACTTCTCTTTACATACCCCACAATGCAGGATATAAGCAACTTTTGGACAGTCTGGAGAAGAGCGGGTGTGTCAAGTCAATGAGATGCTTTAAAAGAGCTGCCGCATTTGAAAGTCTGGAAAATGAGATAAAACCGGGCATGTACACTTTAAAGCCAGGTATGAGTAACCATCATCTTATAAGGTTCATAAAAAAAGGTTGGCAAACTCCTGTAAGACTCACTTTGTCGGGAAATATAAGAAATATGGAGAAGCTGGCTTCTCTGTTGTCAAAAAAGATTGAAAGCGACTCAACACAGATTATATGCATACTGAAAGACACCTCATTTGTTGACTCTCTCGGGTTTAACCCTTTAACGTACCCTTCAATGTTTCTGCCCGATACTTATGAGGTATACTGGACAATCACACCAAAAGAGCTTCTTTTGAGATTCAAGAAGGAGTATGACAAATTCTGGAATAGGGAGAGGTTAGAAAAAGCTGTCAAAATAGGACTTTCACCAATAGAGGTAAGCACCCTTGCGTCTATCGTCTCCGAAGAGAGTAACCTTAAGGAGGAACAACCTCTGATTGCCGGGGTTTATTTGAACAGGCTAAGAAAGAATATTCCATTACAAGCCGACCCTACAATAAAGTTTATTCTAAATGACCCCTCTGTCAAGAGAATACTCAACAGGCACCTCTCAATAAACTCTCCGTTTAACACGTACAAACATGCGGGTCTTCCTCCAGGACCGATTGTCATACCACAGAAAAGCACAATAGATGCAGTTCTGGATTATAAAAAACACAACTACATCTATTTTTGCGCTAAGCCAACTCTTGACGGATCACATAATTTTGCGGTAACTCTCGCTGAGCATAACAAGAATGCAAGAGCCTACCAGCGGGTTATAAGCCGTCTTTAGAACGCACTACTTCCAGTGCTTTGGCAAATGTTGCATCTCTTTCCGAGTTTATAACTCTGTAATAAGCCGTATTGCCAAAGATTGTCCTTGCAGCAAGTGCTTTCATGACAATTGCCATCTCACTCCTTGAGGTCTCAAAACCTTTTGAATCGAGCGGAAGGTTTTTCTTTGCAGCATATTGAGTCAGATCGTCCATTATCTTTTCATCAATACGGAAATCCTTCTCAAACTTCTCGAAGGTTTTATATTTTGCGCTCCAGTCTGTTCTGTTTTGATCCCCCAGATTATTCATGAACTCATTGATTATTCCCCTTCTTATGAGGTTCATATAATACTCTGAATAATAAGAAGTATCAGCAGGCACGAAAATATCAGGCATTATACCTCCTCCTCCATAAACAGTGCGTCCTTTTACCAGAGTCTTATATTTTAGCGAATCAGGAAAACTTATACTGTCTTTGTTAAACATCTCACCCTTTTTATACCTTTCAATAAATGACATATAGTACTTTTCTGCCTCTCCTGCTTTATAGGGACTCTGTATTACGCGTCCGGATGGTGTGTGATACCTTGCAATCGTAAGCCTAAGCTGAGAGCCGTCATTTAACGGGATTATCTGTTGAACAAGTCCTTTTCCGAATGATCTTCTGCCTATTACGACTCCCCTGTCCCAATCCTGTATCGCACCGGTTACGATTTCACTTGCTGATGCAGAATTTTCATCAATCATGACAACCAGAGGCCCTTTCTTGTAAAACCCGGTTCCATTTGCCCTCTCGATTCTTTTAGGAGATTTCAGCCCTTCAGTATATACAATTGATTGGCCTGCATCCAAAAAGAAATTAGATATCTCCATTGCTGTTCCTAAAAAACCTCCAGTATTTCCACGCAAATCAAGGATTATTCCGTTTATCTTTTCCGCTTTCATACCAATTAAAGCTTCCAGTATCTCGTTGGCAGAATTTTGGGCAAAACGGCTTAACTTAAGATAATATATTCCTTTACCGACCTCATAAGCCGCATCAAGGCTGTTAATAGGAATTTTGTCCCTTACCACCTCAAATTCCAACATGTCTGGAACACCTTTCCTCATTATTCCCAAATTTACCGTAGTACCCTTTGGTCCTCTGAGATATTTATAGACACGTTCATTTGTAAGGCCGGTACCTGCAATCATCTCTCCATTAACCCTGACTATTCTGTCTCCGGTGCGGATACCTACCCGCTCACAAGGACCGCCGGCAATAGGTGCAGCTACACTCAAAGTATCCTTTATAATTGCAAATTCAATCCCAACTCCTTCAAAGTTACCCTCAAGAGGCTCATTCATTGATTTTACGTCCTTAGCTGAAATATAAGCAGAATGAGGGTCCAGTTTTGAAATTACAGAATTAATGGCATCCTCGGTCAGGGAATTAATATTTACAGTGTCAAGATAATAATTGTTCAGATACATGAGAGTCTGCCCGAATTTTGACATTTGTCTGTTTATATCTGTAATATTTTGTGCTTGTATGGATTGAGACAAAAAAAGCGCTGCCAAAAGCATCAATCCGTTTTTAATTATTTTCATAAACATCATTTTCTTTATTTTTCATAGGTATATCAAACTCTGTGCCCTCCTCGGCCAGATATGTATCAGGAAAGATATTTCTTGCCTCTTTCAGTAAAACCGTCAACTCCTTGTAGCGGGATGAATAGTGCCCTATCACAAGTTTCCCGGCGCAGGCTTCCTTGGCAACTTGAGCAGCATCAGATGCCGTTGAATGCATTGTGGCCTTTGCCATCTCAGCCATATCTGATGTAAAAGTAGCCTCATGATACAGTAAATCAACACCTTTAATATAACTTTTCAAAGCCCCGAAGGGAGCCGTATCACTGCAATAAGCAAAAGAACGCGGCTTATACGGGAGGTAGGTATACTTGTTATTCTTCAGAATTTCGCCACTTCCATCATCTCTCGTCACATCCTCCCCATCTTTCAGCCTTGCAATCTCCTTTAATGTGAGCGACTCTTTCTCTATAAGATATTTGTGAACATTTCTTCTGGGATATTTTTCACGGAACAGAAAACCGTAGCACTCTATTCTGTGATTTAGCGGGAATGAGAGGACCTCGAAACTTTTAGTTTCAAATATCGTATTCAAACCCTCTCCTTTAAGAGGTATGTGGCTTATATCATATTTGAACATCCCTCCGAAGTGCCGGAGAAAATCAGAAAGTATAGCTGAAAATTCAGTCGGGGCATATATAAACACCGGAGCTGTCCTCCCCAGCATTGACATTGTGGAAAGTAATCCGTATATACCAAAAAGATGATCTCCGTGGACATGTGAAATGAAGATATTCTGGATCTTCAAAATAGAAAATCCATATTTTCTCAGTTGCATCTAGCAACCTTCTCCACAGTCAATAAGAAACAAGCGCTCATGAACATTAAGGACATGAGCGCTTGGAAATCTGTTCACCGTAGGAAGTGCTGATGCGCACCCCAATGATGAGAACGAAAATTTCATCTATTACTTGTTAGCCTGATCTTTGCTCTCCATTTCGCTCTTAAGAGCTGCAAGTTCGCTGATGTCACCAAGTGTTGTTTTTTCAAGGTTGGCTTTAAGTTTCTTAACTGCTTTTTGAGTTGAATCTGCCTCACTGTCAGTTCTTTCTCTAGGCTCCTCTCTCTTGGTGTCTTCGAAAAGTTTTGAGTGTGAGAGAACGATTCTCTTAGTACTCTTATTGAATTCAAGTACCTTGAAATCGAGTTTTTCTTCAACTTTTGCAGTTGTTCCATCCTCTTTCACAAGATTTCTCATGCTTACATATCCCTCTACTCCATAAGCAAGTGCAACTGTAGCGCCTTTGTCAACGAAAGAGGTAATTGTACCTTCATGAACCGAACCTACTGTAAATACAGACTCAAACACATCCCAAGGATTTTCCTCAAGCTGTTTGTGACCAAGGCTGAGACGACGGTTTTCCTGATCTACTTCAAGAACCAGCACATCGAGTTTCTCTCCTACTGAAGTGAACTCTGATGGATGTTTGACTTTCTTGGTCCATGAGAGGTCACTGATGTGTACAAGGCCGTCAACGCCTTCTTCGAGTTCAACGAAAACACCGAAGTTGGTAAAGTTACGGACAGTTGCTGTACATTTTGTACCTACAGGATACTTCTCTGCGATTGTAGCCCATGGGTCAGATTTAAGCTGTTTGATACCTAAAGACATCTTTCTCTCGTCTCTGTCAAGGGTAAGTATAACTGCCTCAACTTCGTCTCCTACCTTAAGGAAATCCTGAGCACTGCGCAGGTGGAGTGACCATGACATCTCAGATACGTGGATAAGACCCTCAACACCAGGCTGAATTTCAATAAATGCACCATAGTCAGCAATGACAACTACTTTACCTTTTACCTTGTCACCTACCTGTAAGTTTGCATCAAGAGCATCCCAAGGATGCGGGCTGAGTTGCTTCAAGCCTAAAGCTATACGTTTCTTTGTATCGTCAAAGTCAAGGATAACGACGTTGATCTTCTGATCAAGTTGTACAACCTCTTCAGGATGATTAATTCTGCCCCACGACAGGTCTGTGATGTGGATAAGTCCGTCAACACCACCCAGGTCTATAAATACACCATATGATGTAATGTTCTTAACTACACCCTCAAGGATCTGGCCTTTCTCGAGTTTACCGATGATGTCTGCCTTCTGTGCTTCAAGCTCTGCCTCGATGAGTGCTTTATGAGAAACCACAACGTTGCGGAATTCATGGTTGATCTTCACGATCTTGAACTCCATTGTCTTGTTGACAAAAATATCGTAATCACGTATTGGTTTAACATCTATTTGAGATCCAGGGAGGAATGCCTCTATTCCAAACACATCCACAATCATACCACCCTTAGTCCTGCACTTGATATAACCCTTAACGATTTCATCCTTGTCAAATGCCTCGTTAACTCTATCCCAAGAACGGAGAGAACGGGCCTTTTTGTGTGAAAGAAGAAGCTGTCCTTTTTTATCCTCGGCATTTTCAACATATACTTCTACCTTGTCACCTATTGCGAGATCCGGATTATAACGGAACTCATTGATACTGATAACACCTTCACTCTTGTAACCGATGTTTACGATTACCTCTCTCTTGTTAAGGTTTACCACAGTACCTTCTACAACCTCATTCTCAATAACTTTTGAGAGTGTCTGGCTGTAACGGTCTTCAATCACTGATTTCTCAGTGTCGTACACTGTCTCTTTTTCGAACGCATCCCAGTCAAATTTGTCAATTGAAACTGATGCATTACTTTTACGTTTTCTTGTTGATTCCTCTGCTACGGCAGCAGCGTCATCCTCGATGAAAGCTTCGAGCTTCTCCTCTTTGTTGATTGCAACAACCGGCTCTTCTTGCTCCATCTCTTCTTTTTTTAGATCTTTTACCATTTTAATTGTTAGAAATTAAGTAGTTAGACATTATTTATAGAGTGCCTTATAAGTTGGCAAATTTAAAGATATTTTTTTGGTAATCCAAAATTATTGAAAAATAGGCCATTTGGGCTATCTTTGATTTTTAAAATTCTTGTTATGAGCAAAGCAAATGGATTCGGCTCCTTCTCGAGGAACTTCTGGACAGCAATCATTATGGAATTCTTTGAAAGAGGTTCCTACTATTCCGTCATGTCAATTTTGTCAGTTTACCTGATACTTTCACCTGATGCGGGCGGGCTCGGTTTTTCAAAGGAGCAGGCAGGTTCCGTCCTGGGAATAATTCCGCCTCTGCTCTATCTCTTGCCGATAATTTCCGGTGCCATAGCGGAAAGATACGGTTACCGTAAAGTTTTGTTCTTTGCATTTTTATGTATTATTGCAGGTTATATGTTCGCTGGTATTTCTGCCACTTACGCAATGATACTGCTTTCACTACTGGTCTTGGCAACAGGTGCCGGATTCTTCAAGCCTGTCATCTCCGGAACTATTGCAAGATCAACCAATGAAAACAATTCAAGTCTCGGTTTCGGCATATACTACTGGTCTATAAACCTCGGCGCGTTTCTTTTTCCGCTCATCCTTGTCCCGATGCTGAAAAAAATATCCTACAGCTATATTTTTTACATGGCATCCATTGCCGGCATCATTCTCCTTTTACTTAACATCTTTTTGTATCAAGAGCCGCAAAAAAGGCAATCGGACAAGAGTCTTCCTCAGGTATTCAAAGAGATGCTACTGGTGATAAAAGACTGGAAATTTCTGCTTATGATACTTATATATTCCGGCTTCTGGATTCTCTACTTTCAGATGTACGGGACTGTACTGTGGTATGTAAAGGATTACATGGATATGGCGCCTATAAACAATGTCGTAAATTCGTTTCTCTCTGTTTTTACAGTAAATCCATCATGGAAGTTCGACGTTGAACATGTGACTGTAATCAATGCAGGTGTCATTATAATGTTGCAGCTTGTAGTCTCAAATCTGGTGAAAAACTGGAAAGCATTACCAACAATGATTATTGGCATCGGGTTAGGAACTGCTGGAATGTTCATTCTCTCACTCTCTTCAGACCCGTGGGTGTTTATATTCGGCCTTATAACCTTCACTTTGGGAGAGATGACTACACATCCGAAATTTATATCATACATTGGATTGATTGCGCCATCTGACAAGAAAGCACTGTATCTCGGATACTCTTTTCTATACGGTGTTATAGGAAGCAGTGTCGGAGGATTTCTTGGTTCCCGCCTCTATGTGAAATATGTGGATAATTTGGGAAATCCATCACAATTATGGATGATTTTCTCTTGCATAGGAGCTGTCAGTATTGTCTCCCTGATACTTTACAATAAGATCATAGCTACCAAAAAGATCAGTTGAGCATTTTCTTCCGAAAGAAGATAAATGTCACTATCAATACGGCAACGACCATTATCAACATTATAAACAGAAAGTCCATATTTCCGAATCCGGGAAGCTTGACATTCATCCCGAATACGCTGGCTATTAAGGTTGGAGGAAGAAATAATAAAGACACAAATGTAAAAATCTTCATAATACGGTTCTGTTCAAGGTTAATCAGACCGAGAACCGTGTTCTGCAGATATTCAAGTCTTTCAAAACTGAAGTTTGTATGGTTTATCAGGGAGTTAACGTCTTTGATGAGAACATCCAGTTTTGCAAAAAGGTCTCTCGGGAACTTGTCACTTTTCAGGATCCCGGATATCATCCTTTGCTTATCGACTATATTCTCTCTTACCAACATTGTGTTTTCCTGTAACTGTGTTATATCCAGAAGAAGATCTTCTCCCATGGTTCCTCCCAGACTCACTTTTTTACTATATTGAGCAATCTCCTTGGACATCAACTCAATCATGTCAGCATCAAGGTCTATCCTGTTTTCAAGAATTCCGACTAAAATATGATACCCCGTCGGGAGTATCCGGTAATTAGCCATTATACGGCGTTGAATATCGGTAAAGCTCCTTAGAGGCACGTGGCGTATGGTTACTATTATTCCTTCACACAGGATGAACGATACTGCCTCCATACTGTAACTCTCAGGACCGGGTATAAGAAAGTTAGTGTTTGCGAATATTGTATTCTCTGTTTCAGAGTATCTCGATGAACTTTCAATCTCTTCTGCCTGAGCACGGCTTTGCAGGTTTGTATTGAGAAATTCCTCTATTGTTCTCTTCTCTTCTCCGGTAGGAGAAAAAAGATCAATCCACAAAACGTCGTCATAACCCAGATTGTCAAGAGCACTTATTTCATCAGTAGTTATTACCTGTCCTTTATTTTTGTAAAATATTTCGAGCATGGTCAATTCCTTTAATGGTTTATAACTAAATCATCTACCGTTAACTAAACGGCACAGGGTTTAGCCGAACCATCGGACTTTTGACTTTAACTCATCAAGGGCAAGCGACCAGAATTCAGCAAGACCTTTTCTTTTGTCCGCACTGAGATTAAACGACACATTCTCTGCAAGGTATTTCAATGCATACTCTTTATTGAATCCGTTAGAATATTTGTCTACTGCTTTGTCGATATTCATCACTCCCAACCTGAGCGCATCATTGAACTCATTTACAAATGAGGGATCAAGATCTCTGTTGGCAGTCCAGCAAGCAAAGACAAAAGGAAGGTTGGTGAATTTTATCCACTCTTCTGCCAAGTCATATACATACTTGAAATCACCACCTTTTCTGAGTGCCTTGTCTCCTATCAGGAGGTAACTTTTCTCCGGATCAATTTCAGACTGAGAGAAATTATACGGGATATATTCGGGTGATATCTTCCAGAAACTTTTTGCCAATAATTTTGTCAACAACACAGATGTTCTTGACTCAGTATCAAGGAATATCTTATTTACCTGATTAATGGGGATTCCGCTGCATAATAAGACAGATGCGACCTTATCTTCTGCCCCTATACAGAAATCTGAGAAAATCAGGTTATTGTTTATTTCTGGTATGGCAGCAACCGGAACGATACTTATATCTGTAAGACCGCTAGCTAATTTATAAGCCGATTCAGCCGGTGTGGAAAACTCCAGATCAATATACCTGCTTACGGGATGGTTTTGTAACCCGTAGACAAATGGAATTGTATTCAGATATGATATGGCTGATACACGGATGAGCATTACTTATCGGTTTTGTAGGGCGCTATTCAGGCCGGCCGCAAAGTTAAGATAAAATATTTAAATGCTCAACCAATATTTTCACACCAATAATTACAAGGATTATCCCTCCCAATATTTCGGACCTTTTCCCGGCCTTTATTCCAATCTTCCTTCCCCACTTCAATCCTATGGCAGAAGCGATAGCAGTTGTCAGGAAAATAGCCATAGCCGTTACAAAAATACGGGCTACCGGAATATCAATTACCGCAAGTGTAACACCGACAGCAAGAGCATCTATGCTTGTAGCAACTCCTGCAGCAATCATTATTTTAAAATTCCTTATGTCGATACATTTATCATCTTCAGCACTGGAAAAAGCCTCCCATATCATTTTACCGCCGATATAAAAAAGTACTGCAAAGGCAATCCAGTGATCCACACAACTGATCAGACTTTCAAGTCCGCTTCCCAGTAACCATCCGGCAAGAGTTAAAAATGACTGAATAAATGCAAAAGTCAGTGTAATCTTTAGAAATTCCGCCCGCTTTATCTGAGGCAGACATATTCCGGAAGAGAGAGAGACCGCAAATGTGTCGAAACAAAGTCCTACAGCCAGTATTATAATCTCCAGAAGATTCATCAGGCCTTAACCTTACGCTCTCTTAATAGATACATAGCTGCAAATGTTATGAGACCGTTCATGATAAGAATTGTGAAACCAAATCCGAACCCGAGGAACTCTTTGCCGGCAAAGTCAAGGATATAGCACAAAAGAGGAGAGCCGAGAGCCACATAAGGCATATATCTATCCTTCACATTGTGCTTTGTCAGCAACCCGAAAAAGAAAAATCCCAGGAGAGGCCCATAAGTGTAAGAAGCGAGTAGGTAAACCAGATCGATAACTGTTTGGTTATTTACTGCGTAGAGGACAAGTATGATTATGAAAAACAACAATGCAAAGCCTGCATGAGCTAGTTGTCTGATATTCTGTTTTCTTTTTTCAGACAGGTCCTTTCTTTTGTTAAAGCCCATGAAATCTATGCAAAACGATATGGTAAGGGATGTCAGTGCTCCTCCCGCACTAGGATATGAGGCAGAGATAAGGCCTATAATAAAGAATAATCCGACCCCAAGACCAAGATACTGACTCGCTATTACAGGGAAAAGTTTGTCCGTCTGTGCCTTTGTAAATACTCCAGCTGCATCTGCAAGGCCGATATTGTGCATTCCGCCGAGTTTGGAACTTACAAAAATTGCCAGAAGAGCACCCATCAAAAGGAAGAAAAAGTTTACAACAACGATTGTGATGCTGGTTGTATATATATTCTTCTTTGCTTCCCCTATGTTCTTACATGAAAGATTTTTCTGCATCATCTCCTGATCAAGGCCGGTCATTGCCACGGTTATAAACATTCCGCTGACGAACTGTTTGATAGCATTCGTCCCATGAGACCACTCCCAGTCAAACCAACTTGAATAATCAGTAGATGAAACGGCAGAGAGCATCTCTCCGAAATTCCAGCCCATGGCTTTTGAAATCGAGACTATAGTCAAAAATACGGCTAGCAGCATGAATGTTGTCTGAAGCACATCTGTCCATATTATTGTCTTTACTCCTCCCTTGAAGGTATAAAGAAATATAAGCAGCATAAATATAAATGCAACAACCCAGAATGGAGTCGAACCCGCAGGAAGGAATGTGTGAAGCACAAGTACAACAACAAATATCCTAACGGCAGCACCCAGTACCCTCGATACCATAAATACCGATGCACCCGTCTTATAGGTAAAGAATCCGAAGCGATGCTCTAGATAGGTATATATTGATGTCAGATTCATCTTATAATACAGCGGTATCAGTACGGTAGCTATAATTATATATCCGACCACAAATCCCAGAACAAGAGGCATATAGTAGAAATTCTGATTCAACACATTTCCCGGAACAGAGATAAATGTCACACCTGATATGGAGGTTCCTACCATACCATAGGCAACTATATACCAGGGAGATTTCTTATTGCCGGAGAAAAATGCTCCTGTGTCAGCTTTTCTTGATGTATACCACGATACTGCAAAGAGCATTATTGTGTAGACTGTAAAGGCTATTAGCAGCCAAGATACCGGGAATTGATGCATGATTATAGTTTTTATTATTTAATTGGCACAAATGGTTGTCGGTTCTGAATCGATCTTCCAAGAGTAATTTCATCAGTGTACTCCAGTTCATCTCCAAATCCTATACCTCTTGCAATAGTACTTATCTTTATATTGAACTTGCTTAGTAATTTATAGAGATAGAATGATGTCGTCTCTCCCTCCATAGTAGTACTGAGAACAATTAATACCTCTTTTACCTCCTCTTTTTCAGCCCTTTTTAAAAGCTGATCTACAGTAAGGTCTGAGGGGCCTATCCCATCCATCGGAGAGATGATTCCGCCGAGAACATGATAAAGACCGTTGTACTGCATTGTATTCTCAATGCTTATTACATCCCTGACATTTTCTACTACACATATTATGGATGAATCTCGTTTTGTATCACTACAGATATCACAGATATCGTTGTCTGATATCATGCTGCAATTTTTACAAAACTTCGTCTCTTTACTTAATTTGATGATAGACTGGCCGAACCGTTCGACATTATCCTTAGGTTGCTTAAGCAGATGAAGCGCGAATCTGAGTGCGCTTTTGCGGCCGACACCAGGCAGGGAAGACAACTCATCAACTGCGTCTTGAAGTAATCTGGAGGGATAATTACGGGAGTACATCTACCCTCTTTTATTTATAGAATTAAAAAAGTCAACAGCTTTTCTAACAGAACCGTTATTTAACAGAAGAGATTTTGCATATTCATAGTCATCCGAACCAATCTCTTCCATAATCATTTTAGTACCACGGTCAACCAATTTTGCATTTGTGAGCTGCATGTCTACCATTTTATTTCCCTTGACATGACCGAGCTTTATCATAGAAGCCGTTGATATCATATTCAGGATAAGTTTCTGAGCAGTACCGGACTTCATTCTTGTGCTACCTGTAACAAACTCAGGTCCTACTATGGCAACTATAGGGATTTCAACCTCAGCTGCCAATGGAGAATCAGGGTTACATGTAACGCAAGCTGTAAGAATGCCCCTTTTCCTGGCCTCTTTTACTGCACCGATGACATATGGAGTAGTTCCCGAAGCAGCGATTCCGACTACCACGTCATCCTGATCCACACCATATTGCTGCATGTCAAGCCAACCTCCTTCAAAACTGTCTTCGGCAGCCTCCACAGCTCTTCTTATAGCCTTGTCTCCTCCGGCAATAAGACCTATCATAAGGTCATACGGAGCTCCGAAAGTCGGTGGAATTTCAGAAGCATCCAATATTCCAAGTCTCCCGCTGGTACCGGCTCCAAGATAGAACACCCTTCCTCCGTTTTGTATTCTGGACACTATTCCGTCAACAAGTGCCTCTATCTGCGGTATACACAGTTCAACAGCATTAGGGACGGTCTTATCCTCCCGGTTTATATTCTCAAGAAGCTCTTTTGTTGACATTCTGTCAAGGTCACTATACTTTGATGATTGTTCTGTTACCTTCATTTCTTTGTTTATTTGGTTAAGTGGTACTCAACTAGCCCATCTATGGGTGATTTCAAAATTTTTCCTAATGTAATGCCTTGTTCAGAAGCAACCTTTTTTATCTCATCAGAATAGTAGTATGCCACAGATCCTACAATGTTTAACGGATAAAGTTTATAATCGTATTGCATTATATTGCGTGTTATAAAATCCTCAAAGCTTTGTTTGAGTAGCTTTTGGATATATGGATTGCTCTTATTCTCATATATAAAAGGAGAGAAAGAAGCCAGAAATCTGTTCGGGTACGGCTGTCTGTAAACTTTTTCCACTATGATACCATAATTAAGCCCAAACTGATTATCGAATTTCTCTCGTATATCCTGCGGAATTTGTCTCTTTAAATAATCCGACAGAAATTTTTTGCCTATAACGGCGCCACTACCCTCATCGCCAAGAATGAAACCGCAGGCAGGGACATTGTCCTTTATTGCTTTTCCATCATAAAAACAAGAGTTTCCACCCGTACCAAGTATGGCTGCAATACCCGGTTTATGTCCGCACAGTGCTCTGGCTGCTGCCAGCAAGTCGGTATATGCAGAAACATCAACCCCGGGGAACACATTTTTGAAACACTCACATAAAGCCCCGGTTTTTTCAGGGGTAACTCCTGCTCCGTAAAAATGAATTTCATTGACAGTCCCGGATATGTTTGGCAACAGATTTTTCCTTAACTCCTCAACGATTTGCTCTTCGCTCTGGTAATAAGGATTTATACCCGGAGTCGTTATCTCTTTTACTGTTCCTTCATTTCCTATAGCTCTCCAGTCTATTTTTGTTGAGCCGCTGTCAGCAATTAGTAGCATCTTAAATTATTTAATGGGCAAAAGTACGTTTTTTGGTATTTTAATGCAAGTATCATGCTATTTTTCGCCAATGTCTGTATCCGATCAAAGCGGCGAGAAGATAAACGACATATAGAAAAACTGTAGGGTAAAGCCCCTGACTCGCATAGAGATAAATTGCCACAGCATTGTTGATGATCCATACAATCCAGTTTTCACTATGCTTACCGGTAACCCAATATGTCGCCAACAGACTGAGTACGGCTATAAGAGAGTCTGTATATGGCATCGGGTCTGAGCTGTAATTAATAAGAATAAGTGTGACAACCACATATAAAAGAGTTGCTGAAAGGATTGACAGAAACATTTTTTTCCAGCCAAGGGAATTGACTTTAGGAGAATTCTCTTCATCTGCAGCCTTACCCCATACAATCCACCCATATATGCTCATGAGTAAAAAACATACCTGAAGAATTGCAGCGGCATACAATCCTGAATCCAGAAAAACGGTCACGTAGATAAGGGCGGAAATTCCGCCCACTATCCACATTGATTTTTTTTGAATTATCTCCAGATATACATATAACAAACCGGCTATTGCCCCCGCAATTTCGACTAACATATATACTTATTTAATTTAAAATCTAAAAGAAGCCTTGAGAGAGAAGTTCCTTCCTGCCTGAGGAAAAAGTCCCTCCTCAATATATCTGGCACTGTTATCGGCAAACTCTGCCATATAGACCCAGGCATTGGAAAAATACATTCGGTTGAAAAGATTATCTACATAAAAGTTTAGGTCCAGCGTTGTACTGGTGCTTATATTAAAACTTTTCCCCAAATGCAGGGTTGCTGTGTAATAAGACGGAATAGAACGTGAATCATCAGATGTATTGTCATAATACTGTTTACCTACATATTTCCCGATTAATTCCATCATATACCCTCTGCCCGGCAGAAATTGAGCCTTACACATACCAGTAACCGATGGAGAGTATGAGATGTCTGTTTTTTTATAAAATGAACTTCTTTGTTGGAGTCGATTCCAATCATCCGGATTATCAAAAAGATCCGTCCAGGATGTGTAATTAACTATCTTGTTGTTGCTTAATGTCAGATTCCCGTCCAGTTTCAGCCATTTCATAATTTCCCAGGCAGCCGCCAGTTCAAGGCCTCTCCTATAAGAACTCTTAACATTCTCCTTTATCACATAACCTGTCTCACTTAATTTTCCTGTAGGTACAAGTTGATTTTTGTACTCCATAAAATATAGGTTGGCAGAAAGAGCCAGTCTGTCAGATACAAATTTATAGCCGGCTTCATAGTCAAAAAGTCTTTCGGCAAGAAGCCTGTCTGCCATGCCCGATTTGACAGATTCTTTTATATCCGACCTGCTGGGCTCTCTGTGAGAAACCGAGAGTGAGAGATATAACTGATTCTTTTTGTCAGGAGTGAAAGAGATACCCAGCTTAGGGTTGAAAAAACCATATCTTTTATTAAAGTTCATAATGGCAAAATCCTTGTCGTTTCCCTTAATCATATATGAGACTCCGCGATATTGCATATCTGCATAAGCCATGAATTTATCCGAGAAATCATACTCACCCTTGGCAAAAACAGAATAGTCATTCTTATAACCTGTATTAAGATACCATTGATAATCCGGATCTATACCCCCGTTATACATGGACCAGATCAGCCTGCCAAAATGGTCTCCGTCAAAATAGGTATAGGTAAGGCCTGTTGTTCCCGAAAATTTCTCTCCGTTATATATCATATTGGTTAACAAATTTATAGACCTATTATCCATAGCTTGTCTTATAATCACGTCCGAACGCTTATACTCAGCTCCGTCCACCGTCTGATTGGCAAGTCCATATTCGGAAAATTTCTTTGAAGCCTTGTAGTTTTCATAATAGCCGTCTCCCAATGTATAATGTATGGTTGAATTGAATACAAGGCCGGAGTTTGTGCTGTATGTATGACTAAGTTGGAAATGATGCTGCTTGTAATTGTCCGTCTCGTTGTTATAGTAATGGATATTACCCGCTTTGTCATAATAGAGTCCGGATGGGTTATATTTCCTGTCCTTTTCCATCTGCTCGCGGCTAATACCTTCCCATGTCAGTCCGGAAACATGATCTCCCAGAATATATGTAAATCTTAATGAAGAGTTATTCTTCATCCAGGCGGCAGATGCAAACAGAGAGTTTAAATCGGTCATGGCATTTCTAATATAACCGTCTCCCGAATTATGAGAGAAAATTATATCAAAAGAGAGTCCGTTCCTGAGGATACCTGTCCCGGCCCCTATTGTTGACAGATAAGTATTATAACTCGCCACACCTACCTCTGCAATGCCATAGGGAGATGGGGAGGAACAGAGTGTCCGCATGTTAATACTGGCACCGAATGCGGCAGGACCGTTTGTAGATGTACCGACACCTCTTTGAAGCTGAACATCCTGTAAGATTGAGGTAAGAGATGGGATGTTAACCCAAAAGACCTCCTGCGACTCAGCATCGTTAAGGGCTACTCCGTTCAAAGTGACATTGATTCTGGAACCGTCGCTGCCTCTTACTCTCAGAGAGGAGTAACCGAGTCCGTTACCACCTTCGGTAGAACTGACCACCGATGGCATTAATGAGAGCATCATAGGCAGAGACTGGACAGGAGACGATTGTTTCATCTCTTTAAGGTTCAATTCGGAATGAGCAATCGGAGTTTTCTCTCCGGCTCTGGTTGCCTGAACAACCACACTGTCCAGTTTGGTTAATGATGTTTTCTCATTCTGCCCGTTTGTCTGGGCATGGGTTAGAAAAGGTAAAAACAATACCCCGCAGAAAAAAGTTAATCTTTTCATAATTAATTATTTATCAGCAGGGGGATAATAAGAAAAAGACACTTTCCCTTCGCTGGCATTATCCAGATCAGGTTAAAGGGTATAATCTCAGCCGTAACGGCACCCCCAAGAATTATTATATGCCACAAATATACAAAATATATCGGAGTATCCTCTTTTTATCTACCTTTGCGGCAGGTGGGCCGCTCTATCGCTCTCCGAAAAGAGGGAGGAAAGTCCGGACAGGAGAGAGCAAGGCTCTGTGGAAATCACAGATGGGGGTAACCTTAGGTAAATCGTAACAGAAAACAACCGCCTTGAAAAAGGTAAGGGTGAAAACGCGGGGTAAGAGCCCACGATGATATATGGCGACATATATCAGGTACGACCAGCCTCCTGCAAGGCCATGTATACCAGTTCTAAAGGCTGCTCGTCTTATGCTGGGGGGTAGGCTGCATCAGATAAATGATAGAGGCCTCTTTGAGGTACAGAATCCGGCTTACAGGCCCACCTTTTTAAAAAAGTCTTGGATGGTCTTCCTCGAATTGTCTTAAAATAGTAGATATAATAGCCTCCCTGAAAAATTTGGATTCTGAAGTTATTTTGTATTTTTTACAATACAACTCCACAGCCTCCAGTTCTTTATCATTTAACAGGATTGCTTTTCTATGACGTCTCTTTAGTGCCTCTTTCTGCTTCAAGTCACCTGTTTAAAAATTGTTTATAACCCTCAATAAGCGGCAATGGATACCTCTTTTCAGAATACTTAAGCCAATCATTGGCAAGATCTTTCTTATCCTGCATTTCGCACGCTACTGCTAAATTATATGCAGCACAAGCTGCAATCTTGTTATTGGGTGACGATGTTGCCTCCAACCATATCTGAGAAGCTTTAGTCCAATTGAAATCTCTGGCTGCAATTATAGCTTCTTGCCATGCGGAACCAAACATATAATAGATGCTTCTTGAGTCTTTCTCCCATTTATCAAAGAAATTTTGTGTTATACTCTCTCCAATATCATTGGCGGCACTTGTTAATGATTCTCTTATCTTATAATTCAGTACAGCCGTTTTAAGCTCATTTCGTGAAAGAATTTCCCAAAGAAGGGTATCGCTTTGAACAATATCCGCAACTCCGGATCCTGTTATTCCGTCATAAAGGAAAAGCCTTAATCGGAAGGGAAGGTTGACATATGTTGTATGATAATCTGAGCCAGGGTACTTATTATGATAGATACCGGGATCAGACACTTTAACGTCACTTAATATGAATACAAAATCTGAATTGGATTTGACAGAAAGATCTTTGACAAGCTCCGGGTTGTTTAGTAACGAAGAGTCACTTTTAAAGTTGAACACAAACACAGACCCCTCTTCTCGGGAAAGCCTCTTTTCAAACGAAGAGGCAATTCCCATTGAAAGGTCAGATATAATTGCAGAATCACTTCTGCCGTCTAGAGCTGAGAAAATAGCGACGCTTTTGCCGGAAAACTCTACATTATAACGTGGAGCCACTCTTTTCTCCACATCAATCAATTGAACACCCGGAGCGCACGAGCACAGAGTAAACAGAACAACTGATATTAATCCGATGGTTGAAAGGTTGGCTTTCATAACATTATCTCCTATTTACATCTTCATACCGCCACAGACAGAAATGACCTGCCCGGTCACATATGATGACATGTCTGATGCAAGGAATGTACAAACATTTGCGATATCTTCAGGTAAACCGCCTCTGCGCAATGGGATTTTTTCAGCCCACTCCTTTTTAACCTCTTCAGGAAGTTTTGCGGTCATGTCTGTAATAATGAATCCTGGAGCGACAGCATTTGCCCTTATGCCTCTGGAGCCAAGTTCCTGAGCAATTGACTTTGCAAGTCCTATCATTCCGGCTTTTGAAGCTGAGTAATTAGCCTGGCCGGCATTACCTGACACTCCGACAACCGAACTCATATTAATAATACTGCCGTTTTTCTGCCTCATCATCACGGGTGTGATTGCATGCGTGAAATTGAATGCCGATTTCAGATTTACACCGATAACGGCATCCCACTGCTGCTCACTCATTCTCATCATCAATCCGTCTTTTGTGATTCCGGCATTGTTTACCAATATATCAATCTTTCCAAATTCCTTTACACTCTCTTCCACTACCTTGTGCGCCTCATCAAAAGAGGCGGCATTGGAGGCTATAGCCAACACTCTGACGCCATATTCAGCTATCTCCTTTTTTGTGGCCTCACCATTCTCATCAATAACAAGATCCGTAAATATAATATCCGCACCCTCTGATGCAAATTTCAAAGCAATTGCCTTTCCGATTCCTCTTGCAGCTCCGGTAATGAGCGCAACTTTTCCTTCTAATAGTTTCATAACGTTTCTATTTTAGTTATTTTTCATCCTGGCGTGCAGATCATATTCTTCCGCACCCGTTATCTCAACATCAACAAATGTACCAATAATATTTTTAGATTGGTAATCCTTTGTCATCTCACTTGTATCTATAAGTATCTCACCATCCACCTCCGGACTTTCACTTCGGCTTCTGGCTACCAGATATTTGTCTGTTTCAGAGTCAATCAAGACTCTCTGTTGTGTACCCACTCTCGCCTCGTTGTACTCCAACGAAATTTTTGACTGAAGTTCCATCAGACGACCGTATCTCTCCTCCTTTTCTCTCTTGCGGATGGTGTCTTTGAGATTCTGTGCTCCCCAAGTACCCTCCTCTTCAGAATATGTAAATGCGCCTAATCTCTCAAACCTTGCCTCAGATACAAATGTCATAAGCTCTTCAAAAGCGCGTTTGTCCTCTCCAGGGTGTCCCACAATCATGGTGGTTCTCAGCGTTATTCCCGGCACTCTGTTTCTGAATTTTTCAACAAGTCGCCTGGTCTGCTCTCCGTCAACGGAACGTCTCATTTTTGCCAAAACTTTATCAGAAATATGCTGTAAAGGAATATCCAGATACTTACATACCTTAGGATTATTTGCCATGACATCCAGAAGATCGTCCGGGAATGCTGCCGGATATGCATAAAGTAGACGTATCCACTCTATTCCTTTTACATCCGATAGCCTGTCAATCAGCTCTGCCACATTTCTGCGGCCATAAAGATCAACACCGTAATAGGTTGTGTCCTGTGCGACAAGTATGAGTTCCTTCACCCCCTTTTGTGCCAGAAATTCTGCTTCAGCAACAAGATTTTCCTGCGGCACGGATATGTGTTTACCCCTGATCAAGGGAATGGAACAGTAAGAGCAGATCCTGTCACAACCTTCGGAGATTTTCAGATAGGCGTAGTGAGCCGGAGTTGTAAGAAATCTCTGATTGCTGTATTTTTTATCCCATGAAGAGCCAAGTGCTTCAAGAACCTGCTGAGTATCGAATGCCCCAAAGAAGCCATCTACTTCAGGAATAGACTGAATCAGCTCCTGGCGGTATCTTTGTGACAGACAACCGAATACAAGAACCCTGGATGTATATCCTATTCTTTTGGCCTCTGCTGCTTCAAGTATGGCCTGTATGGACTCCTCCTTTGCATCCTTTATAAAACCGCAGGTGTTTATGATAACTGTATCTGCTGCAGCTTTTTCCAAAGGTTCGTTTTCCGGGGAGATCTCAATATCATTGGCCAATATTTGTCTCAGTAAATGTTCCGAGTCTACCCTGTTTTTTGAGCATCCTAATGTGATAAGCTTAATTTTCCTTGGTTTCATCAGGCAGTTCGAAGTCGAGTGAAGCATTGTCTTTTAGTATGTTGTACCACTCTACCACCTTCTTCATGTGCGAGGCGTAAAACCTGTCTCTGTCATAGTCAGGCAGAACTTCAGCAAAAAACTTTTTAAGCATCTCTGCCTGGGATTTTCCGTCAGGAGCACTCTGCTCCCCAAGTTTTTCCTGCATTTTTGTAAGGACAACATGAAGAGGAATCTCCTCTTCTGTTGTGTATATGGAAATATCCGACAATGCTGTTAGCCTTGTTGTCGAACTGCACATTGTTCTTTTTTTGGTAATCAGTGATTCAACTATCACACCCGAATTTGCGTGTGACAGATAATTGAACAAACCCGGCTGACCGGAAATTGAAAGGATCTTCTGTAAATTTGTTTTCATCTTCTAATTGTTATACAATTCCTCTATCTTTTTTAATCTTTTCGTATGCTTCTGAAATACTCTTGAATCTCTCCTCTGCCGCTCTCTGTACATCCTGACCGAGATTTGACACCTTATCAGGATGGTGCTTAACCGCAAGTCTTTTGTATGCTTTTTTAACCTCCTCGTCAGACGCACTCTTGTCTATTTCAAGTATCTGATATGCTGCATCTATACCTTTGTCAAACATGGCAAATACTGATTCGCTTTCGTCTCTCGAGATACCCAACGTTGCTGAAATGCGCCTTAAAACATCCAGTTCCGGTGTACTGACAGTCCCATCCGCCTGGGCTATTCCAGTAAGATAGTGTAAGAGCTGGATTCTTGCTTCAGGATTCATATAGCGTTGTATCTGAAATCCTACGGCATTTATATCAACATCTTTTTTCAGAAGGTCCCTCAACAGAACTGTAGCTTCTCTCGCCGCATCTTCTCCAAAACTTTGAGTTATAAACCTTTTAACATAATCAAGTTCGGACTTCATAATCCTTCCGTCTGCCTTCATAACGGCAGATGAGAGGACTAAAAGAGAAACCAAAAAACTGTTTCTCTGCTCAGTATCAGAATAGACTCTTCCAGGCACATAATCTTGCTGATTTTGCGAGTATTCCCTTCCTTTATCAAATATAGAACCTACTGCAAAACCCAATATACCACCGATTGGCCCTCCCAACGCCCATCCCAGGGCTCCTGTTATCCACTTTCCGTATCCCATTTCAGTTGTTAACCTTTACGCTGTTTACTATTTCAAGAACCTGCGGGAGAACAGCCCTCCTGCCGTCCGCATGTATTATATAATCGGCCATGGAAATTCTCATTTTATCGTTCCATTGACTCAATATCCTTGCTCTTACCTGCTCCTCACTTACACCGTCTCGTTTCATCACCCTCCCGATTCTTATATGCTCAGGTGCCACTACAACAATAACCTTGTCCGCAACCGTCCAAAACAGAGGTGTCTCAAAGAAAATTGCAGACTCATAAATAATTATTTCATTCCCCTCTTTTCTTCTGCACTCCCTCCACTCATAAAAATCTTCCAATAATCTAGGATGAACTATTCCGTTGACTCTCTCCAACACATTACGATCAGAAAATATTTTCTTAGCCATAATATGCTTCTGCAATATCCCATCCTTAAGTATTTCCTCACCAAGTAATTCTACCAGCCTACCAAGCAATTCACTGTCCGTGTTGTATAGCTCTTTAACCCTCTCGTCTGCTATGAAGGCAGGAATACCTATTGCAGAAAAAATCCTTATCACATAAGACTTTCCCGAGCCGATACCTCCCGTGCAAGCAAAACAAAACATATACACAAATATATTATTTCCCGATAACCTTACACTGGATGAATCTCGGATCCAGCTCTACTGAAAGGACATCTTCCGGCAAACCTGAAACCCTGGGTTCAACAGTATTGCTTATCGAGGAAGTTATGTCATTGTAATCAATTGTTGCCGCAAAGATAGCATTTTCCTGACTATGCGTATTTTTTAAAGGGACTCTGTAAACAAGCATGATTTTGTTTGGAAAGAATCTGACAAATTTATCAGGAGGGACATTTTGAGTCTCTACCTGTATTTGTACAGTATTCTCAACATATCTTACTACTTCCAGTGTGTATTAAAATTCCTTTTGCTCATAGCGTATACCCGGAATAGGCATAAGATCCACCACACCGCTTCTCGAAGATGACAGACGCTCAAACGCTAACGGTTTTGTGCGTATAGAGTCTATTTTATTCAATATTGATAATTCGCCGTACACAGTAACCGTTGATGGTGATATTTTAATCTTTCCGGAAGGCATATACTGATCCTTGAATCTTGCCTTGTAATCCACCGCTACAGGCATCTCCCGGTGAGACTGCATAGGTATTGTGAGATATAATGTATCGGATGAAAATGATTCAATCTCCAGATGTTCTCCAACAATACCGGATATGACATCTGTTATATCTCTGACCACTATGTAAAATCTGTCATGAGTTCCCTGAAGCGGTCTTATCAGACGCCCCTCGACAGGAATTTTCACTTCCGGCTTTTTAATTCCCAATCTGTTCTGAAGTATATAGAATCCGGATGCCACACCGGTAACAGATAATTTATTATCTGCAGTAGTCTCTCCGGCATAACCACGTTTTTGCGTAATTACCTGTACTGTATAATCCAGATTTGTGCTATAACTTGCAGATAAGTTATGAATCGCCCATAAAATAAATGCAAGAAAGAGACAGAACAAGAAAAGCAATGCTTGTCTGCCTCTTTCGTAAGAGATTCTGAATCGTCTCAGCTTTATCATAAAGCCGGAATTTATTTGCCTGCCGCCTGAATATCCGAACTGTCCTTAACTATGGAACCTTTGTCTACTCTGAGTTTAACATTGTTGTCAACTTCGACCAATACATATTGTTCCTTAACTTCAACTATAACTCCGTAAATACCTCCCATAGTAATTACTTTATCACCTTTGGCCAGACTACTGCGGAATTTCACAAGTTCTTTCTGTTTTTTCTGCTGAGGACGTATCATGAAAAAATACATCACAACAAAAATAAGACCCATCATTATCAGAAAGCTCCAGTTTCCACCGGTTGAAGCCGGTGCAGCATTTGTTTGAAGAAATACTAAAAAATTCATCTTTGTTTTATTTAAATATCATACAAATTTAACTAATCTATTGAGCCCACCAAACCTCTTCCGGACTTTTGAACCACTCCTTCCCGCTGCAGGCCTATCAACACCTTGTCCAATATACCATTGACAAATACCTTACTATTCTGGGTACTGTAAAATTTAGACAGCTCAACATACTCATTTATGGTAACCTTAAGCGGTATGTTAGGAAAAGCAATCGCCTCCGCGATTCCAAGAACTATCAGGTTTGTGTCAGTAGCAGCAAGACGTTCCGGTTCCCAATTAAGGACATATCTGGCCATCATCTCCACATACTCGTCATAATTAAGTAAAGCCTTAGCAAGCAGCCTGACTGCAAACTCCCTGTCCTCATCTTTAATAAACACTTTTGGGAAGGTGACTTTTGACTGCTCTTTCATCATAGACAGTCTTTTCAGTATTATGTTTATCACATATGCAAGATCATCAACCCAATATAGACTGGCATCCTCCAGCATGGTATACAAATCCTCACAATCTTCCAGCTCCTGTTCGTAAATATCCATTATCAGCTTTAAATCCCGGTCGTAACCTACTTCAGGCGTATTCATATACTCTCTGTAATAATCACTCTTTATCATTGAGGAATGTATCTTCTTCACTACAGAGTCATAATCATTCCATGACAATCCTTTACTTTCGCAAAATTTTGCAAGTTCCTCGCAATTCTCCAGCTTAGCTATTACGGAATTATCCACAAAACGTCTGTTTGGATTAAGTTCCTCATGTGTGGGATGGAACTTCTTTAGTCCCGCTTCAATTTTTGTTTCTGAAAGTTTTTTTAGTGCTGCTGGTAACCCCAGGAGGAAGTAGTAAAGATCCAGTGTTTTCTCACAACTCATTATTAATTCCTTCTCCGCCCCGGCTATTGAATCCGATCCGGAACTTACCCTGCTGAAAAGAACTTTAAAGACCTTTACCCTAATCAATCTTCTGCTAATCATAATTAATTATTTCAAATATTTTGCAAAGATAGGTTTTTGTGCACAAAAAATAATTTTATCTTTGTAAGAGAAATTTAAAAAAAACAAAAATGTACTTCGAAGATTTTGATAACGCGGATACACAAGAACGCAACGGAGATGATGTATATTCAAAACCGGTAAGGGCAGGAAAGAGGACATACTTCTTTGATGTAAAGGCGACTAAGAACAATGATTACTATCTGACAATCACCGAAAGCAAGAGAAGACTCGACAGGGACGGCAGATTTGTGTACGACAAGCACAAAATTTTTCTGTACAAAGAGGATTTTGAAAAGTTTTCACAGGGACTAGAAGAAATAATCCAATACATAAGAGAAAAGGCTCCAATAGTAGCTGAAAAAGTCGAAAAAGAGGGAAATGACGAAGTGGCTCCTTTCTCCGATGTAAATTTTGAGGAACTTTAAAATTTCATCCAACAATTTATAATAAGAGGGTCAAAATTGTTTTGACCCTCTTATTATTTATACGACTCTCAATAAGATGAAAATTTGCGACAAGCAAGAAAACTGTTGCGTTAAATTTTTTACATTTCCGGATTTCGGATTACAATTCACATTTATAGTATAATAAGCAACAGAAAAGGGCTGCCTTTTCAGACAACCCTCTTCCACCCCTGAATATTTATCTCTTACTCGTAGTTAACGGTAATCTTAAGGTCGGTGGTGTTTGTATATGTTCCTGCAACTGTGTTCGCCGGTATTGCAAGTGTGCCTCCAACAAGAATCACACTTGAACCTCCTGTTAGTACATTTCCT
>Ga0265297_10000450_pt1 | contig 122459 bp, 123 predicted proteins | sample Munlanlwell13791_FD_192502 | JGI IMG/M metagenome (GOLD analysis project Ga0265297, IMG submission 192502) | Leachate microbial communities from a municipal landfill in Southern Ontario, Canada - Leachate well 137-91 | ecosystem: Engineered > Solid waste > Landfill > Unclassified | place...
ACCTATTCCTACTTCTGCAATGAGTTACCCCACCGCAAAAGCAAAAATAAGATCGCTCGACTTGCATGCCTAATCCACGCCGCCAGCGTTCACTCTGAGCCAGGATCAAACCCTCCAAAGGCTTTAAAATAATCTTGGCATTATTCAAAGAGCTCCTGTTCAGCCATTCACCAGTTAAAAACTATTGATATGGCTTTACAGTAATTCCTTCGCTTTTATTTTCGGGCGGGAAGCCCGTTTTCGGCGAAGGAAAATAGACAAAAAAAAGAGCCAAAGACAAAAACATCCCCTTAGGGACATTTAGCCCTCGCTTTTTCCTTATTTTTTAAATATTATTTTGTGCTTAAACGAAAGCTTATCCAGATAGTTTAATATCTTTGAAGCCAATTAAGCGCCCTCACAAAATACCTGTACTGTCAAGAGAACACACCCGATTCTGTATAGTTATATACTAATTAGAAAATTTGTCAAGGATTTTTTATATACTTTATATATAATTATACATAAAGCTAAAATAGTCTAAAAATCAGGCAATTAAACCCCGGGAAATAGATGATTTTTTACATAATCAGCTATGCCTTTTTCCAGGCTAAATTCGGCAGGTTTTAAATTCTTTTTAAGGATGGTGGTATCCGCTTCTGTAAAATCCTGATAGAGCCCGGTAAAAGGGTTATCAAAATAATCAGGTTCTAAGTTTGTTCTCATTGCTTTATTGAGCGCGGAAATAATATCATTAAAACTACCTGCTTTCCCCATACCGACATTTACTATCAAGTCTTTTTTAAGGCTTAATGCGTCAACGGTAATTCTTGCCGCGTCTTTTACGTAAATAAAATCTCTTTTTTGTTCTCCGGATTTAAAAACACGCGGCCGCTTGCCAGCCTTCATTTGCAGATAAAGCTGGTAAATCATGCTCGCGGCAGAACCTTTATGATATTCACCCGGGCCATAAACATTAAAATAGCGAATGCCAATTATAAGCGGCAATATTTTCTTGCTCATAAATTTTTGCGCATAACAATCGCAAAGATATTTAGAGTAAGCGTAAGCGTTAAGCGGGCGGGCAGGCTGGCTTTCCTTCATCGGACTTGGCCCATCGCCATAGACGCCTGCGCTTGAAATATAAACCAGTTTCGCTTTTTTCTTTAAACAAAAATTAAATACGTTTTTAAATCCTTCGAAATTAACCATTATCATCTTTTTGTCGTCTTTAAGCGTTGTATCAGTTATGGCTCCTTCATGGATAACTGCATCTACCTTGGGCAGCTTTGCATAAATGCTCTCATTTAAAATATCAGCACAGACAACTTCGCCTTTAATATCTTTTATGTTTTTATAATTACCGCTTGAAAAATCATCCAAGGCTATTGTCTTAGCGCCTTTACCTTCTAATATTTTTACTACATTTGAACCGATAAGCCCGGCTGCGCCGGTAACAAGAACTTTCATATTACTCCTCGCCTGGATGATATTTGCCATGTTTTTTTTCTAGCTCTTCGATTCTCTTTTCTAAACGGTGTAGAACCTCAATTACCGGGTCGGGTAATTTATTGTGGTCAAGCGCAACTCCACTTACATGCTTTGGTTCGCGCTCGATAATTACTCTTCCGGGAACGCCAACAACGGTTGCACCATCCGGAACATCACCTATGACAACCGAACCTGCGCCAACCCGTGCTTCATCCCCAACTTTTATCGGGCCTAAAAGTATGGCGCCGGAACCGACAACAACTTTATTGCCAAGAGTTGGATGGCGCTTGTGTTTTTCCAAAGAAACTCCGCCAAGCACAACTCCCTGATAGAGCAAAACATCATCTCCGATTTCCGTAGTTTCGCCGATAACTACACCCATGCCATGGTCTATAAAAAATCTTCTCCCAATAGTTGCACCGGGATGGATTTCAACGCCGGTAAAAAATCTTGAAAGTTGGGAAATTATACGTGCTTCAATCTTAAAACCGCGAGCCCAAAGTAAGTGTGTAAAGCGGTAGGTCCAAATCGCATGCATGCCTGAATAGCACAGTACTATTTCAACCTTACTGCGCGCAGCAGGGTCCTCACGAAATACCGTCTGGATATCTTCGTTGAATCTCTCGAAAAAAGTCATATTAATTAAACCTCGTGGGACGTAAAACGTAGGACGTGAGACGTTAAAAAAACAACAAACCACGTCCTTCGTCCAAGTGAACGAAGCAAACGGACGTCACACGCACACACGTTTCTATCCCAGACAGGGCTTCTGACCCTTGTTTTTTTTGCGCCTACGGCGCCAGGACAATTTTTTTCTTCTGCTTCTTCTTGACATAGTATCATAGATAATAAGACATTTTGTGGAAAAAGTCAAGAAAAGCTATCAGTCCTCAGCGTAAAATTTCTAGCTAATACCTGAAGGCTGATGAATAGTGGTTTTAAAAGCTTTCTTTAATTTAAAGAAAGCTTGGGCGCGGTGGCTGATTTATTTTTTTCCTTCCGATGCTTTTCTAAACTCTTCTAGGATTACAGGATCAACTTTATATCCTAAGCCTTCAGCCTTCTGTACATCTTTCCAGGCTTTAGTAAATTCTTTCTGCAAAAAATAGGCAGCCCCACGGTTGGCATAGGCTTTTGCATAGTTAGGATTTATTTCAATGGCTTTAGTATAATCAGAGACAGCTTGAAAAAAATTTCTTTGCTTACTATAAATATTCCCACGATTGTAATAACTATCCGCGTTATTAGGATTTATTTCAATGGCTTTAGTGAGGTAAGAAATGGCACGGGGGAAATTACCTTGTCTATAGTAGGCATAACCGAAGTTACCATAAATGCTGGGTGTAGCAGCATAGTCATCAGCTATATAGATATAAAAATAAAGATAATTGAATATTTCTTTTAGTGTAGCTCGCCTTACTCCACCCTGCCATTCTTCGACAACTGCCTGCATTTTTTTAGGGTCAAGGCGGTATTCTTTTTTTAATACTCTGTATCTACCTTCAAGCTCATAGTATTGGTTTAAATCTACCATTTCAAATACCCGGTTAAAAAAATCTGCAAAAAGAATTAGGTGATTATCTAAATTAATACAGTTAAAAATATGACGGTGAGAGAAAGCAACACACACATTCATGTCTAACGCCTTTAAAATGATGGAGCCCAGTTGCGAAACCGCGCTGCAAGAGATTAGCAACTGCCTAAGTCCTTCTTTTTCCTGCAAACTTATCGGGCTGTTTTCGATTACCTGGAAAACATCTTCATCGCTAAGGCTAGTAATCAGTAGTTTGATTAAACGGTGAGGAGACTGGGAGTTAAAACACCCTTCTTGATCAATTAATCCACCAAGTTTTGAAACGAAGTCTCTTAGTCGTGCTGGATTAGATTTCGCTCGTTCTGATTCATTCTTTAGATGAGAAAAATCTATCTTGGTTAAAAAAACGGTAAGTTCTTTTTCTATGGCTGGCCATGACTGTTTAGGATAACCTAGCTCTTTTAGTATCTTGCGAATATGCTCTATGTCTACATCGGATGAGGATGAATTAAAATTTTTCCCCGAAACTATTTCTCTATTTAAATTAACACCATCGACACTTTCGATATCTTCCGTATAATATGTAAGAATACTATCATTTATATTTACTTTTATATATCTGCCATTTTTTTCAGTAATTTCACCATCCAGCCGTTTGCCCGATTCAAGGATGATTGTCTCGGCAAAAGAAGGCATAATTAGCCCTGAACATAAAAATACCAAGAATAGCTTTTTACCAGCTTTCAAGGTTTAATCCTCGTCAAATATTTCCTTAATTTCATAAACGCTTTTGCGCGGTGGCTGAGGCGGTTTTTGACATTTAGAGGGATCTGGGCGACAGTCTTCTTATATATAGGTATATAGAATATCGGGTCGTAGCCGAAACCATCTCCGCCTTTCGGCTCCGGGCCTATATAGCCGTTTAGCCTGCCGTCAATTTTCTTTATTAATTTACCTGCCTTAAAAAGCGCTAAACAGCAGTGAAAACTTGCTTTTCTTTTTTTATATGGAATACCTGCTAATTCTTTTAAAATTTTTAAATTATTTTTTTCGTAGGTCCAGTTTTTTCCTGAATAACGCTTTGAATAGACTCCGGGTGCGCCCTTTAAGAAATTTACTTCCAAACCAGAATCCTCTCCTGCCACTAAATCATCTTTATATGCAAGGGATATAGACTTGGTTTTTTTAACTGCGTTTTCAAAAAAAGTTTTTCCGTTTTCTTTGATATGGAATTTTTTATCCAGCTCGCAAAGCGAAACAATTGAAATTTTCACACCTCTCAAGAGGTGCTTTATCTCTCTTAATTTCCCCTCGTTTTCAGTTGCAATAATTAAACGCATTTATTTTGCAGAAGCGGCAATATTTGGCTAAGCCCGCCACATAGGCTAAGAACAATGATACCCGCGATAAGGACGCCGAGTAAACAAGCCAGCGTTGCCCGAAATAATTTAAAATTAAATAAAGTGGCAGCAATGCAACCCGTCCATGCTCCGGTTCCGGGAAGCGGGATAGCTATAAAGATAACCAACCCCCAAAATCCGTAAGTCTGGATAACTTTAGATTGGGCTTCTGCGCGTTTAAACCACCACATAAGAAATTTACCTACAAAACGCAAACGTTCAAGCCTGACTACTGCCCAGCGTAAAAAAAGAAGAAAAGGAATAACAGGAAGCATATTGCCCAGGATTGACAATAAAAACGCCTTATACGCCGGCATATTGAATTTAAGCATTGCTATCGGAATTGATAACCTCAATTCAAAAATAGGCAATGCCGCGAGCAATACCACGACTACCTCTTTTGAGAATAACCCGGCCAAAAAAGCAATAATTTTAGTTTTTAAATCCACTTAACGCCTCATATTTTACCAAACTGCGCTCTACTTTTCTTTGCCATTAACGGTACAGAGGAATTTGATAAACCTAAAAGTGTCTAGAAAGGGATGGATTTTACTCTTTATGCGCCTGAAATATATACTTTGTATGGGAATACTTTTTATTGCAAAACCTTCTTTTGCCGCCTTTACAAGTACCTCCGATTCCACTTCAAATTTGTTTGTCCGGAATTTTATTTTTTCAAGGACATCCCTGCTTATCAGACGAAAACCGCATTGCGTATCAGGAATGCTCTGTGAAACCATTTTAGACAAAAGCCAGGACATAAGCTTATTTGTAAGTATCCGGGTTTTTGGCATGCCTTGCGGATTATCCATGCGGTTGCCCACAACGAAATTCTCCCCCCTGTTCGCTTCGTTTATAAATTTATCTACGTCAGATGCGGAATGCTGGCCATCGCCATCCATAGTTATGATGTAGTCGAATTTTTCATTTTCCAAAAGAAAAGCTATTGCGCGCCGCAGCGCCATACCTTTACCAAGATTTTTTTCGTTCCTTATTACGCTATCAGCTTTTAGCTTAGCTACCGCATAAGTAGAATCCTTAGACCCGTCGTCAATAACTATAATATTAAGGTTTTTTTCTTTTAGCCTGCGCAGTATCCTTTCCAAAGACCGCGCTTCATTATATGCCGGGATTATCATCCAAATCTTCATTTATCTTTCCTTAGGATTTTATGAATTGCTGTTTAGCCAATACGGCTGAAACAGATACCATTGGTCCGGATACAACCTTATATATTTTTCTAATACCAAGCTATACTCTTTGACGATATCTTCCTCGGTTTTAAACTCTTTTGTATCTATAGGTTTTTCGAATATCAAATGATAAAAATTTTTGTTTTCTCTTACAAAAAATGCCGGCATGATTGAAGCATTGGTTTTTAAAGAAAAAAAAGCAGGGCCTCTGGGGAGCAACGTCTCTCTTAAAAACATATTTACCTTTATGCCGCTGCCGGAAAAAATCCTGTCTCCGAGGAACGCAACCAATTGCCCCTGCCTTAGCAGCGAAAAACATCTTTTTATGGCAACACTCGCAGAAATAACGTTAACGCCTACAATCTTACGCTGCTTATTAAAAAAATCATTAATACGCCTGTCTTTATGAGATAGCGCAACAGCATTTACTTTATAGCCTAATAGGGAAGTAACCGCTCCGGCAAGCTCATAATTACCTATGTGAGCCGTAACTGCGATTGCGCCTTTCTTCTGCCTTATCGCCCCTTCAAGATAATTAATACCGCTTACCCGTACATATTTTTTTACGAAATCTGCATTAAGCTTAGAATAACGGAAAAAATCAACCAGATAATAAGCAAAATTGATAAATACTTTTCTTGCGCAGTCTTGCCTTTGCTTTTTGTCTTTTATTATAGGAGAAAGATTGCCCATAACTACTTCTCTGTCTTTTCTGGCTAAAGAATACTGACAGGTCGCAAGCCATTTGGCTAAACAATAAGCTAGTTTTCGCGGGAAAAACAAAGCAAACGCTCTTCCGAAGATATATAAATAATACATTATGAAATATTGCTTAATATGAGGTCGGCTATCCTCAATGAAGAATCAGGTAAAGATATACGTTTGGCGTTTTTCTTGAAATGTGCCATCTTTATATCGTCCTCAAGGAATTCTCTGGCAATTACTCCTATCTCCTGCGGCTTATCAGCCCGCACTACTGCTTCATTTCTTAAAAGATATTCGACATTATGCTCTTCCTGTCCGGGAATAGGATTTGAAACTATTATTGCAAGCCCCTTGGAAAGCGCTTCGGAAATTGTAATGCCGCCGCTCTTAGTTACGATAATATCTGTAAAATCCATTATCTTATTTACAAAATCAACATAACCGAAATAAAATACGGGTTTTTTGAAAGATTGTTTATTTTTCTCAAACCACCTGTAAAGCTTTTCATTCTTCCCGCATATGGTTATAATCTGAAAATCAGCTTTGGAGCTATCCAGCTCTTTGGCGATTTTTTCTATAGGGCCTATGCCTAAACCTCCCCCCATAATCAAAATTGATTTTGCTTCTTTAATAAATTGAAATTCTTCGGCAACATCAGCTCTTTGTGAATGGCTTAAAAACTTAAAAGAAATAGGAATACCTAAGATTTCTATCTTTTCCCTGGCAACACCGCTAGCTATCAAAACATCCCTCGCCTCAATTGAAGCAACAACATATTTATCAACTGCTTTATGAACCCAGAATCCATGCGGATGATAATCAGTTACAACCGCTATAAGCGGAATTTTGCAGTTAAAAGTATCCTTGAAGTCGGCAATTAGGCCACAGGGAAACGCCTGTGTTGCGACAAAACAATCCGGAGAAGATTTTTTTATGAAATTCGCTAGTTTTTTAAATGTATGCGCGCTTACCCATTTTCTTAAGGGACTTAAGTTTCTTATTATTTTTTTTCTGTCATAAATCCTTCCCCAGATAGCAGGAAAATGCTTTACAACTGTCGTATATAAAGAATCTGCAAATCGCTCCGTGCGTGGGTAAAAATATCCGAAACCATTGATATTTGAAACCTTAAGGCTTGGGTCTTTGTACAGAAGCGCTTCCTTTACGTTATTTGCAGCTTTATTATGGCCGCCAAATTCTGAGATATAAAATATAATAATATTTTTCATTTCAAAATATGTTTTCTCTGGCGAATAAAAGATGACGGCCCGCCTGTTTATTTAATTCCCAAAGTTTTCCTTTAGAATGATAGATTTTTAAAAATGCGTCTACCACATGAGGAGCAAACTGGACACCTCTCACTTTTCTTATTTCCTCTATCGCCTTATCCTGGGGCATACCCTTGCGATAAGGCCTGTCTGTTATCATTGCATCAAAAGTATCCGCAAGGGCAATTATCGAAGCAATCAATGGGATTTTGCGGCCTTTAAGGTGGTAAGGGTAACCGCTTCCGTCGTGCTTCTCATGATGATACTTAACCCCTTCGAGAGCTTGCCTGAATTCTTCAATGTGGTTTAAAATATTTGCTCCTATCAAAGGATGACTTTGAATAATTTTCTTTTCTTCTTCATTCAAAGCCACTTCTTTGTTAAGTATACTTTCCGGGATACCAATTTTTCCGATATCATGGAATAACGCTGCAATTTTTAAATTCTCCAGAAATTTTTCCCATCCTTCTATTTTTTCGCGCTTTTTTAAGGCATATGCGATAGCGAGGCAATAATTAGCAACACGCTCTGTGTGGCCTATCGTATATTTGTCTTTAGCCTCAATGCTCGAGGCTAGAGCTGCAACTGTCTGAAAAAGCAGGCGTTTATTTATATCTATCTGCCGGCTTAAGTCTTCGATAAGCCAGGCGTTCTTGAGCGCCATGACAACGTCTGAAGCCAGCACAGACAAAAATCGCAGCTCTTCTTCGCCAAAACTTTTTTTATTCTTTTTTTCTCCGAGGAACAAAATTCCAACCAGGTCTTTCCTGAAAAATCCGGGTATACATGCTTTTGCTTCATATAAAGAAAGCTCGAATTTTAAGGCCTCAAGGAATCTTTTTATTTTTACGTCTTTTTTTGTTTTGTAATATTTAATGCGGCTTGTAATTTTTGACCATAAAATGTGCTCTTTCGGAAGATTTATGCTTTTGTCAGTGAAATACCTGGCCAGGGGGCTGTCTTTTTTAATTTTTGCAAATCCGGCAGGCACCCTAAGACCCGCATGGCCACGGGATACTTTTACGACATATTCATCTTTTACTTTGTCATAAATAAATATTCCAGCATGCTTAACCTTGAGGCTCGTTACGATTGTCCTTAAAATTATCCTTATGAGGGTATCGGCTCTATGTATGAGTATGGTCTGACGGGCCGCGATTTGAAGTTTCTTATGGTATTCTGGTTTCATCGGGCTCAGTTTATAAACTATAAAATGTAATCGTCGATTTTAATGCTCAATTCGCCTAAATCCAACGGTTTAGTAATATAATCAAGCGCACCATATTTCTTGGCTTTTGCCTGCAGCTCTTCATCATCTTTACCGGTAATCATGATTATTTTAACGCTATCGTCAATTTTTTTTATTTCTTTTAGAATTGTCAGCCCGTCTTTATCCGGCATTTGTATGTCCAGAAATATAAAATCCGGGTGAAGTTCGTTGTATTTTTTTAATGCTTCCTCTCCGCTGTTGGCTTTAATTGCCGTAATACCTAACCTTTGCAGAAAGCGGCTTAGAAAATCAACAATCTCGATTTCATCATCAACAATAAGCACTTTTTTCTTTTCTATTGCCATAAATTCACACAAGTTGAAAATTACAATACATTAAATACTATCATATTTATTAAAGAGGGTAAATGTTTTTTATATAATGGCAACTGGTTGGTTTTAGGGGCACGTAGGCAAAAAATCAGACGAAGCCAAGATACTGCTTCCCTTCTGAGGTAGGATTTAAGAAACGCTTTATAGTTACATCGCGATTATCCGAAAGATTTATGTGGGATTTTTTCTCTGCCGGAAAAACAACCTCAACTATGGGATTAAAAATATCGTAGGTGTTCTGTTCTCTTACCACAGCCACGCTGTCGTCGTTTAAAAGGACAAGCGTGCCGTAAGGCCAAACGCCTAATATCCTGAAGAAACTGTCAAGCAGTTCGGGATGAAATAATTTGTTTTTTTCTTTCATCATTACTTCATAAATTAATGCCGGGGAATATTCGTTCTTATAGCTTCGCCTTTGGGTAAGCGCATCATAAACATCGCATATGGAAACTATCAATGAAGCTATATGTGGTTTTTGTTCAAAGCTTAACTTAGGGTAACCCTTGCCGTTAAAACCTAAATGATGCTCAAATGCAACCAAAGGCACAATTATACCCAGTGCTTGAGAATATTTCAGGAGAATCTGAGCGCCTAAAGCTGAATGGCTCCTAACTATATCAAATTCTTCCTCCGATAGCTTATCGGGTTTTTGAATTATTTTACGTGAAATAAATATCTTGCCTACATCATGAAAAATAGCCGCTGTTGCAATATCCAGAAAATCTTCTTTCGAAAATCCCAGTTTCCAGGAAAAATACATGGAAAGTATGGAAACATTAAGCAGGTGCCAAAAAGTAGTTGCGTCATAACGCTTGACTGCGGCAAGTTTTAAAAATTCATTATGTTTTTTCATTAAATTTTCCATAACTCCGATAACGTTGAAACGAAAGTCTACAGCATCGATAGACCTCCCGCCTAAAACGTCCTCTATGGATGTTTCTACGGTTTTAACCGAGTCTGCATAATAGCTTTCGATGTTTTCTTCTTTTTTCTCCTTGAGCTCTTTGTCTGCGTCAGCAGAAGATTTTATTTTGCCTACAGTTATATTTCTTATCCCGATAGCCGTAATATATTTTTGAGGTTCCCGCACCTCTTCGGTTTCCGGAATTGCCAAATATTCGATAAACTTCAAAAGTTCCTCTTTGTCTATTCCCCTGGTAAATGTAATTCTTTCAATGCCTTTTTTCTTTAAGACGCCTATCGCAGATTTTATTTTCTGGCTTAACTCAAAAAATATTTCTCGTTCATAAGCAAGTTCATACCCGACAATTCCTACCGTAAATTCCTGTTTTTCTCGTAACACTTCCGCTAAACTTTCGTAAGCCGCATTCAGGCCTTCGGAAAATTTAGGGTGGCTGGAAGTATATATTTTTGCTATCTGAAGGCAAGTTATTAACTTTTTAATGTATTGTTCAATCTTTTCCATCATGCTAACTTACCCAATGCCTTAATAGCTGAATTTTTAAGGCTTCTTTTCCAGAATGCTTTTAGTTTAGAAATATTTTCTAAGCCGGCCCTGGCCTCAATAAGCCTAAACTCTCCTATCATATTTATATTTTCATTTATGATTTTGTTTTTTAGCCCGAAACGGTTAGGAATTGACAAAAGCACGCCGGCTGCTTTTTGCCGCAATAAATTATTTTTCATTACCACGCTCATAGCTTGCCGCTTAACCGGCAATTCCACTTCTAATAAAATTGATAGAATAAAATTTACATTGTAATTAGAAAAATTCTGTAGTATTTGTAATATCTCCATCTTAAGGAAACGGCTTGCTGTATAAAAAATGCTTTCGAGAATGTCGCATGTTATTTTCGAGTCTTTGTTTTTCAGGACTTCTATAATTTTTTTTATAAAATTAATATCCGAGCTATTTATTTTTATTTCTCTATAAAATTCGCTTATGTCACGCGGGAAAAAATTAAAATATAGGCTAAAAAGGTTATAATTTATATCTTTTTCGATAAATATTTTATTTAAATAAAAATTTTTGTCGAAAGTAGTTTTCGAAAGTAAACCGATTACGCTGTCGACGTCTATTTTCTGCAACAATAACGCCTCTTCGAGCTTTCTATCTGTCTTAACTTTTATTTCTTCAAGAATATTCCTGATTCCGCTGCCGGAATCAATTTTTTTTGCTATCAACGTAAAAAAATCATGCACAAAAATAGTGTCTTTATCGTTAAACACTTTGTCCAATTCAGCATAAATCCTTTCAGCAATCTGCAATAAACCTAAGGTTATTCTTTCTTCGGCAAATAAATTAAGCAGCATTGTCCGATAATTTTTTTTCATTTGCTCGCTGTCAAATGAAAGGCTCCCCGCAAGCCCCATATCCATAATAAGTGAACCAAGCGCATATTGGTAAATCATCTTGACAGAAGACTCTTCAAGGGAAGCCAGCAATTCTTTCGTTTTTTTAACTGTTGTAGTATTGTATCCTGATTCTTTCTTAATTCGCTGTGCCAGAGCCGACGCAACTGACTCGTTCTGCGACCGGTCCAGCAATGAAGAAAATAATTCGATGCTTTTTACGTTAAATGCATCCTGCGAACTTACTTCCTGGCATAATATATCCGTAATCTCCTGCGGCGTTAAGCTGTCAGCGAGGAATGCGAGCTGTTTCATTTTGTCTTTGCCTGTATAAGCCTTACTATTTGAAACTGCCCTTATCAAAACTCTTGCGCATTTGTTGAAATTTTGTTCTTCTTGTGTTTTTAGAAAGTTTAGGAATTTTGCAACAGATGTCCTTAGGTTTTCGTTTTCGGAGAAATCAGTTATTGCAATTTTTTCTAACGTCGCATCAAAATTTTCGACGATATTCTTTATCTGCTCCTCATTTTTTTCCTTAACCGCACGCTTCAGCAAATAAGCCCATACATCTTTTTGTTCCTGCCCTTCAGTGCGCAAAAGCGAAGAATAATCCAGCTCCTCAATCGTAACGCTGGTAACGGCCTGTTTTTCCAAAAGATAAGCAAGTCCGCCTTCTTTAAAAATATCAAGCACCGGCAGGCTTAAAGATGTTACAAAAATAGCCACGTCAGAAACAGTTATGTTTCTCCTTATTTCTATATTTTTTATTTTTCTCCGGTGTAAAAAAGTAGCTAGGTCTGTATAGAGCGATTCTTTTTCAAAATACTCGCCTGAAACAGACAATGAATTTGGGGTAATGCCTAAAGCTAGCGGGTCTAGAAAGCTAAGAACCGCCAGCGTATCTGTGTGTAGTTTTTCTATCGACTTTACAAAAAGCGGGTGTTCTTTGAAGTATATGGAACAATTATTGAGAGTTATACGTAAACTTTTAAAAAAATTGTCTAAGGCTATTTTTCTTTCATTATCCATCAAAAATATTCTTTATATGTGTTGATAATGCGGTTTACAAATGAATCCTTCCGTAACGCACCCTCCTCCAAAAATTTGGACATTCCGTAGTTTAAGGCGCCGAAGGATTTGGATGCAACCTCTTTGATATCGCCCAATTTTACATTATAGGCCAGAAAGCTTTTGAGAAAATCACAGAAGCCTTCTTTTATATTCAACCTGCCGCAGACATAAACAGTTGATTCCGCAGTAAGAGCTTCTTTCACAGCCAAAACCATAACCGTAAGCTCATTTTTTATATATTCTTTTACAAAAGTGTTGGCAGCCTGGGTGCTTAAATTTATATAGTTATTGCCTGTTTTTATGCTAACTTCCTTTAAGTGCGACAATTCCTTGAAAGAAATATAGCGGTTAAATACCTCCTTAGCCAAGGCTGCCGGAAGGATAATTTTTTTCTCTAATTCATCACAAATCTTTTTAAGGCCAAAATCAGATTCCTTGATGTAGGAAATGCGCTTATTTTTGAATACTAGGATAAAAGTTTTGTCATAAGCAATATCGATAATTGCACACGAATCTTCCATGTCTTTTGGATGCGTGAATATGCCTCCTGCAATGCTTGCAAAAGGAGAAATAAATCCCGCGAAATTTCTTTCTAAATTGGAAAATATCGTTTCGGTATCTTTATAAAATTTGTCCTTAACCCAAATGAGGCATGAATTTAATTTTATTTTTTTTGCAATAATACCAAGAGGCGGGTATGCATAGATTTTGCCTTCTGCCTCATAACCTAAAACAAAATTATGGATACAAAAATCATCCCAGTCAAGATATGTGTCCTGAAGATATTTCCTTGCAAATATTATATCTGCGGCTGTAATTTTTTTTCGTTTCTTTAGTGGTATAGTTGCGCTAAATTCACCCTTCTGTGAAAGGGCAGCAGGTAAATTAATGTATATTTTTTCAACATTCAGCGATAGCTGCTTTTCTTTCTCGCATATTTTATGATTTATGTTGGAACTCGCTTCTTGAAGGAATTGTAAAAAATTTACGGCAGAAAACGGCGCCTCAAGCTCCGCCTCTTCTATAAACTTAAGCTCATGGTGCAGCCTTTTGGCAAAAGCAATATATGTTTTATCACTATCTATGTCAATACCGCAAAAACCCTTCATTTTTTATAACCTACATACCCTTTTTTGTATCTTAAGTCTATATATTCAATCGAATCAATACTGCCGGCAAGTTTTTCATTTAAAAGATTTTCTAATATGTAAAGTTTCCTTTCGAAATCGTTATTGCCTATAACTATACGCGTATCGTTGGCCAAAAAAAAGGTGCTTTCAGGAAATGCCACATTTATACTCTTTATAGAAAATTTATTAAGAAATTTTCTAGTCTTTATGACTTCAATCAATTTAAAAGCAAGCTCTAACCGTTTATCAGTAATACGCATACCCTTTGCCAGGCTGATATCAGCCTGGCCCATTTCGATAATTACCATTTGCGGCGGATTAGACGGCCCGCTCACGTCTACAACAACACCTTCTCTATCTAAAATATAAAAATTCTTAAGAGAAAGCTCTGCAAAAGGCTTACGCTGGGTTACGTTTATTCTCAACAAAGAAGGGAATTCTTTTATAACCTGAATGCTTTTATATTCCGGATGCCTTCTGGAAAGAAAAGCGTAAATTTTTTTGATATCCAGCTTAAATAATGATTTATTAAATATGTAATTTTTAAGAGCGGGCTCAATAGGCACATTGGAACTTATTCTGGTAACCCTGAAAAATCCCGAATGGTATATCAAAGAACCGGAATAAATAATAACAGCGAGAAGCAGAATACAAAGCGCTCCTATTCCTAGGCGTTTAGGCGTGAGTCCGGATCTAATTTTTTCTAATTTTCTTAAAATTTTTCTCATTTAAAGCGAGTTGTGCCATATTGATTATTAATTCGTCGAAGTCTATCCCGCAGCATTTAGCTGAAAGCGGCAAAAGGCTGTGGGTGGTCAAGCCAGGTATGGAATTTACCTCTAAAACAAAAGGTACGCTATCGCAGCCTAAGCGTATATCAACCCGCGAAAAATGTTTGCAGCCTAAAGCATAATGGGCAGCTAAAGCCGTATCCTGAATTTTTCTATAAACTGTTTTATCGAGTTTAGCCGGAGCTATAAAGTCAGCCAAACCATCGCTATATTTTGTGGTAAAATCGAAATATCCGCTTTTTAACACAATTTCTACAACCGCTAGCGGCTTATCTTCAAAAATCCCCACGGTAAATTCCCTTCCTTCTATGTAATCTTCGATAATAACTCTGGGCTGAAGCGTCACTGCTTCTTTAAGCGCAAATCCCAGCTCAATCTTGTTACGTACTATAAATACCCCAACGCTCGAACCCGCAAAAAAAGGCTTAACTACAGCCGGATATTTCAAATTCAAAGCCAAATCTTCTATTGACTGGCCTGCTTCGTAAACCGCAAATCCGGCAGTCGCAATGCCATTCTTAATGAATATTTCCTTTGAAGCAATTTTATCCATTGCCAAATAACTCGCCTTAGCGTCTGAACCGGTATAAGGCATATCAAGCTCTTCCAAAATTTCCTGTATTTTTCCGTCTTCTCCGAATTCTCCGTGCAAAGCGATAAATGCCAAATCTATATTACTGGATAAAATCATTTCCTTAACTTTTTCTTTCTCTGAAACTGTAATATCAATAAAAACTGTTTCTATATTGTTTTTCCTAAGAGCCTTATAAGCTTCATTGGCAGAAAGAAGCGAAATCTCTCTCTCGGAAGAAACTCCACCGCCCAAAACGCCCACTTTTATATCCTTTAGTATGTCCATATCTCCCTGCATCTTTAATAATTTTTCTTATCTGCCATCTGGATCACGCCCACCGTTTTATTTCCTCTTCAAGAACAATACCAAATTTTTTATGTACGCTTTCTTTAATACAACTGGTAAGGTAATCTACATCATTATACCTGGCTTTTTTTAAATTTATTATAAAATTAGCATGTTTAGGAGAAATCTGCGCGTCATTCTTTTTTAATCCTTTCAAGCCACAAGCCTCAATAAGAAAACCTGCCGGCTTCTCAATGGGATTTTTAAAAATGCATCCGCAGTTAGGAAATTCAAAATCCTGCCTACTCATTCTTGTCTTTAAAAAATTACTTATTTTCGCTTTAACATCATAATCTTTCACGGCCTCAAACCAAACGCGCAAAATTACGTAATCATTCAGCGAAGATTTTCTGTAAGAAAAAGAAATTCCATCTTTCTTCAGAATCTTTACATTCCCGCTGTTATCCATAACTTCCACTTCCTTAAGATACTCCGATATCTCCCTACCGAAAGAAGAAGCATTCATCATAACCAGCCCGCCTACGGTTGCCGGTATACCTGCAAGATTATCAAAACCTCCTAAATTATTGGCTGAAACATATTTTATCAAGTGGGAAAGCGGGGTTCGGCTTCCAACTTCCAGATACTTGTCTTTTCTGATATAGCTAAACTCTTCCCCCAATTTGATAATACATTTTTCGATTGGGTTATCAGCTACAAGAAGATTTGACCCGCCGCCCAAGATATAAAAAGCACCCTGGAATTTTTTTAAAACTTTTTTAAGCGCTTCAGCGCTTTCGGCAGTAAAAAAATATCTAGCCTCTCCGCCTATTTTTATTGTAGTAAAATCAGCGAGGCTATAATTACGTTTTAATTTTGTTTGTTTCAAACTCATTTATTATGCCATCCATTATGCTATTTATGTCTCCTGCGCCAATGCCCATAACCAAATCACCCTCTTTAAGGCGCAAAGGTATCTCGCTTATAAGTTTTTCCTTGGGTATATGCGTAACTGTTCCCTTAAAATTATTCTGTATTTCTTTAGACAAAGACTGGGCATCTATTTTTTTAGTATTAGGCTCAGATGCTGCATAGATATCTGTAACTACGAGCTCATCCGCTTGCGTGAAACAGCGGGCAAAATCTTTACGCAGGTTTTCTACACGCGAATATCGATGCGGCTGAAAAATTACAAACAGCCTTTTAGGATCGAGATAACGGGCTGCTTTAAGCACGGCATCAATTTCTGTCGGATGATGCGCATAGTCATCTACAAAAGTAATACTCCCTATTTTCTTTTTTATCTGAAAGCGCCTTTTTGTGCCCTTAAAATACTTAAGCGCATCTATCACTTTGTTTAAATCTTCATTCAAGTAATTAAAAAAAGAAAGGACAGCTAGGGTATTTAATGCATTGTGCTTGCCTAAAAGAGGTATTTTAACCTCTCTTACTAATTTGTCATCAATAAAAAAATTAAAACAGCTGAACTGCCCGTCATAATGAAAATCTTCCGCCCTGAGTTTATTATGCGCACCCATACCATAGCTTACACCTTTTGCTTTTTTTATTATTTCATAAACGAACGGGTCATCGCCGCAGCCTATGGCAAGAGCCCTTGTTTGATAAGCAAATTGTAAAAAATTTCCTTTCAACGTTTCTATGTTCTTGTAATAATCAAGATGCTCGTAATCTATGTTTGTTATTATTGATACCCAGGGATTATAATAAAGGAAACTGCCGTCGCTTTCATCTGCCTCTATAACAAAATATTCATTTCCCCACCATGCATTATATTTATAATTAAGCGGTATACCGCCGACAAATACGGTTGGCTTAAAGCCCAGGGAAGTTAAAAGAAAACCAATTAGGGAGCTTGTTGTGGTTTTGCCATGGCTTCCGCTTATAGCAATTGTTTTTTTATCCCATGATATCAGACCAAGCAATTTACCTCTTTGCAAAATAGACAAATCTCTTGTTTTGGCTTCCTGCATTTCCGGATTATCTTCTTTAATTGCCGAAGAGTAACAAACAAGATGGGTATCCTTTGCCACATTTTCCTGCCGATGGCCTATATAAATCTTTATCCCGCGCTCTTTAAGCATTTTTGTAATATAACTTTCTACAACATCAGAACCCGCGACATTAAAACCTTTCTCCCTTAAGAGAAGAGCCAGGCCGCTCATGCCTATTCCGCCAATACCAATAAGATGAATATTCTTTATCGTTGATAAAACTTTATCCATTGTTTTTCCAGCTCCTTGATTGTTCTTAGATTATAAGCCTTGCATAAAGATTGTTCCAGCGGGTAGCCGTCTTTAAGGAATTTAAAAAAGTTATCCAACTTATATCTTGACCATTTTTTTACAAGAAAGTTAACTATAGAAAACGATTCAAGGTAAAACATATCTACATAGCCTTTAGGTTTAGCTTTTAAGGAAAGCACGTCCAGTTCATTCAAATCATCAAATTTTATATATTTTCCCTCGCTTATTATTCTTTTCAATAGAATTAATTTGTTGTCATTTGTCCTTTTTTCGTATTTATTCTCCATGTAAACACTCATACCTTCATCCAGCCATAAAGGCAGCTGCCGCAACCCAAGATATTCCCTGAAAATAATATGAGTAAGCTCGTGCGAAAGTATCAAAGAAAATTCTTTTTGCTGGGGATAGGTAAAAATCGTTTTATCCTGATAATCCACGCAGGCATTTGACCATTCCGGACAATTATATTTCTTAACATATTCGCCTCTATCTTTTGCAACAAAAATTTTTGCCCGATTTTTCCATAACCATGGCTCGTTTCTTATAAATTTAAATTCCTGCGTAAGTGTTTTGTAAAAATACTCTGCCATATTCTTTATATTATTAAGGTATTGCTGGTCTATTGTTTTATCGCTGACCACGATAAAATGATCGGAATATAATTCTTTTAAATCTTTGGCGCTTATACTCGCCGGATTTAGAAGTAAACTAAAAACAATTATTCCTGCAAAAATCTTCAAAGCCTATCCCGATTTTTATATCGTTTAAATTATTTTTTATATTCTCCCGCAAATCTTTACTCTGCAGCAGGCTTTCTGTTGTCTTTCGAAATTGCTCAAAATCAAAATTTTCCTGTAAAAAAACGAAAGCTGCCTGCCGCCCTTTAAAATGCATGGCGTTTGCCTTCTGGTGCCCTCCGGCTGCGGGATGCGGAATCAGCAAAGCCGGTAATTTATAATAAGATAATTCCCCTAAAGTGGAAGCTCCTGCGCGGCAGATTACGATATCTGCCGCGCTATAAAGCAGCTCCATCTGGTAGTAGAAATCCTTAACAAACTTATTCATATTTATTCTATTATAAAACTGCGAAACTTTAAAGTACTCTCTTTGTCCGGTCAGATGGATTATCTGATAGTCGCATGAAAGAGTACCGATAAGTTTTGTAAAAATGTCATTTAGAAACATCGAACCCTGGCTTCCTCCAAAACAAAAAATGACCGGTTTATCATTAAAACCAAGGGCCTGAAGCGCATTATTTTTGTTTATTCTTTTTATATTTGGCCTCAAAGGAATACCTATTGTAATATATTTTTTTCCAGGCCTGGGAAAACCGCATAAAACTTTGCGGACGAAAAAAGAAAGCACAATATTTGCACGTCCACAATTTACATTCGGCTCATAAATAGACGTATCCAGGAAAAATAACGAACCTAATAATATGAGAAAAAAACTATCCCTTCCTCCAAATCCTATAAGTTTATGGGGCCTGATACGGAAAATAAGATATAAGGCTTCGAAAAACCTGTAGAATGCCTCAACAACAATATTCCTGGCGCTAAAACATTTTCCAAAAACCCTGAATCCTTCCTTTGCCAAATGCTCCCCCAGAGATAAAGAAGTAGCAAAAAAATACACTTCATCATTTTTCTTACGCTCTCTTATCGCCTTAGCCATGGCAAGGGCCGGGAAAATATGCCCTGCGCTTCTATCACAAACAAATAAAATACGCATAAATAATTACATTGAATAAAATCTTTTCCAATTTGACTCAAAACTTTCCGTATTTTCTATAATCTGAAAAGCCTTTCGAAGAGCTTCATCAAGGCTGCTTCCGGAACGAAGATAACTAAGGAATTCAGAGAAATCGTCCCTGCCGAATCTTTCCTTGAGAAAATACACCATGCTAAAAGCCTGGGCATAAAAAAGCGGGGTATCTGAACCGGATGCAATTGAATACGTGCTGCCGATGTCCTTAAATTTTATATATTTATTTTCTTCTATTACTTTTTTTATCGAAGCAACAAGCATACTGCATTGCGCGGTATCCCTGTATTCTATATAAGTTGCCATACCTTCATCCAGCCAAAGAGGCATCCGGTTGTAACCGATATATTCCCGGAAAATTATATGCGTCAATTCGTGCATTAATATGGAAGAAAAACCCTCTTGCATAGGATAGGTATATATTATTCTGTTACGATAGTCGACGCAGGCACTTGACCATGAAGGACAGGAAAAGTTTTTTAAATATTCTTCTTTGTTTTTCGCTATAAGTATCTTCGTCCTGTCATCCCACGACCACAGCTTTTCTCTTACAAGCCCGAATTCCTGAGTAATTTTGCGGTAAAAATATTCTGCATCGTCTTTTACTTTATAAACAGAGCCTTCAGCTTCCGGAGCATAATTAATTACGAAGTGTTCAGAACGCAATTCCTTGGTCGTTTGCGCATAACCGGAGATTGAAAAAATAATAAAAACAAAATTTAGTATTATAGCTCTAAAATTCATACCCAGTCTCCGCCAATAGTTTCTGGCACTTTGCTCGTTTTTACCGTGCGCTCTTCGGCCTTCGAAGCGTTAAAAAACAACGCAAGAAGAACATAATGCACTATAAGGTTACTGCCGCCGTAGCTTATAAACGGAAGCGGGAGGCCTTTTGTCGGAAACAGTCCACAGCTTACCCCTATATTTATTACTATTTCCAGAAAGAAAATCAGAAGTATCCCGAATAACAACCCACGTCTGAATTCATCTTCGCTATTTTTTGCGATATTATACATTTTATGAAACAGTACAAAAAAGACGACAAGCAGAAACACAGAACCAGCCATCCCAAAATCCTCTGCTATAATTGAAAAAATGAAATCGGTATGCGCCGCCGGGAGAAAAAATAATTTCTGCCGGCTTTCGCCAAAACCTACCCCGTCTAATCCACCCTGGCCGTAAGCTATCTGCGACTGTATAAGCTGGAATCCACTGTCTTGGGGGTCAGCAAAAGGATTAAGATATCCGGTTATACGCCTAAATCTATAGGGATAAAAAGCTACTAAAAATGACACAGCTATAATGCCTGCCAAAACTATAAAACCGAGGTGTTTTTTCCTTGCACGATAGAGAAAAAGCATAAAAAGCGTCCATAATGCCCAAAACATTGCCGTTCCTAAATCCGGCTGGACTACAACAACAACACACATAAACCCTAAAACTATCCATAAAGGTATTAAGGTAAAAAATTTCTTAATAGTATTTTTTCTTTTTATAATATAATCTATGCAATATATCGAAAAAAATATCTTTAAAAATTCCGATGGCTGCAGATTAAATCCGAAAAGATGAAACCACCTCTTGGCGCCGCCTGTCTTTTTACCTATCACAAGCAATATTATCAATACAATAAGTGTCGAAAACAAAAATTCCTTCGCATGTTTTCGTAAAAATTCCAAATCTACCAAAAGCGTAAGCAAAAAGCAGACAAATCCGATTACAAAGAAAATAAATTGTTTTTTAAAAAAATATGCCGCGTCCTGAGTGGTACGATAAGCATAAAGACTTGATGATTCATATACCATCAACATTCCGAAAAGAGTTAAAATCAGGATTGTAATAAAAATAAACCGGCGTTCGCCGCGAAGATAATCACCAGCAATTGATTTCACTCAATTCTCCATTTTTTATAAGCTCTTTACAACTTCTATAAACTTCCTGCCCCTTTCCATGTAATTGTTAAACATATCAAAGCTTGAACACATCGGCGAAAGCAATATGGTATCCTTGGGGCTTGATTCCTTAAAAGAAGCAGAAACCACGTCTGTAAGCGAGGGAAAAATTTGCGTCTTAACGCGCCCGGATAAAGCTTTTTCTATTTTTTGGGCGGCTTGCCCGAATAAGTTCACTTTTTTAACCTTGCTCATATGAGGTATTATCGTCTTGTAATCAACCCCCTTGTCCTTTCCTCCGGCGATAAGAATAATATCCCCTTTTATATTATTAAAAGCCCAGATAGTCGATGACGGGTTTGTCGATTTGGAATCATTGACGAACGATACGCCATTTATCACTCTAACAAGCTGCAGGCGATGAGGAATACCTTTAAAATTATTAAAAACATGCAGGCAATCAGCCTTACCAAGGCCAAAAATACCGGCTATCCTGTAAATACATGAGAAATTTTGATTTTCGAATTCCGAAGAAAAATGAATTACTTTTGATTTTATTTTCTTCTCAATATCGGAAAGCATCTCTATGTTTTTGTTCAGAACAGCAAAATCTTTTTGCTGTTGATTTTTGAAAATATTCATCTTTGCCCGAAAATAATCGTTAAATGTCGGGTGTCTGTCCAAGTGGTTTGGCTCGATATTTAAAAGCGCGGCAACATAAGGCCTGAATTCTAAAATTGTTTCCAGCTGGAACGAGCTTATCTCCAGAACTATCAAATCCCCTTTCTTGGTATCCAGTATAAAAGATGAAACTGGTATGCCTATGTTACCACCCAAAAATACCCGTTTTTTGTTTTCGCGCAGAACCCTGTAAGTAAGAAAAGTCGTTGTGGTTTTGCCATTCGTTCCGGTGATAGCTACAAATTTCGCTTTTGTAAGCCAATAGGCAAATTCTACCTCGCCTACATGGGGAATATTCAGGCTGTTTGCTATTTTTATAACTGCAGAGTTTAGGGGGTCAACTCCCGGGCTAAGCACTATAAGCTGGCAGCCTTTTAGAAAATTTTCACTGTGAGCTCCGAATTCAAAAGAAACCCCGTTATCTGTTAATTTATCGATCAGGGAAGGATGAAAAGATTTTCGTTCTTTAAGTTCGGTAAGCTTCACTTCCTTCTTTAAGGAAAGAAGCAGATTGCACAAAGAAAAACCGCTTTTACCCCAACCAACAACGCAAACTTTTTTAATATTGTCAATGTTCATGATTTTTCGTTATCTTAGTTTAAGCGTCAAAATAGAAGCAACTGCGCAAATGATTGAAACTATCCACAGCCTTATGATTATTTTTGACTCTCCCCATCCCATAAGCTGAAGATGGTGATGCAAAGGGGCTGCTTTAAATATTTTTTTACCGCGCAGCCTTACAGAAAGAATCTGAAGGATTACGCTTAACGCTTCCGCAACAAATAGGCCTCCACTTACTATAAGAAGGAATTCTTTTTTTACAAAAAGCGCAATCGCCCCCAGCAGACCGCCTAAGGCAAGCGCGCCGACATCGCCCATAAAAACTTCTGCCGGATAAGAATTAAACCATAAAAATGCCAGGCCCGCTCCAACCAGCGCAAAACAAACGATACTTAATTCTCCCGCACCTGATATAAAGGGTATAAACAGATAATGAGCAAATTTTATATGGCCGGTAAGGTAACATAAAAAAGCGAAAAAGATAGAATTTATGATTATTGCGCCTATCGCAAGGCCGTCTAATCCATCAGTAAAATTAACCGCATTCGAGGTAGAAACAACTACAAGTGCGGCCCAAAAAATATAAAAATACCCTAAGTCTATAACTATTCTTTTAAAGAAAGGGAAATCAAATACTGTGGAAAGATTTTTTGTAAGCACTACAAAAAGCCCTAAAACCAGGCCTATCACAATTTGCCAAACAAACTTTTTACTGCGCGAAAAGCCTTTGCCGGTTTTTGTTTTTTGTAAATCATCAAGAAGGCCCAACGCACCTAAAGAAAGTAAAACAAAAATAGAAAGCCAGATAAAATAATTATCCCATCTCGACCAAAGAAGGGCGCTGACAAGTACCGAAAGGACTATGAGGATTCCGCCCATGGTAGGTGTGCCTTTTTTACCGGCATAAAGAGCTTCCAGATGCACATGCCCATACATATCTATTTTTTCAATAATCTGAAGGCGTTTTAGGCGTTTAAGCGTATATTTCCAAAAAATCATCACTATAAGAAAAGAAGTTATAAAAGCGCAGCCTCCACGAAATGTTATGTATTTTGTCACATTAAGAGCAAAAAAATATTTTGATAACGGATAAAAAATATGGTAAATCATGCTACTCCTTAATTCTCCGCCGTGCGCGGAGAATTAACACCGAAGCGCTTAGAGCGCAAGGTGTAATTTTAGAAACGGATATCCGTTTCTATGATAATAATTCAACCACTTTTTCCAAGCGCATTGCGCGTGAACCTTTTAAAAAAATCAACGAACCTTTCTCTATTTTTTTGTTTACAAAATTGGCGATAGCGGCGTGAGATGAAAAATGATATGTATTTTTGCAACCTATATTAACCAAAGCCTTTTTAAGATGACGGCACTGTTTACCAAAAGTCAAAACACAATCAAAACCGGCATTTTTCAATGGTACGGCGAGACTTTCGTGATAATATGCGCTTTTGTCTCCTAATTCGAGCATATCGGCGACTATTGCGACCTTTTTTAAAGAGAATTTTTTTACAAGCTTAAGCGCTTCGCAAAAAGCATAAGGATTAGAGTTATATGCATCATTTAGAAAAAGAAAGTTTTTCTTTTTCTCAATTTGCATTCTTTGCGAAGGGAAATCACAAAAACCGCAAAGTTTTTTGGTAAGTTTATCTATTGGTAACTTAAGGAGACTCGCACCCAATAAAGCTGCCAATGCATTGTAAATGAAACCTTCAAACCCGCTTTTGAGGGTGAGCTCGAATTTGTCCTGTAGAATAAACGCAGATTGTTTTGTATCGCTTTTTAAAAGCCGCGCGGAAAGACTGCAGCCACGGCCTTGCCCAAACCAAAAAACATTTTTATTCAGGTTGAATTTGCTTAGATAGTCATCATCTTTGTTGATTACGATTTTCATATCCGGATTAGCTGTAACCATAGAAATTTTTTCTTTAAATATGCCTCCAAGGCTTTTTAAACCTTCTAAATGCACCGGTTTTACAAAAGTGATTATTCCAATGTCCGGACGGATAATTTCGCTTAATTCTTTTATCTCCCCGGGATTGTTTGTGCCTAATTCTAAAATCAAAACTTTTTCATCCTGCAAAGAAAAAATAGTTTTCGCAATGCCCAATATATTATTTTCTGTTTTATAGTTTTTTAAAACACTGAAGTGCCCGCGAATCAGATACGAAAGCATTTCTTTTGCGGTAGTTTTTCCAACTGACCCCGTTATAGCATAAACTATAGGATTTTTTTTCTCGCGTATGAAACGGCAAACATCCTTAAGTGCCCTATAGGTATCATCAACGACATAAAAAGGGACATTACAGCGGAAATTTTTATCCTTTTGCGAAATAATGCAGGAAGCTCCGTTTTTAACAGCTTCTTTTATAAAATCATGGCCATCGCGCAGCTTGCCTTTAACAGCAATAAAAGCCTGGCCTTTTTTAACCGCGCGGGAATCAATAGAAAAACCGGATATCGGCTTAAAATTATAAAGATTATAAATCTTAGCCGGGTCTAATAATTCCTCCAGCCTGGTAAAATCTGATATCAACATAACTTCATACAGGTTTTTACAATCTCTTTATCCTTAAATGGAATCTTTTTATCGCCTATTATCTGATAATTCTCGTGCCCCTTGCCTGCAATAATCAGACAGGCTTCGTGCTGGCTGCGCTTCATTTCTACTGCTTTCTCTATGGCGTCCTTCCTGTCCGCAATTAAAATATATTTTTTTCCGCTAAACCCTGATTCTATTTGCCTGCATATATCTAACGGATTTTCGTGCCGCGGGTTGTCTGAAGTAATAAAAGTAAAATCGGAAAGCCTACAGGCAATATTTCCCATGATTTTTCTTTTACCCTTGTCTCTGTTTCCTCCGCAGCCAAAAAGACATATTATTTTTTTATAACCTATATCTTTTAAACTAAGCAACGCCTTTTTGAGCGAGTCCGGAGAATGAGCATAATCAACAAATATTCCGTCGGAAACTTCTTCAAGCCGGCCCTCTACCCCTTTAAATGTTGCTGCATATTTTATTATATCATCCAAAGAAAATCCCAGAGAAAAAGTTGTGGTGATTGCGGCAAGCATGTTAAAAACATTATGCCTGCCAAGCAGCTTACTTTTTACGTCATATTCCTTACCTTTATAGTATAGCTTAAAGCGTATACCTGCCTTACTTAAGGTTATATCTTTTGCAATAAAATCTGCTTTAAAACCCGCTCCATACGTTATTACTTTCTTCAGCCCTTTTATCATGCGGCTACCGTATTTATCGTCTTTATTTATTATGGAAATCGCATTGCTGTTCTGCAGAAAGAATTTTCTCTTCGCGGCAAAGTAGTTATTCATTGTTTTATGATAATCCAAGTGCTCGCGCGATAAATTAGTAAATACGCATCTTTCAAAATTAATTCCGGAAACCCTCTGCTGCTCTATGCCGTGGGAAGAAACTTCCATTACGATATATTTTGAATTCTGTTTTTTTATTTCGCTAAAAATTCTTCTCGAACGAAGATAATCCGGAGTTGTATGGGTTGCTTCATATTCTTTTTTACCAATCACATATTTTATCGTTCCAAGAAGCGATACTTTCTGGCCTAGGCTGTTAAGCAGATGATACAAAAGAAAAGCTGTTGTGGTTTTTCCTTTGGTTCCTGTAATTCCTATAAACTTAAAATTCCGGCTGTTGAAACCATAAAATATATCTACCGCCTTTCTGTACACAGCGTCGATATTATTTACAAAAATAACCGGAGCTTGCAGGCTACAACTAGTCACCTCTTTTCTGCTTTTATTGTCTGCAATGAAACAGGAAACTTTCCTTTCTATGCTTTTTAAAACGGAAAAGACGTTAAAAGCTTTTCCCTCCAGTATAAAAAACGCATCTCCCGGGGCAGCATTACGCGAATCATCGTTTATATTTTTTACAGAAAGAATCCTTATGGTTTTATTTAATTTCTGGCCGGGCAAAATTTTTTTTAATTCCATGTTGTCAGTTTTGATTTCCGGGGAAAGCTGCTGCTATTTTTTCTCCACCAAGATATTTTACTGTTTTTTCCGCGATTTTTTTAAAAAGCGGGGCAGAAACAACGCCGCCATAATGAGACCCTTTGGGCTCAAACACGCTAACACCTATGACTACAGGCGGATTTAAATCGCTTATAAAGCCCACAAAAGAAGCCCTGTATTGAGTTGACGAATAATGCCCGGCCTTTACATCAAAATATTGGGCGGTACCGGTTTTGCCGCCTATTTTTACGCCTTCTATGTCGGCAAGTTTTCCCGTTCCATCTTTTACAACATCTTCCAATATGCCTTTAGCGCGCTTTGCAGTTGAAGTAGAAATCACCATTTTGCGCTCAATAGGCATTTCTTTATATATGCCTTGGGAATAAATAGCTTTAACTACATGGGGTTTTACAAGATATCCATCATTTGCAAAAACCGCATAGGCACGCACAAGCTGAATAAGGCTCACGCCAACTTCCTGGCCTATCGGAATCATATAAGGAGAAGTTTTCGACCACACGCTAGGCGGCTTAACATTACCTCTTATTTCACCCGGAAGGTCTATGCCTGTTTTATCTCCAAAACCAAGCTTTTTTATATAAGTATACACCTTCTGGCTGCCTACCCTATTTGCAATCTTACCGACCCCGATATTACTTGATTTCTTGAAAACCTCGCGGAAAGTAAGCGTCCCATAAGGATGCACATCATGCAAAGTGCTTCCCGGGATCTTATAGGAACCATTTTCACAAAAAATCGTATCAGAATCAGAGAATTTATTTTCTTCTATCGCCGCGATCAGAGTAACTGCCTTGAAAACAGAACCCGGTTCAAACATATCACAAACGGCTTTATCCCGCATTATTTGCGGTGAAAATTCCTTTAAATTATTAGGGTTAAAATTAGGATAATTTGCAAGAACCAGTATTTCTCCGGTTAACGCATTCATAATAATAACGCTTCCTTCCTTGGCGGAAAATTTTTTGATAGTTTCCTCAAGAAAGTTTTCAGCCCAATATTGCAATTGGCTATCGATAGTCAAAATCACGTCTCTTCCTTCCTGGGGAGTTATTATCTGGGGGGTTAGTATAATCTCATGGGAAGTTGAATCCTGTAACACCCTCACCATACCGTCTTTACCGCATAAATATGAATCATATTGAAGTTCCAAACCATCAATACCACGGCTATCGATATCGGTTACGCCAAGCAAAGAAGATGTTAATTTGTCCTGAGGATAAAACCGTTTATGTTCCCTTAAAAATCCTATACCTTTTATTTTCAAAGCCTTTATTTTTTCTTTTTCTGACCAGGAAATTTTTCTTTTTATCCAAACAAATCTTTTCTTACGCATCAATCTCTCTTTTATTTTCTGTTTGGGAAGGTTAAGATTTTCCGAAAGAATCCGGGCGGTAGCTTCTTTGTCTTTGACAAAAAGCGGGTCAGCAAATACAGAATGTGTATTTATTTCCGTAGCGAGGGTTCTACCTTTAGAATCGAAAATTGCTCCGCGCTTGCCTGAAAGCGGGATTAGACGGTAATATTGGTTTTGCGCAAGGTTCTGGAAAAAATTTTTCCTGAAAACCTGCAGGTAGGTGATCCTTAGAAAAAGCAGGATAAAAAAAAAGACAAAAAAGGCGTATATATAATTTACTCTAAGGCCATCCCTTATTTTCACTTTTATTTTAAAAACTAAAGAGAAATTTTAGATTATTCTTTTTCGCCCGCAAGTGCCGTAGAAGAGCCAGTTGGTATGCCCAAAAGGTCAGTAAACATTGCCATAACTTTATTGGCAGGCTTTACCGGCTCAGTACGCCTTAAGTTTAAAGCAAGAACCTTTTCAGTAGGTGAAAATTTGTTTTTTTCTGCCCACTGGTTTATCTTTTGCACAGAAGTCTCTTTCGTAAGATTATATACTAAGTAGTCTCTCTTATCAACAAGCTCGTTGGACAAACGATGGTTTTTGCTTATCTTGTAGGCTTCCACGTAAATGAGGATTTTTTGATGAAGAAAAGTAAGGCTGGCTATAAATAAGAAGACTATAAAAATGGCAAAAGATTTTTTCTTCATAATATTATATTTTTTCTGCTATGCGTAACTTACCTGAGCGAGAAGCAATATTTTCTGCTAATTCCTCTTTGCCTGGCGTGATTGGTTTCTTGGTAATAATTTTCAATACACCCTGGGAACTAAATTCTTTAAATGCATGTTTTACAATCCTATCTTCAAGCGAATGGAAAGAAATTACACCGATACGGCCACCGGAGTTAAGCAGATTAACAGCCTTAATAAGGCCGGTTTCTAAAGCTTCCAGCTCCCGATTTACGGCTATTCTTAAAGCCTGAAATATTCTGGTTGCCGGATGTATTTTATATTTGAAAACTGACTGAGGCATAGCGCTTAAAATTACCTGCGTTAACTGCGTTGTGGTAGAAATAGGCTCATGCTGCCTTTTTTCGATAAGCACATGAGCAATACGCCTTGAGTATCTCTCTTCTCCGAATTTCTTAAATATATTTTCCAATTCTAACTCGCTTAAGTTATTTATAAGATCATAGGCGGAGATAAAAGATGCCCTGTTCATTCTCATATCAAGGGGGCCTTCGTTGGTAAAACTAAAACCTCTTTCCGGATTGGTGAGCTGATACATAGATATGCCTAAATCAAATAGAAAAATATCCGCCCTGGAAATTCCTATTTTTTTTAAAGCAACATCTACATTAGCAAAATCTTCATTTATAAGGCTAAATTTTATGTTTAACCTACTAAGTTTATCGTTAACTATTTTTAATGTTTCCTCGTCTTTATCAATTCCGATATAATATGAATCCGCTGACAAACTATCGGCAAATTTCAATGCGTGCGAGCCGAGTCCTGCAGTACAATCCACGATAATTTTTTTATTCTTTATATCCAATAAATCAATGACTTCCCGATACATAACGGGATAATGAAAAATTTCTTTCATCTGCATTTCTCTAGATAATAATTGATTCACCTAGACCCTCCTCAACATATTCGATTAATTGTGTTTTTTCTGAATTGCCCCGGGCGTATTTGCTTTGAACTGGTTCTCTTTCTTCTGTTTTTTTGCATATCCACGGTTGAATTAGTTTATATTTTATATTGTACATATTTTTATAGAGATTACAAATATATTAACGGATTTTTATATAAAAAGATTCTCTGCTGCGCTTTCAAATTTCTTCTTATTTTCCTGATAAAATCTCGCCCAGCATTCCTTGTCCCATATTTCTATCCTATCTCCGACACCGACGATAACGATATCTCTTTTTATCTGGGAAAATTCCTTAAGATAGCTTGGGATAAAGACTCTGCCCTGGGAATCAATTTCAATCTCCTGGGCACCGCTAAAATATAGACGGTTGAAACTCCGCCCTTCCTGCTTTGTGAAAGATACGTTTTTAAGTTTTTCCTCAAGCGCTTGCCACACGTCCTGCGAAAACATAAAAAGACAGCCTTCGAGTCCACGGGTTATATAGAAAATTTTACTCTCGAAGGCCTTTATTTTTCCTCTGAATTTTGCCGGAAGGACAAACCTGTCCTTCTTGTCTAATTTGTGTATATATTCGCCATACCACATTCCACTTTCCTCCACTTTGTGTCACAATATAAATATAGTGCCCCACCATAAATTTGTCAATGGTTTTTCGTTAATAAATCGTTGAAATACAATAAGTTGTGGCTTTATTTGGGCTGGTACACTATGGATTGAATATGAAAAAGGCAGGGAAAATAGCTATAAACACATAAGTCTGCCCGCTAAAGAACAGGCAGTTTAAAGCATATTCAGCGTTAGATTTATTTTACAAATTTCAATAGTGGTTTTTGATATAGTTAACGTCTTTCGTTATTGCTTTTATTAAACGCTCTTTCGAAGAAAATTTTTTTTCGTTCCTGATTTTTTTAATAAAACGTAATTTTATCTTCTTGCCTGATATATTCCTTTTGTAATCTATGACATGGGCTTCCAGGATTTTTTTTATGCTTTTATTTATGCTTGGCCTTTGGCCTATATTTACGGCACATAAATATTTCTTTTTATCTATTTCAATAGTTGCGGCATAGACACCATCGCGAGGAATCGCATAGCCATCATAATCGATATTCGCCGTAGGAAAACCAAGCTTTCTGCCAAGGCCGGCGCCTTCCACCACTCTTCCTTTCATAACATAATCTCTACCTAAAAAATTTCTAATTTCTGAGAATCGGGCATTTTTTATCAAATGCCTGATAAACGAACTGCTTACTATTTTTCCGTGTTTGCGCATTTTCTTTAAAACCGCAACATCAAACCCATATTTAATTGACAGTTTTTTTAAATAACGTATGCCTGATTCTCCTTTATACCCGAAACGGAAATCTTCGCCTACGAGAAGTTGCTTGGGAGAAAAATTATTAAAAAGATATTCGATAAATTCTTTTCCTGAAAGCTTAAGGAATGAATTATTCGTTTTAAGAAACCACAAATAATTTATGCCGCAGGATGCAAGGAGATTTTTTTTATCTTCCATGTCGGTAAGAAAACCATGGAACTTACAAGGCGCGTGCCGGTTAGACTTTTCAAGGACGGTTTCAGGAGGAACGTCAAAGGTAATAACCAGTGATTGTGTTTTTTGGCGATTGGCCAGTTTTTTTAATTTCTCCAGAATAAACCTGTGGCCAAGGTGAATGCCGTCAAAAACACCTATAGTAGCTGTACATTTTACTTTATTAGAGGGTAGTTTTTTGTAGATGACTTTCATTTATGTCATCTAATTTTACAGCATCTTCAAGTTTAAATTTTCCGATGCTTAACCTTTTTATTTTAATAATATGCGCTCCGCAACCAAGGCGTTCGCCTATGTCTTCAGCTAATTTTCTTACGTATGTTCCCTTTGAACAGCGCACGCAAAATTCAACAAAGGGAAGATCTATTTTTAGTATTTTTAATGAATATATATTCACGCGACGCGCAGCCCGCGCAATCGTTATTCCCTTTCTTGCAAGGCTATAAAGCCTCTTTCCGCCCACCCTAACCGCACTAACCATGGGGGGAACCTGCTCTATTTCGCCCTCAAAGGAAGGGAAAACTTCTTTTATTTTATCTTCGGTTACATATGAATAATCTTCCTTCTTTACCGTTTGGCCTTCGCAATCACCGGTTGTGGTTATTTCGCCAAGCTTGAGCACTCCAAGATATTCTTTATCAAAGTTTACAAATTTAGGAAATAATTTGGTGTATTTCCCAACAAGTACTATCAAAAGCCCTTCAGCTAAAGGATCCAAAGTCCCTGCGTGGCCGACACGCCGGATTCTAAACTTCTTACGGACAAAATCGACAATATCATGGGAAGTCATATTGCCGGGCTTAGAAACCAACAGAAGCCCTTCTACGCTATTATTTTTTGCCGGATTTATCATATTTATTTTAATTTATTTGTATATCTCTTTACGAAAGAAATAACTTTTTTCTCGGCCTGGGCTATTTCGCCTTCTATAGTAGTTCCGCTCGCACTTTTATGCCCTCCGCCGCCAAAAAACTGCGCAATACGATTGACGTCAACTGTGGGGCGGGAACGGAAATTAACTCTTATTTTATTTTTGTCTACTTTCTTAAAAAGAATCAAAACTTCTACATTCTTCAGCAGGCGCATTACTGAAAATATCACTTCTGTAAGGTCATAATCTTTATCTTCCCATTTGCTTATAACCGCCCAGCAGATTTTTCTTGAAGCATCGAATTTAAGATTAGAAATAATTCTTCCTATAAGCTTTAGGTCTTTGTCCTCACAGAGGCTATGCACATTTTCATAAATCAGGCGTGGAGATACGCCATAGTGCATAAGATTGGCGACTATTTTGTGTGTTTCCTTTGTGGTGTTGGTATAAGTAAAATTTCCCGTATCGGTAAAAATACCGGTATACAAGCAAAGAGCAATATTTTTATCCATTATTTTCATCTTGTCGCAAAGATCATACAATATCTGGCAGGCAGAGCTTGCTTTTGGGTCAACCCAATTTATGTCTCCAAAATATGTATTACTTATGTGGTGGTCTATATTTATAATGCACTTTGCCCGCGCAAGATAATCCTTTACTCTGCCGGTGCGTGAGGAATCAGAGCAATCGAGCACCATAGCAACATCAAATTTGTCTTCCTTCAAAACATTTCTTATGACTCCGGAATGGGGCAGAAATTTATATATCGGAGGCGTGTGGTCATTATTGCAGACAACCGCTCTTTTCTTAAGCCTCCTTAACAATGCGTAAGTTGCAAGCTCGGAGCCTAAAGCATCCCCCTCCAGGCTCACATGAGCAGTTATAAGAAAACTTTTACTGCTTTTTATTTTGTCAATTATCTCTTTTAATGAATTCCTCATTTAGATTCTCTCTCTCGGTCATCTTTTCGTACTTCTTCGATTTTTTTATACATATCTACGCTGTATTTTATGGAAGTATCCGGTATAAACTTAAGCTCCGGAAGTATTTTAAGCCTTATTCTTTTGCCTAAAAGCATACGCATAAACGCATTCATCGCCTTAAGTATATCGCCTACTTTATCGTATTTTGTTTCATCTAATAAACTAAAATAAATTTTGCTTTCTTTCAAGTCAGAAGTAGTTTCTACTCTTGTTATAGATAAAACACCGACAGAAGGGTCGTCTATTTCTTTCAGGATTATATCCATAAGCTGCTTTTGTATTTCGCTGTTTACTTTTTCCATCCGTAAAGACATAGTTTTGTTTAAATTTTCCGGTTTTTATGTTTAAAGTAAAAAGAGATTATAGCCTAAAGCATAACAATTATCAATGTTTACTTTGGCAGTTTTCAAATATGATATGTGCCTCACGGATTTCTTCCTCAAGCGTTTTAAAACCTTTGTCTATTTTCGCATATAGAAGCCGCTCGAAAAGCTTTCCATAAAGGGTTGGCGGTTTAAAACCGAGCCTCCTTAGGTCTTCCCCTTTTAACTTCAGACGTATGCTAATTAATTTATCCAGAAAAATTTCTATATGCTTTCTTATCTTTTTTTGGCGGTAATATGCATAAAAAAATATTATATTTTCAAAACTTAGCGGATTAAGCGTTTTATAAATTACATGCGGCAAAACTTTCTTGTTTAATTGCCTGACTTTATCCATATTGTCATATAAAGAAAGGATTCTAATCTTCTCTCCTTTCCTAAAACCAAAAGACTCCAAAAGTTTAGCTGCTTCCTGGCGTTTAGCCTTGCGTAAAATGGCCATAAGATAGATAAGCCATTCTTCCAGCTGGCGATGCCGCTTAAACTTAGCTTTATAGAATCCTAGCACACGCTCAATCTCCGCAAAAACACGGAAATCATTTTTATCTAATGTGATTCTTATGCCTATGAAGGGTAAAATTTTTAATTCGTATAGCCTTTTTATGTATCTTGCCGGAGATGGCTCCTTAAGTATCAAAACCAGTTCTTCTCTTAGCCTGTGCGGATTAACCAAGCTTAAAGCATTTTTGCTTATTGCTTCTTTTGCCAGCTTAAGGGTGTGGGATTCCAGCCTAAACGAGAATCTTTGTTCAAACCTTATCGCCCTAAGTATCCTGGTTGGGTCTTCCATGAAACTGTTATCATGAAGAACCCGTATAGCACCGTTTTTCAAATCTTTTTCGCCGCAATAGCAATCAACCAGCTTTCCGTAATCAGGTTTATTCAAGCTTATCGCCATCGCGTTTATGGTAAAATCCCTGCGCAGCAAATCATCTTTTAGCGATGCCGGTTTAACCTTAGGCAACGCCCCAAAGGCCGGATAGGTTTCACTGCGTGCGGTTACAAAATCAATATGATGGTTATCAAAATAAACTGTAGCAGTACCGAAAGCATGATGTTTCTTGAATTCTTTTTTATGTATATCGGCAAATTTGTGTACAAATTCAATAGCATCAGCTTCAACCACTATGTCTAAATCGGATATTTTCTCGCCAAGCATAAGGTCTCTCACAACCCCTCCGACAAGATAAACTTTCACATCCATCTTATCAGCCAGGGCAGATAAACTCTCAAGTATGGGCTTAAAATATGGATTTATGTTTTTCAATTTACTTATCATTTTAATGCGCTCTTGGATGAAACTTTGTGTGTATTTCTTTTAACCTTGTCTGGTTTATATGCGTGTAAATTTGGGTCGTGGTAATACTTGAATGCCCGAGCATCTCCTGTACGCTCCTTAAATCCGCCCCTCTCTCAAGCAAGTGCGTAGCAAAAGAATGCCTGAGTGTATGGGGGCTTGTATGTTTTCTTATACCTGCAAGATGGACATTTTTTTTAATCATTTTCCAGATACTCTGGCGGCTAAGTCTCCTTGCACCCTGCGCAAGAAAAATGTATTGCGATGCCTTTGCCCCTGCTAGGCGCGGCCGCGCCTCAGTAATATATTTTTGTACAAAATTTTGGGCGATTTTTCCAAGGGGCACGATTCTTTCTTTCGAGCCCTTGCCTTTGCATTTTATAAACCCAAGTTCTAAATTAAGGTCTGACATTTTCAAAAACGATACCTCTGAAACGCGCAGCCCCGTTGCATACATAAGCTCTAAAATTGCCCTATCCCTTATGCCCTGATGGTTTTTTAGGTTCGGCTCTTTCAGCATTCTGTTTACCTCTTCAAAATTAAGAAACGAAGGGATCTTTTTTTCGATACGAGGAGTTTCGATAAATTCGGCCGGGCTGATAGATGCAATTTTCTCTCTTACCATAAATTTATGAAAACTTTTAACTGTTGAAAGTATCCTGGAAATGCTGCGTACAGATATTTTGCTTCGCATCGTAAACAGGAAATCGGAAATGTCTTTAGGGGAAATTTTTGACGGCTCTTTTATCCCTTTTTTATCGAGATATTCAAAATATTTTTTTAAATCGTCATTATAGGAAAGGATGGAATTGTGCGAAAGGCCTTTTTCAACCTTAAGATAATCAATAAATGCCTCTTGATAGACTTGCATTGTTTATTTCAAAAAATGATTAGAAGTAATTTCCTCTTCGATTGTGCTGGCTTCCCCATGCCCCGGATAAATTACCGTATCTTTTGGTAAAACAAGCAATTTTGTTTTTATAGATTTTATAAGCGAATCATAGGAGCCAAGCGGCACATCGGTCCTTCCTACGGAGCCGAAAAACAGCGTGTCTCCGCTAAACAGCCATTTTCCAATTTTTATGCACACAGAGCCCGGGGTGTGTCCCGGTGTATGAAAAATTTCTATTTTCGAGCCGCCAAAAACAAGGGGTTTATTCTCTTCCAGAAAAGAAGCCGGCTCTTTTTCTATCGTTATCGATGCATTAAAAAAAGTTGAACCGTTTAAATCGGAATTTTTCATTAGTTGGGCATCTTCTTTATGCACGTAAAAAGGGAAAGACAGTTCGGCGAGCGCGCTGATATGGTCGAAATGGCCGTGAGTAAGGGCAATAAATTCGATATTAAGTTTTTCTTTATTTATAAAATCAACTATCTCCCGGGAAGGAGACGGCGCATCTATTATAAAGGCATGTTTTTCGTTGTCATAGACAACATAACAATTGGTGTAAAGCTCGCCTAATGCAAAAACTTTTAAAGAAAGGTTAGCCATAGGTATGAAAGATTCGTGTAAGGCGAGACGCACAAAAGAATTAATCCATCCACTTTTGCGCTTCGCTATATTTAAATTCGGCCTCGAACGCACGACGAAAATGTTCTATTCTCTGCAGCATGAGGCTGCGCCGAGCCGGGCTCATGTTGGGGTCTTTTTCCATAGCATCTCTTACTTTCACCAAGTCAGCGTATAAAGGATATATCTTTTCTTTTCCGTCTTGGTTAAAAAAAGAAATTATCTGTTCAAGATTCATTACAGCGCCGTTTATGGCACGCTTTTCTCTTTTGCTGTTATAGCCGGTATTTAACCTTTCAATCCGAAGAGATTCGGTCAGATCATCAATCCAGCCTTTTACGAAAATGAAATAATCTATATAGGCGTCACGGCTGGGTTTTTCAGGGTAATTTTTAAAATTAATGTAGACCGGCTCTTCTTTCTGGTATTTCTTTTTGCGGATAAATTTCTTGCGCAAAGAATAACATCCGCTGGTTGAAAAGATAATTCCTGCGAGTAGTAAAATTAATATTTTTCTCATTGTTAACTCTGCCTTTCTTGAAATAAAATTATACCATTTTGGCTTTAAAAAAGCCATACAAAATTGATTGCGCAGATTGGATTATTCTTATTCTATCCTTCTAGCTAGTATTTAACCTTAATAAGATATAAACCTTGGGCAGGCGCCGGCTTATTGCTATAAGGCTTTTTTTTGTTTAATACCTGGATTGCTTCTTTATAAGCTACTGCTCCGCAGCCTACTTTTACCAGGAATGCAGTTATGTTTCTTGCCATGTTACGTAAAAATCCGCTTGCCTCAAGGTCGACGTTAATAAAACCTTTTGATTTTTTTATAGAAATATCCTTCAAATGCCTGACACAGGTTTCGTAAGTGTTCGCTTTTTTTGCGAAGATAGAAAAATCTTTTAATCCCTTTATCTTTCTTGAAATGCGTAACATTTCAGAAATATCCAAAGGTTTTGCGATATGCCAGGAAAAATCCGAAGAAAACACTGTCGGCTCAGCTTTATTAAGTATGATATAGCGGTATATTTTCGATTTAGCTTTAAAACGGGAATGAAAATCAGCGGACGCAAGTTTTACCTTTTTTACCCTGACATCCGCGGGCAAAAAAGCATTTAATGCGTTTTTAATGCTCTTAAGCGGTATTGCTGTGTCTACCTTAAAATTTACAACCTGGCCCTTAGCGTGAACTCCTCTGTCAGTCCGCGAAGCATAGGCAATTCGTATTTTTTTCTTAAAAAGCTTGCGAATTGCTCTTTCTAAAACTTCCTGAACAGTAATCTCCCGCTTGCCAGGTTTATCCTGAAGCTGGAAACCAAAATAATTCTTGCCAAAATATTCAACTTCTAAGCAAATGTTTTTATACATATAGTTGCTTACGCTGATTTTATTATAACAAATATAAGGGGAAATTATAGGGAAAATATAGAATTATGCAAGATTTTTCTTTTGATTTAATATGCCTATGTTATAATTTTGGTATCAGGGAAACTACTAATTGATAATGAAGCTTTCCATAACTCCTCGGGCTAAAGCCCAAGGTTTCAACAAGGTTAATACTGAGCGGCACACATATATATCCGCAGCCTTAAGGCTGCGGCTTTTGCGCCGCGAATGTATAAAAGGAGGAAATATGGCTAATAAATGCAAGTTTTGTTTTACAAAAACAAAAGAAAATTTATCACAATGCCCTATCTGTAAAATCATGTTCAACAAAACCAAAAAAGAATTGACTCGAGAAGAAATCGGAACTTGGCATGCAGCAAGGAATTTATACATTGTAGCAACATTATTGGTTATTGGGGGCGTATTCAATACTGTTCACTCCTTGATAATCATGTCTGATCCCCGTAATAGCCCCATATTGGGCTTAGTATTATTAGCACTTGCTATTTGTACAATGGTTATAGGTTTTGGTTTGCATAAATATAAGCAATGGTGTTATATCGGTAGCATTATCTTATTATCAGCCATAACATTGCTTAATCTATTGGCTTTACATCCGACAGCAATAATTAGTGGCATTTTTTTGTATATTGTTGCGTCCAAGAAGTCAAAGAAATTATTATATAAAGAAATTTAAACCATACTCTTTGACCGATAAAAGCATTCGACAATTCACTCTAGCGGCATTTATATCATCTTTGACGGTATCAAGGATGATTATTGTATAATTTTGCTGCTTCGACCAGCAAAAAAAACAATCATGGGTTTTTATAATATTTCTCGGAATGCAAGAAGGAGGGAAAATGATAGTTATGCTTGGCAGTTTATTTTTGTCCCTAATCGCTATTGCCGGGTTAATTTTCTGGATACTAATGCTTATTGACTGCTTACAAAGAAAATTTGAAAATTCTACAGAAAAGATAATCTGGGTTGTAGTAATAATCGCTCTGAGTTTGCTTGGTGCTATTCTCTATTGGGCTATGGTAAAAAATAAGAAATCTTAAAGTGAAGCTTCTCCGGTCTAAAGACCAGGGCTTCCTCCCGAGCAGAAATCAACAATACATTCATCCATCGGGCTATCCAGAAAGATGGTCCTTCCTATTTCTTTATAAGGAAGGGGCCTAAAGCCCGGGGTATCTCGCGAGGGATTAAATTAATAATTCTTATCTTTATTGTTTAACTTATAAATTTTTACTTCGCGATAAGATATTCCGCTATCTGGACAGCGTTTAGGGCAGCGCCTTTTAAGAGGTTATCCGCAACTACCCAAAGCCAGAGGCCATTCTTGTTGAATGGGTCGCGTCTGATGCGGCCGATAAATACTTCGTATTTACCCTCCACATCTTTCGGCATTGGATAAAGCCCTTTTTTGGGCTCATCTACAACAATCACACCTGCGGATTTTGAAAGCAGTTTTTTGACCTCGTCAGGGTTAATTGGCTTTTTGGTTTCAACATAAATCGATTCAGAATGCCCAGTTCTAACAGGCACCCTGACAGTGGTAGCTGAAACTTTTATTTTTTTATCACCCATAATTTTATGGGTCTCATTCACAAGCTTCCACTCTTCACTGGTAAAATCACATTCAGCAAAGCCGCCTATTTGGGGAAAAACATTATAGGCGAGCTGTTGCGGCATGGCTTTATTTTCTAAATTAACATGGACATTTTTATAATTTGCAGAGGCAATCTGGGCTATTTCTGCGCTTAGCTGTTCAACTGCCTGCTTGCCTGCTCCGGAGGACGCCTGTAAAGTAGTAACAATTACTCTTTTAATGCCATATTTTTTATAAATTGGCCATAGAGCAACAACCATCTGAACGGTTGAGCAGTTTGGATTTGCAATTATTCCTTTATGCTTTCTTATATCCTTGGCGTTAACTTCAGGAACAACCAAAGGCACGTTTTTATCCATCCTAAAATCTGCGCCGTTGTCTATTACAACTGCGCCTCTTTTTACGGCTGCTTTAGCGTAAGTTACAGCCGCACCCTTCTCGCCTTCAGTTCCTGCAAAAAGAGCAATATCTATACCATTGAAACCATCTTCAGAGATGGCTTCGACCTGATACTTTTGCCCATCAACATCCATTTCGCGGTTTGAGCGGGCAAAAATCTTTAAAATATTTATGGGAAAATTTCGCGCCTTAAGGCATCTAATCATTTCAACGCCAACAACACCGGCGCCGACTATTGCTACATTGTATTTAGACTTCTTTTTCATAACACGCCTACCTCAAATTTTTCTTTATCAATTGAATTTAAAATTTCGTCTTTAACGCCATCTAAGCTGTGACGGCGGCTAAAAATTAAAACTTCGCACTCCGGGCCACAGCATTCAAATTCAATTTTTATTCCCTCTGAAACAATACTAATAATTTCGTTCTCAAAATTACGATTATTTTTATATAACGACAATAGTTTATCTTTATTTGATTCTTTATCAAAAATAATATAACATTTTGAACCGGAGTTCCCGGCAAGGTTTTCAATTAATTTCTTAATATTTAGAATATTATCTTTTCTAAAAATTAATAAATGTTTCTCCTGTCCGCCTCTTTCTAGAATAAAAAAGTTTTTTATAGGTACGCTGGATATACAAATATTTTCAGGAGAAACACTCAAAATATTATTAATGTAATCTTTCGGATAATCACTATGCACAAAAAATGACGTTAATACGTAGCAAAGATCTTCGCTTTCTTTAAGATTATTTATTAATTTTACAAGGTAACCGTCTTTGTTAAAATCGTAAAAGCTATATTGCGCATAACCGATAGACAGGCTGAAAACATTAACATTCTTGTCTAATCCATCACTGCTGTTTTTAATAATTATCGAAACTTTGTCTGCCATAAAAATCAAAGACACTCTACCACTAAACTCCCAACCTCGGTAGTAGAATAGCCCATTTTCCCGGCGGCAAGAGATTTTAATTTTTTCGTGCTTACTTCAATCACGGCTTTTTCAATCGCCTCTGCAGCTTCCGCCTCTCCCAAGGTTTCAAGCATCATGCCGGCTGCGCAAATTGCAGCCAAAGGATTAATCACATTTTTTCCTGTATATTTTGGCGCGCTTCCGCCTATTGGCTCAAACATTGAAACACCTTGCGGGTTAATGTTTCCGCCTGCGGCTATTCCCATTCCGCCTTGAATCATCGCGCCCAAATCAGTGATTATATCGCCAAAAAGATTATCCGTAACAATTACATCAAACCATTCAGGATTTTTTACAAACCACATTGTGGTTGCATCAACATGAGCGTAATCAGTTGCAATATCGGGATATTCCTTTGCGACCTCATTAAATGTTCTCTGCCATAAATCCCAGGCAAAAGTTAAAACGTTGGTTTTTCCGCAAAGAGTTACTTTTTTCTTTTTATTACGCTTTTTTGCACATTCAAAGGCGTAACGGATACAGCGTTCTACACCCTTACGGGTATTATAAGAAATCTGTATGGCAACTTCGTCTTTTGCGCCTTTATTTTTAAATTCACCCATGCCCTTATAAAGCCCTTCGGAATTTTCACGCACAACTACAAAGTCTATATCTTCCGGTTCTTTGTCTTTTAGCGGGCAAAACCTTTCATCGTAAAGTTTTACTGGACGTAAATTAATATATTGATCCAAAGAAAAACGAAGCTTAAGAAGAACGCCGGTTTCAATTATACCGGGCTTAACAGCCGGGTCACCCACGGCACCCAGGTAAATTGCTGAATATTTTTTCAACTCTTCTATATCTTTTTCATCTACAAGCTTACCGGTTTCTAAATAGCGTTTACCGCTGAAATCAAAATCTTTTGTGTCGTATTCGAATTTATATTTTTTGCTCGCAGCTTTTAATACTTTCATGCCCTCACGAACCACCTCAGGGCCTGTTCCGTCCCCGCCGATTACCGCAATTTTATAAATTTTGCTCATTCCTATAACTCCTCTACCCACCTAATAGCATGGACATTAAGTAACAATGTATTCTTCGAGTTGTTTGCTGCTGATGATAATTTACCAGAATTCATTTTTTTCTGGTTCTGAACTTCCGCATTTGTTACCGCAATAAAAGAATTTTTTTGGTCATTTAGAAAATCACTAACCCTGAGGCCTTCGGTTATATGGATTAAACCTTTTATCCATGAACCATCCGTGCAAAGAATGAGAACTTTGACTCTCTCTTTAGGTATTTTCATTTTTTCCTCCCCTGGCTTTAATCCAATTAATTAATCCGCCAAATTTGACGATTTCTTGCAGAAAGTTGGGAAAAACACTAGTTTTATATATCTTATTCTTACTTATATTATTTATTGTCCCTTTGGATAAATCAACCTCTATTATGTCGCCGTTATCTATATCGTCTGTTTCGCCCAGTTCAATAATGGGCAAACCTATGTTGACTGCATTGCGGTAGAATATGCGCGCAAAGCTTTTAGCGATGACCGCGGTTATGCCGCAGCCTCTTATTGCCCAGGGAGCGTGCTCCCTGCTTGAACCGCAGCCAAAATTGCGTCCCGCGACTATTATATCACCAGGTTTGACGCGTTTTATAAAATCAGGGTCGATGTTTTCCATACACTTTGAACCAAGGAATTTCTCATCCTGCGAGTCAAGATATTTTGCCGCAATGATATCGTCCGTGTTGATATTGTCGCTAAATTTATGCGCTTTTCCTTTTATAACCATTATTTCGAAACCTCATCGGGATGCGTAATTCTTCCCTTTATGGCACTTGCCGCAGCAACAGCAGCGCTTGAAAGATACACGAAACTCTCAGGGTGCCCCATCCTTCCTATAAAATTTCTGTTAGTAGTTGCAAGCGCAACTTCGCCTTTATCCAATATGCCCATATGCCCGCCAAGGCACGGCCCGCATGTTGCCGGGCTTACTATGCAATTTGCTTCCATAAATGTTTTTATAAGGCCTTCTTTTTCTGCCTGCCTATAAATACTCGGGCTTGCCGGCAGAATAATAACCCTAAGGCCTTTTTTTACTTTTTTATTTTTCAAAATTTTTGCAGCCGTCCTTAAATCAGTTATCCTGCCGTTTGTGCAGGAACCTATAACCACCTGATTAAGCGTAATATTTTTTAATTCGCCAACCGGCCTTGTGTTACTTGGCAGATGCGGACAGGCGACTTGAGGCTCAAGTTTTGTTACATCGATTTCTATAACCTCTTTGTAACGGGCATCGCGGTCGGCCTTTAATTCTTTAAGCGAGCCCTTGAAATTAAATTTCTTACCTTGTACTTGTTTCAGATATTTGATTGTAGATTCATCAGGCTCTACAACTCCGGTTTTTCCGCCTGCTTCAATTGCCATATTAGTCATAGTCAAGCGGTCATCAAGCCCAAGGTGCTCTATAACGGGGCCAGAAAACTCCATAACCTTGTAATGAGCGCCTTCAACGCCGATTTTGCCTATCGTATTTAAAATCAAATCCTTTCCGCTTAACCATTTATTAAGTTTTCCTTTATAAACAAACTTAATCGTTTGCGGCACTTTTAGCCAGCATCTTCCCTCTTTCATAACAGCTGCGAGGTCAGTTGAGCCGACGCCGAAGCTGGCGGCTCCAATACCGCCTAAAGTGCAGGTATGCGAATCAGCTCCAACCACAAGATAGCCAGGCGAAATCAGGCCTTCTTCTATTAAAAAAACATGTTCTACGCCGCATTCATTGATATCAAAGAAATTTTTTATTTTATATTTTTGCGAAAAATCTTTCAGCAGTCTTGCATTATTGGCGGCTTTCAAATCTCTTGCCGGCAAAAAATGGTCGCAAACAAAACCGATTTTTTGCGTATCGAAAACAGAATCAAAACCTGCTTTTACAAATTCCTTTACCGCCAAAGGCGCAGTTATATCATTGCCAAATGCAAAATTCACCTTTGCATAAACAAAATCCGCAAGTTCTTTTTTTCCGGAAGCCTTTAATAATATTTTTTCAACTAATGTTAAACCCATAATACCCCAAAAGAGCCTGTTTTCCTCTTTTCTCTACTCTCAACCCTCTACTTTCTACTTAAATTCTTTGACAAGGAGTGCGGCGTTGTGCCCGCCGAAGCCAAGAGAACTCGATATAGCAACTTTGACATTACGCTTAACCGCTTTGTTCGGCGTATAATTCAAATCGCATGCCGGATCGGGATTTTCGTAGTTTATGGTTGGCGGAATAATTTTATTTTTTACGACCAGGCAAGCTACGATAAATTCAACTGCGCCGGCTGCGCCCAACATGTGCCCAGTCATTGATTTGGTTGAGCTGATACTTACCTCTTTTGCAAATTTGCCAAAAACTCTTTTTATGGCAAGAGTTTCAATCGCGTCATTTAATTGGGTACTTGTGCCGTGGGCATTTATATAAATATCTCCGCTGGCTTCAACACCTGCTTCTACAAGAGCAAATTCCATAGCTTTCGCCGGGCCGACAGCTTCGGGATCGGGCGCTGTAATATGGTAAGCATCGCAAGTTGCGCCATAGCCGCTTACTTCTGCAAAAATAGGCGCGTTGCGGTTTTTAGCGTGTTCATATTCTTCAAGAACTATCACGCCGGAGCCTTCCGCCATTATGAAGCCATCTCTTTCTTTATCAAATGGCCTGCAGGCACGCTCTGGTTCATCATTTCTTTTAGAAAGAGCTTTAAGCGCACAAAACCCACCCACGCCCATAGGCGTTATTGAGGCTTCTGACCCGCCGCAAACGACAACATCAGCACGGCCATATTTAACAGCCGAGTACGCCTCGCCTATCGCGTGAGCGCCTGAAGCGCAAGCTGTAACAGTACAAAAATTTATGCCTTTTAAACCAAAATGTATGGCAACAGCGCCGGATGCTTCATTGGTGATTAAGCTTGGTATAAGAAATGGCGATATCTTATCCGGGCCTTTTTGAAGATATTTAAAACACTCGCTTTCAACTATTTGCAGGCATCCTATGCCGGAACCGATTATTACTCCGGTTCGATATGGGTCTATTTTAGTTAAGTCAAGTTTGCTTTGCAAAAGCGCTTCCTCGCAGGCTTTTAGCGCAAACTGGACAAAACGAGGGGTTCTTCTTATATCTTTTGGCGGAATAAATGAAGGTGTAACAAAATCCTTTGCTTCTCCGGCAATCTTCGAATCAAAGCGTTCAGGATCAAATTGCGTGATCCTTGTAATACCGCTCTTGCCTTCTATCAACGAATTCCAAAAAGATGGTACCCCAATTCCTACAGGGGAAACTGCCCCATAGCCAGTAACTACAACTCGCCTTTCCATTTTAAAAGAACTTTTTCCTTATTTCTTAGCTTTGGCTTCTATATATTTTACTGCTTCGCCAACTGTAGTTATTTTTTCAGCGTCTTCATCGGGTATTTCTATGCCGAATTCCTCTTCAAGAGCCATAACAACTTCTACTGTATCCAAAGAATCAGCTCCTAAATCATCGATAAAAGAGCTTTCTCCCTTGATTTCTTCTTTTTTTACCCCTAACTGCTCCGCTATGATTTCCTTTACTTTTTCCTCAACGCTCATAATGCCTCCTTTCTTATACTCACACTGTAAACTATGAATTTACGAATTAAATCATCCCTCCGTCAACGACCAATACCTGGCTGGTAATATAATCGGCATCAGGCGATGCCAAGAAAAGAACAGCTTTTGCCACGTCATCTGGCGTGCCAAGCCTGGCCAGAGGAATTCTCTTAAGCATTTCCTCTTTGACCCTATCGTCAAGTTTATCTGTCATAGCTGTCTTGATATAACCGGGGGCTACTGCGTTTACCGTTATATTTCTTGAACCTAATTCTTTTGCCAAAGATTTAGTCACGCCTATAAGCCCGGCTTTCGAGGCAGCATAGTTAATTTGCCCTGCGTTACCCATGATACCAATGATTGAACTGATATTTACGATTTTTCCGTAACGCTGCTTTACCATGAATCTGGAAACTGCCTTCATACAGTTAAACGCGCCTTTCAGATTAACAGCCAAAACTTTGTCCCAATCGCTTTCAGAGAGCCGAAGCAGGAGATTATCACGGGTAATTCCTGCATTGTTTACTAATATATCAACTCTCTTAAAGTTGTCAATGATTTTGTTAACATTTTTCTCAGCTTCAGCAAGGTTAGTTACATCAACCTTAAGAGCGGTTGCCTCACAATATTGCTTAAGCTCATTTTCCGCAGTCTGCAGCTGTTCGTCGTTAAGGTCAAATATTATAACCTTTGCTTTTTCTTTGGCAAATTGCAGGGCGATTTCTTTTCCTATCCCTTGAGCTGCGCCGGTTACTATTACTACCTTGTCTTGGAAACGCATATTTACCTCCATTATCGACAGGATTTTTGCGGATACCCGCCTCTACATCAAGAAATATTATCCAAATCCTCTTTCTTCTCTATATTAATAACCTTAAGATCGGGGTTTATCTTACGTATAAGCCCGCGCAAAACTTTTGAAGGGCCTACTTCAAAAAACGTATCAACTGAGTTCTTTGACATAAACTCAACGCAATTTTTCCATAAAACAGTTGAGGTAAGCTGTTCAAGGAGATTTTTCCTAATTTCCTCGTTGTGGGTTGCGGGCCGGGCAGTGAAATTGCTTACAATCGGAATTTTTGCATCGCTAAACTCCATAGCCATTAAAACTTTTTCCAGATGTTTTTTGGCAGGTTGCATAAATTGAGAGTGGAACCCTCCTCCTACATCAAGTTCCACAACCCGCGCATTATTATTCTCTAACAACACCTTTACTTTCTGCCTATTTTCTTTCGCAAGAGAAACCGCTATTTGCTGGCTGGAATTTATGTTAGCAATAAAAAAATCCCCGTTTTTGGATAAATCTTGCAGATTTTTTTGCTCCAAGCCTATAACCGCAAACATGCATGAAGGATTAACTTTAGATGCATCTTCCATCGCAGTTGCCCTTTCTTTAACCAGATGCACAAGGTCCTTAAGGCTTAGGGCCTGCGCAGGGTATAAGCATGCGTATTCGCCGAGGCTCAATCCTGATAAAAAATCTATTTTTAGGTTTTTGGCGCGAAAAAGCTCAAAACAGACAAGAGATACCGCAAGTATTGTCATTTGCTGGAAATAAGTTTTTTTAAGGTCTTCGGGGCTACCTTCAAAACACATTCCGGAAACGCTAAAGCCTGCGTATTTATCAATGCTTGAAAAAAGCTCACGGACTGACGCAAAATTATCATATAAGCTTTTGCCCATTCCCTGATATTGCGAACCTTGTCCTGGAAAAATTATTGCATTCATAATTCAGATACCAGATTGCAGTTATGCAGATAATTTTTCTTTTATCTGCTATCTGTCTGGTTGCTATCTATTTTTTTATCCCCATTTAATAACCATACTTCCCCACACAATCCCTCCGCCAAAAGCATCTAAAACAACAATCTTGTCCTTCTTGATTTTTCCTTCTTCATGCGCCTCACAAAGAGCAACAGCGCTTGAGGCAGAAGACATATTTCCATAACGTGAAATATTTACGTAAACCTTATCGCGTAAAAGACACAGCCGCTCGCTAACGGCGTTTATTATACGTTCGTTCGCCTGATGAGGAATTAATAAATCAATGTCTTTAACTTCAAGCCCAGCCTTTGTTACTGCATTTTTTGCGGCTTTTACCATAACCCGGACCGCAATCCTGAAAAGCTCGTTTCCTCTCATTTTTATAAAATGCAGTTTATTCTTAACTGTTTCTTCGCTGGCGGGATGTTTTGAGCCGCCGCCCGGGACAATCAGCAAATCAGCTTCATTCCCGTCACCGCCGAGATAGGAGCTTAAAAAACTATCTTTATTGGTTTTTGTTAATATGGCAGCGCCCGCTCCGTCTCCGAACAATACACAGGTTGAGCGGTCTGACCAGTCTGTTATCGTAGAAAGCACTTCGCTTCCTACGACTAAAACATTTTTATACAAGCCTGATTTTATGAATTGCCAGCCAACCGTAAGAGCATAAACAAAACCCGCACAGGCTGCAGAGACATCAAAACAGGCAGCCTTGTTGGCTTTCAATAGGCTTTGAAGGTAACACGCTGTGGAAGGAAAGCTGGTATCGGGGGTAATCGTTGCTACAACTATTAAATCTATGTCGTTTGCATGAAGGCCTGCCCGTTTTAAGGCTATTTTCGAAGCTTCATATGCAAGATGTGAAGCGCCAATGCCTTTATGGGCTATATGCCTTTGTTTTATGCCGGTGCGGGTGGTAATCCAATCGTCAGAAGTATCAACTATTTTTTCTAAATCAAAATTCGTCAATACCTTTTCAGGAACATACTTTCCAAGACCTATGATTTTAGCCAATTTTAATCAGCTCCTCTTTGATCCTTTAACCCTGATGCCACAGTCTTATTAAGCCCGCAGGCAATCAAGGAACGGAACGTTGCCGAAAGGCTTAGTTTAGGCAATCATCGATTGTTTGAACTTTTCATCCTGCAATATACCGTTTATCTTGCTTTTAATTTGCAAAGTAAGGTCTCTCTTTAATTCATGTATTGCGGCTCTAACAGCGTTTTTTACAGCTTTACTGTTGGATCGGCCATGGCCTATAATCACTACTCCGTCAACTCCTAAAAGAGGGGCTCCTCCATATTCAGCATAATCAAGTATCCTTTTAAATTTACGCAGGCTCCTTTTTATCAATAATAGCCCAAAAATCCCAAGGGGGTCTTTCATTATTGTATCAAAAAGGAATTTTCCCATTGTTTCAGCGCAACCTTCTGTTACTTTAAGGGCAACATTTCCGACAAATCCATCACACACTATACAATCGCATTTTCCGGAAAACATATGCTTTGCTTCAACATTGCCGGTAAAATTCAAAGGAGCCGCGGCAAATAACTTATGAACATTTTTTACAAAATCAGAACCCTTAGTTTCTTCCTCGCCTATGTTTAATAATCCGACAGACGGATTTTCTTTGTTGAAAACCAGCTCGTAATACACCGAAGCCATTACGCCATACTGAAAAAGATGCATTGGCTTTGGGTCAACGTTCGCGCCAACGTCAATTATTAGCGATACGCCTTCGCGCGTGGGCATCATAAGGCCAATACCGGGGCGTTCTACCCCTTCAATCAAACCAAGCAACAACGTTGCAGCGCATACCGCAGCGCCGGTATTTCCGCAAGAGACAAACGCATCAATCTTTTTTTCTTTTAAAAGATTTGTACCGATTGTTATCGAAGAATTTTTTTTGCGCCGTACGGATGTAGCCGGAGACTCGCCCATATCAATTTTTTCAGGGGCATGCACTACCGTAAAATCATTCAAATCAACTTTATGTTTACGCGCCTGCGCCTCTATCTCTTCTCTTATCCCTATAAGAACTATATCTTCGCCATATTCTTTCCTGGCTAGAACTGCACCTTTAAAAATTTCTTCAGGAGCGTAATCACCGCCGGAGATATCCACACCTATCTTGTAACTCATTTATGCTCCCGGCTTTTTTCCTTAAGTTCTATTTTTATAACTTCACGGCCGCCATAATAACCGCAGAACGGACAAACCATATGGGCTATCTTAAGTTTGTGGCATTCTTTGCAAGCAACAAGCATGGGAGCGTAAATCTTATTGTGTGTCAGTTTCTTTCTTTGCCGCGATCTTGAATGTTGTCTTTTAGGTAGAGCCATTTAAAACCTCCTTAATGAGCACATTATTTTTTCAAACGCATTAGCGTGCAGAAAAAAATAATAGTGCGAATTAACCCCCACACCAACTCTTGTATCTTTAGGTAGATGTGGTTCTATAACTTATTCCTCCACGCATATCTTTTGTAAGAAAATAAAATACTCTTTTCAAAAGTTGGTGTGGGGGGTAAATTCGGCTACACAAATTTTCTATGTCTTCGACTTGAAAATTTGCTGCCTCATTTACACTTACACTTTTCAATATTCAAATTCGCCTTGCACTTTACGCAAAGCCCTTTGCAATCCGGCGAACATAAAACTTTCATAGGAAAATTAAGAAGCAATTCTTCGCGAAGCGCGCTATCTACATCAAGAAAATTTCCCAAATCATTTACGTTGAAAAAAAGCCTGAAATCCTGTTTAACCGTTTGATTAGTTTCTATCAGGCAACGCGAACAAAGAATTTCCCTGTTGCTTGTTACCTCGGCATTTACGATAATTTCTTTGCCTATGCGGGAAATACGGCAGCAAACATGGATTTTTCCGATAAATTTAACATCAAAACTCGACAAATCCCAGCTGCCCGCATCTACATCTTCTGCCAATTCTATTTCTTCTTCTTTTATCTTGTCTATTTCTATCCGCATGATTTTTATTTTCCATAAAAAATCAATTAAGGCTTTTAGTTATTTCTAAATCAATCCTGTTTTTGTATTTTTTTAAGATTCGCCAACACTGTGCGGGGCAAAAATTGCTTTAAGTCTGCGCCAAGGGAACCTGCTTCTTTTATAAGCCTTGAAGAAATATAAGAATAATATGGATGCGGCATAAGAAAAATAGTCTCTATACTGGATGACAGGCTACGATTTGTCAAAGCCATTTGAAATTCATACTCAAAGTCTGATATCATACGTAAGCCTCTTACTATTACCTTGGCTTTTTTCTTTTTTGCAAAGTCAACTACAAGGCCATCGAACCCTTCTGTCTTTACCCCTTTTATACCGCGCGTAACGTTGCTTACCATTTTAAGCCTCTCAGAATAGGGAAAAAGGGTCTCTTTTGAGGGGTTTTTAACGACAGCTACAGTTACACTGTCGAATATACAAGAAGCTCTTTTAATGATATCTATGTGGCCGTTGGTAATAGGATCGAATGTGCCCGGATAAATCGCTGTTTTCACTATGTTTACGCCTCCTTTTTGGCATATACGAGGAGTAATGTCTGGCCGTACTTTTTCTCTAAAATAACAGAAAACTTGCTGCTGTTTTTTGTATGCGCATCCTTGATATAACAAAGACTAACTATGTAACCGGAAGGGGCTAATATATCATAATCCTCTAAATTTTGCAAGGTATTTATGAGCTTGGCCTCGTAATAAGGGGGGTCCAGGAAGATGAGGTCGAACTTCTCTCTGTATACGTTAAAATCATTTATGGCGCTTGCGGCATCTTTATGGTATACCTTTGCTTTTTCAGCAATACCCAGAGAAAATATGTTTTCTTTTATTGCGTTTATGCACTTCTGGTTTACATCCACAAACGCCGCCTCTTTTGCGCCCAGAGAAAGCGCCTCTATGCCTAAGGCGCCGCTACCTGCAAAAAGCTCCAAAACGCGCTTGCCTTCTATCACTTCCCCTAAAATATCAAAACAAGCCTTTTTTACCTTATTGGATACCGGCCTTATGCCTGAAGGCACCTTTATCGCTCTTCCTTTCAAACTTCCTAATATTATCCTCATAGTTTAAGCCTTTTCCTCCAGCAAGCTGAATGAATCTTTTAACTCGGCGGACAAAGCTTCAATGCGCTCCCTTATGAAACGATGCTCCAGTTTATGCAGCTCGGGGTCGCTTTTTATTATCTTATACGCAAAAGCGCGGGCTTCCTTGAGCAGCTCTAAATCACGTAAAGGGTTAGCTATTTTTAATTCCGGAAGGCCGTGCTGCATTTGCCCAAAAAAATCTCCCGGGCCGCGCAATATAAGGTCCTCTTCTGATATCTTAAAGCCATCATTCGAATCCTGCAGCGCTTTTAGCCTTTGCGAAACTTCTTCACTTACTTCTTCGGCGCTTAAAAGGATAAAATACGGTTCATAATTTGAGCGTTGGATTCTTCCGCGAAGCTGATGCAGCTGCGCAAGGCCGAATCTTTCAGGATTTTCAACCACCATAACTGTTGCGTTCTCAACGTTTACGCCCACTTCTACAACTGTCGTAGAAACCAGTATATTTATTCCACCCTTACGAAATTCATCTATCACGGATAATTTATTCTTGGGCGCAAGCTGACCGTGAAACATTCCTAATTTAAATTTGGAAAACCGGCGCTTTAGATTATCATACATTGTCTCCAGAGACCGTAAATCTTCATCTTCATTTTCTTCAATTATTGGATAAATTATATAAACCTGACGGCCTTTTGATACTTTTTCTTCTATAAAATCATAGACCCATTGCCGTTTCTTTTCTGTAACCCACATGGTTTTAGGCACTATGCGGCCAAGTGGTAGCTCTGTAATAACAGATAAATCAAGGTCTCCGTACAAAGAAAGCGCCAAGCTTCTGGGTATAGGGGTTGCGCTCATTATAAGATAATGCGGGTTTACTCCTTTTTTAGGTAAAAGCGCGCGCTGGGCTACGCCGAATTTATGTTGTTCATCTATAGCTACAAATCTTAAATTTTTAAAAATCACCTCATCAGAAATAAGAGCATGGGTACCTATAACGATATCGATTTTGCCTTCAGAAATTTCTTTGTGTATTCTTTCAATTTCTCCTTTAGCCAAAGATGCAACCAAAACCTCAATCCTGTAACCGAAACCCTTAAAAAGGCTCTTAAAGGTTTCTCTGTGCTGATAGGCAAGTATTTCTGTGGGCACCATAAAAGCTGCCTGGAACCCGGAGGAAACAGCGCAGGCAAAAGCGAAAGCTGCGACTACTGTTTTACCACAACCAACATCTCCCTGAAGAAGCCGGTGCATAGGATAAGTTTTCGCAAGGTCATTAAGTATTTCACTTAAGACTTTTTCCTGAGAAGCAGTTAGAGAAAATTTAAGATTCTGTTTTAATTTTTCAATCAACTTTGGCCCGGCGCTAAAAGAATCAGCAACCTGGCTGCGGTGGCGGGCCTTACGCAGATATACCAGAATCTGCGAAAAAAATAATTCTTCAAAAATAAACCTCTCGCGCGATTTCTCTGCCTCCTCAAACGATTGCGGAAAATGGATACCTTTGAATGACTGCACAATATTGGGGAATTTTTTTTCGCGCCTCACGTCAAAAGGCAAAGAATCCCGCGTTTGCGCGTCCAGGTTTTCAAGAGCAAGCGAAATTGTTTTTCTGATAAATTTTTGCCCCAAATTTTGCGTTGCGCTATAAATACCTACGATTCTGCCAAGATTAAGAGAATCTTCCCCTTCCTCAAACATCTCGAACTCAGGCGCGATAAGTTTAAGTTTCCCGTCATACATTCTTGGCTTACCGTAAACAATCAATGTATCGCTGATATTCATCTTGTCATAGAGATAGCCCTGATTAAACCACGTGCAATTAATAACAGCGGTGTCATCGCTTATTGCAATTTCCAATATATTTTTTACCCTCTTTGCACGCATAAAATAAGGCATTTTTTTCAAGTTCCGGGCAAGTATTTTTGCTTTTATTACGCAAAATTCATTTTCCTTTATGTCTTTTATCTTTTTGAAATTGCGCCGGTCTTCATATCGAAATGGGTAGTAATGCAGAAGGTCATCTAAAGTATGGATGCCTATTTTATTAAATATTTCTTCTTTTTTCGGCCCAACACCTTTTAAGTAGCGTATAAAGTCGGTATGTATCATAAGTTAAAGTTTAATAGAAAAACAAGGGGTAGAAAGCAGATATCACGGGATAAATCGATCTCATTTTTTACTTCTGGCCCGCCCAATATAGTCTTTGATTATCTGTCTGTGGTCAAAAGCGATTTTCTCGGGAAGCGAATCAACTTTATATATTTTTGCATTCCTGGCATCCGAAGACGCCTTAAGCTCTCCTTTGCCTTTTCCGTAGAATACAGTAGAAACAGTATGGAACCGTGCATCTCTTTTGGGGTCAGAATAGACTCCCAGCATTTTAAAATCAGAAAATTCAAGATTAGTTTCTTCTTTTACCTCACGCCTTGCTGCATCCTCAACTGTTTCCCCGTAATCAACAAAGCCTCCGGGCAACGCCCAGCCTAAAGGCGGATTCATACGCTCTATCATCACAATGCCGCCGCCAAACTCCACTATGCCGTCAACTGTTAAAAATGGCCCTTCGCGAAGCTTACCGGTAATATGCTCAAGATAATCACTGATATTTTTTTGAAATATTTTTAAAGCGCCTTCAGAAAACAGAATAAATTCAATTTTTTTAAGGGTAGGCAGCGAAGTTGTCTGTAAATACCTGAAAACCTCCTGCGCCATGATTTTAGAAGCTGTTTCATAGGAGAAGCCTCCCACTCCGCAGCCTAATGCGCAAAAAGCAATTGAGCTTATTTTTTTATTTTGGGCAAGCTTAAGAGTATTATATGTGGCCCTGCGTATTATATCTTCATCCGTTTTAAAATCCATTTTCATAGTTGCAGCATGAATTACATATTTTGCTTTTAAGCCTCCGGCTTGCGTTATAACCGCGCAGCCCGGTTCAACCGGTCCCTGTTTTATAGCTTCTTCCTCTATAATTTTTCCGCCTTTTTTCTTAATTGCGCCGGCCACGCCTCCGCCCATATAAAACTGGTTGTTTGCGGCATTTACGATTGCTTCGGCGATGGATTCTGTAACGTCGCCTTTTGTTATCAGGATTTCTGTATCTTTTATTTTCATATTTACCTTACCTTTATGGATGGTTTTTTATGCCTGGCGCCAATCACTATCAGCTTTGCCAGCCGATACGCATCTGACTTTGTCTTTACTTTTCCAAGAGCCTGCTCTTCTTTTACTTTTTTAAGCATTTCGCCTATTAAGGCAGATGGCGTAAGGTTAAATTTTTTCATTACATCATAGCCATCAATAAGCTTTGGCAGGGGTTTCTTTTTCTTCTCCTCAAAATAATGGTCTATCAATTTAAGCATTATTCTTTCGTGCCTTTTCCTTTTCACCAAATTTGTAAGAGGGCCTCGCGTTGCACGCCAATCGGAAAGCGAAAGCAGTATCACGGAAACCCCCTCTTCCTGTGTATCGCGGAAGAAATGATAAATTGCCCTTTTTGTGGGAGGCGCCTGGTCTGCAAGGTATCCTGGGCGAAGATGCCAGAAAATAAGTTTCTTTAAAACATCTTTTTCCCGCAGGGACAGTTTAATCTTCATTGAAATCTTTTCTGCCAAATTCATTCCGATTTTTTCATGCATATGGAATATTGTGCGGTTGCCTTTTTTGTTTTTTGCAATGGGTTTACCGATATCATGCAAAAGGCAGGCTAATTTTATAATATGTGTACGCGTCCTATTTTCTGCAAGCGGTTCATTAAGGTAGCCGAGTATTTCTTTTTTGTGCACTATGTATTTACGGTAAAGCGATTCGAATTCGCGAAGCGCCTCCAGGGAATGCTTCCAGACATCCAGGTGATGAAACCCGCCCTGATAAACATTTCTGGTTTTGGAAATCTGCGGAATAACTTCATCAATTATTCTTGATTGCTCCATCCGCTTTATAGCATCATAAGAATAGCAATTAGCAAATATTTTAAAAAGTTCCTCATTTATGCGTTCTCCGGAGATGTTTTTTAAAAGTTTTTTATATTTCACAAATGCTTTTTGCGTGTTTTTATCTATTTTAAAACCGTAGTTTATCATGAAAGAAAAACCTCTTAAAATACGTAAGGGGTCTTGCCTTAAAACGTCTATGTTGGCGGTTCTAATCAACCCGGCCCTAAGGTCGGCTGTTGAGTTGAAATGGTCGATAATTTCTTTCTTTTTATCTAAAACATTTACAGCAAGCATGTTTATAGTAAAATCGCGCGAACATAAATCATCGTTAAAATTTTTTCCTCTCATCAGCGTAAAATCGTAAGTATAAATTCTAGAATGCTTTTTAAGAATAACACGGTAACTGCCTTCTTTTTCATCGAGGACTATGAATTTTGAAGAAATTTTTCCGGAGAAATCCTTTACTATGCCAAGTACATTTTTTTCTACGCAAAAATCAAAATCAATGAGGTCCTTCTTTCTTTTAAGAAATAAATCCCGCAATACGCCACCCACAAGCCAGATATTAATCTTTCGTTTAGCGGCGATAGAGGCTATTAAATTGAAATAAGGAATTTTTTTTGAAATAATTTTACAATTCATCTATTTATTGATTGATTCACTATGGTTTGTTTAAGTCGCAGTTTGGAAGAAAGATAATTATGTCGTTTGCGATAGTTTATGGAACACTTCTTCATTAACAAAAAGCGCAGATTTTGTTCTTACCGCAAGAGCAATCGAATCAGACGGCCTTGCATCGATAATTTTCATGCTGCTTTGGGTTTTTAAATAGAGCTTTGCGTAGAATGTATTGTCCACAAGCTTATCAATTACTACCCTATCCAGCTTTGCCCCCAGATTATCCAACATTGCACACATAAGATCATGAGTAAGAGGCCGCGGCGCCACAAAACCGTTTAAATGCATACGGATAGAAGCTGCTTCATTTATGCCAATTACTATAGGCAGGCATCTTGTGCCGTTTTTTTCTTTAAGAAAAACAACCTGTTCTCTTTTTTCTTCATCAATGATTATCCGGGTCAATTCCATCTCAACCATAAATTCCTTATAAAAACCCTGTCAGCTGCCGAAAACTATTTAATGCGTTTACCCAGAATATCGCGCAGTTCGCGCATAAATTGATTTATATCTTTAAACTGCCTGTAGACTGACGCGAATCGGACGTAAGCAACGTCGTCAATTCTTGCAAGTTTTTCCATTACGAGCTCGCCGATAAAACGCGACTCCACTTCCTGGTCAAACTTTTTCTGTATTTCTGCTTCGATTTCACTTACGACTTTCTCTATTTTTTCCGTACTTATAGGGCGCTTCTGGCAGGCGCTTCTTATGCCCGATAATATTTTTTCTCTGATAAATGGCTCACGCCGGCTGTCTTTCTTAATTACCATAAGAGGCGTTTTTTCGACATATTCATAGGTCGTAAAACGTTTATTACATGCGCTGCATTCACGCCTTCGCCTTATCGCGGTTCCTTCAGACGTTTCACGCGAGTCAATAACCCTGTCTTCGTTATGGTTGCAAAATGGGCATTTCATGCTTTATTTACTTTTCTTAATTTAACTTTTGCCTCTTTTAAAAATTTCTTTGCCATTTCATCGGGATAATTATCCGCAATAATTACCTCTGTTATGCCTGCATTAATTATCATTTTAGCACAAATGCTGCACGGAGCATTAGTTATATATATTGTGCTTTCCCTGACTGAAACGCCGTGCTTTGCTGCCTGAAGAAGGACATTCTGCTCAGCATGCAGCCCCCGGCATATCTCATGGCGCTGGCCGGAAGGCACCTTTAATTCCTCTCTTAAGCATCCGATAGAGTCACAATGGGTTATTCCCATAGGTGCGCCGTTATAACCGGTTGCGAGAATCTGCCTATCCTTGACTAAAACTGCGCCCACACGCCTTCGAAGACAGGTAGACCGCGTCCCTACCAGAAAAGCTGCTTTTATAAAATACTCATCCCAACTTGGCCGTTTAATTTTTTTGTGCATTACAACCTCACTCCGTTCGGTTAGAATTACATTTTAAGGCTTTCATAAAGAGGAAATTTTTCCGTAAAACCAACCACTTCCTTTTTGATTTCCTCTATTCTAGAAGCATTATCTTTGTTAACAATTGCTGCATCGATTAATGAGCAGATTTTTTCCATTTCTTTTTCTTTCATTCCTCTGGTTGTAACTGCAGGGCTTCCTATCCTAACACCGCTGGCAACTGCCGGCGGCTTCTCGTCAAACGGTATAAGATTTTTATTTATCGTAATATTAACCGAACTAAGTATCCCTACTGCTTCTTTTCCGGTTATATTTTTCGGGCGTAAGTCAACCAGAAAAAGGTGGGTGTCGGTTCCGCCGCTCACAATCCGGTATTTTTTCTCTTCCATCGATTTGGCAAAATGCTTTGCGTTTAAAACAACCTGTTTCTGGTATTTTACAAATTCATCCGTCAGCGCAAGGCCGAAAGCAACTGCTTTTGCGGCTATAACATGCATAAGCGGCCCGCCTTGTATGCCGGGGAATACCGCTGTATCTATTTTTTTGCCAAATTCCTTGCGTGCGAGGATAAAGCCTCCGCGCGGGCCCCTTAATGTTTTATGGGTAGTTGACGTAACGAATTCGGCGTATTCGCAAGGATTAGGATATATTTTTGCAGCAACTAACCCCGCAAAATGCGCCATATCAACCAATAAATATGCGCCCACGCTATCTGCGATAGCTCTAAATTTTTTAAAATCAATTGTCCGCGGATAAGCACTCGCGCCCGCGATAATCATTTTTGGTTTATGCTTTTTGGCAAGCGCCTCTATTTCTTCATAATCAAGAGCTTCTGTTTGTTTATTTACGCCGTAAGCAACAATATTATAAAATTTTCCGCTGAAATTAAGCGGGTGCCCGTGCGAAAGATGGCCGCCGCAAGCAAGATCCATTGCAAGTATAGTATCTTTTGCCTCAAGCACAGCCATCATAACCCCCATATTTGCCTGAGAGCCTGAATGAGGTTGGACATTAGCATATTCTACGCCAAAGATTTTTTTTACGCGTTCGCGGGCGAGGTCTTCGGCTTCATCTACAAATTCACAGCCGCCGTACCAGCGCGCTTTCGGGTATCCTTCTGCATATTTATTGGTAAGCACGGTGCCCTGCGCCTGCATGACTGCGAGAGGAGCAAAATTTTCGCTCGCAATAAGCTCAAGATGTTCGCGCTGCCTCGTAAGTTCCTTCTTTATACTTTGATAAACCTGGGAGTCAATTTTTTTCAGTTCTTCAAACATTTTCTTTCTCCTCTATTTCTTTTATTTTGTTAACTCTTCTTGCGTGCCTGCCGCCTTCAAACTCTGCTTTAAGCCAGGAAAAAACTATTCTTTTTACCTGTTCTTTCTTGAGCATATAAGCCGGTAAAACCAATACGTTGCTGTCATTATGCTTTCGCGAAAGAACCGCGCTTTTTACAGTATATGCCAGTGCCGCCCTTACCCCTTTAACCTTGTTCGCCACGATAGCGCTTCCTATTCCCGAATAACATATTAAAATAGCGCGCTCACATTTTTTATCTCTTACCGCAACGGATGCCGGATAAGTATAATCCGGATAATCACAGGAATCAGATGAATGCGTTCCAAAATCAATAACCTCATGCCCTTTCTCTTTTAAAATATTTACTAAAAAATCTTTTAACCTGAACCCACGATGATCGCCTGCCAATGCTATCTTCATAACCACCCCGCTAGTTCGATTACTGCTTTTTTAATAAGAGAATATACTTCCTCGTAGATAGAAACATCCTTTCCTATGGGATCAGGTATGTCTTTTTCCAACTCTGCCGGGAGAAACTTTTTAAGCCCAAATACCCTGCCTTCGGCTGTAGGTTCAAATTTCAATATGTAATCCGTATGAGCGTCTTCCATTGTAAATATGAGGTCAGAGGATAGAATAGCCTCCCGATCAATCCTTCTGGAAGAAAATCCACCTACATCCAGGCCTTCCTTCTCTTTTAGAATATCAGCGGTATGCGTTGAAGCAGGCATACCGTTAAGCGTAGCAACGCCTCTTGAAATAATATCATGCCTGCCTCGAAGGTATGGTTTTGTCTCATCAAGATATTTCTCAAGAAGAAACTGTGCCATAGGCGACCTGCAGGAATTTCCCGTGCAGATAAAAAGTATTCTTTTCTTTATGAATACGTCAACGATTTCCTGCTCCGGGATTACCCCGCTTCTTAAAATCTTAAACGGACTAAGGGTCAAATCTATGATAGTTGACGGCTTGGCATATAAGGTGCTGCCCGAGTCAACGATTAAATCCAGTTTTCCGTCAAAAATGTTTTCTACCTCAAGCCCGGAGACCGCATCTTTGCTGCCGCTTAAATTTGCTGACGTTAAAAATGCTGCTTTGTTTAGTTTTGTCAGTATCCTGTTTGCGACAGGGTCCGAAGGAACTCTTATTCCTATTTTATTTTCTGCTTTATCAAAATAAATTACCGTAAGAGGCCCCGGCCAAAATCTTTCTATTAATCTGTATCCAAAAGGAGGTAAAACAGAAAAATATTCATTCAGGGCGTTTTCTTTATCTGCCAAAGCAAAACTCAAAGGCAAATCGCCGGGCCTTTGCTTTATTTCGTATAGCTTTTTTAAAGTTTCTTCGTTACCGGAGTCTATCGCAAGGCCGTACACTGTTTCGGTAGGTATAGCGACAATACCGCCTTTTAAAATGGCAGAAACTGCCTCGTCTATTATCAAACTATCCACATTAGCATTATCGATGTTGATTCTCTTCATTTTAATTTTTTTTATCTGAATTTTTCTTTCACAGCTTTGAGTTTGGTCAAATATTTTTTATCTTTTAACGCAATCACCGTAAGTGCAAAAATTATTGAGTTTATAAATGCAGACTTGCCCACTCCGCTTGAAGTAAGCCCAAGCCCACGCGGAGTGCTGACTATCGACATCAATGCATCTAAACCGTCAAGGAGCCCTCCTTTCATGGCTACGCCTATAACAGGTATATTTACATAGGAAGCAACAAAGCCAGGGAGCGCAGCAGCAAGGCCCGCACAGGCTATAACTACCTCCGTTCCTGTTTTCTCAAGCTCTAGGCACAGTTTTCTGAGTTTCTCCGGATTGCGGTGGGCCGAAGCTACTTCCAGCCTGTAGGAAATAGAAAATTCCTTTAAAAGAGCAAAGCCTGCCTTGAGCTCTTCCAAATCACTTTTACTGCCAAGTATTATAGCTATTTTCTTATCCATTCGCCCCCCTTTTTAAAAAAATCAGACTCGCTGCCGGCATCTGAATATTCTCCTTCGCTGGCTAACTTGGCAAATTTAGCAGCTGCTCTTTGACCTGCCTTATCCATAGCAGAGATAAAAGCTTCATTTGAAATTTTGTTAAACCATTTTCCGGCATCAGACGACCAAAAACTTACGTACTGCTTAAGTTCTTCATCAGATAAAGACTGATAAGTATAAAGAAAAGATATGGATATTACGTTCTTTAGAATGCTTTTTAACTGCTGCCGCATTTGGATAGTAACCATATCAAGCTCCCCCGGCGTCAGCCGTTTATCGGCTAGCGAGACAGGGTCAATAGCGAGATTCATTCCTTTATACAGAGTGATAACCGTTTCAATTTGCATATTGGTTGCGCCCACTGCCTCGTCTAATTTCTTTATAAGCGCGGTGCGCTCTTCTGGCGGCGGAATTTGGCCTAAAGTATTGGCAAACTCCTTCATCTCCGAAAGGCCCTTAGAGGTGGCAGCTTTATCCTCAAGGCTGATAATTTTCTCGCTAAGCGGCGAACTCATAAATTCTTTAATTTTCACAAGATAATCTCTCCTGGAATTAGCATTAAAATAATCTATTATCGAGGAATAAATATCATCAGCGTTATACGCTTCAGCCATTATTTGGCTGCCTGCTTCATACGCTTTAACCGGCATACGTTCCTTATATTGAGTATATTCATCAGCAACGTGCGCGGGTATGCTTTCAACCTGTTTCTTTACGTTGGACAGCTCAAGCACCTTACGCAAAAGAGAATTCTTCTCAAGCTCGGCATATTTTTCATTTGATATAGCAACGCCTTCTTTCTTCGCTATTATTTCCTTGATATCCTTATTGTAGAATTTAAGCTCAACACCTTCGACATCTACTTTTATAAAACTGTCTGATTTTTCTACTATTAGCCCGTCTATTTTTTTCCCGTTATTTAGCACAATAATATCGGCAAAAGAAGGCGCCAAAAATATTATAAAAAATAATGCAATCCCGGGGATTATGGATAATTGGCTTACTTTTATCTTCATATTTTAAGCGTATTTTTTATTTTACCTTTTGCGAGAAAAATTACAACGCTTTATTTCCTATATCCTTACGGTATTGCATTCCCTCGAAGCTTATTTTTCCAACTGCTTTGTAAGCCTTATCGACTGATTCTTTTATGGTGCTGCCTAAGGCAGTTACCCCCAGCACCCTGCCTCCGGAAGTCACAAAGCTAGAGGCACTTTTGCTGCTTTGCGGCAGGCGCCTAGTGCCTGCGTGGAATACTATGACATCTTTTATCGCTTGGGCTTCTTCCAATCCAAATATCGGTTTGTCTTTCTGAAAGTCTCCCGGGTAGCCCCCTGAAGCACATACTACAGATACGCATGCGCGGCTATCCCACTTAAAACCGCCTGATTTTAAAAATTTACTTAAAGCGCCGCTGCTCGTGGCTAAAATTCCTTCCACCAAATCCGAACTTAAGCGCGGGATTATCGCCTGCGTTTCAGGATCGCCAAAACGAACATTAAACTCTAAAACCTTGGGGCCGGCCTTCGTAAGCATAATGCCTGCATAGAGAACGCCCCGATATTCAAGCCCTTCTTTAACCAAACCGTCAATAGTCCGGTTTATTATCTTTTCTAAAATTTCTTTGAATATCGCTTCAGTTACAATAGGCGCAGGCGAGTAAGCGCCCATGCCGCCTGTATTTGGGCCGCAGTCCCCGTCCAGAAGCCTTTTATGATCCTGGCTTGAAAGCAGCGGAACAACCCCTTTTGAATCCGTAAAGATAAGAATGGAAGCTTCCTGGCCTTCCAAACATTCTTCGATGATAATTTTATTGCCTGCCTCACCGAATATTTTTTCTTCCATCATCGAACTGACTGCCTGCTTTGCCTCTTCAACTGTTTTTGCAACAATTACGCCCTTACCCGCAGCGAGGCCGTCTGCTTTTACTACGCACGGCGCGCCAATTTTTTCTATATATTCTTTTGCGGGATTTGGGCTGTCAAAAACCTTAAACTCTGCGGTAGGAATTCCGTATTTTGCCATCAGGGTTTTCGCAAAGACTTTACTTTCCTCAAGCCGTGCGCAGGCCGATGTTGGGCCAAATATTTTTAAGCCGTAATTCGTAAAATCATCGACTATACCCAATACCAAAGGCGCCTCTGGACCCACAACCGTTATATCTATTTTTTCTTTTCTGGCAAAACTTAAAAGCCGCTCAGTTTCGATTGTTTTTATCTCAAGGCACTCTGCAATTTGAGATATGCCGCCGTTACCGGGTGTAGCAAAAATCTTATCCACAAACTTAGACTGCGCAATTTTCCAGATAAGCGCATGTTCTCTGCCGCCGGAACCAACGACTAATACTTTCATGATTTATTGATTTGATAACGCAAAACGGTTAAAGCAACTAGGCTCCTTTCGGAAACATAGAAACCTTAACCGCTGTTATTGCTATTTCGATTCTTTGCCTTTTTTCTCTAAGGGAAGAACGCCTGCCATTTCGCCTATCACATTTACCAGCTCGGTATTTGCCGGGACTACGATTTTAGCATTGTTTGTAAGCGCTTTTTCTACCATCTCAAGCCTTCGTAAGATTTGTGCGTTTCCAACAAAATATTTATCGGCAGCATCATTAACAAGCCTTATCGCCTCAGCTTCGCCTTCAGCCTGTAATATTTTTGCCTGTTTGACTCCTTCCGCTTTTTTAATTTCAGCTCTTTTTTGCCCGTCAGCAGCGGTTTCGGTAGCTGTTGCAAAGTCAACTGCTGAAATTTTTTCATTCTCAGCCTTAACGACTTTATTCATGGTTTCCTGGACATCTTTAGGCGGATCAATTTCTTTTAACTCTGTTCTTACAATTTCCAATCCCCAGCTTTTCGTTTCTTCGCAAAGTGTTTTATGCAGTTCGGCGTTGATTTTTCCTCTTTCGCTATTGGCGGATTTCAAAGTAAGTGTTCCGATTATGTTTCTCAGTGTTGTGCGCGCAAGATTAACTATCTGCCATTGATAATTATTAACATTATACTGGGAACTTTTAACGCTTTCCTCATCGGCTTTGACCTTAAAATAAACCTGCGCGTCAACTCTTGCGTTTAAATTATCATTAGTAATTATTTCCTGCGGTTCTGCGTCAACCATTTGCTCGGTTACGTTAACTATATATATGTGTTCAATTATTGGGAAAATCCAGTTAAACCCAGGCATTGCAAAACGATTATACTTGCCTAAACGCTCAATCAATCCCCTGTGAGTGGGACGAACAATCCTTATACCTAAAAAAAACACTACGACAAGAGCTACGATAATCAATTTCATAAGCGCCATCGTGGACCTCCTTTTTAAACCAGGTTTACTTTATTTTGACTTTTTATAATTTCGCCTATCAGGAATGACTGAATTTTTGATTTGGTAAGCTCTTTTGAAATGGCGCTTAGGTATTTTTTGCCCACTACGAACATCATACCTATGCCCATATTAAAGACTGTATACATTTCGTCTTCGCAGATGCCACCCCGCTCCTGAATTATCCTGAATATTTCAGGCACCTTCCAGGAATTTTTTTGAATAACCATGCCAAACTCTTCCGGCAAAACTTTTGTGGCTTTTTTATAAAATGCTCCGCCGGTAACATGAGCGATTGCTTTTATGGCATCTTTCGAGTAATTCGTTGAGCCCAATGCACTTAAAACCAGCTTAACATATATACGGGTAGGCGCCAGTAATTCTTTTGAATACTTACGAATTCCGCTATCGCCCAAAACTTTCCTCGCGAGGGAAAAGCCGTTGGAATGCAGGCCGCTTGACGCAAGCCCTATAATTAAGTCTCCTTCTTTTATATTGTTTGCATTAACCATTTTATACTTATCGACTATACCTACGCAAAATCCGGCTAAATCATATTCGTCTGCATCATACATACCAGGCATTTCTGCGGTTTCTCCGCCGATAAGCTGGCAATTGGATTGATTGAGGCCTTTGTGGATTCCCTTAACTACATCTTTTAAAACTGCGGGTTTAACCTTGCCGCAGGCAATATAATCCAAAAAAAACAAAGGCTTTGCACCAAGACAAATAATGTCATTCACATTCATTCCCACAAGGTCCACGCCTACGCCGTCGTGAACCTTAAGTTTCTGCGCAATTTTTAATTTTGTGCCAACACCATCGGTTGAAGAAACAAGAATAGGATTTTTATATTTTTTAACGAAAGGCGACAAATCAAAAGGGCATCCAAATGCAGCTATTTTACTGAGCGGGCTGGAAGACAAAAAATTCTTAATACCGGAGACAAAACTATCAGCCTTGGCTATGTCAACTCCGGCGAGTTTATATGTATTGTGTTTCATATCAAACTTTTCCTGTCCAGCAATAAAGGCAAAGCCTGTCATGAGGAAGCCCCACAGCTTCAACCATATCTTTAATCGTCTGGAACCGAAGAGTGGTAACTTCAAGGTCTCTTGCTATCCACTCAACCATTTCACGATACTTTTCCGAGCTCTCATCTATATATTCGGAAATATCCTCAAGGTCATGGCCCTCCAATGCCTTAATAGCTTTTCGCGCAGCCAGCTCATGAATGCTTCGCGTCGAAAGGCAAAATTTACACGGAAACATAAGCGGCGGACAAGCCGGCCTCACGTGGACTTCCTTTGCTCCTGCATCCCAAAGTTTATTTATAGTAAAATTTTTAAGCTGTGTGCCGCGCACTATCGAATCTTCACATACAACGATACGGTTATTTCTGATTATCTCTTCAATCGGAATAAGTTTCATCTTGGCAATTAAATCACGCGTTTCCTGGGAAGGAGGCGTATAACTTCTTCCGTAGCCCGGAGTATATTTGACCAGCGGCCTTTTATAAGGAATTTTCGATTCAATAGCGTAGCCTAAAGCATGCGCAACTCCGGAATCAGGAACGCCGGAAACTATGTCTGCCTCGATATCCTTATCATGTTTTGCCAAAGCTCTTCCGCAGCGCTCACGCACCACCTCAGCGTTAATCCCCTCGTAGCATGAAGCAGGAAACCCGGTATATATCCATAGAAATGTGCAAATCTTACTGTTTTTGGTCCCAGGTTTTTTCTCAACTAAACCGTCTTTAGTCATAAGAACGATCTCTCCGGGTGCTAGGTATTTTTCTATATCAAAATCTAAATTTGAAAAAGCAGTAGTTTCCGAAGTAACAGCAAGGGCACCCGGTTTTTTACCGATTACAAGGGGCGTATAGCCGAACCGGTCACGCGCGGCATAAATTCCTTCTTCGGTTAACAATAGAAGCGAACAGGAACCATCTATAACAGAAAACATTTTTTCTATGCCGTCAACCAGGTTTTTCCCCTGGGTGATGATTTTTGCCATAAGCTCGGTAACATTAACTCCACTTGTTTTTATTTCGCTGAAAGACACTCCCTTATCAAGGAGAGACGCCAAAAGCTTATCTTTGTTTTCGATTAATCCGACTGTAACAATGCAGAATTTCCCGAATTTAGAATTAAGGTAAATAGGCTGTTCATCCGAATCGCTGATTACGCCTATGCCTGACTTAGCAGAAATTTTATGATAATCATCAAAAAACTTTGATTTAAATTGTGATTGATTTATGCCGTGTATCTGCCTGATGAATGTATCATTTAAAACAGCAAGGCCGGCATACTCTGTTCCCATGTGAGAATGATAGTCTGTGCCGTAAAATAAATCTTTAACGCAATTGTCCTCTGAAATAGTCCCAAAAATTCCACTCATATTTAATCGCCTTTTATTTATTAAAAATAACTATTATTCCTTCGCCCTTTCCAAAATATATTTATCCGTATAAGCAGAATGTTTTACCGGGTAATCTCCCGACCAGCAGGCATTACAATAGAATGATGCCGGGTGCTTAAAACATTTAAGCATTCCTTCCAGGCTTAAGTAGCCTAAACTGTCAACGCCGAGATACGTTTCTATTTCTTTTATGGTTTTTTCGTTGGCGATTAATTTTTTCGGGTCAGGAAAATCTATGCCGTAGAAACAGCCGAACCTATGCGGCGGGCAGGATATTCTAAGATGCACCTCTTTCGCTCCCATATCACGGAAACTTCTAACCCTTATCCTCGAAGTTGTACCCCTTACTACAGAGTCATCTACGATAACTACGCGTTTGCCTTTTACTACTTCCTTTAATATATTAAATTTAAGCTTCACCCCGAATTCTCTTTTTTCCTGTTGAGGCTGAATGAAGGTCCTTCCTATATAGTGATTTCTGATTATGCCTACCTCAAAAGGCAATCCTGATTCTCTGGCAAAACCAAGTGCAGCCGAGGTCCCTGAATCAGGCACTCCGATAACGATATCAGCTTTCGCCGGATGTTCGAAGGCAAGCTGCCTGCCCAATTTTTCTCTAACCAAATGGACAGTTTCGCCAAAAACCATGGAATCCGGACGCGAAAAATAAACATGCTCAAAGGCGCAAAATGCATATTTTTTCTTAGGCTCCGCATATTTTACAGAACGCAATCCATTTTTATTTATTATTACAATTTCTCCGGGTTCAACTTCCCTTATTAGCTGCGCTCCGATTAAATCCAAAGCGCAGGATTCAGAAGCTATAAATAAAGAATCGTCTTTCTTACCTATGCAAAGCGGCCTAAAACCCATGGGATCCCTTATCCCCATAACCTCATCTTTAGTCATAAGTACAAGGGAATATGCTCCTTTTATTTTCTTCAAAGCATCGATAATTTTGCCTTCTGTGGATTTTTCTTTCGAACGCATAATCAGATGAAGAATTAATTCCGAATCAGAGGTAGTCTGGAAAATTGCACCTTTACCTTCAAGGCGTTGGCGCAGCTCCTTTGAATTTATAAGATTTCCATTGTGTGCCAGTGCAAGCGGAAGTTTGTATGAATCGACAAAAAGCGGCTGAGCGTTTCTTAAAGCGCTGGAACCGGTTGTAGAATACCTCACGTGGCCTATTGCCTGATAACCTTTAAGGCGCGCTAATTGTTCGGCATCGAAAACTTCGCTTACAAGCCCCATACCCAAGTGGGCATTGAAAGTAGTCCCATCAAAAGAAATAATTCCGCAGGATTCTTCTCCGCGGTGCTGAAGCGAAAACAGGCCCAGGAATGCAAGCAGGCTCGCTTCGTTGTTATTGTAAACTCCGAACAATCCGCAGTATTCTTTTATTCTTCCCATAGTTTTATTTAAAATAATTAACGCCGTTTTCGAAAAATTTAAGCCCGAAAGGAGAAATTTCGTTTTCTTTCCAGTAGGGCCATTGATGTTTGAACATAAACCTTTCCGGATGCGGCATAAGTCCTAAAACTTTTCCTGTTCTATCGGTTATGCCGGCTATATCATTCAGGGAACCATTAGGATTAAAAGGGTACTTAGCAGACTGGCCCCTTGAATCCACATAGCGCAAAGCGACCTGGCTGAGACTCTCTATTTTATCCAAAATACCTTTCTCTGCATAGAACTTTCCTTCACCATGCGCAACCGGTAAATTTATGATTTCCGGCAAATCCCGTAGCCATATTTGTGGGACGTGGGACGTTGGACGTGGGACGTTTAAATACACCCATCTATCCTCGAACCTTCCCGAATCGTTTGCATCAAGCGTAACTGTTTGCTTAAAGTCTGCATCGGGTAATATGCCTGTTTTAGCCAACACCTGAAAACCGTTGCATATGCCTATAATCAGCCCGCCTTTGGCAATAAATTCTTTTAACTGGTCCTTAAACCAAAGCAAAAGCTCAAGGGATAAAATTTTTCCGGCGCCCAGATCGTCACCATAACTAAATCCGCCGGGCATGGCAATTATCTGATAATTTTTAAGGTCATTTTTTTCCTTTACCTGGTTTACGTGGTATAAATGCGTATCTGCTCCGGCAAGAGAAAATGCAAATTCAGTTTCCTTGTCGCAATTTACACCAGCTGTGCGTATAACCAAAACTTTTGGTTTCATATTTATCTAAATTCCTTAAATGTCTTAAGCCAGGAATCTCTAAGTTCATCCAGTTTAAGGTTAATTACAATATCAGTTTCATTCGCATAAATTACAAGTTTTGGTTCTTTAGAAACACACCCGATAAGGCCGCACGCAAGGCCTTTAAACTCTTTCTCGAAAATATCCTTTTTCTCCTGAGGCACTTCGACCAGGAATCTGGTGGGCGATTCCCCAAACAAAACCTCGTAGTTTGCCATGTCTTTTTCTTTTGGCACCTCATTTAGAAAAATATTTGCGCCGAGGTTAGCTCCCATACACATCTCGCTTACAGCGACTGCCAGGCCCCCTTCCGATAAATCATGGCAAGCCACGGCTAATTTTTTATTTATCGCGTAAGATACAGCCTCAAATACTTTTTTCGCAGTTTCTTTGTCAACCTTAGGCACAAATCCGCCTTTTACTTTAAGCTTCCTGAAATATTCGCTTGCTGCCATCTCCGGCTTTGATAAGCCAATCAGATAAATTAAATTTCCTTCTTTTTTTAAATTTGCCGTTATAACAGCCTGCCAATCCTCGATTACGGAAACTGCGGAAATCAAAAGTGTTCCCGGTATGGAAATTCTTTTACCCTCTACTGCATATTCGTTATAAAGGCTGTCTTTTCCGGAAATAAACGGCACCTCGAAATATTTTGAAAAATCATAAGCAGAAAATGACGCACGCACCAGGCCCGCCAGATTACGTTCATCTTCAGGCGAACCCCAGCAGAAATTATCAAGTATATAGGTATTTTTTAAATTTCCGCCGACGCAAACTACATTGCGTAGCGCCTCATCAATTGCTAAAGCAGCCATCCAATAAGGGTCTATGTCTGAATAAAACGGATTTATGCCAAGGCCTATGCTAACTGCTTTATTTGTTTTTAAATCCGGCCTTACAACTGCCGCATCTGAAACACTTAGATTTTCTATGCCGTAAATAGATTTTAATACCGAGCCTGCCTGGACTTCGTGGTCATACTCTCTTAATATCCAGTCTTTACAGGCGATGCCCGGGCAAGACAAAAGCATTTTTACTTCTTCGTTATAGTTTTCTTTTTCGCCTACGCTGGTAGCGTCTTCTCTTTCCATTATCCATGTTGCTTTCTTTGTAAGGCGCGGCAGATTAAAGATAAAATCCATATCAAGCTCGCATACTTTATTGTTTTCGTAAGAAAGCTCAAGGCAGTTTGTATCCGTTACTTTCCCTATAACAGTAAGGTCAACATCTTCTTCCTTAAAAATCTGCGTAAGCTCCTCTAAGTTTTCCTTTTTAGCGAAGAAAACCATTCTCTCCTGTGATTCCGATATCCAGATTTCAGTGTAATTTAAACCGTTATATTTATGCGGAACTTTTTCAAGGTTAACAGAAACGCCATGGCCCTGCGCAAGTTCGGTAACAGCGCTGCAAAGCCCTCCTGCGCCGCAGTCGGTTATGGCATTAAATAAATCTAAATCGCGCGCGCGTAAAATTGCTTCAGTCATTTTTTTCTCTTCGATAGCATTACCTATCTGAACCGCGCTGGTTAAAAATACGGTTTTTTCATCAAGTTCTTTGGACGAGAAGGTTGCGCCATGTATGCCGTCACGGCCTGTTTTTGCGCCGCAGACAAACACCAAATCCCCTTTATGAACTTTTTTGAAACATTTATTTTTGGGAATCAACCCTAAAGTGCCGCAATAAACCAGGGGGTTGCCCAAAAACCTTTCATCGAACAAAACTGCGCCGGCTACAGTAGGAATACCCATTCTGTTTCCGTAATCTCTCACTCCTCTTATAACGCCTTTCATAACGCGCTTTGGATGAAGAAGGCCCAGGGGTAAATCGTCATATTTTATGTGCCAGGGAGAAAAACAAAAAACATCTATCGAAGCAAAAGGCTTGGCAGCAAGCCCGGTTCCTAAAATGTCCCTTATAACACCGCCTATTCCGGTTGAAGCGCCGCCGTAAGGCTCTAGGCTTGAAGGATGGTTATGAGTTTCTACCTTAAAACAGATATTAAAATCTTTGTCGAATTTAACGACTCCGGAATTATCATGAAATACAGATACGCAGTTGCTTGACTTAATCTCATTGGTTGCCTTCATTACGGTTGTCTTAAGAAGGTTGTCTATGGTTGATTTTTTTATCGTCTTTAAAGACGCGTCTTTTTCTTCATATTCGATTATTCCCCTGAAAGTTTTATGCGCGCAATGCTCCGACCATAAAGTTGCTATTGTTTCAAGTTCGCAGTCTGTAGGGTTTCGCTTATTTTTTTTGAAATAGTCTTTAATTATTTTCATTTCCTCGAGATTAAGCGAAAGGCAGCCATCGCTGGATATGTTCTTTAAATCTTCCTCATTGGCGCAAGATATATCTACATTCTCCAGCTTAAACTTATATGTGCTTGCAGAAAATTCATCAAGGCTTTCGATAGTATTTGTTTTTTCGTAATCTAAAACATGCTCAATGAGCGGATTATAAAGAAGCCTTTGGCTTACTTCTTCTATCTCGCTTTGCGTTAGATTTTCGAATCTATAAAGGCGGGCTATTCTTGTATTTTTAACGGGGCATGAAAGGTCTTTTATGGCTTTTTCAAGAGAAAGCGTAACGGGGTCGGACACTCCGGGGTTATATGTAATTATTATTTCGGCAGGATGCGGTTTTTTGTTAAAAAGCCCTTCGCTTAAAAGGTATTTTTCCGTAACCGGGTCAATAAGCAAAGAACTTGCTATTGTTTCTATATCGCCCCTTAAAGAAGGCCCTTCGATGAAATATACCTTTTTGCAAAATACTTTAACATCCTTCTCTATACCCAAATCTTTAATCTGAGCAATCAGGTCTCTAGAAGGAAATTCCTGTTGTGGAAAAACATCTATTCGCCAAATCATCTGACCGTGGGGTAATTAGGCAATTGACTTTAGCGGCAAAAAAGATTGAAGTTAACTAACTTACAACCCTGCTCGCTTATAAATTTTATCTACGTTATTAAGGTAAGTGTAAGGATTAAATATCTCTTCTATTTCTTTTCTTGTAAGGTGTTTATTTATTTCTTTATCTTTGCCTACTTCCTCTTTGAAATTAGAATTATTATTTATTACATCCAAAGATATTTTCTGCACGATATCATACGCAGTCATCCTGGCGAGACCCTTTTCCATAAGTTTAAGCAATATTTTTTGTGAATAAATCAGCCCGCGATTAAGCTCAATGTTATTCAGCATATTTTCCCGGTTAACCCGTAGCCCTCTAACCACTTCCTCGCATTTTTTTATCATATAATCGGCTATTATCGTTGAATCGGGAATGATTACCCGCTCAACAGATGAATGGGAGATATCTCTTTCATGCCATAAATTGATGTTTTCATATGCAACCAGCATATTGCCGCGAAGCAGGCGCGCGAGTCCGCATAAACGTTCGCAAATAATCGGATTTTGTTTGTGCGGCATAGCGCTTGAACCTTTCTGGCCTTCGTAGAAAGGCTCTTTTGCTTCATCAACTTCAGTGCGGTGTAAATGCCTTACTTCCGTAGCAAATCTTTCAAGGCTTGAGCCAATAAGAGAAAGCAGCGAAAGATAATAAGCAAATCTTTCGCGCGAAACTATTTGTGTTGAAATTTTTGCGTAATTTATGCCTATGTGTTTGCAGATATACTCTTCAACTTTTGGGTCAAAATGCGCGAAAGTCCCTACGGCTCCGGAAATCTTTCCGGAAGCAACATAATCGAGGCTTTCTTTCAGCAGGCCGTACTCTCTTTTAAGGTCGTCATAAAGATAAAGGAATTTAAGGCCGAAACTATAAAGTTCTGCGTGCACGCCGTGCGTCCTGGCTACACAAAGAAAATCTTTATACTTCAATGCCTTCTCGGAAACTGCCTTGATAAGAGAATCCAGGTCTTTTAGAATAACAGCTGTCGCATCTTTTATCTGCCAGGCGAGTGTCGTATCAAGAAGGTCGGAAGAAGTCATTCCCGCGTGCAGATATTTTGCGGCGCTGCCTATCTGGGGAGATATACTTTTTATAAATGCGATTATATCGTGGTGGGTTTTTTCTTCTATTTTTTTTATACTCGCAATTGAGATTTTTGCTTTTCTTATCTTGGCTGCGTTGCCGCGGGGAATTTTTTTGTAGTTTTCCAGGGCTTCTGCCAGAAGGGCTTCTATTGTCAGAAACCTTCTGAATTTTTCTTCATCGTTCCAAATCCTGCCTATTTCTTTTGGGGTATATCTTTCAATCATAGGGTCAAGTTAAAAAGGGCAATTGCGGCACAAAACCCACAAATCCCTATATTTTATTGTGTTTATGTAACGGATTATTCTCCTGCCTTGCGGAAAAGTTGAAGCAAACAATTGAATTGCTTACCCGGTCAAAGAGAATTTACTTAAATATAATATCAAAATAAGCCAGATACGTCAATTAAAATCAGTCTTAAGTGGTGTTACAAAAACGTAAGTCTATATGGCAGGCAGGGTTAAAAAAATACCCTGCCCAAACGTAATCTGGACAGGGTATTTTTAATTATAGGCCGTTATTCCATTTCTTTTTATCAAAACCATCCCATGGATGTTTTTCGGATAAAGGAAAACCAAAACCTTCGGAATCATTAGGAAGGAAAAATGTCACGACATCGTATACGCCGGAAGAAATTCTTCCAAGAGGAAAAACTATTGCCTTGGCTAAACCTTTAATAGGTTTGTCCTGGCTAAAACCCTTGCCAATTTGAGCGGGTAATTCAAATATCCCAAAAACAGAGTTAATTACGCCTCTTTTTACTTTTCTACCTACAGGGCCAAATCCATTATGCATAACTGAATACCGGCTGCCTTCTTCCCACACGTTCCTGCTATCTAACGGTATGCCTACGCCCTCGTTATTTCTTGGATTAGGCAATGCGAATGTTACTACTTCGTATGCGCCATCTGCGGTACGGCCAACGCCGTAAACTACTCCTCTAAAAATGCCGAGTGTGCCGCCAAGAATTTTATTCTTTCCTTTATGGCCAAACCCGTGCTTATAGCCTTTTACTACCTGATAAGGCAGCTCCAACCAACCGGTGATTAAGTTGGTAAAGCCTTGTTTTGCTTTTTCCACGGAAGATTTAACATATTTTTCCTCGCCATAAGCTGAAAAGGAAAGAACCAAACACAAAAGAAACACAATAACTGATACTCTTCTCATCTTGACACCTCCTTTAAAATTGCCGAAACTGTTTTCCACTTCCAATACTTATCCTTATATTTTAACAATGAAAAAAAATAAGTCAATTGGGGTTTATCGCTTAAAAACTCAGATAAATCATAGCTTATTCCTGGGTTTTGGGCCTGGTTGTTTTAATTCGGCATATAATTTTTTCCATTCGTTTTCCTTAATGGAAAAACTTTCTTTTTGCGCAGGAAAGCGGCCGGATTTGATATCTTTCATAAATTTTGCTGCAATGTGCTCGGTTTGCAAAGCAAATTGGGCATACGCTCTTACGAATTTAGGTATAATTCTCTTATAAAGGCCTATAACATCATAAAGCACGAGAACCTGCCCGCTGCAAAATTTCCCTGCGCCTATGCCTATGGTTGGGACGCCTATTGTTTGTGTAATGTAGCGCGAAAGCTGATATGGGATACATTCTAAAACTATCGAAAACACGCCAAGCGAAGAAAGAACTTTTGCCTGGCGCACAATCTCTTTTGCCGACTCTTTATCTTTGCCCTGCACTTTAAACCCTCCCAAAAGATGCGCGGTCTGGGGAGTTAAGCCGATGTGGCCCATTACCGGTATTTTGTTTTTTAAAAGTTTTGAAATTACCTGCGGGCAAAACTCAAACCACTCTATTTTAACCGCATCAGCGCCCGCTTTTATGAATTTTTCTGCATAATAAAGGCACTTCTCCGGATTTTTCTGATAACTTGAATAAGGCATATCAGCTACAACCAAACTTCTGGTTATGGCACCGGCAACAGCTTTTGTATGATTAAGCATTTCATCGATAGTTACTTTTTTTACGTCCTCCAGGCCAAGCACGACATTCGCCAAAGAATCTCCAATTAAAACTATATCAATGCCGGCACTATCAAGGGCTTTGGCAAAAGAATAATCATAGCAGGTAAGCATTGTAATTTTGCTCTTATCTTTTTTTACTTTAATATCTTCTACGGTTATTTTGCCCATTTCTTTCCTTGTTATTTAATTTCCAGCTTCTGCTATTTGAACACGTGCACTCTTTTATTCTTGCCTTCCTGCGTAACTAAAAATATTCGCATCGTCGATGGATGTTTAGAAAGAAATTCATTAATTCCATCAATGCCGCCCACAAAAAAAGCTGTAGCCAAGCTGTCGGCTGTTGTACAATTTTTGGTTATGACGCTTACGCTTATAACGCCGGAACTTACCGGAAACCCCGTGCGCGGGTCTATTATGTGAGAATAACGTTTACCGCCGAGGTCAAAAAATTGCTCATAATTGCCTGAAGTTGTTATTGCCTCATCTACAAGGCCTTCATTTTCTATTATGCCCTCAACTGCGGGATTTTTTATTCCAATCCTCCAGAGCTTTCCACGATTGGTACCTAAGCAATAGATATCTCCTCCTGCATTTATAAGAGCGCTGGTTATACCGTTTTTCTTTAGTGCAAATACCGCCTTATCCACCATGTAGCCCTCTGCAATTGCACCCAAATCAATCTTCAGGCCTTCTTTGAGTATTGTAACAGTTGAATCTTCTGCATTTATTTTTATCTTATCCATACCGCAATTTTTTATAATACTGTCTACGGTGTCTTTTGACGGTAATTCTTTAATATTTCCTTTTTTAATAAGCTCTTTCCAGAAATCATAAAGGCTGCCATAGCTTACGTCAAATGCCCCATTGGTCATTTCGTTTAGCTGCTTAGACAGTTTTAAAATTTCCAGCAACTCCGGAGATACTTTAACGGGCGTGTTATAAGTATTATTGAGCCGGCTTAACTCGGACTCTTTATCATAGAAATTAAATATTTTTTCCAGGCGTTTGAATTCTTCATATACTATTTGTGATGCCCGCGCATCCGTTGAGGCAACTTCCAGGAAAGTGCCTGCGGTTATAAACTTATCTTTATGCATGGGCTTTGCGCAGCCGGATAAGAAAAGAAAACAAAGCGTAGAAAACAGACAGCAGACGGCAGATAGCAGATGGCTAATTTTAATCTTTTGACGCACTAAATCTGGTTTTATTTTTTTAACCATTTGATTACCTCATTTAAAGAAAAACAGTTTATAATATCACCCTTCTCCAGCCACCCCCGCCTGGCCACACTAACGCCCAGCTCCATAGACCACAATTGGTCAAGCTGATGGCTGTCTGTGCCTAATGCGATTTTTACGCCATGTTTTTTAACTCTCATTACATTGATATCATTTAAGTCTAACCTTTGAGGATAACAATTTATCTCTAAAGCCACCTGGTTGTCAGCTGCCGCGCGGCAAACTTCATCGATATCGATATCGTAAGCTTCCCGCGCGCCCCAAAGACGGCCTGTTGGATGAGCTATAATGTTTGTATATCTGTTTTTGCAGGCGTTAACAATCCGTTTTGTAAGCTGCGCTTTGGTTTGTTTAAACCCGGAATGCACGGCTGCGACAACCACATCAAATTCCCTAAGAATGCTCTTCGGATAATCAAGCGTGCCCTCTGAAGTTATGTCAACTTCAGTTCCGGCAAAAAGTTTTATTTTGCTTTTTTGGTTTACCTTTTTAAGCTCCTTAAGTTTTTTGTAAACTTCTTTTTCCGAAAGTCCGCCTGCAATCTTAAGGCTCTGGGAATGATCGCATATTGCCGCATATTCGTAATTGAATTCTTCCAGTTTTTTTGCAATATCGGCGATAGAAGAAAGGCCGTCGCTGTATTTTGAGTGTATATGAAAATCTCCCTTAACATCTTTTAGCTCAATAAGCTTAGGCAATTTGTTTTTCCGCGCAGCGTCTATTTCGCCTCTGTCCTCTCTTAATTCCGGAGGGATATAAGCCATTTTTAATAATGAAAAAATATCTTCTTCGGTTTTTCCGGCAAGCTTTTTATTTTTCTTAAATACCCCGTACTCATTTACTTTATACCCCATCTTTATCGCAAGCTGGCGAAGGCGTATATTAAATTCTTTTGAGCCGGTAAAATATAAAAGCGCTGAGCCGAAACTTTCGTGTTCGAGGACGCGTAAATCTACCTGCATATTATTTTCTTTGGCTATCACCGAAGACTTTGTTTCTCCGTGCGCCAAAACCTCTTTTACCAAATCAAGATGTATGAACTTATCCATTATTTCTTTGGGTTTCCTTGAGGTGACAAGTATGTCTATGTCTTTTATGGTGTCTTTCTTTCTTCTTACCGAACCAGCCACCTCAATATCATCTATCTCTTTCATTCCTTTTAACTTATCGACAAAACTTCTCGAAAGCCGTAAGCCTAAATTAAGCGGCTGCCGGTCTGCGCCTTTTCTTACAAGATTAATGCCTCGTAAAATATTATCTTCAGTTTTTTCCCTCACGCCTTCGAGCTTTAAAAGCTTACCGCTTTTTGCAGCCGCTTCCAATTTCCCTACAGTATCTATTTTTAACTGCTCATAAAGCTTTTTAACTGTTTTCGGGCCAAGGCCGGGTATCTCCATCATCGCTATAAGGCCCTGCGGAGTTTTCTTCTTAAGCTCTTCATAATATTTAAGCCGGCCAGTCGCTACAATTTCTTTAATTTTTGCCGATAAATCTGCGCCAATGCCGGGTATTGAAGTAAGCTCTCCCTTTTCAATTATCTCTTCAAGGCCTTCCTGCAAATTATCTATTGCCTGGGCTGCGCGTTCATAGGCCCGGATTCTAAAAATATTTTCTCCTTTTAGCTCAAGTATTTTTGCAATATCCCTGAAAATATGTGAGACTTCCTGGTTTTTCATTGCAACTAAGGTGGTTTAATTCTTGCTCTTAAATGCGGCTTGTACCCTGTTCTTTATGCCGCCCCTTACCGTAAATTCTGCAGTTATGGTTATCTCATAAGGATTCAGTACTTTTTTCAAGTCCTCAATTACCTTATTTACCACGTGCTCGTTATATATTTTTATATTACGGTAAGAATAAAGATAATACTTTAAAGATTTAAGCTCAATGAGTTTTTTGCGGGGCACATAGTTAATAGTAAGGTTAGCAAAATCAGGAAGGCCTGAAAAGGGGCAGATTGAAGTAAATTCAGTTGTATTTAAGTCCACGCTTATTTTACGTCCGGGATATTCGTATTTGATAGTTTGCAAGATAGAACTATCTATATCTTTTGATAGATAGGTTTTGCCTATGGTTCTCTTGGCTTTTTCTTCAAGCGGGTCAATATGTCTATCTTCGTAAATCATAGTCGCTATTATACCAGAAGTTCTATGAAAGTTTAGGTGAAATATCAATGTCCAAATGGCAGCAAAGAAACTCTCTTAAGATATAAACCATTTCTTTTTCACACTCTAGCGTCGGTTTGATTCTAAGCGCCAGAGAAAAATCGTTGTTTTGGATATAAAATAAAGAAGCAATAGTATCTGCGCCAATTTTTCTTGTATCCTGGTCTCTTGTCCCGCATTCTTTGCACACAAGCCCTCCCCGCGATACGCTGAATAATGTTTCTTCATCAACTGGTTTATGGCAGATAAGGCATTTGCCGAATTCCGGCTTAAATCCGGAAAGAGTCAAAAATTTTATAAGAAAAACATACAAAGCTTTTCTTGCGCTTTCCTCTTTAAGGGAAAAAAGGCAGTCTCTCAGCAATTCAAAAACTTCAAGGTTTTTATCCAGTGGCTGCATGGTTTTGTCTATCAGGTTTAAAAAAATAGATGCAACATTCGCCCGCGGAAGGTCACTGCGCAAAAAATCATAATCATGCACAAGGTCGGCAAAAGAAACAAGCCATACATCGCTTTTTTTTGGATAAAAAACAATCTCGTTAAGGCTTAAGCTATCAAGGTGAGAGGCAAATTCTTTTTTTTGCGTATAAAACCCTTTTAAAATACCGGTGATTTTGCCGAATTTCTGCGTATAAAAAGAAGCAATCACGCTTGTTTCCCTGAAATTGTAGCGCTTTAGTACAAAAGCTAAATCTTTAGTAACCATGTTGGATTATCTGCCTATGCTATCGACTATTCTTTTATATTTTTTAAGTATTTTTGAAAGTATCTCTTCCTGCTTTCGTTCCATAACGGCTCTTTCTTTCTTCTTAATATCATTATATCCCACAAGATGCAGAATTCCATGTATAAGATAAAGGGTTAATTCTTCACGCCATTTTTTCCCATAAACATCACACATTCTTTTTGCCTGCTCTACAGAAATAACTATTTCCCCGAGATACTTCGAAACTGCATCATCTTGCAAAGGAAAAGATATTACATCTGTCGTGTGGGATTTTTTAAAAAATTTTCGGTTGAGCTTGCTTATAAATTTGTTGTCACAAAAAACAACCGAAATACAAAAAGTTTTCAAACCAAGCAGCAGAAGAATTTCCCGTAAGATTATACGTACGTTTTTGAAATTAATCCGTGCTGGGTACTGGCGGCAGGTTATTTCGATATCTATCAAGCCTTTAATCCTTGGTCTTTTGTCTTTGGTCTGAGTCATCTTTAGGATAATTTATGCGGGTATGGAAAAGCGCATTAAGGACATGGACAAATTTTTGCGTAATTTTTTCAAGGTCTTTAAGCGTAAGGTTGCTTTCATCCAGCTCTCCTTCTCTAAATCTTTTCCTTACAACCTCTCTTACCATTTCTTCAAGCCGGGATGGTGTGGGCTCATCAAGCGTGCGCGATAAAGCTTCAATTGTATCGGCTAAAGAAACGATGGCAGTTTCTTTGCTTTGAGGCTTCGGCCCGCCATAGCGGTATTCTTCTTCGTGGCTTTCCCCGGGCTCAAGCTCTTTTGCTCTTTGATAAAAATAATACACAAGAGTTTTTCCATGATGCTCGCTTATAAAATCTATTATTCTCGGGTTAATACGGTATTTTTTGGCAAGGTCCACCCCGTCTTTTACGTGATTTACGATAATCAGCTTGCTCATCGAAGGTTTCAGGTCTTTATGCACGTCTTTAACTCCTATTATATTTTCTACAAAATAATTCGGCTTTATCATTTTACCTACATCGTGATAATAAGAGCCCACCCGCGCAAGCAGCGCATTTGCGCCGATTGACTCCGCAGCTGCCTCGCTTAAATTTGCAACAACCAAAGAATGCTGATATGTGCCGGGGGCCTCAAGTATTAATCTCCGAAGCAAAGGATGGTTCAGGTCGGACAATTCAAGTAAAGACGGATTAGTAACAACTCTAAAAATATATTCGAAAATAGGAAGGATTATCAAAACTACCGACGCTGCTACACCGTTTAAAAAGCATATTGTCAAAAGATTTAAATCAAGTCTAACTCCTTCACCAAAACCCTGCTCATTCTTTACCTTTTCGATAATAAAATAAACCAGAAACTGGATAAAACCAGAAATTACCCCTGCTTTTATTACTTCAAACCTCTTTCTTACCCGGAAGGAAAGTAACGCCGCGCTTAGCGCGCCCGCAAACAAACTGGTTCCTACAGTTAAATTTCCTCCCTCAATGCTTGCGCCAAGAGAAAAGAAAAAAAGTGAAAAAAGAAACGAAAATTCCAGGTTATCGAACAAAAGCGTAATCAATATGGTAAAGCCGATTGCCGGGATAGCGTAACCAGGAAGGCGAAGCGTAATAGCTACAAAAATAGAAACGAAAACAGCCAAAGCAGCGAGCAAGCATAAGTCATGGGGATAAATTGATACATTTATTTTCTTAAAGAAAGCTGCGTATAAAACGAGCAAAAATGCGAATATAAGCGGCGATATATCTATCGAGTATTTAAAAAATACGACACCCGAAACTATAAAGAAAATAGCCGTTAAAAAAATCTGCGAAATTATGTTAAATTGTTTTCTCTCTGAAAAAATTTTCATATGCCTCAATTATTTTCTGCACCAGGGGATGTCGGACGACGTCTTTTCTCCCTAAAGAAATAAACCTTATATCTTTTATGGGCTTTAAAATGTCTATGCCTTCTATAAGGCCAATAGGCTTGCCTCCCGCCAAATCGCTTTGCGTTATATCGCCGGTTATTATGGCTTTTGAATCAAAACCAAAACGGGTAATAAACATCTTCAGTTGTTCAGACGTGCAGTTTTGCGCTTCATCAAGAATGATAAACGCATTATTAAGGGTTCTCCCGCGCATATAGGCTAAAGGAGCAACTTCAATTACTCCTGTTTCTATGTAGTCTTCAATAGTTTCTGCTTCCATCATATCGTAAAGCGCATCGTACAGCGGCCTAAGATACGGCCCTAATTTTTCATACATATCTCCAGGCAAAAACCCGAGCGACTCACCCGCCTCAATTGCCGGCCGCGTTAAAATTATCCTTCCGACTCTTTTTTCCATAAGATAATTCACGGCCATAGCCATGGCAAGATAGGTTTTGCCTGTTCCTGCGGGCCCGACCGAGAAAACAATATCGTGCTCCCGCATTGCTTTTACGTATTCCTGCTGGCCCGCTGTTTTTGCAAAAACAAACTTTTTATGAGCCGCAAATACTCTTATGGCTTCTTTTTCTTCCTTCAGATTCCTGCCAGCCGGGCGCCGGCCTTCTTTTAAATCTTTTTCGCCGGAAAAATCGCTAAGCTCGTCTTTGTCAAGCACTAAGCCTTCTTTACTTAATTCCATCATTTTTCTTATAAAATTTTCCGCGAGACTCGCATTATCAGCCTTGCCTCTTATGGAAAGGCCATGAGGTTTTAGCGAGATAGCCACGTTGAATCTTTTTTCAAGAAACTTAAGGTTTTTGTCTTCTATACCAAAGATTTCCCGTATATGCGAAAAATCCTGGATATCGATTATTTTTTCCATAGGGCGCACGAATAACCACGTCCCGCCCCTTAATTCTTTATCTCGCGGGATTCCGCCAAAGGCGGAAAATGGGAAACCATTTTTTCGTGGTAATTTGTGATTTTATTTATTTATATTGATAATCTGTATTCTGTTCTTTGTTACCCAACAGAGGTATCTTTATGGTTTTTCCGGGATAAACTCTGTCCGGACTTTTCAAAACATCCCTGTTCTCATCAAAAATCATTTTCCATTTCTTGGTTGTGCCGTAAAATTTTTCTGAAATTTTCTGAAGAGTATCATTCTTCTGGACCGTATATAATTCATAATTTTTCGAAGATGCTGCAGAAGGCTCTTCAATCATTGGCTCATCTTCTGTAATTTCTTCTTCAGTGATTGCTTCTACCTCTGGTTTTACTTCTTGTTTCTTCGCTTTTGTCCTGTGATGCGGGCCTAATTCCACTTCAAACACAGAAACTTTCCTTGTTTCGCCGAATTTGTTTGGTTTAGCTGCTTCTTTTGGAGTACCGAATAAATAACCCTGGTTACCATTTATTTCTAAATTAGTACGCGGTTTTTCTATCGTGTAGGTTCTACTAAGGCAACCACCTAAAAAAACAATCCCCAATAACGCTACTAGATACTTCATAGAAACCTCCTTAAATTTTCCGACGAAGTCGGAAGATTTAATCCCGAAGTGCTCTCAAAAAATATCGAACGAGTACTCTCGTGAGAGATTTTTTGAGTATATAGCCTACAATGGCAATACCGACGCAATCCTTTAAGCGTCGGGTATGGGCGCTTCGGAATATTAATCATTCCTCTTTTCTTCCTCTACCATTTTTATATAAACTTCCTTAAGCTGTTTGGGTTCAACCTGCGATGGCGCGTCAGACAATAAGCATACTCCTTTCTGCGTTTTTGGAAACGCTATAACTTCTCGTATGCTTTCCGATTTTGTAATAATTGCATAAAGCCTGTCTAAGCCAAAAGCTATTCCGCCATGGACTGGCGCGCCGTATTTAAAGGCATCCAGCAGGAAGCCGAATTTACGTTTTGCATCTTCTTCGGATATTCCCAGAATAGAAAAGATTTTCTGCTGCAACTGGGATGAATGTATTCTTATCGAGCCGCCCGCGACTTCTTCTCCGTTTAAGATAAGATCGTAGGCGCGCGCTTTTACTTTGGATAAATCTCCGTCTAAAAGCTCAAGGCTGTCAATTTTTGGAGAGGTAAAAGGATGATGGCATGCCTGCCATTTTTTTTCTTCGTCATTATATTCGAAAAGCGGAAAATCAACCACCCAGCAAAAACGGTATTCGCCCTCTCCGATATCAGGCTTATCGCTTTTATGCTTTTCCATAGCCTCACCGTAAGGTATCCGTAAAAAAGGCGTTTCTATTTCTTTACCAAGGACTTTCTTAAAAGTATACGCGACAAAAGCTTCAACCAGCGAGATTATATCCTCTTCATCGACAAAAGACATTTCTATATCAAGCTGGGTAAATTCAGGCTGCCTGTCTTTTCGTAAATCCTCGTCCCTGAAACACCTGACCACCTGGTAATACCTGTCAAAACCCGCAACCATAAGAATCTGCTTAAAAAGCTGGGGAGATTGCGGAAGCGCATAAAACTTATTGGGATTAAGCCGGGATGGAACAAGAAAATCGCGCGCGCCTTCCGGGGTTGATTTGGTAAGAAAAGGCGTTTCAACTTCTATAAAATTTTTCTCGTTTAAAAATTCTCTTATTGCCTGGTTAAAATTGTGGCGCAAGACCATCTTCTCAAGCGTCTTTGGCCTACGTAAATCAAGATAACGGTAAGTAAGCTTAACCTCTTCGCCCGGCTCTATGGTGTCATCAACAGGAAAAGGCAAATCCAGGGATGCATTTATAATTTCAAGCTCAAGCCCGCCGATTTCCACGAAGCCTGTTTTAAGCTTTGGGTTTTCGGTTCCCTTTGGCCTTAAATTAACTGTTCCCTTAATCTTTATAACGTCTTCACTTCTTAAACTCTTTGCTTTTTCGTAAGTTTCCTTGTTCGGTTTTGGAAAAAATACAACCTGCGTAATACCGTACCTATCCCTTATGTCTATAAAAATAAGCTTTCCGTGGTCGCGCCGGGAATGCACCCAGCCGCATAAAACCACTTCCTGATTTAAATTATCCTGGCTAAGCTCTCCGCACGTGTGCGTTCTTAACATAGTTGTTTAATCTCCAATTTTCAAAATTCCAATGTTTGCGGTTTGGAATCTTGGTTATTATAATTTTTTTGTGATTTGGAATTTATCATATTATTATGCTATCCCCTCGCCGTCTGTTATGGCTCCACGCACTACATCAATGATGTCTTCTTTTTTTATTTTTTCCTGCTCGGATGTTTCCATGTCCTTTAAGATAACCAGCCCCTGCTTATATTCTTCATCAGCAAGAAGCAATACAAACTTAATGCCTTTTTTCTCAGCGTAGCGCAGCTGCCCCTTAAGAGATTTTGCGCAATAATCCGTATCGCAGTGAACGCCGGCATTGCGTAAATTTTGTAATATCCTGAAAGATTCCTCGCGCAAATTTTCGCCTATGACAGCAATAAATACATCCGGCTTAGTTGCTTCTTCTTTTTTATCTAACGCAAGCATAATCCTTTCAACGCCAAGGGCAAATCCGCAGGCAGGTATATCCGGCCCGCCTAAATTCTTTATTAAGTTATTATACCGGCCGCCTGCGCCTATGGCATCCTGTGAGCCAAGACTTTCCGATTTAATTTCAAAAACCGTATTTGTGTAATAATCCAGCCCTCTCACCAGGCAGGGATTATAGATATAAACTATATCCAAACTTTTAAGCAATTTCAGCAGGTCCTGAAACTTATTTTTACAATCATCGCAAAGATAAGTTTTACCGTTTGTTTCGGCAAGACAAAAGGAAGTTGCTATTTTTTTACAATTCTCTTCCTTGCAATCAAGTATCCTCAAAGGATTTTTTTCAAGGCGCCTCTGGCAGTCTTCGCAAAGTTCACTGCGCCTGTCGGTTAAATCTTTCTTAAGCAGGCTCATAAATCTTTCTTTATCCTGCTGGCAGCCCAGAGTATTTATATGAAGTTTTCTTTCAGTGATACCTATTTCATCCAAAATCTTAAGGCTCATTGAAATCATCTCGGCATCAAGCAAAATACTGTCTGAACCTATTGCCTCTGCGCCGATATGGTGAAATTGACGAAGCCTTCCTTTTTGCGGCCGCTCTCCTCTAAACATCGGGCCAATGTAGGAAAATTTATGAAAGTCACTTTGTTTAAAAAGTGTGTGCTCAAGATAAAACCGGACAACCTGCGCGGTTCCTTCAGGCCTAAGCACTATATCGGAATCAGTTTCTGTGCGTTTGGCTATTCTAAAAATCTGTTTTTCTACTATGTCGGTTGTTTCGCCGACACTTCTTATAAAAACTCCTTCCTCTTCAAGCATGGGAAGAATAATTTCCTCATAGCCATACACGCCAAAGATATGCCTTCCCTTTTCAGCTATTTTATTAAACAGGCAGGCTTCATCCGGGCTAAAATCATAAGTTCCCCTTATACTTTTATAGGTTTTTATCATGAAGGTGCGGGATTATTTGATGAATTGCTTCATCTCAAGGCCAGGCTTAAATATTACGGTATGCCTTTCCGGGACAGGGATAACTTCGCCTGTTTTAGGGTTTCTGCCGATTCTTTTTTTTCTTTTCTTTACCTGAAAAACCCCGAAATTTCTCAATTCTATGCGTTCTCCGTTCTTTAAAGACTCAAAAATAGTGTCAAATGTGCGCTGGACAATATCCCTGACTACAACCTGTTTAACGCCTGTATCCTGGCTTATTTTTAGGACAATATCGCGTTTTCGCATAGGTTTAGTGTATCATTCTTTTTTTGGGTGTCAAGGGAGTAATGACACGGGGGCATTGCGCGCTTTTCGGAGATAGCAACTACCCTAACCTGCTTTCCGGCAGGAAGTTAGATTAATTAAGCCGTTTTCATTAATTTTTTACTGCAGCCGGGTTATTTTTGGCCTTTGCTCTCTTTATCCGGCTCAAACAGCGCTTTCAGGCTCTCGCGTGAAATTGTAATGTTTTCCAGGTATTCCTTCCGCATTTTTTCGGAAACACCATACTTTTTAAGAATTTCATCTATTGTAACGCTATATTTTTCGATAACAGTATTATACTCGGACTGCAATGCAGTTATCCTGGCATTCAGCACTTCTTTCTCCTTACGCAAGTTTTGCCAGTAAACAACCATGGCTTTTCCGTTAATCAACGCTCCTTCAAGCTTCTTCAGGTTGCTAAGACTTTCTTCGTCTTTGGGCTCTAAATTGTTTTTATTGGAATATCCCTCTAACCCTTCATCGAGTAATTTAAGGAAACTCCTGTCTGCAATAAAACCATTATTTAGAAAAATTTCCAGTAACCTTGTGGAAAAATTATCTTCCATAGTAGCAGCATAATGCTGGAATAAATATTTCCGGTCATCGGTTAGAATTTTTCCATAATTTTGGGCTACCCAGGTTAATACTTTTTCCTGATTTTTACAATTGCCTAAAATATCATACAAGGCATATCTAATTTTATTGCTCTTTGCTGACATTATTTCGCCAAAAAAGAAATCCGCATCGATATCGCCTGGCTGGTTGTTAAAAGCAGTAAGAATAAGCAGTTTTTCAGCCTCATTTGCGCAAGTTTTATATCGCGAAATAAGTTCCTGCCTTAAATTTTCATTTCCTAGTTTATCAATCAAAAGATAGGAGCTTCGCGACACAACCCAGGAAGGATTGCTTACGAATTTACGCAATATGGAATCACCAATACTATCGCTCTTACAGGGAATACGCTCAAGCAGCCTTATTTGTTCATACAGAACTTGAGGGTCATCACTTTTTATTTTTAACGCCGGATTTAAAAGCTCTGGTTTTTTACTGTAATTGCTGCTAAAAAGCTGAAGAAAACGCAAAGACGCCGCAACCGTATTACTGTCAGATGAATTTAAAAGCTTAACTATTCTATGGTAAATTTTGTCTGCTGTTATATATTCCGGAGAATTTTTGTTTGCTTTATCGTCAGAAAGCAGCTTGCCCAGCCCGGCTGCCTGCTCCCCCAGATTGACAACCGCGTTATAGGTAACTTGTGGATTTTTATCGGATAATTGAACATAGTAATCTTCGTTGGCAAATTCCGGTATAGCTACTGACGGATAGCGTGAGAAACTTTCTTCTCCGCAGCCTGAAATAAATAAAAACGAAATGCCTGCTAAAACTAAAAACATTTTTTTCATATGCCTCCTCTGCAAACCGCTGTCCACCCCGGGGGTGAAAACGGTTAGAATTATGTTTGTTTTGCGGCGATGTATTCACTAACTAAGTATTGCGTCACCGGAATTGCTTAAAGTTAACTTCTAAAAATCTGCTTAACGGATATATCAAAATCATCTAATGTAATTTTTCTTCGTAAAACACGCATAACTAAGTCAATCAACTGTTTTTGTTCAGTAGTAAGCTGCTTCTTATATAAATCGGAATTAATTAATTCATTGAATCGCCAATGCGTGCTAATTATTATCTCTTTATCCTTATCTAAACAATTAATCAATTCTTTTATTACGATAGAGGATTGACTAATATTTTTAATTTTAGCCAGTATTTTTAAATAATAATAAATAAGAGTATCGTGGTTTGTTTCTCGCAATTTATGGGCTTTCTCAGCAAACTCTTCTCCTCTATCAAAATTTCCATTAATCGAATAATTTTCAGATAGATTCTGCAAGTTAAGTTTATCCGAGGAATCGATTCGATATATTTTTTCAAGTTTCTGCAAGGCAGAAGGATATTCTTGCCTTTCCCAATGCTCTTCAACTTCTTTTATCAATCTTTCCTTGCGATTTTCTAAAAATTGAGCAAACGCAAAGTATCCTGCAAAAATTGCCCAAATTAAACCTGCTGTCCCAATTGCAATTTGTATAAGAATATTTTTATTTTCTTGAGCTAAAGGAAAATAATAAATAATACAATTAGCAATAGAAAAAATTATAAATATCATTGAAGAAATAAAAACATAAAACTTTAAATTTTCTTTACGATATTTCCAAATGTTTTTTATATAAATTCTCTTTAAATATATTAAATATGTTGCGAGTATAAAAATTATAGTCAGCAAAATTTTGTTATTCATAACGATTCTCCTTTCTTAATGTTTTAACGATAATCCAGTATGCTTTCTAAAAATTAATTTGCCTCAATTGGCAAATTTGCTAGGTTAAATTGCAATTTACGAAACACATTCAGTACGTTCATTGTTAAATTAAAGATAAAACTTTATACAAAAAGCGTTGGTTGCCCAACGCTCTGATGTAAACTCCAAATTACGTGTTCCTTGCGCGCCGTGAAACTTGGGGGTATTTTACTGCGGAAAATAGGTTTTGAAAAGGTAGTTTTTTAACACAAATTGCCACGAATTCGAGACGAATTAACACGAATAAATTCGTGGATATTCGTTTCTAATCAGTGGTAATTCGTGTCATAAAGAAAGCGACAGGTTTTCCGCACCGATAAGCGCGCTGATTTCCTTTAGGGCGTTTTCGGTAAGCTTTAAGCAGAATTGATTTGCGGTTTTAATTTTTACGCCGTTAAGCTTTGAGTTTCTGAAGGCAAACACAACAGGCGTGGTTCCTCTATTGTTTAAAAAAATTGTCCTTAGATTCGCCAAAGGGAATTTTTCCTGATTTATTGCTATGTTTAAACCTTTTATGTTTTCAAAAATGCGTTCAATCGGGATAATTTTAGCGGCTAATATTTTTGGCACTCTTTCTTTGGATTCAAGTTTTCCTTTTATAACGATTATGCTTTTTTCCTTGATATCCATGGAAGCTTCCGCGAAAAGCTTGGGGAACACAAAAACTTCGACGGTTGAGGTTTCATCTTCAATTTTTAAAATCGCCATACGCTCGCCGCTTCTTTTCGTAGTTATAATGCGCGCTTTTTCTACTATGCCGCAGATGATTACCTCTTCGCGGGAGTCCTGCTCATAGAGAGAAATTATCTCCTCGCGGTTTAAATGTTTTACGGTATTTTCGTAAGAATACAAAGGATGGCTGGTTACATATATACCGAGAAGCGCTTTCTCAAAACTTAAAATTTGAAGCAGGGGCCACTCTTCAACATCGGGAATAACTTCCTGCCTTTTCGGCGCAGTAAATAAAAGAAACTGGGAAGGGTCTTCTTTTTTTATGGTTTTTGCTAAAATTTTATCAAGCATCGCAGCCATTTGCGCGCGCTTAAGCTTAAAACTATCCATCGCGCCTGATTTTATAAGGCTTTCCAGGACTTTTCTATTTACCACTCTTCCATCAACGCGGTCGCAGAATTCAAAGAAATCATCGAATTTCTTTTCCTTGCGTATTTGAATTATATTATCCAAGGCAGTTGTGCCTACGTTTTTAATTGCCAAAAGCCCAAACCTTATGTTTTTTTCATCAGTAACCGTAAAATTAGCAAAGCTGGTATTTATATCCGGGGGAAGAACCTTCATCCCCATATGATTAACTTCATTTACATATTCAACGATTTTATCGGTATTGGTGCGTTCACTTGTTAGAAGCGCTGCCATAAACTCAACCGGATAGTTGGCTTTAAGATAAGCTGTGCGGTAAGAAATCAAAGCATATGCGGTTGAATGGCTTTTATTAAATCCATAACCCGAGAAATAATCTATTAGGTCAAAAATCTGCGTAGCAGTTCTTTCTGATACGCCATTTTTTTTGCTTCCTTCTACAAACAAATTGCGTTGTTCTTCCATTATTTCAGGAATCTTTTTACCGATTGCTTTTCTAAGCAAATCTGCCTGCGCCAAACTAAAACCGGCAAGCTTTGAGGCAATCTGCATAGTTTGTTCCTGATAAAGTATAATACCGTAGGTTTCTTTAAGTATTGATTCAAGCTTTGGATGACCATAGCTTACGGGTTTTTTGCCTTGTTTTCTTTCTATAAAGTCATCAACCATTCCACTTCCAAGCGGACCGGGCCTATAAAGCGCAAGGACTGCAATTAAATCTTCAAAGCGTGTCGGGATAAGTTTTCTTAATATTTCGCGCATGCCCCTGCTTTCAAGCTGGAACACGCCAATTGTCTGCGCATTGCTCAAAAGTGAAAAAGTTTTTTTGTCATCCAGAGAAAGATTACTTATATCTACGTCTATCCCTCTGGTTCTTTTTATTATTTTAACGGTTGAATCTATGACAGTGAGCGTCTTAAGGCCTAAAAAATCCATCTTAAGCAATCCGGTTTTCTCAAGGGATTCCATATCAAAACCGGTAACTATTTCCTCTTCTGCTCCCCTTATCAAAGGTATCCTTTCCATTAAGGGCTTATCAGAGATAACTACTCCGGCGGCATGGGTTGATGCATGGCGCGACAGCCCCTCAAGCTGCATCGCCACATCAATTAAACGTTTAATGCCTGCGTCTGACTGATAGGCCTGCGAAAGTTCCGGGCTTTGGGAAAGCGCTTCTTTAAGAGTTACCTGGTGGCCGACAATAACGGGAATCATTTTTGCGATTTTATCCACCTCGGAATAGCTAAAATCCATAGCCCTGCCGACATCCCGGACAACTGCGCGCGCTAACATTGTTCCAAAGGTAATAATCTGGGCAACATTTGCTTCGCCATATTTTTTGCCCACATATTCAAGAACCTGCGAGCGCTTTTCGTAACAAAAATCCATATCGATATCAGGCATTGAAATACGCGCGGGATTAAGAAACCTCTCAAAAAGAAGGTCGTATTTAAGCGGGTCTACGTCGGTAATACCTAAAAGAAAACTTACAATGCTGCCTGCGGCAGAACCCCTGCCCGGCCCAACCGGCACATTGCTTTCTTTGGCATGCTTTATAAGATCCCAGATAATAAGAAAATAGCTTGAAAAACCTGTTCCTTTTATTACTTCCATTTCATATTCAAACCGCTTAATCACCTCATCAGTAACCGGGTTGTAACGTTTAGGCAGGTTTTCGCTGGCTATTTTTCGCAAGTATCCGTTTTCGGTTTCATTTTCAGGGATAGGAAAACGCGGTAAATGAATTTTAGAAAAATCCATAACCAAATTACATTTCTGCATTATCTCAAGGGTGTTCTTTACCGCCTGCGGCACTTCCTTAAAAATTTCCTTCATTTCATCAGGGCTGCGGAAATAAAAAGTGTCGCTGTTAAACTTAAAATGGTTTATATCATTTAATGTAGTTTGCGTCTGTATGCACAAAAGCACCTCATGCGCGAAAGACTCATTTTTTTCAAGATAATGGATATCATTAGTTGCAACCGGCGGCACATCAAGCTCTTTTGAGATTTTTAGAATATGCTTATTAACCTTTTCCTGTTCCTTAAGGCCGTTTTCCATAATTTCGAGGTAGAAATTACCTTTGCCGAAAATTTGCAGGTATTCATCGCATTTTTTATACGCGCCTTTTACGTCATCGGCTACTATGGCTGAAGCGATTTCTCCTTTTAGGCAGGCGCTTAAGCCGATCAAACCCTTGCTATACTGGCTTAATATTTCTTTATCTATTCTTGGTTTGTAATAGAAACCTTCTAAAGATGCAAGGCTTACAAGCTTTATCAAATTCTTATAACCCTCGTTGTCTTTGGCAAGAAGTATGAGGTGGTAATTTCCGGCATCTTCGTTTTTATATTCTTTTTTAAAACGCGAATCAGGCGCAACATAAACCTCGCAGCCGATTATTGGTTTTATGCCTGCGTCCATGCATTCTTCGTAGAATTTTATTGCGCCGAAAAGATTTCCGTGGTCGGTTATGGCAAGGCCGGGTAGTTTTAATTTAACTGCTTTTTCTACAAGGCGGTCGAGCTGGCATGCTCCGTCAAGAAGGCTGTACTGGGTATGAACATGAAGATGTATGAAATCACTGTGAGGCATATTTATATGCTTAATGCTAGAGGCGCAAAAACGCTTCTATCTTATTCCCACTCAATTGTTGCGGGAGGTTTTGAGCTTATATCAAAGACTACGCGGTTAATTCCCCGGACTTTATTTATTATTGCGTTTGAAATTTCGCCAAGCACTTCATACGGAATCTTTGACCAGTCAGCAGTCATACCGTCTAAACTGTTTACTGCGCGTATGGCGCAAACATTTTCATAGGTGCGCTTATCCCCCATAACGCCAACCGTTTTAAGCGGAAGCAATACGCAAAACGCCTGCCAGATACCGTCATAAAGATTATGCTTTTTTATTATTTCTTCAAATATGCTGTCAGCTTCGCGTAAAATTCTCAAACGTTCATTAGTGATTTCCCCTATAATTCTAACAGCAAGGCCCGGACCCGGGAAAGGGTGCCTGCCGATTACATTTTGCGGCAAGTTAAGAATTTTTGCAATTTCTCTTACCTCATCCTTAAAAAGCTGGCGGAAAGGCTCAATAAGCTTAAGCTTCATATTAGCCGGAAGCCCACCTACGTTATGATGCGATTTTATTCTTGAAGTGGGGCCGCCAAAAAAAGAAACCGATTCAATCACGTCGGGATAAAGCGTTCCTTGCACAAGAAATTCCACATTTTTTATTTTCCGCGCCTCTGCATCGAAAACCCTGATAAATTCATGGCCGATTATCTTTCTCTTTTTTTCCGGGTCAATTACGCCTTTAAGTTTGGTTAGAAAAGAATTTGAGCTGTCTGCATAACGAAGGTCTATTTTATAGTTGCCGCGAAATACATTAAGCACCTGTTTTACTTCGTTTTTCCTAAGCAGTCCGTTATTTACAAAAATACATTTAAGGCGTTTGCCGATTGCTTCATTTATCAAGATTGCCGCGGTTGAAGAATCCACCCCTCCGCTTAAGCCGCAGATTACGTTTTTATTTCCTGTTTTTTCCCTTATGAGCTTAATTTCGCTTTGAATAAAATCCTCAAGCTGCCAGCTGGCGAAACATTCGCATATCTTAAAGAGAAAATTCGAAAGAATCTGCGTGCCGCATTCAGTATGCACCACTTCAGGATGGAATTGAACGCCGTATATTTTAGCTTTTCTGTTTCCAATTGCGGCGAATTCGGTGTGCGAGGTATGCGCGAAGCTTACAAAACCCTGCGGAAGCTTAACTGCCTGGTCAGTGTGGCTCATCCAGGAAACTATCTTTGCAGGCAGAGAAAAAAATAAATCCTTGTGGTCGTCGATATACATTTCAGCTCTTCCATATTCCCTCTTTTTTGCTTCCTTAACTGTGCCTTTCAGGCTCTTTACTAAAATTTGCATTCCGTAGCAGATGCCTAAAATAGGGACATTCAGTTTAAGTATTTCTTTGTTAAGGCTAGGCGCGCCGTTTTCATAAACGCTGTGCGGTCCGCCGGAAAGAATAATGCCTTTCGGATTTATGGCTTTTATTTTTTCAAGGCTTATAGTGCAGGGCTCAATAATACTGTAAACCTTAAGCTCGCGGACGCGGCGCGCAATAAGCTGTGTATATTGCGAACCAAAATCAAGAATTAATATTGTATCTTTACTCATAATAAGCTGATAGCTGATGACTGAAAGCTCATTTACCCATTCCAACCCTTTGTGAAGCCTGGAAAAGCTTTCCTTCGGTTTGTATGGAAGGGGCTATTATTATTTCTACAAAGTGCATTTCTTTGATGTCCTTTGCGCCGAGAGAACCCAGTGAAGTTGAAAGTGCGCCCATTAAATTTTGTGACCCGTCATCTACCATTGCCGGGCCGAAAAGTATCTGCGAGAGGCTTCCGGAAACTCCAACGGAGATACGTGTCCCGCGGGGTAAATTTCCGTGCGACGTAGCCATCCCCCAATGGAAACCTCTCCCTGGGGCTTCTTTAGCTCTTGCAAAAGTAGAACCTATCATAACCGCGTCAGCTCCGCAGGCAAAAGCTTTGCAAACGTCTCCGCCGCGGCGCATTCCGCCGTCAGTTATTATCGGTATGTATTTTCCTGTTTTCTGGTAATAAAAATCCCTTGCGCCTGCGCAATCAACCGTTGCTGTTACCTGGGGAACGCCAATACCTAAAACGCCTCTGGTTGTGCATGCTGCACCCGGGCCAACGCCGACAAGTATTGCGGCGCATCCGGTTTCAAGAAGTTCAAGTGTTACATTATAAGTTACGCAGTTACCGAGTATTACAGGAATTTTTGTTTCTTTACAGAATTTATATAAATCAAGCGGCGTATAGCGCTTGGCAACGTGCTGGGTGGTTGTAACCGTAGATTGCACAATAAAACAATCCGCACCGACGGCCTGCGCTATCTTTGCAAATTTTGCGGCATTTTGCGGTATGCAGCTTACGGCAGCATAACCGCCTTTTTTCTTTATTTCTTCAACGCGCTTACCGATAAGTTTCTCTTTTATCGGGCTCGTGTATATTTTCTGGATAAGATTTGTTGCCTTCTCCGGAGTCGCCTTTGAGATATCTTCCAGTACTTCATTGGGATTATCATATCTTGTCTGGACTCCGTCTAAATTAAGAGCGGCTATCCCGCCAAGTTTAGACATTGCAACTGCAAAATCAACATCTACAACGCCGTCCATAGCTGCAGCCATTATAGGAACAGAAAATTTCCTGCCGCAGAATTCCCATGACGTATCAACCTCTTCCGGATTTATAGTAATACGCCCGGGGGCGAGAGCGATTTCATCAAAGCCATAACATCTTCTTGCGCGCCTTCCTATGCCAATCCACTCAGCCATATCAACCTCCTTAATTTTCGCCTGAGGCGAAAATTAACCCGAAGCGCTTCGGTTAAATTTCCTGGCCGCAGGCCGTTAAATTTAACCGATATATAGCCCAACAGGCCTTTGGCCTGCTGGGTAGGCGCAAGGGACAAATTATTAATGTTTATCCAAACTTGGATTTTCTAAACTTACACTTTCCTTTACAGCTATAAAATCATCTATCATCTTCTGTTTTTCTTGCTCGCTTAATGTTTTACGGACAAAACTTGCTTCTTTCGCTTCAAGCATAAATTGAGCTAGAAGTTCGGCCTGACTGCGCGCTTCATTGGAATTATATGCGTAGAAACAATCGGTTTCTATGTCTTTTTTCGCGCAATCACCGATAACGAATATGCCTTCAAACGGCGCTGTGCCCTGAACCGTTTCGCCAGCAGGCGGAACTGGTTCAAGGGTAAATATATTTGTTATATTAATGGGTACCTCGAAAAAGTCAAGATTCGGCACAAATCCGGTATCTAAAAAAACCATTTGGGAAGAAAACACTTTAAGGGGGCTTATTTTTGTTGCTTTAACCTGGCCTTCTCCGATTACCTCATCTATCGTAACATTCAAATGGACATTTATCTGATTTTCCTTCAGGAAAGTCAGAACTTTTTCCTTATTGCTTCCCAAGAAATCCCAATTATCACCCAAAACTCTTATTTCTTTTCCTGCGGATTTAAGCAACACACAAAGCTTAAGCCCCAAAAAGGTGGTTACATAAACTATCAGCTCCGAAGATATTTTAAGTAAACTCTTAAATTCGAAAAGGTTTATATCTGAAAGGTAGAATAAACCTTCCCTGCGCTCGCCCTTTAAGGGTATGCTCTTTGATTTTGCCCCGCTTGCTATAACCAGTGTTTCAAAATCTATTGCCTCGGATTGCTTAAAATAAATTTTTTTCTGCTTTGGATTTATCCGTTCAACTGTATCCTGTATAAAAGTAATGTTGTTCTCTTTGGCAAAATCCTTTAAGTCGATGTAAGCCTTCAGATCCATTGAATTGATAAATTTGGCTCTATCGAAATAATGCGTATTTTTATCAAGAAGAGTAAGTTTTATGCCGGGATTTTTTTCGCGCAATTTTCTTATGAAGGAGATTCCGGATTCTCCTGCGCCTAAAACAGTGATTGCGTTGATGTTCTGGTTGCTAAGCATATTTTTTATACGCGTCTATCAGGTTTTTAAAAAGAAAGAGCGAAGTGAGCTTGCCCACGCCTCCTGGAACAGGCGTAATAAAGGCGGCCCTTCGTTTTGCTTTTTCGAATTCTATGTCACCGACGACTTTACCGTTAAATTCGCCTATTCCTACGTCTATGATAACTGCGCCTTTTTTTATCCACTCCCCTTTTATAATATGGGGCTTGCCTACCGCGGATACAACTATATCCGAATTCTTTATATAAAAAGGCAGTTTCCCTGATTCGTAAGTTCCTATATGCGCGATTGAAACACTTGCAAGCTTTCTGCCTAAGATAAGCGCTAAGGGCTTTCCTATAAGCGTTGAAAAACCGACTATAGTTACCTGCTTACCGTAAAGGTCAATACCCGACATCTTTATAAATTCTAAAACGCTTAAGACGGTTGGCGAAACGAATAAAGGCTCTCCTACAAAAAGCAGACCAAGGTTATAAGGATTCATGCCTTCGAGGTCTTTTTTATGGTCGATTGTGCTAAATACCAGCTCTTCCGTAAAGTTTGAAGGAAAAGGTTTGTTAGCGACAATTCCGGTTATTTTTTTATTCTTGTTAAGACTTTCTATTTTGGTAAGCGCGTCTTTTATGCTGATATTTTGGGGTAATTCCAGCGATAAATATTTAACACCCAGGCTTTCCGCAAGGCGCTTTTGGCTATGACGGTAAACCTGCGAAGAGTAATTCTTCCCTATACTCACAGAAGCAAGCGTTAAGGCAGGCATACTCTTAAGGCGGGCTTTTAATCTTTCCCTGAGAATGTCGTATATCTCTTTTGCTTCAAGAATTTTAGCCATTTATGCCTTCTTTAGGGATTTCGTAAAAATACTTATGTTTTTGTCCGGCCTTCCTAAAACTTTGCTGTTAGCCGTAAGATTATAAATACAAGCGCAAAGCGCAACTCTGGTAAAGTTTAATCCGGTATAAAAATCACTAATTATACTCTTTTTTATGCCAGATTCAACCCCTTTGGCGGCAGAAAGCACTGAAATTGCGGACTTACCCAAATCCACCACCAGCGTATTGCTTTTCTTTAAAAAAATTATTCTTTTTTTACCGGAAGTGCTTATGAACTTTTCGAAAATTTCTCCGTCTTTATCGACGTATTTTAGGATTTTATATTTGAGGTTGTTAAGGGCTTTGGCTTTATTGTTTTGTTTGAGGTTTTTACCGGAAGAATAAACTATTGCTTTTTGTATCAGGGAAATCCCTACGCAGAGAGCCAATGCAGCGGCACTGCCTCCTCCGGGAGAAGGCTTCTTTCTGGAAAGATCGTTTAAATATCCCTTAAAAATTTTCCGATACATCGAACGCCCCTTTTATAAGGTTATATTCACGAAAATCCTTGCCCTGAATTATTTCCAGGACATCAAACCTGAAAAATCTGTCTAAATTTCCGGATGCGTAAAAAAGAGCGGTTTTTTTAATCTTTTCTATCTTTCTAAAGTCTACTGCTTCTTTGCCAGATACAAGATAGTTGCAACTTCTTGCTTTTACTTCGACAAAACAGATATAATTTTTATCTTTTGCGATGATATCAATTTCTCCGTAAGGAGAACGAAAATTTCTTTTTAGGATACCGTAGCCTTTAAGCTTAAGGTAATCCTGCGCTTTGTCTTCGTAAAACTTACCCTTTTGCATTTGTGCAGGGATAAAAAGTTTTTCTATGCAAAGGAGATAACGCGTTATTTTTAATCAGCGAAAAATGCTCTTTAGTCGGATAACCTTTGTGACGCTCGAAATTCCATTCAGGGTATAAAAAATGCGCATTCATCATCAAATAATCTCTGGTAACTTTTGCAACGATAGAAGCGCAGGAAACCTGCTTAACAGTTTTATCTGCTTTCTCTATGCACTTATATTTTATATCAAGTTCGGTGCGAAAAATATTTCCGTCGATTACAAACAATGCCCTCTCAAGGCGCGGGGCTTTCTTTAAAAGCTTAATTATCGCACGGTTTGCGGCAAGCATTGTTGCCTCAAGTATATTAACTTTGTCAATTTCTTCGGGACTGGCAATACCTACGGCAAAGCAGGCATTTTGAGCGAGCCAGCCAAAAATATCCTGTCTCGCAAACGGTGTTAACTCTTTCGAATCGCGCACATTCGCCGGCGGCTCTTTGCTAAGATAAAGAGCGCATGCGCTCACAACTCCCGCTAAAGGGCCGCGGCCCGCTTCATCAACACCAACTATCATAAAACGCTAATTTCCACCGATTCTAAACTAATTTACACGAATGGACCCTGCCCTCATTCGTTGCAATTTGGCTTCTGATTCGCGGTAATTTGTTTATACCGCCATCGCCTGTCTGCCGATTCTTTCTCTTAAGTAATACAATCTTTTTCTTTTTGGCGTTTTTACCACTTTCTTTTCGAGCTCAATCTTTGCGATATTCGGCGAATAATAAGGGAAGGTTACCTCATAGGCCTCTCCATAAGAAATTCTCCTTAGAGTGAAGGATTTTCTGTGAAGCTCGCCTTGCACTTTTATGACTATCCCCTCAAGCGCCTGAGTCCTTTCCTTATCCTTTTCCCTGATTGTGTAATGAACCTTGATAATATCGCCTGGGCCGAATTGCGGGTAGTCTTTTTTAAAGCTTTCCTTAATTTCCTGTTCAACCATCGCCAGCTTGTCCATATTAACCTCCTTAAATTTTATGACGCAGTCGGAAAATTTAACATAACAATAAATATCCGCTTCTAATCCCGTAATAAATCGGGCCTTTTTTTCTTTGTCGCTTCGTATGCTTTATCTTTACGCCACTTTTTTATCTTATCGTGGTTTCCGGAAAGTAAAACTTCAGGCACTTTAAGCCCGCGGAAATCTTCCGGGCGCGTGTATGAAGGGTAATCCAAAAGATTATTTTCAAAACTTTCGTTTTCTATTGAGCCCCTATCGGAAACAACTCCCGGTATGAGTCTTGCAATTGAGTCTATGAAAACCATAGCCGCGAGTTCCGCTCCGCTTATAACATAATCGCCTATGGAGATTTCCTCATCAGCCAGATGCTTTACAACCCGTTCATCTACCCCTTCATAACGGGGGGCTATAAGTATCAGCCTTTCGTAAGCCAGAAACTTTTTTAAAAGCTGCTGATTTAACTTTTTCCCCTGCGGGCTAAAAAGAACAATCCTTTTATTCTTATCGCTTTTTTCTTTAGAATAATTTTTGCACTTAAGAATATGCTCAACCGCCGAAAACAATGGCTCGGGTTTAAAAACCATGCCTCCTCCGCCATAGCCGGGCGCATCTATCTTTTTGTGCGGGTCATCGGTGTAATCCCTTAAATTATGCAAATTTATTTTTAAAAGGCCCTTTGCCCTTGCTCTTTTGATAATAGATTCATCTATTACCGGTGTAAACATTCCCGGGAAAATGGTTACTACATCGATTATCATAACGGTTGCACTAAAGGCTAAAGGAAATATACGATAATTTAATCGTTTTTAAAACGCGATAAAAAATCTTTTTTAAACTGCAGGAATCTGTCTTCTTCTATCGCTTTTTTTATATTGTCCATAAAGTGCTTGTACCAAAATATATTGTGGTAAGCAAGCAAGTTAACTGCCAGAATTTCGTTTACGTTTACGAGATGGCGAAGATATGCCCGGGAAAAATTTTTGCAGACATGACAGAGGCATTCGCTATCCAAGGGCCTTTCGTCACTTATGTAGGGGGAATTCCTTACAACGATTACTCCCTCTTTCGTAAAAACAGTTCCGGTTCTCGCAAAACGCGTGGGAACAACACAATCAAAAAGATCAACTCCAAAGCTTACAGCTTCCAATATGTCGGCAGGCAACCCATAGCCCATAAAATAACGCAGCTTATCGTCCCCTGCGTATTGGCTTATAAAATCCAGTGTATTATACCTTAAATCAGCCCCTTCGCCAACACTTAAACCACCCACACATAAACCGTCTATTTTTAAATCTAATATGCTATCCAGGCATTTTTTGCGTAAATCCTTATAGACCGAACCCTGGGATATGGCAAAAAAGAGCTGCTGGCCGCTGGTATTTGCGTCAAAAAAGGCTTTGCTTTTCGCCGCCCAGGTTATTGTGCGCTCGCAGGCAGTTTGGGCATCTTCGTAGCTTACCGGATACTTTACGCACTCATCAAGAGGCACGGCAACATCGCTTTTTAAATCCAGCTGTATTCTTATAACATCCTCCGGCGCCAAAAATAACGATTTCCCATCTACGTGGGACTGGAAACTTACTCCTTCATCTGTTACTTTTCGAAGATGCTCCAGGCTAAAAATCTGATAACCGCCGCTGTCAGTGATTATAGTTTTGTCAAAATTCATGAATTTATGAAGCCCGCCGCATTTTTTTATAACTTCTATGCCGGGGCGGACATACAGATGATAAGCATTAACCAGAAGGCCATCAATACCAATTTCCGCAAGCTCCCGCACGTTTAACCCCTTTACGGCAGCCTGCGTTGCTACCGGAAAAAAAGAAGGAGTTTTCAGGCTATTATGGCTTGTTTCAAAAATACCGGTTCTGGCCTTGCTATCTTTGTCGTTTTTTATTACCTTAAACATCTTTATCTATGTATTTTGGAAATAAAATATAAAATCAGGCTCAAAATTACGCTTACGATAAGCGAAGTAGCTAAAGGAAAATAAAAAGTTAAATTCTTTTTCTGTATAAGGATATCCCCCGGAAGCTTTCCTAAAAATGGGATTTTGAAACGCGAAAATACGACCAAGCCTATGCCTAATATTATCAAAAATGAACCTGTTATAATGAGAAATTTACCTAGATTATTCATATATTTCGTAAATTCTGCCTATTTCGGATATATAAAATGTGGGTGTAAATTATACCATAAGTTCATGAAATAGGAAATAAAATGAAGGATTAAGAAGGGTTATTTGGGACTCGGGAAACGTTCAGGCTTTTCTGTGCGGTATCTGTAACAGTCCTTCCTCGCGGAGTGCGTATTATGAAACCTTTGTTTAAAAGATACGGCTCAACCACGTCTTCGAGCGTTCCCTTATCCTCGCCTAAAGAAGCTGCAATTGTTTCAATGCCGACAGGCCCTCCCTGGTATAGCTCAATTAACGCTCGAAGATATTTTCTATCCAAATCATCAAGGCCGTTTTCATCAATTCTTGAATGTAAGAGCGCTTCTTTTGTTATATCGAGATGGATTGCGCCTGTATCTTTTACCTGCGCATAGTCTCTTACTCTTTTTAAAAGCCGGTTTGAAAGCCTGGGCGAGCCGCGGGAACGCCCCGCAATTTCCATGGCGCTTTCTTTATCTATTTTCACATCGAGAAGTTTCGCGCTTCTTTCTATAACCAAAGACAAATCAGAAGCTTTATAAAAATCAAAATCGTAAAAAAGTCCAAACCTGCCCCTGAGGGGCGCGCTAAGCAGCCCTTTCCTGGTTGTTGCGCCAATAAGCGTAAAAGGCTTTAAGTTAAATTTTACGCTTTTTGCATAAGGGCCTTTATCAATTACAAAATCTATCTGAAAATTTTCCATTGCCGGATAAAGAAATTCTTCTACTATCTTTGAAAGGCGGTGGATTTCATCTATAAAAAGAATGTCTCCTTTTTCAAGATTAGTTAAAATACCAACCAGGTCGCCTGCGCGTTCAATTGCGGGGCCACTCGTTGAGGTTAGTTTGCTTCCCATTTCATGAGCGATACAATAAGCAAGGCTGGTTTTACCAAGTCCGGGAGGGCCTGAAAGAAGGACGTGCTCAAGGGGCTCTTCTCTTTTTTTTGCCGCGGCAATTGCAATTTCCAGGGCGCTTATAACATTTTTTTGTCCGATGAAATCAGAAATGCTGTGCGGACGAAGAGAAAGATTTATAACCTTCTCCTCTTCATTTTCCTGAAGATAGTCAACTACTCGTTCATTTTCTTCATTCATGGGCAGGTTAAAATATTTTGCCTTCTGGCAATTGAGATTTGTCCAAAAAGCACCTTTTGAACAGCAACTATTTCGCGCAGTCTTATAAGCTCAAGTATGGCAAGAAAAATAACAACTACTTCAAGCTTGCTTTTTGCCGAAGAAAACAATTCATTAAGCGATACAGTTTCTTTGACCAGGAAAAGATGCAGAAGGTCATGGATTTTCTGCTCAACCGTAAATTCGTCTTTTATAATTTCAAAGAAAATGTCCCGGGGAACGTCTTTAAGGGCGCCCTTAAAAGCGCTTATTAAATCGAAGATTGAAGCTTCGAGAAACACTTCTTTCTCCTGACCATCAGAGCCGCCTGTCCGAGTTACATATTTGAGCCGCTCTTTTTCTTTTTCTTTTAGGAATTGCGCGGCTTCTTTGAATTTCTCATACTCAAGAAGTTTCTTTACGAGTTCTTCCCGCGGGTCTTCTTCAACCACTTCGGGATTTGGCTCTTTAGGAAGAAGGGTCTTTGATTTGATATTTATAAGCGTTGCTGCCATAACCATATATTCGGAGGCAATATTGATATCCAGAAACTTCATGAGTTCCAGGAATTGCAAATACTGGCCTACGACGGCAGATATAGGAATATCATAGATGTTGAGGTGGTCTTTTTTAATAAGATAAAGAAGTAAATCCAGCGGGCCCTCAAAGATGTCTAATCGTATTTTCATTTTTTATACACGAATAACCACGAATTACAGACGAATTACCACTAATAAATTCGCGGCGATTCGTTTTAAATTCGTGTAAATTTGTGTTTATATCCCCATTGCCTGTTTCGTTTCACTAACCGTCCTGGAAGCTACTTCGCGTGCTTTTTTTGCACTTTCATTTAGTATATCACAGATGTAATCTTTTTTCTTCAAAAATTCTTTCTTTTTTTCTCTATGCGGAGCTATAAATTCTACAAGAAGGTCGGTAAATATTTTTTTGCATTCAACGCAGCCTTTTTTTGCACCCGTACACCAGTCGTAGACCTCTGCGGACTTATCTTTGGCAAAAACGCTGTAATAACTATACACATTACAAACATCTGGGTGGCCAATGTCTTCTTTTTTTATGCGCGTAGGGTCGGTAACCATATTTGAAATTTTGTTTTTTATGGATTTGTCGTCTTCATCAAGAGCAATATAATTGTTATAGCTTTTACTCATTTTTCTGCCATCGAGGCCCAGAAGGCGCGGCACTTTTGTAAGCAATGCCTGCGGCTCAACAAAAACATCCTTGTTATATAAAAAATGGAATCGGCGAATAATTTCGCGGGCGAGCTCCAAGTGCGGAAGCTGGTCGTCTCCCACAGGCACGGCATTGGCTTTGTATAGAGCAATGTCAGCTGCCTGCAGCACAGGATAACCCAAAAATGAATAGGTATTAATTTCTTTATCTTTTAGCTGGTTTACCTGTTCTTTAAAGGTCGGGCACCTGGAAAGCCAGCCAAGCGGGGTAAGAAAAGAAAAAATTGTAAATAGCTCAAGGTGCTCGGGAACGTCGGACTGTATAAATAAAACTGATTCATCGGGATTTATACCATAAGCCAGAAAGTCGCTTACATTATCGAGAATGGAACCCTTAATAATCGAAGGATTCTTGTACTCGCTCATAAGGGCGTGCCAGTCAGCCACCATGAAAAAGCATTTATACTGCTCTTGCAAGCTAACCCAATTAGACAAGGCTCCCACCCAATGCCCCAGGTGAAGTTTGCCAGTAGGCCGCATTCCGCTTAGAATTACTTTTTTATTCATGTTTATTTAAGCCGGCGCGAAATAAACTCTTCGCTGTATGCGTCTATATAATCGCCTTCCTGAATTTCATCGTAACCTATTCCTATACCGCACTCAACGCCTTCCGCTACTTCTCTCACGTCATCCTTAAACCTTTTAAGCGATGAAATTTTGCCTTCGAATATTATTTTATTTGCCCGCATTAGCTGGCAAGTTAAATTTCTTTGCATTTTTCCTTTTTCAATTATGGAACCGGCGATAATTCCTGATTTGGATAATTTAAAAACCGCTTTTACCCGCGCGCGGCCGACAAAAATTTTCTTAACCTGCGGGGTAAGCAATCCTTCCAATGCCGCCTTTATATCGTCTATCAACTCATAAACTATCTGATAAACCCTTATTTCTATTCCTTTTTGTTTTGCCAAATCGCGCGCCTGCGTATCTATGGTTACCTTAAAACCTGCGACTATGGCATCGGTTACTTCAGCAAGCAGGATATCCGAAGCATTGATAGCGCCAACACCTTTATGAGTTAATACGAGCTCTACTTCTTCGTGGGAAATTTTCTTTAAGGCTTCGTCAACCGCTTCCAGGGTGCCGCCTACATCTGCCTTTAATATTACCTTTAATTGCTTTATGTGTTCTTCCTTTACTTTTTTGAAAAGGTCTTCCAGCTTAAAATGGGCAGGCGTTTTAAGCTTAAGTTTTGCGTCTTCTTCACGCCTGCGTTCTACTATTTCCTTGGCGCTCTTTTCCTCCGGAACAACAAAAAGCTGGTCTCCGGGATTAGGAACGCCGTTTAAGCCAAGCACTTCAACCGGAGATGAAGGCTGGGCTTCATTAATGATGTTTCCCTTATCATCAATCATAGCCTTTATTTTTCCCCAGTAATGCCCGCAAACACAACAATCTCCAAGTTTAAGAACGCCCTCTCTGACTAAAACCGCAACAAGCGGGCCCTTACCTTTTGACAGGCGCGCCTCAACCACTACACCAACAGCCGGACGCTCATAATCTGCCTTTAGCTCAAGCAGTTCCGCCTGTAAAAGTATCAGGTCAAGTAATTCGTCTATCCCCTGGCCTGTTTTTGCAGATACGCCTACAGTCGTAGTCTTTCCTCCCCAGTCTCCCGGGGTAAGGCCCAGCTTTGACAGCTGCTGTTTTACCATGTCAGGATTTGCATTTGCTTTATCCATCTTTGTGATTGCAACAAGTATAGGAACATTTGCGGCTTTCGCATGATCGAGCGCTTCTTCAGTTTGAGGCTTTATACCTTCATCGGAGGCAACTACAAGTATAACTGCATCCGTAATATTTGCTCCGCGCGCACGCATGGCGGTAAATGTTTCATGGCCCGGCGTATCAAGAAAAGTTATTTTGCCTTTAGGTAAATTGACCTGATAAGCTCCAATATGCTGGGTAATTCCTCCGCTTTCTTTTTCGGCAATTTTACTTTTCCTTATATAATCAAGAAGACTTGTTTTTCCGTGGTCAATATGGCCCATCAGCGTAACTATGGGCGCTCTCTTTTTAAGGTCTTTGGATTCGGCCTTGTTGAGTATCGCCTCTTCTCTGCTTGGTTTCTTTTTTAAATTAATTTTATATTTATAAGCAATTTCCGCAGCAAGTTTTTCGTCAAGATTCTGGTTAATATTTAAGAACTTGCCTTCTTTTAATAAATCAGTCAGGAGCTCTGACGGCTTTTTCCCTAATTTTACCGACAAATCTTTTATGGAAATTGGAAAATCTACCTCAATAACATTCTCCTCTATCTCTTTTTTCTTCAAATCGCCTATTTCGTTCTTGATTATTTCGGCAGTATCGTCGTCCACGCTTGACATATGGCTCTTGACCGGAAAATTCAAGCTTTGTAGCTTTACCAGCAATTCTTTACTGTCTATGCCAAGTTTCTTGGCTAATTCATGAATTCTCATTACTCACCGCCTTTTATTCTTTTTCTTCTTTGGGCAAATCTTTTTTTTCTTCGGATAATTCTATATTTTCCTTGGGTAAATCCGTCTTTTCTTTTTCCTTGGCTGAAGCTGCTTTTTGTTCCAAGGCTGCGGCTGCTTTTTGTTCCAAAAATTTCTTTGCCTCTTCGATTATTTTCGCAGCCTTTTTCTCGCCTATTCCTTTTAGTTTAGAAAGTTCTTCGGCGCTCACATTTGAAATTTTTCCTAAAGAAACGTAGCCTGCATCAACCAGGATTGCGGCCAGTTTCTTGCCTATATTTTTTAGCTGCAAAATATCGTTTACCTCTTCTTCAATCGCTTCGCGCGAACGGACATCTATCTCCCAGCCTACCAATTTCGAAGCCAGGCGTACATTTTGGCCGCGTTTGCCTATGGCAAGCGAAAGCTGGTCGGAAGCAACAAGCACTCTTGCGCGTTTAACGTCCCTGTCTAATTCAATGCGTGAAATAATTGCAGGCGCTAAACTTGCTTTTATAAATTCCTTTATATCTTCGCTAAAGCGGACTATGTCTATCTTTTCCCCCCTTAATTCTTCTATTATATTCTTTACCCGGGAGCCGCGCATTCCAACGCAAGCGCCCACGCAATCGACTTTGTCATCCTTTGAAACTACCGCTATTTTTGTTCTTTCTCCGGCTTCACGGGCAATAGACCTTACTTCTACTACCCCTTCAAAAATTTCAGGCACTTCAAGCTCAAAAAGCTTCTTGACCAGCCCTTCATGGCGTCTTGAAAGTATTATCTGCGTACCTTTATCTTTTTTAACCTCGTAAACAAAAGCTTTTACCCTTTCGCCTAACCGGAAGTTATCCATCGGCGAAAGAAAAGAATAAGGAATTATTCCTTCAGCTTTGCCCATAAGATCAAGTATAACTGCTCTTTTTTCTATACGATAGACTACACCGCCTACGATGTCTCCTTCTTTTTTCTTAAATTCTGCGTACATGTTATCTTTTTCTGCTTCGCGTATTTTCTGGATAATTACCTGCCTCGCAGTCTGCGCCGCAATACGGCCGAATTCTTTCGAGACCACCTCTTTCTCTCCTATATAAACATGGATATCGCCCTTAAGCGGGTCTATCTCCACTTTTACATCCTCTGAGGCTGAAGTAATCTTTGCTATCTTTTTCGCGGCAACTGTTAGAGCGTGCTTTACCGCCTCAAGAAGCACATTCTTCTCCAGGCCTTTTTCTCTTTCTAATTGCTCTAAGGTTGTTAAAAATTCTTTATTCATTATATTCAAACCTCCTTAAATTTCCGCCTTCGGTGAAAATTTAACCCCGAAGCGCTTCTTGTAAATTCTCCTGCGAGCCTGTGAAGCGAGCGTGGAAAATTTACAAGACATACAGGCGCTAGGGGTAAATAAACTGTTTTATTATAAATCCAGCCTTGCCTTGCCAATTTTAATTTTTTCTAGTTCCACGGTGTATACTTTATCTTTTGCTTTCAAGGCTACATTGCACTCATTAGCATCAATTATTTCTCCTTCTAAATAAGTCTTTGCCTCCACCGGTGACGCAAGCCAAATACCCACGATATTTCCTTTTATCCGCAAAAAATCTTTATAATTTTTAAGCGGGTAATCGAGGCCGGGAGAATTTACTTCCAGAATAAAATCTTCACCCAGTAAATTACTTTCCTCAAGGAAATTGAATATCTTTTTGTTTATCTCGGCGCATTTATCTATTGAGATTCCTCCTGCTGCATAATCAACGAGGCATCGCAGCGAATACGCGCCCGCGTAAAAAGAAAACTTAAAATCCACGAGTTCTGCACCGTATTCTATGATTATTTTTTCTACCTTTTCCCTTAATTCCTCTTTAAGATTGTTTTCCATATTCGTTATTTAAAAAATTAATAAGTTCTTCAACGCTTAAGCTGAATTTTTGCCTGGTTTTTCTTATTTCCAAATCTATTTTTTGGGAATTTGCGTAATTTTTACCAATAATCACAATGTAGGGATTGCCCAAAAGATAAGCATCGTTGAATTTAACTCCGGCCGGCTCAGCCCTTTCATCAAATAATACGTTAAAATCATTTTTCTCAAGGGTCTCAGCCAATGCGGACGCCACAGAAAGAAGTTTCTCATCCAAACAAACAAGCTGAACATCAAAGGGGCTGATGGACTTAGGCCATATTATTCCTTTGTCATCATAATTAGTTTCAACTACTGCAGAAAGAACCCTGCTCACGCCTATACCGTAACAGCCCATGATTATAGGCTTACGCGCGCCATCTTTGTCAATAAAAAGCGCTTCCTGTGCGGATGAATACTTCGTCCCCAGCTTAAATATATGCCCGATTTCAATCATCCTGCGCTGCGATAGTAAGCTGCCGCAATTGGGGCAATTAGACATATCCTTAAAATGCTTATCGCACTTTTCGCAGTGGCAAAGTACATCTTCTCCGATTTCTGCCGGAACCATAAATTCATGCGAGGTGCTTCCTCCCATCGCTCCCGGGTCGGCCTCCGTCATTATGAAATTTAGGCCGCACTCTTTAAATATTGCCTGATAAGCAGAAAGCATTATATCGTAATTTTTGGCTAACCCCGCTTCATCTGTATCAAAACTATAGGCATCTTTCATTATAAATTCGCAGCTTCTCACGATACCAAACCTCGGACGCACTTCATCCCTGAACTTTGTCTGTATCTGGTATAAAATACGCGGAAGCTGCTTATAGGAAGAAACGCTTTTTTTGACAATTTCCGTAACCTCTTCTTCATGTGTCGGCCCGAGGCACAAAGTGCGGTTTTTCCTGTCTTTGAACTTAAACATAACCTCGGAAAGCACTTCGTCACGGCCGGTTTTCTGCCAAATTTCAATAGGCTGAAGCGCGCTCATTAAAATTTCCTGCGCGCCGGAAGCCGTCATGTGTTTTCTTATAATATTACTTACATTCTCAAGCACCCGCAAACCCAAAGGAAGGTAAGAATATATTCCCGATGAAACCATATACAAAAACGAGCCTTTCAAAAGCAGCTTATGGCTTATGCTCTCGGCAACTTTCGGATCTTCTCTTAAAGTAAAAATGAAACTTTTGGAGTATAACATGGCTACAAATTATTTCTCCTTGAATATATTCTCGCTTAATTCTATTCCTCTCTTTTTGAACAACGGGAAAAATACTGGCACATTCTTTGCCTTAAACGACCCTGTTACTTTTCCGTCATCCTCGACTTTCTCTATTTCGTAACGAAAAATATCATTGAGAACTATTTCTTCACCATTGAGGCGGTCCATGACTTCCGTCATATAGGTTATTTTTCTTGAGCCATCGGTAAGCTGGTCATGCTGCACAATCAAGTCTACACCGGATGCTATTTGCTTCCTTATTGCCCATACAGGCATATATAAACCGGCATAAAGAGCTGTTGTCTCAAGCCTGGTTAAAGCATCAAAAGGGCTGGATGCGTGTATTACGGCAAGGCAGCCTCGGTGTCCGCTATTTAAGGCCTGCAGGTAATCCATAGCTTCTGCTCCTCTTATTTCACCCAAAATAATTCTGGTAGGCCTCATTCGCAAGGTATTAATAAACAAATCTCTTATCGTGATTTCGCCTTTGCCTTCTATATTAATCGGCCGGGTAAGTATACGAACAACGTGTTCCTGACGTAAAGTAAGTTCAAGAGTGTCTTCAATAACTATAATTCTTTCCGCCGGATTTATATACGAAGAAAGCACCTCAAGAGTTGTGGTTTTACCGCTTCCGGTAGCTCCCGAAAAAAGAATATTTACTTTTGCCTTGATGCAGGCAACCAAAAATTCAGCCATTCTTTCATCAATTGTGCCCAAATCAACCAAATCATTTACCAGGCTTATGCTGCGTAAAAATTTTCTGATAGTTACAGTTGCGCCCCCGACTGAAAGCGGCGGGATGATAACATTAACACGCGAGCCGTCTGTCAGAGAAAAATCCACATACGGGTAAGATTCATCGACGCGCCTGCCGGCAGGGATAAGCATCTTTTCAATTGCGTGGCGCAAGTGAATTTCATCGTCAAATTTTACGTCAGTTGCTAATTTTTTGCCGCTTTTTTCTATATAAACCTTAGATGGCCCGTTTATCATTATCTCGGTTACATTGGGGTCATCCATCAATTTTTGAAGCGGGCCCCAGCCCAAAAATTCATCGCAAAGCTCTTTTATAACCTTTTCTTTTGATGCATCATCAATTGTGCGGCCTTTTTCTTTCTCCCAGAAATCAAATATCTTTGTTATGCGGTCACGTATGAGCTCTTCGTTAAGCTTAGCATCTGAACCACCAAGAAAACTTAATTCTTTACGCAACTCTTTCTTTATAGTTTTTACATCCATGTTTTCCTCACTTCTTGGAGTAAGTCTTTTATTATATTATTTTCGTCACTATTTCTTAAAATTTTATCCTTTTTAAATATAACCGCTTTCTTCTTACCGAAAGCAGCGCCTATATCAGCCTGTCGCGCTTCTCCCGGACCATTTACAACGCAGCCCATAAGCGCGATACGAATTGGCGCAGTAAGCCCGCTATCTATAAGTTCTTTATTGAATCTATCGACTATATCTATCAGTTTTACCTCGCAACGCGAACAAGTGGGGCACGATACGATTTCAGGGCCGTATTTTCTTAAATTAAGGGCCTGGAGAATATATTTTGCAACTCTTATTTCCAAAAACGAAGGGGCTGTAAGCGACACCCTTATAATATTTCCAATACCTTTTGAGAGAAGCCCGCCTAAGCCTATCGAAGATTTAACCACGCCTGCAAGGTATGACCCTGTAGCTGTTATCCCTAAATGAAGAGGGTAATTGAACTCCTTAGAAAACAGCTCGTTTGCAATTATAGTAGTAGCGGCATCCGAGCCTTTTAAAGATACCATTATATCAAAGAAACTTTCTTTCTCCAATATCCTAATATAACGGCCGCATGAAGAAACCATCTGCCTTGCGAGAGCTTCGGGAGAAGAAAAATTCTTCTTAAATCCGCCGGAATTCACCCCTACTCTTATTGGAATTTTACATGCCTTAGCCTGGCGAACCACCTCTCTTATCTCAGTTGTTTTGGATATGTTTAAAGGATTAAGCCTTATCCCATCAAAACCATTTTCGATGGCAGCCAGGGCAACTTTATAATGAAAATGAATGTCCGCAACCAGAGGCACGCCTATTTCTTTTTTCAAAGTTTTTGCTATTTTTGCATCCCGTTCTTCACGGACCGCAACACGCAAAGCTTCGGCTCCTTCCTTCTCTAAATGTTTTGCTTCCGCAATAAGGCCGCGAATATCCGAATATGGCGTCTTAAGCATACCCTTTATCCTTACCGGATATTTTGAGCCTATTTTTAAATTACCTAGTTTTACTGTTCGTGTCATATTTTTATAAAAAGCTGGCATTAAAACCATTTCTTCCATAAAGTCGGGCCGAACCTTACTATATCGTTATAGAAAACAAACACAATTATCAGGCCTATTATTGCAAACCCTATGCGCGTAAGCGTGTTATCTGCTTTTTCGCTTAACGGCCTTCTCCTTATTTTTTCGATAATAAAAGTTATAATATGGCCTCCGTCAAACAAAGGAAGAGGTATTAAATTTACTATCGCAAGACTGACGCTTAAAATCGCCATAAAGCTGACAAGCGGCAAAAGCCCAAGCTTTGCCGTATCGGCAGTAATTTTATAAATACCTAACGGACCGGTTACTGCGTCCCTGACGGGAAGAGTGCCTAGAATCATCGCGCCAAAGCCTCTTATGGTAATAGATGATATCCTGTAAAGCTCTTGCCATCCCTTTAAAAAAGCCTCAAAAAAGTTATACTTAACTACTGTTGTTTTGATGAAAGGATAGATACCGATAAGAGAAATGTTTTTCTTCTTACCGGTTTCATCTATGGCTTCTTTTCGCTCACACGGCACAGTAAAAGAAAGTTCTTTGCCGTTACGCTCTATTTTAAGGGCTATCGGGCTTTGAGAATTATGAATAATATCGGTCATTTCTTCCCATTGCTCTACCTTTCGGCCGTTGACGGAAATTATTTTGTCTCCTTCCTTTATTCCTGCTTTTTGCGCCGGATAATTTTCGATTAGCTTGCCTACTGTTGTTGGAACATAAGCCGAGACACCTATAGTGTAAATTTTCTTCTTTGTGCCAAATTCATCAAGTATCTCATCTTTTACGGTTGGAACATCAAATATTACAATTTCGTTGCCTCTTTTTATTTTTAATTCTACTTTGTTTTTGCTATTGGAAATTAATTTTTCAGCCTCATCCCACGCCTTAACAGGTTTGCTATTGGTTTCGATAATTTCATCGCCTTTAAGTATGCCTGCTTTTTGAGCTGAAGAACCTGCCTTGACAATACCAACTACAGGATCAATCTGTTTATAGCTCATACCGAGCATGGCAACGCACCAGAAAAGCATGAAAGCAAAAACATAGTTAAACAGCGGGCCAGCAAATACAATTTTTATCTTTGCGCCTACCGGCTTTGAAAGAAATTCATAATCTGCGCCTTTAAGCTCATAGCGGCTGTCTCCGGCTAACTTAACATACCCACCCAAAGGAAAAAGGCAGATTACAAAATCGGTTTCTTTGCCCTTTCTGGTAAATAGCACCGGGCCAAAGCCAATAGCGAATTTTTCAACTTTTACCTTGTTCATTCTGGCTGCAAGGTAATGCCCAAATTCATGCGCGACTACAAGAATGCTTAAAATAATTATAAAAATCAGAAAATTCATAATGCCCTCAAATATTCCTTTGTTTTTTCTTTTGCGTAAGCATCCCAATAAAAAACATCATCCAATGTTTTTAGCCTAGCTGATTTATAATGGGAAAATATATAATTCATTGCCTTATAAATATCGGTAAATTTTATTTTTCCGCTTAAAAAATGCTCTACTGCCACCTCATCGCATCCGTTTAGAATAACAAGTGAATTATCTTTCCTACGTGCAGCCTTAAGAATTATATCCAGAAGCGGAAACTGGCCACGCTTTAGCGGCTGAAACGAAAGCGATAATCGGCCTTTAAAATTAGATGCTTTTAATGCATCTATGCGCTTAGGGTAATTCAAGGCAAAGGAAATTGGCATCCGCATATCCGGCGGATACATACAGGCGAAAAGTGTTTTATCTGCAAACTCTGCAAATGCATGCACTGTCGATTCCCTATGAACAACAATACCAATATTTTCGTAAGGTAAATTGAAGAAATAATGAGCTTCTATTACCTCAAAACCCTTATTTACCAGGGTTGCGCTATCGATTGTAATACGCCTGCCCATACGCCAGGTGGGGTGCGACAATACAGTCTCTGCGCGAACCTTTTTAAGGTCTTTTGGCTTATAATTAAAAAGCGCCCCGCCTGAAGCAGTCAAATATACTTTGCTGAAATTATTTTTCAGGGCAAAAAACTGGTATAACGCATTTATCTCGCTATCAACGGGCAATATTTTAGTTTTGAATTTTTTTGCCTTGCTTAAAACAAAATTACCAGCTGTAACTATAGATTCTTTATTGGCGAGCGCAATTTTTTTTGCATGCTCGATATTTATCATAAGCGGGCGAAGCGCCGAGATACCCGAAATGGCCATAAGCGAAGTATCGCAATCTACAGAGGCAAAATCCCGAAGGCCATTTTCTCCTTTAAACAATTTTATTTTTTTAGTAAGATGCCTGACTTTTTCTGCGCTTTTTTCATCAACAACGCAAACATAGGAAGGAGAAAATTCTTTTATCTGAGCGCAAAGCATATCGGTATTACTGTGCGCGCATAGGCCAAGAACCTCAAAGTTTTTTTTGTTTCTCCTTATGACATCCAGGGCGTTTTTACCTATTGAGCCGGTTGAGCCAAAAATATTTATCGTTTTCATGTTAATTTTTAAAATTTATAGTAATTTCTGGGTTAATTTATAAAGACGGAAAAGACAAGCTCTCTTTCATCATAGTAACGTAAAGATAGAAAGTAGGGGCGGTAAAAATTATACTGTCTATTACGTCAAGAACGCCTCCCATACCGGGGAAAATTTTTCCGGAATCCTTAACCTGGCAATCCCTCTTAAGCAAAGATTCAAACAGGTCTCCGAGCTGGGAGATAATTGCTATTATAATGACTATAAAAAATTTTTCAAAAAACCCTATACTTTCTACAAAAAAAGAGAATATTACACCCACTACAAGGCTCGTAAAAAAACCGCCGACAGCGCCTTCAAGCGACTTCTTGGGGCTTATCCTTTCTAGAAGCGGCGTCCTTCCATATTTTCTACCCCACAAATAGGCTCCTATGTCCGACGACTTGGTAACCACCACCAAAAATGCGACCAATAAGGCTCCTTCAGGAAGCTGCCTTATCCTTATCAGAAAACTAAAACACCATGAAATATAGATAATACCGAAGACTGTCGTTGAAAGTGATAATATTGCCTGGTGATTTTCTTTTTTGGTAAGCTCGAGGACAAAAAGTAGAAAAAGGCCAATGACTACAAATAAAAACTGCCAGCCTTCTTTTATAGAAAAATGGAAATATATCGTTATAGGTATAAAAGCGCCTACAGCTATCCCAAAAATCTTAAAGAGTTTCACCCCTTTTTTCTCAACCATGTAAAAGAACTCATATAATCCCGCGATTATGAGAAGAGTGGTTATAAACCCGCAAACAGGATAATAGCTGGATGCCAATACTACAACCAGCCCCAAAAATAGCGAGCTCAACAATCTTTTACCCATAAATTTTTCCAAATCTCCTTTCCCGTTTGGAATAAACTTCAATTGCCTTGTTCAGCTCTTCTCTTGTAAAATCCGGCCAATAAATTTGTGGAAAATAAAGCTCCGTATACGCGAGATTCCATAACAAAAAATTGCTTATACGCTCTTCCCCGGAAGTCCTTATAAGTAATTCCGGATCAGGAAGGTTCCCAAGCTCCAGATATTTTTTGAAACATTCCTCAGTTATCTGATCCTCGGTTACTTTAGAATCTTTAAAATCCGCCAAAATCTTTTTTACTGCTTCTAATATATCCCACCTGCCTCCGTAATCTATCGCAATATTGAAGATAAACCCGTCATTTCCGGATGTGGCGCTCTCAACTTCTTCTATTTTTTTGATTGTATTTTTGTCCAGCTTATCACGTCTTCCAATTATCTTAAGCTTTATATTCTGCTTCTCCAATTCTTTTTTGTAATTATTGAGAAAATCGTTCAGATAAGAAAAAAGCATGGATATTTCGTTTTTGGGCCTGTCCCAGTTCTCAGTAGAAAATGCAAAGACAGTTATAATCTTTACCCCTATTTCCTTTGCCGCTTTTACTATCTCTTTTATCCTCTTTGATCCTTCGCTGTGGCCTGCTATACGCGATAGCCCCCGCGCTTTTGCCCAGCGGCCGTTACCATCCATTATTATTGCTATATGCTGTGGTATGTTCATTGTTACACAGATTAACACAGATTTGCCTGCCGCTTTACGGCGAGGTCTCGCCCTCCGCAGAAGACGGAGAGGCGGAAAAACTGATTAACACAAATATTTGAAATTCCAAACAGCAAGTACATCCGCCACATTAATACATTATTTAGGCGGATACGCCTCGGGCGCAAAATTCCAAATAATCTTCAAATTCTAATTTTACAATGACCAAGAAATATTTACATTCCGAAAATTGGAATTTTGATCATTGGAATTTGTTCGAGATTTGTGATTTGGAATTTCATAATCGTTTACCTTATTAAAAAGAAAGGGGGCCTTTTCTGCCCCCTTGGAAAATCAAAAACAGTTGATATCGCCCCTACTTCTTCACATCTGGCTTTACTTCTGAATCCTGCTTAATAAGCTCATCTGCAAGGTTATCTTCCAATTTGGCTTTAAGCTTTTCAAGCTTTGTAAGTTCTGTTTTTAACTCAGTAACCTTTTCGTTGGATTTGTTAACATCTTCAGTAAGAACTTTATTCTTCTCGGTAATTGCGCTATTTTCCGCTTTCAAATCTTCTATTGTTTTTTCAAGGGTCATATTTTTCTTTGCCAGCTCCTCACGAAAACCGGACAAAGAATTTATTTTAACAAGCAAAGAAACTCCCGCCACAACCAGAACCATTATCAAACCTACCAATAGACTTAAAATTAGAGGTTTGTCTTTCATTTCAATTCCTCCTCTCCTTCGCTAGAAGGTTCAACCGCATTGCCCTCAAAATTTCCTTTTTGTACTTTCTTTACTGTTTTGGGCAATATTACAATTTCAACTCTTCTGTTTAACTGCCTGCCCTCTATGGCATCGTTAGCCGCAACCGGTTTATACTCTCCGTAACCGCTCGCTGAGAGCCTTTCCGGGCTAACACCTTTTCCTTCGAGGTATTCAAGCACGCTTAAAGCGCGATGCGCTGACAGTTCCCAATTCGATTTCCATTTTGAATGCTTTATGGGCTGGTTATCCGTATAGCCTTCTATACCTATATTATTTTCCGGAACGTTTTGTACAAGTATATTTGCAACTTTATCCAAGCTTGAAAAACTTTCCGGCTTTAAATTAGCCTTGCCGGAATCAAAAAGAACCTCCGAAACAAAAGTAATTACAAGCCCTTTTTCTTCCATGCTAAGCCTTACCTGCTTATCTTTTATTTCTTTTTCTAAAGTCTGCTCAAGAAGACCTTTTGTGTTTCTTAATTCTTCAAGTTCCTTTTCAAGTGTCTTAATGCGCTCTGCGTCAGAACGCCTGCCAGTCTGGAATATAACCGCACAACCATTGATAAAAATAAAACAAAACAATAGGCTAAACACCAACAGTTTTTTTCTCATATCTACCTCCTCTTGAGAAAAACAATCAAAAAATTGCGCAAAATAATAGATTTAAAATATCATAATTGATTGACAAAGTCAAGGATTAAAGGGAAGGCTCTTCTTCCGAAAAATTGTTGGAATTGTTTAGCGCATAAACTGGGTTGTGTCTTGGTTTGAACGGAGCCTCGTCCGGAGGCCTCGGCACCCCCTCGGACATTACGTCCTCGGTCGCTTCGCCGGAATCCGTTGTTTCTTTTTGAATGAAATGTCATCAACGATATTCCGGCTCAGACGGAGCTTCGCCGGAATCCGTTGTTTCTTTTTGAATGAAATGTCATCAACGATATTCCGGCTCAGACGGAGCTTCGCCGGAATCCGTTGTCCTTTTCATGTATGTTGCGAGAAAACATCTCCATTTCTGGTTAGATGTTTTCTCGCGATAAGTAGGACAACGGAGAGGGTGAGATTTGAACTCACGGTGGAGACAAGCCCCACACCGGTTTTCAAGACCGGCGCTTTCAACCGCTCAGCCACCTCTCCGAAAAAAATACTAAATATGCAAGGTTATTCTTTGATTTTTTTCGGCACTTAGGAAATCCTTCCGAAGCGCCTCAAAAATTGCGCGTTTTACTACTTAATTCCCCGCCTTGCAAGAACTTCTTCAATTTTTGCTTTCAAAGTAGGCGCATCTATTGGTTTTATCAGATACAGCTCATCATACAGCTGCGCAGCCTTTACCTGGAAATCCATATCTTCTTTGGCGCTAAGCATAACAACCGGTATAGTTATGGTTTGGGGGTCCTTTTTGATCTTTTCCAACACTTCAAAACCGCTCATTTTAGGCATCATTATATCTAAAATTATGACATCGGGTTTAAATCTTTTTGCTAGTTCCAGTCCTTTCTTGCCATCGGTAGCTGTTTCTACTTTAAAACTCTCATCAAGCTCAAGGTTCATCTTAACCAATTTACAAAAACTTTCTTCGTCATCGATAATTAAGACTTTTTTTCTATTCATTCGGCCTCCTCTCTTTTAGGCACTCTTAAAAAAATACTTACCTTGGTGCCTTTGCCTTCAGTGCTTTGGATTTCAATTAACCCTTTATGCATATCTATTATGTTTCTGCTCACATACAAACCTATACCGCTGCCGCCGTGCAAGCCTTTGGTCGTAAAAAATGGGTTAAAAAGTTTCTTGAAAACTTCCGGAGGTATACCTTCGCCGGTATCTGTAATCTCAACCACTAGAACCTTTTCTCCGGACTTAAAGTAATCACCTCTGCCGGAAATGCCCTGCTTTGGTTCAGAAAGAACTTTGTCGTAACTACGAATAAAGATTTTTCCTTTTTCAGACATTGCCTGTACAGCATTCATTATTAGGTTTACGAATACCTGCTCAAGCCTGTTTTTATCTACAAATATGTGGGGAATATTTTTTTTCTTATCTGTTTCTATATTTATATTTTCAAATTTGATATTTGCCTTTACCAACTCCAAGGCGCCGTCAAGGATATTATTTATATCCTCTAGCTTCACTTCGAGCTTTTTGGCTTTTGCAAAATCAAGAAGGGTATTAACTATACTATTGGCGCGTTTTGCGCTTTCCATCATCATTGAAAATGTATTGCTTATATCTTCTTTGCGGCCAGGAAACTTAGCCTGTAGATAATTTATCCCCTGAATAATTATACCTAAAGGATTTTTTACTTCATGAGCAACGCCGCTTGCCAAGAGTCCAATTGCATTTAATTTTTCAGCCTGTACGAGCTGATCTTGTGCTTCCTTGATTTGCTCATATGCTGTGCGTAGTTCTTCCTCAACCTTCTTTCTCTCGCTGATATCTCTTGCGGTACACACTATCCAGGCATCACTGCCATCTTGCCCATGCATTACGGAACTGCTGAAAAGCACCGGGACTTCCCTCCCATCTTTAGTTTGGTAATAACTTTCGATATTAAGGATAGTACCGGTACCTATTAATTTTTCTACATTACTTCTTTTGAGTATGGATTTTTCCGAATCGGCAAAAATAACTTCGACTTTTTTCCCCACAAGATCTTCCTCTTTATAACCAACCAGATACCGCAAGGCCTCATTAACCATGCAAATGTTTTTTTGCCCATCCACCACCATTAAAGGGTCAATTATAAACTTATTTAAACTGTCTTTTATATCTTTGACGTCAAGCATAAGCTACACCAAACACTTGTCATGTTTTCTTTTATTCCTGAAAAACTCAACAAGAAGAGCGGCGCACTCCTCGCGAAGCAATCCCCTTTTTACCTTAATCTTATGATTTAAACCCAGGCTATTGATGTCGATTTTTGAACCGAACGCCCCGGTTTTGGGGTCTTCTGTGCCAAACACTACACTTGCGATTCGTGAGAGTATAAGTGCCCCCGCACACATACTGCAAGGCTCAACCGTAACGTAAAGTATGGAGTCATTAATCCATTTTGAACCTAAAAAATTAGCGGCCTGCGTGATTGCAATCATCTCAGCATGAGCAGTCGGATCCTTTAGGCGTTCAACCTGATTATGGGCCTTTGCTATAATCTGGTTCTTATAAACAATAACTGCGCCCACAGGCACTTCGTCTTCTTTTAACGCGCATTGCGCCTCTTTCAGAGCTCCTTCCATGTAGAACTTATGCTCAAGAACCATACTTTTATTGTTTTATTTTCTTAATTATCTTAAGGAATATTTTTGTAATTTTTGGATCGAAATGGTTTCCTGTTTCTTTTTTTATAATATCTATTGCTCTCTTTTTACTGTAAGCCCCGCGGTATGGCCTGTCTGAAACAAGCGCCTGATACACATCAGCTAATGCTACTATCCTGGCGCTTAATGGTATTTCTTCTCCTTTTAGCCCAAGGGGGTAACCCTTACCGTCAAATCGTTCATGGTGATAAAGGATAGCCGGGATGGCGCCTCTTAAAGCATGGATTTCCCTTAAAATTTCTGCTGCTGTCCAGGGGTGGCCCTTTATTATTTCTTTTTCCTTTTCGTTCAGCCGGCCTTTTTTCGAAAGAATACTTTCGTTTATGCCCACCTTTCCTAAATCATGCAGCGCGGCTGCATGTTTAATATTTTCTATCTCCGAGGGAGGCAAATTTAATTCTTGCGCCATTTTTTCCGCTATCATCGAGGTATATTCCACGTGCCTGCCGGTATAATAATCTTTTGCCTCAATTGCCCGCGCAAAACCGTAAATCATTTCCAGGAGATCACGTGTAAGAAGGATATTTAATTTTTCTATTTTGGTTTTAAAAACATCAAAGCCGGCTCCCTTTTTTTCCTTTACAAACTGCGCATGCTGATGTGGCGCATAAAGGATAACTTTGTTGCCGCCTTTTTTCTTTGCTACGGCCAAACACCCATGCAAAGCATTTATTATGTCTTTTGTATTGTATACATTATCGCCCGGAAAAGAAACTACACCAAGGCTTACTTTTATGTTTATGTTGAATTTTTTATATTTAAATTTATGCAGGGAAACTTTATCTTTTAATCTGGCGGCTACCTGGTAAGCGTTTTCACGCGCTAAAAAAGGAAGTATAATAAAAAATTCGTCTTCCCTCCAGCGCGTAAGCACATCTTCATTTCTTAAGCTTAGCTTAAGTAAATACACCAGTTCTTTTATGATACAATCAGCGATATCGCTGCTATAGAGTTCGTTTATTTGCCGGAAGTAATCGATGTCAACGGCAAGAAAAGATATATTATGTAAGTGCCTCCTCGCACGGCTTAATTCCTGGCGCGTCCGGTGCAGGAAATAACGCCAATTGTAGCAGCCGGTTAGAGGGTCCACGAGGATTATCTCTTTTATCCTTTTGTCTTTGCTTAAAAGCTCCCTTTCTAAATTACCGATACGCTCTCTTTGCTCGAGGAAGGATTGTGCCTTTTGCAGTTTAAAAATAATTTCTTTTTTATCGTTTTCATCGCTAAAATAATCCAGGAAACCGTACTTTTTAGCTTTTTCGATATTGTTTTTATTTTCTTTATAAAAATGGATAAAGCAGGCTTTGTCAATAAGCTGGGGTATAGCTGGTTTATGCTTATCTACAAAATGCTCGTCAAAGATAACCAGTGACAGGCCGTAATTACGCAAATCTTTTATTTTTTTTACTTTTTTAAAAGGAAAGGGAAGGTTTATTTTTCTTTTTGAGGCTTTATCAACGCAGTAAAAAATTTTCTTCATATTTCAAAAATTCTATCATATTTGCAGAGGTTTTACAAGTTAAGCTGCAGTAAAACATTAAATCACACTGCCTTAAAGAATTTTTTGATGGATTTTTGCATAAAGGAATACTCGATGCTCCGACTCGGGCGGAGCCTCGTCCGGAGGCCTCGGCACTCCCTTGGACATTACGTCCTCGCTCGCCTCGTCGGAATCCGTTTTTTTCTTTCTGTCAACGATACTCTGGCTTCGCAGGAGCTTCGCCAGAGTCCGTTGTTTTTCTTCTAGATGAAATGTCATCAACGATATTCCGACTCGGGCGGAGCCTCGTCCGGAGGCCGTTTTTTTCTTTCTGTCAACGATACTCTGGCTTCGCAGGAGCTTCGCCAGAGTCCGTTGTTTTTCTTCTAGATGAAATGTCATCAACGATATTCCGACTCGGGCGGAGCCTCGTCGGAATCCGTTGTCCTTTTTCTGTATGTTGCGAGAAAACATCTCCATTTCTGGTTAGATGTTTTCTCGCTATAAGTAGGACAACGGAGAGGCAGGGATTTGAACCCTGGGTCCCGATTTCTCGGAACTTACGCTCTCCAGGCGTACCCGTTAAACCGCTCCGGCACCTCTCCGAACAAATTCATCTTAGCTGTCAATCAGCGAAAATCAATTTTGATTTACGCCCCTAGGGTGAGTTGAACACCCAACCCTCTGGTCCGAAGCCAGATGCTCTATCCAATTGAGCCATAGGGGCAAACAATAGAATGGATTTATTTTAAAATCAAGAAACCGAAAGAACTTATTTCTTTTTTCCCTTTCTGCAGCGGGACGACTTCTTATGAAAGTCGCAATATTTTTTCTTTGTAGGCCCCGAAGCCTTTCTACCTTTAGCCATGTTAACCTCAATGAGCACATTATTTTTTCAAGCTGGCCGCCGTAGACGGACGTGCGGAAAAAATGATAGTGCGAATCGATCCTGAGACTGCACTGCAGCCAAAGGATCTTATTTTATTAATAAACACTTGCCCCGCGGATATCGACACCTATACCCGCTTCGAGCTTCAAATATCCAATAGCCTTCTGGCATCCTTCTTGCCTACAGCTTTTTTAAAGTCATCGAAATCAATAAAGATGGCATAAGGCATTTCTTCTTTTATCCTATGCAGATAGGCTCCTTCTACCCTTCTTCTAAAACCGACATATTTGAAATTCGTGCCGCAGGCAGGGCACACGTGGGCTTTTGAATCTATGCCTATTTTATGGCAGGCATAGCACTCCGCAGATAACTCTCCGATAACAATAAGAGTTTTTTCAATTTCCTGTATATTGACTTCTTCCCACACTCTTATAAAATTTCTCATTTTTGCCTTGATAATGGCTTTTTACCCCACCTCCGCTGCATACGGTGGGGTTAATTCGCACTACCATTTTTCCTGCACCCTGCCGCCTTCTCACCTGCCATAGACAGGCAGGGCGAGGCTTAGAAAAATGATGTGCTCATTAAACGATAAACCTGTCTGCTACATTGCTTATAAATGGTATGCGCTTCATCCTTCCGGTTAAAGCGTAATAAATTCCATAAAGAGAAAGGAAAAGAAAAAGTAAAAGCCCCGCCACATAAAACACAATACCGATGAAAGGCATAAGAGACAATACCCCTACAGCTATTTCTCCGACAAACATAGCTATTCCCTGCTTTGCATGAAAATGCGCAAAACGGTTTTCTTTTTTCCAGATAAAAGTCAAAATCCATAAAAAAAAGAAATAAGACAGGGCAGCAAACGGCGCACCATCACGAATCTCCTCTTCCGGCAACTGAATCTGTTCCATTTTACTTTCCTCCGATAGAAACCGATTAAATTCAACATACACCCGCGAGCAACAATAATTATACTTATTTTTTGCCAAAAGTAAACCCCGTTAGACCATAACATGTAACAGCGTTTATAAGTTTTATCTCGCCAGTTAATTATTATTTTTCTACTGACCTGAAACTATTTTTTGGTCTAACGGGGTAAATCCCGCAGTAAAAGAAATAAAAAACCCCGTTTCGGTTTCCCGAAACGGGGTTAAGTTAGCTTAAGTAATTAACTTAGAAGTTAAGGTTGATTCCGCCTCTTACTGAATATGCTAGGTCATCGTTTGTATCTGCGAAGAAATCGCCTGGTATAAACCATGCGCCAGTAAGTTTAAGCTGGACATCTTCCGTATAATCATATGTTGCGAAAGCATCAACTTCGCTGCCTAAATAAGTGTCATTAGCATTGATGTCATAAGTAGCTCCTCCGTACCAACCAAGAGGAATTTCGTAAGTGCTGGCGCCTGCAGTGTAGTTTATATTATTAGCTAATTTCAAAAAGCTGTACGAAGCGCCCAAGGTAACATCTTCCCTCGGCATGACTGAAGCATTAACTCTTGCGCCCTGAACGTTGCTGTTCGGGAAAAGGATGTTCATAATTTCGCCAATGCTCTGGTCTTCAAACATCGGATCCCAACCGGTAAAATGATTTTTATCCAAATCATCTTCACCGCTTAAATAAACATAAGTTAAACCGAGTGTCGGGTTATACTTGGTCATGAATCTGTACTCAGCTATTGCTTCAATCGCAAATGCGCGTAAATGCTGCGCAGGCGTATCAAGCGCAGTGTAGGTTTGAGCTGTAAGATCCTGGACATCGCCAAACTGATAAGCACCTTCTAACCCTAACGTTAACTTTTCCATCGGGTTAAATTGCGTTCTTGCTCCAATGACGTGGGTAATATCTTGATTCTCCGGAATTTGTGTATTCACTTTTGAGTAAAGCAAACCGTCTCTATTATTCTGCGCACCAAAATAATAAGCTTCGGTTACGCCATCAAAAGAACCCCACTGATAGTTAGCATTAACACCCCAAAGATTTGTGTCGTCGTGAATATAGGTGTGATTACCATTCACTTTAGAATAGATAGCATCAATCGTCCAAGGTGCAAAATCAAGAACAACCTTTGCCGCATCGAATGATTTCTTTAGAGACAAATCTCCAAAAGGGGTC
>Ga0265297_10000451_pt1 | contig 122448 bp, 119 predicted proteins | sample Munlanlwell13791_FD_192502 | JGI IMG/M metagenome (GOLD analysis project Ga0265297, IMG submission 192502) | Leachate microbial communities from a municipal landfill in Southern Ontario, Canada - Leachate well 137-91 | ecosystem: Engineered > Solid waste > Landfill > Unclassified | place...
ACGGTATATGGGCCAGGTACGGCACTGGCACCTGGGCATTACTCAGCTCCGCCACCCCCGAATCTATGGCCTCAGGCGACATTGACGGTAACGGCAAGGACGATATAGTGATCGACTTCGGGCCTGAGTACGGCATATGGATACTAGGCGATAGCGGCCTATGGACCAGGGTGAGCGATGTGGACCCCGGGTCTATCGTAACGGGAGACCTGGACGGCGATAACCTCGGCGATATAGTCATCGACTTCGGATCGGAGTACGGTATATGGGCGAAGCATCAGGACGGCACATGGGAGGAGATACATGGGTTGAGCGCGAAATGAGGGAAGGGCGAATAAAATGTGTATAAAAAAATATTGTTATATGACCATAATATTAATGAGCGTCGTGTCAGCCCCTTGCACAGCCGACTTCTCTTATGCAAATACTCCTCCTATCGCGGAGACAATCCAAATAGAGGTGTCTCAGAACCAGCCAAAAGACATAGTGCTTCAGGGAAGCGACCCTGATGGCGATCCTATAGTATATACGATAGTGTCATACCCCGCCTATGGCGCGCTCACCGGCGCACTGCCTGATCTCACATATACGCCTTCTGCCGAATATTATGGCGCTGATTCATTCACCTTTAAAGTAAATGACGGTGCAGCCGATTCAGAGATAGCGACGATATTCATTATCGTGACACCTGACGTTACTTTGGATGTGTACGCCGAAGAGGAGATACGCGATATCTATCCGACCGTCATCGGAGGCAACGAAGTGTACCATTACTCAAGCATATTGTGGCTCATGTATGATTATTCTAAGGATAGCAACCTTTCAAAGATGTGCTGGCGCGTGCATCTCTCCGACAATGGGTGGGGCATAAAATGGGATACCAATCTTATCGACCAGCGCTCGGTGATATCCACATATAATCTCGAAGGCCTTAACGGCTCCTCTCAGGTTTTCGTCCCACCTGACGGGTTTTATACAACTTACGATAATGTCGATCATAACCAGGGTAATAAATTTGTGGTGGATTACTGGGAAGCTACGGATATGGACCATTCGGGAGTGGTGATAAAAGGCACTCAGGCCGCCAACGCATACCAGAGGGTCATATTCGCCCAGAAACCTGCGATACCGCTATATGTGCGTCTCGATGTGAAGATAGACAGCGCGCGCACATTTCGCTCGATCAATTCCGGATGGGTATTGTTGAATAATGATAATAACTTTGAGGTCCGTTTTACCAATGACAGGCGGCTTGATATACGCTGCCGCGATACCCTGAATAAAATAAAACAGCTGGCCCTCTCGCCTGTCCTTGAGCTTGACCGTTATTATTCCATCGAGGTATATTACGGCAATAACGAATGCGCCTATTGGCTGGACGGTTCAGAAATAGACAGGGCATCGCTCACCACAAGAGCGAATATACAGGAAGTTGACTTCGGCTCGGTGAGATCTGATATAGCCGGGGCGGAGGGGCAGATACACGTAGATGCATTACGGGTAGATGACAGTTACATAGGTAATAATGTCAAAAGGCCATGGCAATATCCATATAAAGCGGTATACACTTTCGATAACAACCTCCGCACCATAGACGATCTGGCAAAGATGTCCGAACGGCTCGGGGTGACGCTCCTGTGGGGAATACCCGCACCTAATAAAACAAGACCGGGATATGTGGAAAACACCGACGCCACCGGCTGGGATTGGCAGACAATGCAATATTACGTGGATATGGTCGAATACCTCGATGGGGTGGCGGATCCGGACTATGCAGAAAAGGTGAAGACGCTCGACTGGACACATAGCACGCCGGATGACAACTGGGCCAACTTGCGCGCCGCGCGCGGCAGGGTAGAACCCTACAACCAGATATACTTTGAATTCGGCAATGAACCTTATTATGCCGGCGGCTGGAGGTGGACGGACGCCGCGACGGGCCAATATGTAACGGATCTGGATGGCTATGGGAATGAGTTTGTCGCCTTCGCGACAAAAGTGCATGCCATTAACGGCAATATAAAATTAGGGATCCACACCATGTCGGGCGGCAGCAACAATGACTGGTTCGATAAACTGCTGCCGATAGCCCATGACCATATAGGGTTCATCAGCATATTCCATTATTATTTGTTTTATCACGACTCGGTACAGGGGCTTGTCCCCCCTATCGAGCACTGGCTGGGCATCCCGGTAGGCGAGAATAACACCTGGCGCTACTATCTCGGAAACAACAGAAGAGAATGGGTACAGGCGCCTTTTGGAAAAAGCAATCCTGTAGAGGGGGCGGACCACAGCATATACCTGCCTTATTACGCCCGCTTTAAAATAGACCAACATCTTTCAGACCGCCCTGACCATGCCTCGATCCCGCTCGCCATAACGGAATACGGCTATTTTGGCAATGCGGGGTACGGTGAGGAAAACTGGATAGGCACCGCCATACACCGCGCAAGCTGGATAGAAAATAATATAAAATCGGGTGTTGCAATAGGGAATTCCTGGAGCAGTCTGGCAAGCCAGCGGTTTGGCCATGGGATCATCTCGCTCCATAACAACCCCGAAGGAGGGATAGAAATAACGCCTTCTTATTATCTTTTCAGGATGATGGCAGATCACCTGGGAACCAGATTACTAAAGTCCGATATGTTGAGCACCATAACACCGTACTGGTGGCAGAGGGACCCCGCAAAAGACCAGCCGGGACAGGGCTTTGATATCCCTTACGTTACTTCCTGGGCGTCTATAGATGCGGAAAAAAAGAAGATATACATTACCTTTATCAATAGGAGCCAGGTCTACCCCGCTAATATATCGGTCAAATTACACGGAATTGTGCCGTCTGACACAGTAAAAGTTTTTATGCTGAATGGGAACAGCATCGGCGATGATAATGAGATTACGAACGAGGGCAGCAGATACACATGGTGGCTGCCTGCCTCAGACAGTAATGACAATCCAAATAACATAGTAACGAAAGAGTATTCCGCTTCAATCACCGGCAATTCATTCAGTTATACTATCCCTAAATTATCTGTCACTATCTTTGAAATTACAAAATCCGGCGTTGAAACAAACAATGGCCCTATATTTACATTGCGTGCCGACGGAGATGGTATAAGGGACACCGTCATCAACTTCGGTCCCTCATACGGGGTATGGGCAAGGTATGGCAACGGCTCATGGGAACGCCTGCATGAGCTCTCCCCCGATTCAATGGCCTCGGGGGATATTGACGGTGACACCATAGACGATATAGCCATGGACTTCGGCCCCTCTTACGGGATATGGGTGAGGTACGGCAACGGCTCATGGGGTCAGCTGCATAACTTGAGCTGCGAACATATGGCTATATGCGACCTCGATGGGGATAACCTCGGGGAGACAGCGATCGACTTCGGGCCGGATTACGGCATATGGGCCAGGCACTATGACGGGACATGGGACCTGGTGAGCGATGTAAGCCCGGAATCTATTGCCACGGGAGACATTGACGGTAACGGCAAGGATGATATGGTGATCGACTTCGGCGCCTCTTACGGCATATGGGCCAGGCACGATGACGGCACATGGGACCTGGTGAGCGATGTAAGCCCCGACTTGATGGCCGCCGGGGACCTTGACGGAGACGGCAAAGACGACCTGGTCATCGACTTCGGCACACAACACGGTATATGGGTCAGATACGGCAACGGCAACTGGGAGAAGATACACGATCTGAGCACGTAGGACCCGGCCACAGGACGGTATCTATGCGGGATTCCTGATATCGTATTCGTCCTGTATCTCACCCACTATCTCTTCCAGCACATCTTCCAGCGTTATGAGACCCGCGACCTTCCCTTGAGGATCGGTCACGAGAGCTATGTGGGTGTGCCCTTTCTGAAATTCCTTCAGCAGCTCCGTCACCTTCTTTGTGTCCGGCACAAAGGTAACGGGATATACGATATCCTGCAGGACGACCAGCTCTTTATTCGCGGAAAGGCTTAAGAGATCTTTCATATTTATAATGCCTATGATATTCTCGGGCTTATCTCTGTATACGGGTATGCGCGAGTAACCCGATTCCAACACATCATCAACGATGTCGTCGAACTTGGAATTTACGTCAATAGAGACCATCTCTTTCTTCGGCGTCATCACGCTGCGTACAACGGTCTCGCCGAAGTCGAATACCTTGGAAAGCATCCTGTATTTGTCCCTGTGAGGCGCATTATCTTCCTCCCCCAGCTTGATCAGCGCCCTTATATCCTCATCCGTAACCAGCGCCTGTTTTCCCGCCGCAGGACCGCTCATCAAATTTACTATCGCGTTCGTTATGACAGCGAGGACCTTCACCATGGGTGATAATATAAGTATGAAGACCTTTATGGGCCTGACCAGTAAAAGCGAAAGTTTTTCGGAATGTCTGGCCGCGAGCGTCTTTGCGGCCACTTCCGCTACTATGATAAGGAACGTGGCTACTATGGTAGCGAGGACCACCCCGTTCTTTTCGTCCGACACAACGGCGATCATCAATACCGTAATTATAGAGGCGAGCAGAGTATCGACGATATTGTTCGCTACAAGGATAGTCCCAAAAAATCTTTCGGGTGTCTCCAGTATCTTCAGTATGGTCTTGGCTGCCTTTGAGCCCGTAGAAGCAAGCCGGCGCAGCCTGAGACGGCTCACCGCTATGATGGAGGTCTCCGAGGCGGCCGTCAATGCCGCCAGCATAAGCAATATAATGATCGTGACAAGCCAGAATATCGTTTTCATATATTAGGGGTTGATTATCCCTCCCGACACTATGAGTTTGATCCCTTCCTCGACAGATATGTCCAGGAACTTCACGTCTTCCCTGGGCACAAATATCAGAAAGCCTGTGAACGGGCTTGGGCTAGTCGCGATGAAGACACTTACCAGGTCCTTCCCGGTCTTTTCTTTGGCATTCCTGAAGCCGTCATTGGTCACAAAGGCGACGGACCATATCCCTTTTGACGGGTATTCCACCAGGACGACCTTCTTGAAGGCCGGTTTATCTTTCGAAATGAAAGAGTTAACTATCTGCTTGGTCGCCGGGTAGACCTGGCGGATGAGAGGAAGCCGCATCAATCTCCCCTCGATCGCCCGGAATATCTTCTTACCAAAGAAATTTGTCGCGATAAACCCTATGACCAGGACCGTCAATATGCCCAGTATGAAACCGAGGCCCGGGACGACGAAACCGAGATACTTCTTAAGGTAGAAATTTATCACCTTGCCCCATATGCCGTCTATGAACCTGAATATTATGAAAAGGAAGTAGAAGGTGAAGAAGACCGGGAGCGTTATCAATACACCTGTGACAAAATATCGCCTTACTTTAGACATATATCTCCTTTAATGATATGACGGCCCTTACCTTTTCGGTAAAAAAGCGGTGACGGCTAAAGCGATAGTCAATCCTGCCACGATCATACAAGTGGCCCAGGAGACGACATTGAAAAATACGGAATTCCTGTATTCCCCCATGAGATGTTTGTCATTTATCAGGATGATCATAAATACCAGGACAAAAGGCAGAAAAACGGAGTTGGCTGCCTGCGAAACGAGCATCACCATCACCAGGTTCACTCCCGGCATCATTATGACCCCGGCGCCTATTATTATAAGCGCCGTAAATAAGAAATAGAATTGCGGCGCCTCTTTCAACCGTTTATCGACGCCCGTTTCCCAGCCGAGCCCCTCGCAGACGGAGTAGGCGGTAGCGAGCGGCAGGATCATGGCGGAGAAGAGGGACGCGTTCAGAAGCCCGAAAGCAAAGAGAGAGGCGCAATGGTCGCCGGCCAGCGGCCGGAGCGCAAGGGCCGCGTCTTTCGCGTTCTCTATCCTTATGCCGCTCTTGAAGAGCGTCGCGGCGCAGGAGATGATTATGAATACCGCGACTATGCTGACGACTATCCCTCCTATTATGACGTCCAGGCGCGCGTACTTATAATCCTTTACCGGTATTCCCTTCTCCACAACGGCCGACTGCTGGTAGAACTGCATCCATGGCGCTATCGTGGTCCCTATGACCCCCATGAGCATGAATATGTAATCCTGGCGCCAGCTGAACATAGGATGGGACGCCTCCTTAAGGACCGCTCCCCAGTCAGGATGGCCCATAAAGCCCGTGATGATGTACGAAAAATAGAAGACGCATGCCGCCAGGAATATCTTCTCTACTGACTTATATGTGCCCTTGACCACTATCCACCATACCAGCACCGCCGCTATCGGCAATGACACGTAACGGGGTATGCCGAATATCTCGCAACTGGCCGCTATGCCGGAGAATTCGGATACGGTATTGGTCAGGTTCGAGATTATGAATGCCAGCATCGCGTAAAAGGTCACTTTCACTCCGAACTTTTCGCGTATCAGGTCCGCCAGCCCCTTGCCTGTCACCACACCCATCCTGGAGCACATCTCCTGAATAACGATGAGGGCAACGGCCATCGGCAAGAACACCCATAACATCGAATACCCGAAATGGGCCCCGGCCACGGAATACGTCGTGATGCCGCCGGCGTCGTTATCGACATTTGCCGTTATGATGCCGGGCCCCATGATGCTCAGAAATATAAGAAAACTCTTCCAGGGAGCCGGTTTCCGGATCCCTTCCTGATCGTTCATATCCCCTTCGCCGCCCTCGGCCTCTTTCTCCAGGCGATCGATATGACCTGGCTCAGTATATCATCCATGGTGATTATGCCGTGCAATACCCCTTTCTCATCCACGACGGGGATCGCGGAGACCTTATACTTGTCCATCAGGTAAGCCACCTCTTTTACGCTGTCTTTCAGATGGACGTATATCGTCTTCTGGAAGACCGTCTTTATGACAATATCTTTGGGCTCGGCAAAAAGAAGCCGTCTTACCGTGGTCGCCCCCTTAAGGTGGTTCTTTTCGTCGACTACATAGATATACGGCACGGTATCGAACTCCCGCGTCTCGTTCTTTATATATGTTATCGCGGATTCTACGGACGTACTTTCGGACATCGATACGAAATCTGTCGTCATCAGCCCTCCTGCCGAATCGCTCGAATACCCAAGGAGGGTCGACAATTTCTTCGCTTTCGCCGACTCCATAAGCGTGAGTATATTCTCGACCATATTGCGGGGCAGGTTCTCAAGGAGATCAGTAGCCTCATCCGGAGACATGTTGGTTATGATCTGTGCCGCCTCTTTCTTATCCAGCTCTTTCAATATCATGTTCTGCTCTTCGAACTCTATATTTTCGAAGATCCTGGCCTTCGTTATAGCATCCAGGGCCTTGAAAAAGACCATCCGTCTGGCAGAATTGAGGTCGAACATTATCTCGCTCAGGTCAGCCGCCGGTATCGACAGGAGCTGTTTCTGCGAAACCGCCAGCTTCATTGTCATACTCGCGGGGTTTACGGACACCGGCTGGATATATTTCCACGAAACGAGCTCCTCGTTCTTAAGATACGCCTCTTTCTTAAAAATATTTTTTACCAGGAGATCGACGCACCTTTCCCAGCCCATCCGCCGCACCAGGCCCCTCAAACCTATATTTACGTGGGCCAGCATGAGGTCCCGGTCGACCCTGAGGAGGTGTACGTCGTTCACGCGTATGACCTTGTGATTGTACGTATCGACCACCTGCTGGTCGAGGACATCCCTGCGCAGGAGGAACTCATACTCTCCCGGTTCCGGAGAGAAGACGATCTCTTCCTTCCTGGCATCTAACCTTAAGTCGTCCTCTATATCGGCCACCCTCGACCACGGTACGCTCGCGTAGGAAGACCTCAAAGAGCCCCTCTTCACTATGATCTCGTCCAGCCGAGGGTATATCTCGCCCGACCTGACGGAGACGTCCCAAAACCGGCCGAGATGCGTCCCGTCGCCGCACAGGACATCCTTACCCAGGATACCGGAGAAATTAATGAACATCGCCTGTGCCTTGGCCCTTATGGACTCTATACCGTTTACAGATAGATGTGCCATGGTCCTCTTGCTTATACCCTTTTCCTGAATACGAATGCCGTCAAAAGGACGAGCGAGAACAATATGAAGGAGAGCGCGGACCTCTTTTTATTCAGATGTTCTTTTATTATCTCCCCTTTTTCGATGACCTTGACGGCCTTGGCGTGGATATCCATCTCACCGTTATGGGCAGGGCAGGCGCGGTTGAATACGCCATCCACCTCCAGGATGTCTCCCTTGCGTTTATAGCCGCCGATAAATCTGACCGGCTCGATATCGGCCGTCCTGGCCCATACCCCTACGGCATTGCGCCCGTCGTTCAGGTTCACCCACGAATATTCCCCGCGGTTCAGGATCGCAGTCACGACTTCGCCCTTGTATTGGACCGGTTTACCGTCAAGTTCTTTCGCCTTCTCTATCAGATCGCTGCTCGTGACCGTCCCGGCGTAGCAATCCGTAAACTGTAAGCTACAGGATATAAGCGCAAGAACAAATACCCTATACCCTATACCCGATGCCCTATACCCTTTATTCATTTCTTCCCCTTAAATATAGCCAATATCATCCCGCCGAGCACAAATATAGATATGAACTCGAGACGTCCCGCCCACATCTGGGCCATATAAACGATCTTCAGGGCCGCCGGCATAGAAGGTGATGTTATACCGCAGGAGAGACCCACATTTGCGGCCGCGGATACCGATTCAAATGATGCCTCGCTCAAGGGATAGCCGCATATCATACCGGCTATGGTGCCGAATAGATATAAGTTTATGTACGAAAGTAAAATTATGGCAGACGCCCTGACATGCTTATCGTCCAGGATGAGGTCCTTTATGTGGTGTATCTTCTGTATGAGTACCGCGCTATCAGGTATCATCAGCTTCTTTATGTCCTGCCTCAGCGCCTTGTACATTATGCCTATCCTCAGCACCTTTATGGCGCCGGTCGTGGAGCATACGCTCCCACCTATGGCCATAGCGATCGTTATACCCAGCATGGCGAACTGGCCCCATTCGTTCACGAACTGCCGCGCGTATATGGTGGAATACCCTGTCCCGGTATGGGCCGATGCGAGATGGTAGAACGTCTTTTTAAAGAACGGCATGGCGCCGGCATAGACCGCCCCCTCCGAAAGAGCGGCGGCGGTGATAGAGAGCGTCACCACCACGCTTATGAAGAGCGTCACGATCTCTATATTCTTATAAAGCTCTCTCCTGTTGCCGGTCCAGACCGCGTAGTGGAGCGCAAAATTAACGGAGCCGAGAAGCATTAGAGATACGGTTATCACCTCGAACGGGAAGTTATGATAGAAGAGGATGCTTTGTGACTGGGGCGTGAAACCTCCGGTATCGAATGCCGCTATGAATACGCATACGGAATCGAAGACGGCCTTCGACGGCTTGAGGCCTCCCATTATACCCGAGACAGATAATGCGGCGCTCCCAAGCAGAAGATATACAAGGCTCACCAGCCATATGAAACGTGCCGTCTCTATTACGTTCGGCAATATCCTCTCATCACGCGCCTCGCCCACATAGACCCTGAAGGCCCCCGCGGTCCCTTTAAATAGGAATGTAAGCGCTATCACGACTATGCCCTGGCCGCCGATGAACATGGTGAGGTGGCGCCAGAGATTGTGAGAGTATGCCATATGGTCGAGGTCGACGACAAGCGACAATCCCGTAGTCGCGTAACCGCTCATCGCTTCGAAGCAGGCATCCAGATAAGACAGGAAGTGCCCGCTGAGGTATAGGGGTATCGCGGATACGAACATCGCCAGGAGCCACGAAAGCGATGCTACCACCATGGCATGCATCGCGGAGAGGTCCTTCTTCGTGTAGCATACGATGACCGCTATGAGGCCGGCCAGGATAGAGACCGATATGCCGAGCAAAAAATCTACCGCCGGTTCGAACTCGGAATATGCGAGAGCCAGGGCAAAAGGTATCAGCATCAGGATACCTATGCCGATGACGATCTTCCCGAGGTAATACCCTATTATCTTGTAGTCCTCTAATGCCGGCCGTAAGATCATCTGAGGAGACCCCACCATACCAGGCACACCAGGAACCCGGCGAAGATAAAAAAGCACACCAGGGATATCTCCAGCGATATACCTAGGACGGCATTCAGCATATTCTTAAAAAATATGCCTGCCTTGAAACGTTCCATCGTCAACCTTTCACCTTGCCTACCAGGGAATCGAGGAGCTGCTGCTCATTTTCTATAGTCGTGAGGGCTATTATATCGTCGCCCTTCCTCAGGACCGTCTCGCCCTTGGGCACGATTATGCTCTCACCCCTCACGACGGAGACGAGGACGGAATTTTCGGGTACCCGCACGTCTTTCACGCACTTGTCTATCACGGGCGAGTCGCTCGTCAGGTCGACCCTTACAAGCGCCAGCTTACCCCTCTTGAACGTCATCAGGTTTATGAAATCCTCGAATGACGCTTCCTCCTCTATTATCTTAGCTATTATGGTCGTGGAATTGACCGGGACGTCTACCCCGAGCTCATTAAATATGCGCTCATTCTTCGGGTTATTCACCCTCGCGACGGTGCGCCGCACCCCGAAGACCTCCTTGGCGAGCTGGCAGATTATCAGGTTATCCTCGTCTTCAGCCGTCACCGCGGCGACGACATCGGCCCTGCCCACCTCGGCATCCTCCAGATACCGCGGTTCGCAGCCGTCGCCATGGATCACCAGCGCGTCCAGGTTCTGCGACATACCCTCGCACTGCACCTTATCCTTCTCTATCACCGCTACCGCGTGTTTATCCTGAATGAGTTTTTGAGCCAGGTTAAATCCTACCCTCCCTCCGCCTACTATGACTATATACATGGCACGATCTCCTTCGGGGGTTTATCCTATAATTTGAACGTATTTTTGACCTTGCCGAGGCTCGTCGTCCTGACCACGCCCATCACCTTGTCATTCAGCTCCAGCCTCGTCTCCAGCTGGGGGATGATGACCTTCTTCTTGCGCTCGATCGTAACGACCATAAATTCATCGGGCATATTGAGCTCCTTCACCTGTCTGCCCTTCAGATGTTCGTCTATAGGGACCTCGATGACACCGAGCTCGCCGGTCTCTACGAGATAGCTTGTGAAACGGTTCTCTATGATCTTATCCCTTATCATGGCCGCGACGAGGACCGTCCCGCTTATGGTATCGAGCCCCAGCTTGCGGTATATGTTCGCCCTCTTGGGGTCATAGACACGCGCTATGACCCTCGGCACCTTGAATATCTTCTTCGCTATCTGGCTCGCCATCAGGTTCGTGTTGTCACCGCTCGTCACGGATACGAAGGCATCCTGTTTATCTACCTTAAGTTCCTTGAGGAGCTTCTCGTCAAACCCGTTCCCGACAGCCGCTATACCGTTGAAGGTCGCGCCGAGCCGCTTGAACGAATCCTGGCTTTTGTCTATTATGGTGACGTTATGCCCTTCCTGCGACAGCAGAAGCGCGAGCTGTGACCCCACCCTGCCGCAACCTACGATCATTATGTTCATGACAACCCTCCGGGACTGAAAGTTTCGCTAAAAGTATACTACCCTCTGGCGCTCAGGAAGTAGGTGATGGTGTCTACGAGGCCTTTTCTCATCATCATGACGGCTATGGCCGCCAGGAGAAGGCTCGCTATCTTGGAGAAGGCCTTCGACCCGGCCTTACCGAGAAAATCTGATATAGCCGTAGCGTACGAAAAAGTGATCCATACCAGCACGAGGTTCACTACGAAGGACGATACTGTAAGGAAGATACCGTGAGTATCGAGGAGTATTATGATGGTCGTGAGGACCGCCGGACCCGTTATGAGGGGCGTCCCTATGGGGACAGCGCCCATGGTGGCGGTAGGGAGCTTTTGCGTCTTTTCGTGCTGCAGGATATCCCTCAACGATATCACGAGGAGCACAAGCCCCCCGGCGATCTTGAAATCGGATACGAGGACACCGAGTATCCTGAATATCCATTTCCCCAGGAAGAGGAACGTTACCCCCACGAGAAAAGCGGTGATTATGGACTGGGTCACTATTTTGCTCTTCTCGCGTTTCGTCAGGTGTTCGGTGAAACCGATAAAGAGCGGAAGCACCCCTATCGCGTCCATAGCTACAAATATAGGGATAAAGGCGAGCAGAAAATCTTTCATATAATTGATATAATTATATCATATAACCATATGAATTACAAAAAAAACGGACGCTTCGCCGATTCACGCATAAAAAAAGGCAAGGTCTGTATACAAACCTTGCCTTAAGAATATAAAGACCGAATCTCCCGGGATCCGATCATTATTCTTGAAACTTTAAATAAACCTTTTAGGGACGATTACCTGCAGAGCTTTCCCTTTATGATCCTCTCTGCCTCTAACCAGTCGTCCTGAGAATGACCGGCCTTGCGGCCTCTCTTTTCATAGAGCTCGTATGCCTTCTTCTCTATGAGCTTACTCAAATCTTCCTTCGTCATCGTAGGGTTGGAAGATTTCCCGAGTTTAAAGGATGTCCTTGCCATAACAACAACCTCCTTTCATATTATATCCATTATATCAATTTCTCTTTATTATGCAATAGAAATCTTCAAAAAATCCGGGACAGGTTTTTTCAGGAACTTATATACGTTCCTGAGGTGCGTCCTGTAAAGGACATCGAACGGGTTCAGTTTCCCGGCGTGCGCCTTGCCGCCGTACCACCAGTTCCAGTCGCTCCCCTCGGCGATGTAGAATTCCCTCCACGCCTTCTGTATATCCTCGCCGTACGCCTTTCTGTCTTTCTGGGACGCCTTGGTAAAGCGCATCAGATCTCTCCTCACCCTGTCGAGGTATTCCCACGAAACGTTATCCTGTTCTTCGCCTATCCATATCTCAAAATTGTGGTTTATCCAGGATGCCGGGAATATATTCGTCAACGTCTTCCTGGCCGGCTCGACGGCCAGATAATCGCTTATCGTGGTCGATTCGAACGGCTCATCCGCATCGTCCAGACGGGCGTACAGCGTCTCGAAGAAACGCCTGCCGTTGTCTTCGTAATACTCCCAGGCATTTTCACCGTCCATGGCGATGGTGACTATCCCGCTATCGGTATCGCGCCTCAGGTTATCGGATATGCGCCTGAAGTGGCCGGTCAGGTCCTCGGCCGCCTGCGCGGGGTCCCAGGAGTTGTAGCTGAAACTTATCATATCGGAAAGGTTCTTGTCGCGGAAGACGAGCGTCATATGCCTTGAGTCCCTCTTCATCCTGTACGGCTGATATATGAGCCGCCTGTCGATGGCGCCGGAATCCCGGTATTTCTTATCGTAAAGGGCGAGCGTCTTGAACAATATGTCTTCGTCGGTTGCGGCCCAGTCGACGCCGTTGGCTATCATCAGGTCGAGCGCCGCGTCCGAGACGCTCCCCTCCGAAGGCCACATGCCTCTCGGCGCCTGGCCGAATTCGTCGGCGCAGTATTTCAGGGCCTCGGCTATGTGCCAGTTGGCATCCTCCGGGTGGGAGAACCTCTTCTTCGGAAGTTTCATATAAGGAGAGGATGCGCGGGCTGCGGACGTATCACAGAGGAGCGGTAAGATGGGGTGGTAGAACGGCGTTGTGCTTATCTCTATACGGCCGGCGTCCTGTAGCCTCTTATACAGAGGCAGGATCTGGCCCATGATCTCTTTCTGCTTGGCTATTACGTACTCTTTGTCCTCTTCGGTATAAGACGAACCCTTATCGATGAGGTCTTTCAGGTTTATATCGTCATCGATGCTTATAGAATGGAACCACGCGAGGTTAAAGAGGACCTGGAGGTCGCGCATATCGTGATCGGAGAAGCCCCTGGCTATCCTCTTGAGCCCCGTGAAGGCGGTATCCTTGAGGCCCTTCTTTATCAGGAGCTCCGAATAGCGCGCGTTCGGCTCTATGAAATGTTTGAAATTCACCCTGAAGAAATTCTCCAGAATCTGCGCCTTTTCGTCAAGCGTCAGCGCGCTCGCCCTCTTCGCAGTGAGGTCGAGGAAGATGTCGCTGGCATCATTACGGACATAATCGTTTATCTGCTCGATGAGGGACGGGACGAGATTGAATGTCGCCTTTACGTTGTTGAAATCTTCCAGGAGGGCGGCCATGGGGAAATAATCTTTTATGCCGTGGAGCCGCACCCAGGGCATAAGGTACTTTCCCGAGATGGGGTCTTTATAGAACGGCTGGTGCATGTGCCACAGGAAAGCGATATCTATTTTTTTATACGCATCCATAGATCGTCACACGCCGTATACGGAGTAGTCGATATCCGGGAACAGGTTGTATTTGTCTTCGCAGCGCCTGATATATTCCTCGTCAAGCGAGCCCTCCTTCACCTCTTCATATATCTCGGTGAAGTGTTCGGCATGCTCCCTGAAGCGTTCTACCGCGTACGAGACATGCGACCCCGTCTTCATGATGAAGGCCCAGTCGCTCGACTGCGCAAGCAGGAGTTCCCGCGCCATCTGGTTCAGCGCCCTGAGAAGCATCCCTTTCGCGTTGGGGTTATTCCTTGCGGCTTCGACCATGCGTTCGACCATCTTATGGAGATGGCGGTATATCCAGTCGTTGGAGCCCTCGAGCCACACCTCGCTATATCCCTTCCATCCCCAGCTTGAGGCCGAAGGCGTGAGGACCTGGTATTTCTTGTACGTCTTCAGGTATTCGCCCGGCGTGGTGAGAGCTATATTATTCTGGTCATACCGGATCTTGCGGATAAGGAAATCGAGCCACTGGGGCCCCTCGTACCACCAGTGCCCGAAAAGCTCTGCATCGTAAGGGGCTACTATCATGGGGAGCCGGTCGCCCATCTGGTGGGCCAGGTGCTCCACCTGCTTCTCCCTGTTGAACATGAAGTTGCCGGCATGGAAAGAGGCGGTATCCCGGGCGCGTTCCTGGGAATACGGCTCCTTGCGGTTCGTCTCGCCCGTTATCCTGTAGTATTTGATGCCGGTATTTATCCTGACCCCGTCGGCGTTTATGTAGGGTCTGATGTAATCGTAATCGAGGTCGAACCCTATATCGCGGTAGAACTCCCTGTAGTTGTAATCGCCCGGGTATCCCTCCTTGGCGCTCCATACCGCCTTCGACGACTCGACATCCCTCCCTATCGCCGCGACGCCGCTCTTGCAAAGGTACGGGCTGAAAACGCCGAACCGCGGCCGCGGCGAACCGAAGAGTATGCCGTGGGTATCTACGAAGAAGTACTTTATCCCCTCCTTTTTCAATATCTCGTCGTCGCCGGGATTGTAGCCGCACTCCGGGAGCCATATGCCCAGCGGCTTTTTACCGAATACCTTCTCGTAAAGGCCGGATGCCACCCGCACCTGGGCGGTGACGGATGCCTTGCGCTCAACCTCCATAAGCGGCAGATAGCCGTGCGTAGCACAGCACGTGATGACCTCAAGCCGCCCCTCATTCTGAAAGTGCTTGAATGCCTCCACGAGATTCCTCTTATAGCGGTCGACGAATATATGCCGCGTCTCGAGGAATTGCGAGTGGTACATGCGCGCCAGGGCATTGAACTGGCCTTCCCACGTGGTCCTGTCTATCTCTTTGGCGGACAGTTCGATCAGTTTGTCGAGATGTTTGACATACTTTGACTGGAGGAGCGGGTCCATCAGCATGGAGATCAGGGTGGGCGACAACGACACCGTCAGCTTGAAATCGACTCCGTCCTTTATCAGCTGGTCGAATATCTTTACGAGGGGTACGTAGGTCTCGGTGATGGCTTCAAAAAGCCAATCCTCTTCGAGAAAATCTTCGAATTCGGGATGACGGACGTACGGCAGGTGGGCGTGAAGAACTATTGCGAGATATCCTTTGGGCATACGCCTACTCTGTCTTCCGTGTTACTATGGGAGTGATACGGCGGCGGTCTATCCCGTCTTTTGAGGTGGCCTCCACGGGGATCACCTGCTTTCCGTCAGGCAGCGCGAACCTTAAGGCAAAAGACCCGTCGGGCCTTAACTTTATCTCTTTCCCCTGCACCGTCACCCTGGCATCCGGTTCCGTTGCGCCGTATACGATAAGCTCCGTATTGACCACAAGCCAGAATTTTCTCTCCCCCGGCTTCCTGTAAAAAGACGCTCCGCTCGATATGCCGCCCGAGGAGACCTGCTCCTCGAGACGCTTCTTGATCATCTCCCTCACCTCGAGAGATCCCTTGCCGACACCGAACCCCCCGGAGAGGCCGAACATCTTCCAGTATTCATCCTCCGACATCATCCATTCGGCATCGAGCTTGTCCGACATCCCGAACCGCGGCGTCTTGACTACATTCGACCGGGCCAGCAGATAGAAATTACCTTTTTTGGAGAGTATGCCTATATCGACGACCCAGCTCCTGTCCGGGTTACCGACATTTATATACCAGTTGCTTGCGAGCCCCTTGAGGTCTATATCGAAGTAGGAGTGGGCGTTCTGACCGTTGAAATTGATGTCCGTTACGTCATATATGCGGAGTATAGATTTAGCGACGTCGTCTCCGGAGCTGCGTATGCTCCCTATGACGCTCTCCTCTTTATCGCGCCTTATCTCCCAATACGCGAATATCCACCAGGGGTCCCTGACCAGGAGCACTATCTTGTTGTCGCCGTATCCCTGGGGAAATCTGAACTCTTTTCTCTCTCTTATCTTCAACGGTTGCGGATTCTGCCTGGCGATATCTTTTGCCATATCGGTCGCCTCCTTCAGATGTCGTTAAGTTCGTCCTCTTCCCCTGCCGTCTCCTCCTGGTCCGACGCTTCACCGCCGGAACAGGAGACCTGCTCGGGACAGGCGGTACAGCACGTATTATCTAGGTGCCCCTCTTCTTCGCAGCTTACATACCGGGGGCATATCTCACAGCACATTACTCTATCCTGGAACTTATATTATGTATGGATAAGGTCGCGGCGCGCCGCACTATCGGACGCGCCATTTGAACTATTTACTCTTCTTCCGCCGGCGGAACAGGTGACCCTGCATCCTCGGGCTCCATCGTCTCTTTTTCAACGGCTATCACCCTGGCGGTCGATTTACCGTCACCGGCCGAGTAGGTGATATCGGCCCAGTCGCCTTTATTTATCTCGCCCAGGGCGGCGGCGTTCTCGAGCCTTGTATTCTTATCGAGCATTATCTCGCTCGTCTTCTCCTCGTCAGTATCATAATCGTAATACTGTATAGTGACGGAATTGGCAAATGTATTGACGGATTGGATCTCGCCGTAAACGGACAGGTCTTTCGATTGGGACGCATCCGGGACGGCCGGTTCGTCCGTCTCTTCCGAAAACGCCGGGGTGACGGCCATGGCGGCGAACATAAGCACGAGGATAGAGCAGAACAGACTACGGCATCGCATATCTTACCTCCTTCTTTAAGGGGATTTTAATATACCATATCGCCCGGACAAAAGTCAAGCGTAAGTTAAAGAGGCACATGCTCAAGCGTAACCCCACTGTGAGTATGTGCCTCTTATAAATATCAATATAATACGCAAATAGACCGTACTATCCGGATCGCGACGATCAGGGTGTCGTTTTCTTACTGTCTGCCAGCAGCTTATCGTATGAGGCCTTGAGCGCGATCTTTTCATCAAGTAACTTATCGTATTCGCTCTTCAGCGCATTCTTTTCGTTAGCCGTGGTCTCGACCCTGGTCGCCAGGTCCATCTTCTCTTTCAGAAGGTTGTCGTACTCGTTCTTCAGGGCGTCTTTGGCCTTCACGAGCACCGATGCCTTTTCCTCAAGCATGATCTTTTCGTTGAGAAGGGTCTCATACTTATCTTTCGAAATACCGCACCCTGCTGAACTAAAAAGCACCGCCGCGATAAGACACAGGGAAAATATCCTCATCTAAATACCCCTCTTTCCTACTGCTTTATTGTTGCACAAGGTACTTCTCGAGCTCCGCCCAGGTCTTCGGCCCTACTTTTCCGTCGACCTTCAGGCCTTTCTGCTTCTGGAACTCCTCGATAGCCGCTTTCGTCTTCGGGCCTATCTTACCGTCTATGGCGCCCGTATAAAGACCGGCATTCTTAAGCGCTGTCTGGATCTCTTTATCGCGGTTCAGGCCTTCCTGCGGTACGGCTGCCGGCATCTCTATCTTGCCCGCTGCGGCCGTCGGAGGAATCGTCTCTGTCGCCACCGTCTGGGCAGGTTCGGTGACAGGCATGGTCATCGTCTCCTCGGTCGAAATTACGCCAGGCGTGCTCTCTATGATAGCTTCTTCCTGTGTCTTCGCCGCTCTTGATTTACATCCAAAAAATGTGACGGACATAATGACAAGTCCCGTTAAAAGGACAACCCATAATCCCCTCTTCATCTATAACCTCCTTTCCCTGAGATTTTTATAAACACGTCTCAAAAAGATTTTGTATCGATTATAGTCCCCCCGTGCCTTTTGTCAAGAAAAAAATAGGTTAAAAAGGGGCTATGGCATGGTATAATGTCGCTGTTTTCCGCTTATTTTACAAAAGAGGGAGCATACAGGCGTGAAGAGAAATCCCGTCACACTGAAGATATTCGCCATGATAGTTATGACCGACCTCGGCGAGAGCATAGCGGAGATATTCTTTAAAAAAGGGTTGCTCGAGACGGGTATAAATTCCGTCAATTTCGGCAATATACTGGAATTCCTCTCAAGAAACTCCTCATCCGCGCTCGTCTGGCTGGGAATAGCCGTATATATAGTGAACTTCTTCATCTGGATAACCGTCCTCTCGCGCATCGACCTGAGCATCGCCTTCCCCGTCGGAAGCACCAGCTATATATTCATACCCGTATTCTCAATGATATTCCTGGGCGAAGATGTCGGGCCGGAGAGGTGGCTCGGGATAGCGCTGATAGTGGCGGGCATACATTTTGTATCTAAGAGCAGCCATAAAAGAGACGGGGACCGATGATGCTGAAGATAATAATTATAATCCTGGTCGCGGAATTATGGGGAACGGCGGGGCAGATACTATTCAAGAAGAGCGCGAATAAGGTGGCTACGCCTGATCTGAGGAGCATGGCTTCCTATCTCACCTTTGTGAAGGATATCCTCTCCACATACACGATATGGTCAGGCCTCGCGGCGATGGCTGCGGGGATGGTGATATGGCTGGTGGCACTAGCCCAGACGGACCTAAGTATCGCCTTTCCTATAGACAGCATGCAGTATATAGTCGCCATGGTAGCGGCGAGGATATTCCTGGACGAGAAGATAGACCTGATGAAGCTTGTGGGGACCCTCCTGGTGGTGGCCGGCGTCTTCCTGGTCGCTGTCAGCTGAGCGCTTCCAGGATACGGAGGTTCGTCGACTCGTTCGTCTCCCTCCGGAGATCATCATCTGCCGCTACGGTTCCCCGGCCTTTCGGGTGGTCTATATACGACGCCATCTTCTTTAACACGCCCTTCACACGGACGGGCGAATAGTCCCCGGTTATATCCGCCCCGACGATATCCGTCTTCTCCTTTATGAGCCGCAGGATCGACAGCACCTCTTCCAGGGTAGACCTTCCCGCTTCCCAGTTGGTGAAAGCATATTCTCTCTTCAGGCAGTCCTTGTCTATGGTCACATAGACCTTCCGCGACGGAAGACGTTCCAATACGCCCCGGAAGAAATCCGTCATGTTCTTCCCTGCGAGTTCCGTCCACCATATCCTCCTGAAGAAGAGCATCTTCTCTACTATTACGGACAGGTTCTCCGGCACATCCCTGAAGAAGACATATGAAGGCGCATGAGAGTAGGGGTATATCTCGAGCCGGCCGTCCCGGAAAGCCCCTATATTGCCTGACTCTATCCACGGGGCGGAAAGATCGTCCGAAGATGCGCCTATGAGAAGGAATTTAAGGACATTCCTGTTCTCAAGCGCGCCGTTCACCCAGGACCCGCACGCAAGGCGCGGCGGCAGGATATCCCAATCGGGGTGCATGTCGAAACCGATGACGCATAACGGTCCGTCGATCCTCTCTATCAGGAGACGGCTCACGTGATGAAAATCTCCGGAGCCCAAAAGATTTATGGCGGCCGGGGGGCGGAGGTCCAGGCGGCGGTTGATCTCACCCTCGCTATTGTCGCTGAACCACATACGCGCCGCGGGTCCTATATCGGTGAGGTCTACTATATCGGGGGCGTACTTCTCGATCAGGGTTTTCTGCCGGGTGATGCTGGAATCGAAGTTCAGTATGCGTACATTTTTACGGGACATACCGCTTGTCCAGGAGGCGGATCAATTTCCTGTTCACGCGGAGCGTGCCGGGCTTATGGTAGACGAAATCGATATAGAATATCCCTATCGAAAGGTTCTTCCATATGTCGGGATAGAGGAGATGTATGTTAGAAAGGACCTTCTCTTTGATCGCGTCTTTGGAGATGCTCTCATCCGCCAGTTCCAGGTTGAACTCCATCGTCTCTTTAAGCCCGTGGAGACGGAAGATCACCTGCCAGTCGGTGGCCAGGCCCTTCACGTCCTTCAATATCTCCTGGAACATGAGCGGGTAGAGGTTCCCGGCTGCGGCGATGACCATCTCGTCCGCCCTCCCGCGCGTCGGGGCCAGGCGCCTGAACTTCACGCCGCACGGGCACTTCTCCTCTATGATCCTGCTTATATCCCTGTTCCTGTAACGGACCAGCGGCATGGCGGTGCGGGTGAGGGTGGTGAACGTCACCTCTCCGTACCCCTCATGGTCCGGGTCGGCGATCTCTACGAGAAAATCGTTCTCATCTATATGATAGCCGCCGCATACGGAAGAGAGCTCGGAGCCGATCACCCCGCCGGACTCCACGGACGCGTATATCATCCTTATCTGGACCCCGGGCCACACCTTCTCCATCCACGGCCGCGCTGCCGCAGGCATCGTCTCCGCGGCGCCGATCAGGAATTTTAAAGGATAGGCGCCGTTCTTTTCCGCTATTTCGGTCAATTTTATGAGCCACGTCGGCTCTCCTATGACGACGTTAAAATTATGCACGGGGATCCTCTTATACACTTCGACGGGGTCCACCTTACCGGCCGCCATGCTGAAGATACCGGACTTCTCTATGCCCTTCTGCGTCACTATCCCGGGTATCCATATGCAAAAATCGAAGGCGTTCACTATCCTGTCGGTCGATTTGAGGCCCCAGAGGAAGAAGCCCATGGCGTTGATCTTGCCTATATCGTCGAGCTCACACTGCGTGAAGTACACCCGCTTATTCCTGCCGGTCGTCCCGGACGATTCGAATACTATCTGGGGGGTCTTGCAGAGGAACTCTTCCGCGTGGTTAACTATATCTTCCGGCAGCGTGTAAAAATCTCCGAGGTCCTTCGGCCCTCTTATCCTGCGCGGGTCTATCCCGAGCTCGTCGAACTTCCGCCTGTAGAACTTCGAGTGTTTGTAAACATACCTGACGACGCGCCGGAAGGACTCCTCGTTCTTCGCGCTAAGGAAAGAAGGAGGGATCACCCTGGCGGCCCGGCTCAAAAGCCGCGGCGAGGCGAGCGATACGAACGTGTCTATTATGGGTGCGAGCATATTATAATGCCTCAGGACCTCTTAAGCGCCTTCACAAGCGCCTCTTCAAAAAGATCGACCCCAAGGTCTATCTCCTTCTCGGTTATGTAGAGAGACGGCGCGAGCGTGAAGACGTTCTTGTAATAACCGCCTACGTCAAGGACCAGCCCCCTCCTCTTCCCGCCGGCGGAGAGCTTCCCGCCCAGCCCGATCACCTCGATCGCGTCGGTCAATTCCCTGTTGGGGGTATATCCGTCCTTCTGGCACATCTCTATCCTGAGCGCAAGGCCCAGCCCTTCCACGTCGCCTATATGCGGATACTTCTTCTGCAGGCTCCTGAGCCGGGAGACAAAATACCTTCCCTTCTTCATGACTTCGGTGCCCAGGTCGGACTCCTCTATCATCTTCATAACCTCTAACCCGACGGTAGTGCCGAGCGGGTTGGAAGAGAACGTGGAGTGGGTCGAACCCGGCGGAAAGACATCCGGGGATATGAGCTTCTCTTTGGCCCATATTGCCGAGATCGGGTTGAGGCCGTTGGTCAGCGACTTCCCGAAGACGATGATGTCCGGCGTCACGTCGAAATGCTCTATCGCGAAGAACTTACCGGTCCTGAAGATGCCCATCTGTATCTCATCGTCCACCATCAGTATATTATACCTATCCAGGATGCTCTTCAGGCCCCGGAAATATCCCTCCGGGGGCATATTGTACCCGCCTGTCCCCTGTATCGCCTCTACATAAAAAGCGGCGAACTCGCATGAGTTCGTCTTCTTATTGAGCACCGTATAATATTCCGTTTCGAATAGCTTCTCAAATTGTTTGAGGCAATATAGGCCGCATGACTCTTTCTTCATGCCGTAGAAACACCTGAAGCAGTACGGGAACGGTATGAAGAACGCCCTGTCACCGAAGTGGCCGTACCGCTCCCTGTAACGGTAGCTTGACGTGATCGCCGTCGACCCGAGCGTACGCCCGTGGTAACTGCCCATGAACGCAAAGACGAGGTTCTTGTGCGAATGGTTCCTTACCAGCTTTATCGAATCCTCGACCGCCGCGGAACCGCCCACGTTGAAATGGACCCTCCCCTTCTCCTCAAAGGTCATCTCCGCCCTCTGGGCGAGCTTTGTCGCCAGCAGTATCTTCTCTTCGTGCAGGTACTGGCAGGCAAGCTGGGGAAGCATGTCGAGCTGGCGTTTCAGCGCGTTATTGAAGCGTTCGTTCCTGTAACCGAAGTTCACGGCCGAGTATAGCATCTGGAGGTCCAGGTACTCGGTGCCGTCCCTGTCGTACAGGTAGCTGCCTTCCGCGCGTTTGAATATGTTCGGTTTATCCACATAGTGGACCGTGTCGCCCCAGGAGCAATACCGCGCCTCCAGCTTCAAAAGCTCGTCGTCCGAAAGCGTCCTGGTCGATCTGCTTCCGGCGTTCGTCTTCGTCTTTTGTGCCATAAGTGTCCTCTTTTGCTTTTAAGCCCCGCGAGGCAGGCCAGATATGAACCCTGACTCACTTAAGAGCTTTGAAATAGTCATGCACCCCCCTGAAATCCTTGAAGGGTACACAGTCCATCCCCTCTTCCCTGCAGTATTTTAAAAGCGTGTCTTTCGCGAACACTATGTCTGCGCATTTCGACGCGTGGAGATCGGAAAGGCCGTCCCCTACGTAGGCGGACCTCACGCCCTTTCCCGTATGCTTCAGCACCGTCGTCTTTTTGCAATGACCGCAGTTACCGCACTTCGCATTCGTTAACGGGAAACGGGGTATCAGCCGGTCCTTATCCACCTTCAGGCGGTTACAATACGTCTTCACCCCGTTAATACCGTGATTCTTCATGGTATTTTCCAGTATGTAATCGAAGTTGTCGCTCACTATTACCGGTTTTATATTTTTTGAGGCAAAGAAACGGAGCAGCTTTTTGAAATGGGGGTCTATGTCGATCTCTTTGATATAGCGGTCGAGCATGCCCTTCGTCATCCTGATCCCGCCGATCTGCCCTTCCAGGCATTCCTTCGAACCGATATCCCCGCGCTTCCATCTCCTCTCAAGCTCTATCCACCTGCCGTTGACAGAGAAGCGCGCCAGGATATCGTCCAGGACATCCCGCCGGGTTATCGTATTGTCGAAATCGAAGAATGTGACGTATTTTGGCATTGCTTTTTAAGCTTACCACATAAAGAGGCCCATGACAAGGGGACCTGCCTTACTTTATGGTCCCGAACCTGGTGGTAAGTACGGCGCCGAAACCTGCCATTAAGAATATGACCTTTATCGGGGTGCCCAGTATGGGGACGAAACCTACGAAAAAGAGCACCAATAAGCCGAGGATCGCATCGACGAACGGATGAGACCTCTTTCCCATCCTGGCCGTTACGTTCTTTCCTATGAATGTGGCTGAGGTAATGTACCCTATGATCAGGGCCAGGACCACAAGCAGTATTTCCAGCGGTATCAATGCGATCCCGATTATGCTTATGGCAAGCATGACCGCTATCGGGACGATCAGTATCGACCAGAGTATGCCCCACAGGAACATGCCCACGAATGACCGTTCCATGGCCCTTATGGCGCTGCCCATATGCTCCGGTATGAGCGCGGCCAGGAGCACGGCAAGGCCTATGAAGCCTAAAAGTACGAGCACGCTTATCGTCGCCCATAGGGCTATCCATCCGCCTTTTATCATAGTTGTGAGCGAAGGTATGAAATGGGGCATGTATATCTGCGTTATCCTCTCGCCTATGCTTGCGGTCGGGTCTTTTACGATATCCCCGCCCACCACCACGACCTGCCCTCCGACCTGTGAACCGGGTTTGAATATGGCCGAACCTCCTATGACGACTACATTATTCTCGACCTTGCCGGAGACCGTAACATCGCCTCCTATGGCTACCACCTCTCCGCAGGTCTGGCCTCTCTCGATCTCTATATCCGTGTTCATCTTGACTATATCCTGCGCCTTCGCGAACGCGGACGGCGCGGAGAAGATAAGTACCGACACTACGGCTAATACGGCTGATCGTTTCATCATTATGCACCTCGCCTTTTCAGAAATTTTTCCATCCTTTCGAGCGCCTCTTTCAGGTTATCCATCGCGGAAGCGTACGATATCCTCACGTAGCCCTCACCGGTAGGCCCGAATGCCGTGCCGGGCACGACCGCCACCCTCTCTTCCTCAAGGAGCCGTTTCGCGAATTCCATGGATGACATGCCGGTCCCCTTTATGGACGGGAAGGCGTAAAATGCTCCTTCGGGTTTATGGCATGGGAGCCCTATCTCATTGAGGCGCTGGATCACGAACTCGCGCCGGCGCCTGTATTCACGCTTCATCGCCTGGACCGAGCGCTCGCCGTTCCTGAGCGCTTCGCGCGCGGCCATCTGCGACATTATCGGGACACACATCATCGTGTACTGGTGGATCTTCGTCATCGCGTATATGACATGCTTCGGGGCGCAGGCATATCCTACCCTCCATCCCGTCATGGCATGCGCCTTGGAGAAACCGTTCAGGTATATAGTCCTCTCTTTCATGCGCGGCAGGTTCGGGAACGGAGTGTGGGTGCCGGAGTATGTGAGTTCGCAATATATCTCGTCGCTGAAGACGGTCAGGTTGTGCCTCTCGATGCTCCTGGCTATCCTGCCGAGCTCCGGCCTGGAGTACGAAGTGCCCGTGGGGTTGCTCGGGTAATTGAATATTATCCCTTTCGTCTTCCTGTCACAGTGCCTGTCGATGTCCCGCGCTGTGATCCTGAAACCGTTATCGGGATACGCCCTTATGAAGACGGGTCTCCCTCCGCACATGATGACATTGGGGCCGTACGAGACATACGAAGGTTCGGGGATGAGCACCTTATCCCCCTTGTCTATGGTCGCCCTGAGGGCAAGGTCGAGGGCCTCGCTCACGCCGACGGTTATCAGCATCTCCTCCTCGTGGTCATAGAGGATTTTATACTTATGCCTCAGGTATTTCGACAGCTCCTGGCGCAGTTCCAGCATGCCCTTATTTGAGGTATAGGAGGTATACCCCTCTTCCAGAGAATATATGGCGGCCTCCCGTATATTCCACGGGGTCACGAAATCCGGCTCGCCCACACCCAGGGATATGACGTCCTTCATCCCCAGCACAAGGTCGAAGAAGACGCGTATCCCGGACGGGGGGATTATGGTTGCAGGTTTGGATATCTTCATCTTCAGCTTTCAGCAGCTGTCAGCTTTTTTTAGCTGATAGCTCAGTTCATAACGATATCGCCTGCCTCTTGTCCTTCTTCGGCTGGCGCAGTATATCCCCGTCCTCTTTATATTTCTTCAGGATGAAGTGCGTGACGGTCCCCCGCACATTCTCCATAGGCGATAACTTCTCCGCCACAAAATTCGACACGGTATGTATGTCCTTGCCCTCCACCACTACCAGGAGGTCGTAGGTACCGGACATGAGGTAACAGCTCGAGACCTCCGGGAACTGGTATATCCTATCGGCTATATAATCGAAACCGACGTTCTTCTTCGGCGTCACGCGTACCTCTATCAGGGCCCTGACGTCCGAATGGTCGTCCCTGACCAGCTCCTTATTTATTATCGTCTTATACTTCAGGACGATGCCGTCCTTCTCGAGTTTCTTTATAGAGCTCTTGACCGCCGAGACGGACCTCTTCAGCATCCTGGCGATCTCTTCCGGGGTAGTGCGCGCGTCTCCTTCCAATATCTCAAGTATCTCGTCCATCTTATCCTCCCTAAGTTAAAAGGGGCTTCCCTTCTTCGCGGAGGGCCGCCCCTTTTCGTCTTTATCGAACAATTTTAAAATTACTTGGTTGGCCCTTCCGACGATCCTCCGTATTTACTTAATAGTTCCCAGGTCTTCTTACCGACTATGCCGTCCGGGTTGAGGCCGTTCGCCTTCTGGAATTCCCTTATCGCATGCCTGGTATTCTTGCCGCTTATGCCGTCTATGGTGCCCGTGTAGAACCCGGCGCTCTTAAGGCATGCCTGTATCTCGCGTACACGTTCTTTGCTTTTCGACCGCGGACTTATATTCGTCTCTTCCCTCTGCTCAAGGGCCTGGGAGGCCTCGGCGGACAACCGTTCTGCTTCAGCCTGCTTCGCCTCCATACCGTCTACCTTGGACTCAAGGGTCTCGACACGCGTCTTTATGCCGCCGACCTCTTCTTTGAAATGCTTGGGCACGGTCTCGCACCCGGATATGACCGCCGAAACCACAAAAAGTAATAAGATTCCGTATACCGCTTCTTTTCGCACCATCTCATCCTCCTCCGTGGGGTATTTCTACTTAATTATATTACAGAAAACGGAAAAAGCAAGGTAATTTTTAAAGGACCCTGGCCGCTTCCTTGACCGATTTATGCCCGTGGACTATGGCGCGGATCGCTTTGATCATGCCGACGGCGTTCTCCGACTGCCATATGTTCCGCCCCATATCTACGCCTGCGGCGCCCTCCCTTACCGCGGCGTGGGCGAGCTTCAGCGCATCGAGCGGGGTGGAAAGCTTGGGCCCGCCGGCTATCACCAGCGGTACAGGGCATGACCTCGATACCTTCTCGAAGTCATCGCAGTAATACGTCTTGACCATACGAGCCCCGAGCTCTGCCGCGATGCGGCAGCATAACCCAAGGTACCTGGCGTCCCGTTTTTCCAGCTCTTTGCCTACTGCCGTGACCGCCAGGACCGGGATGCCGTACCTCTCCGCTTCGCTGACCAGCCTCCCGAGCGCTAAGAGCGTCTGGTGCTCGTGTTCGGTCCCTACATATATGGAGAACGCTACGGCCGAGGCATTCAGGCGTATCGCCTCCTCGATCGACGTCTGCGTATCCTCATCCGAGAGGGCCGGTCCCACTATGCTGTTCCCGCCCGAGACCCTGAGTATCGCCGGTTTATCCATGCCGGCATCTATGCAATTTCTCAATACACCCCTGGTCAGCATGAGCGCATCGATATGGTCGAGAAGCGGCTTTACCGTCTTCGCCGGTTCTTCGAGCTTCGAAAGCGGCCCCAGGAAATATCCGTGATCGATGGCAAGCCATACGGCACGGCCGGTATCCGGCCTTATAAGCTTAGAGATCCTGTTCTTCATGCCCCAATCCATAGTAACCTCCGCGTAATAGCCTATCAGGCTTTCAGCTTTCAGCTTTCAGTCTTCAGCTTTCAGCTTTTTTAGCTGATAGCTGAAAGCTGATAGCTCTATTTAAGCTTCTCCTTCATACGACGAAACTCTTCCCAGATCGCACCGGGCATGCGGTCGCCGAATTTCTGAAGGAATTTCTCTATATCTGCCGCTTCCGATAGCCATTCTTTATGATCGATCTCAAAAAGCTGTTTCAAGCCCTCTTTCGATATATCCAGCCCCGTAAGGTTCAGATCGCCAATATGCGGGATGAGCCCTATGGGTGTCTCTTCGGCCCCGACACGGCCGTTAACCCTGTTGACTATCCATTCCAGTACCCTTATGTTTTCGCCGAATCCCGGCCATATGTACTTGCCCCTGTCATCGACCCTGAACCAGTTTATGGAATATATCCTGGGCGGATGCTTCAACCGCTTCCCTATATTTAGCCAGAGCATGAAATAATCGGCCATATTATATCCGCAGAAAGGGAGCATAGCCATGGGATCCCGTCTGACCACGCCGACGTCATGGATCGCCGCGGCCGTCGTCTCCGAGCCCATCCTTGAGCCGATAAAGACACCATTCTGCCAGTCGAACCCTTCGGCCACGAGCGGGTTAAGATGCATGCGTTTACCACCGAAAAGTATGGCCGATATCGGGACCCCCTTCGGGTTATTATATTCGGGCGAGAGCGTGGGCGCATGCGATATGGAGACGGTGAACCGGGAATTCGGATGAGCGGCGCGCGTGCCCATATCGCTCTTCCATTGTTTACCCTGCCAGTCGATCGCATTCCCGGGGACCGGCCCGTCCATACCTTCCCACCACGGCTCATTGGTATCTGTGTTCAGGGCGACGTTCGTGAAGAGCGTCGGGTAGAAGGTCCCCTTCTTCAGGGTGCGCATCATATTCGGGTTTGTGCTCATCGACGTCCCGGGCGCGACCCCGAAGAAGCCCGCTTCCGGGTTTATCGCCCATAGACGTCCGTCCGGACCCACGTTGAGCCACGCTATATCGTCACCGAGCGTCCATATCTTATACCCGGGCAGTTTCGATTCCAGCATCGCTAGGTTCGTCTTGCCGCATGCGCTGGGGAGCGCCACGGCGATGTAGGTTATATTGCCGGCCGGGTCCTGTACGCCCATTATGACCATATGTTCGGCGAGCCATCCCTCTTTAAGCCCCAGCCAGGATGCTATCCTCAGGGAGACACATTTTTTCCCAAGGAGGGCATTGCCGCCATAACCCGAACCTATGCTCCATACAAAATGCTCGTCCGGAAAGTGCATTATGAAACGCCTCTTCGGATCGAAGTCGCCTACCGAGTGTAGCCCTTTTACGAAGTTCCCGCTATCCCCGATCTTATCTATGATCGACCCGGACATGCGGGTCATGATCTTCATGCTTACGGCGACATATGAGATATCGGTGAGCTGAACGCAGGCCTTGGCGTATGGTGAGTCGGGATGGCCCATCATATAAGGGAGCACATACATTGTCCTGCCCTTCATGCAGCCGTCAGAGATCTTCCTCATCTTCTCTTTCGCCTCATCCGGGTCCATCCAATTGTTGTTAGGGCCGGCGGTATCTTTATCCGTATGGCATACGTAGGTGAGGTGCTCTGTCCGGGCCACGTCGCTGGGGTGGCTCCTGTGGAGATATGAGTTGGGAAAGGTCTTTGGGTTCAGCTCCTGGAATATCTGCCTGCCGTCGATCTTCTCTTCCTTGATACCGGCCTCTACGATCTTATGCGCTTCCTGATCGGAACCGTCGCACCAGTGTATCTTCTTCGGCTTCATGAGCCGCGCCTGTTCATCTACCCATCGTTCAAGAGGAGTCATATCTTCCTTACTTCTGCGGTTCTATGATGACTTTCATCGAATCTTTCGCTTCGCTTACGAGACGTATCCCTTCACCCGTCCCGGCGAGCGGCAATTTGTGTGATATCATATCACGAACGTTTATTTTATGCGAGCCAATTAATTCGAGCGCCTTCATATGCTCTTCCGGTGTCGCGGCATAGGAACTCGTGAGCGTGACCTCGTTACGCCAAAAGAGGTCGTTCACCGAAAGGGGTATGGTCACGCCCTTATCGGTAGCGGCAAAGAAGAGGATGGTGCCTCCGCGCTCTACCGACCTGAGCGCACCTTCATATGCCTGGCGGGCGCCCGTACATATTATGACGAGGTCGGCCAGGGACCCGCCGTTCAATTCTTTAAGACGCTCCGGGGTATATTCCATGGCATTCAGGGTATGATCGGCCCCGAATCGCCCGGCCGCCTTGAGCCGGTATTCGACCACGTCCGTCGCTATAATGCGTCCGGCGCCGCTCAATCTTGCCAGCTGGATGTGCAGGAGGCCGGATATACCGCTCCCGACCACCAGTACCGTCCTGCCTCTCTTCATCCCCGCAAGCCGCTGTCCTCTCAGGACACATGCGAGCGGTTCGGTAAACGTCGCTTCGTCAAAAGAGACGCCTTCCGGTATCTTATAAACGCCCTTCTTTACGTTTATCCCGGGGAGCCGCAGGAATTCCGCAAATCCGCCGGGGTCAAAATTCGTCCTGCGGAGCATGTCGCATACCGTATGGTGGCCGTCCAGGCAGAACCTGCATTCGCCGCACGGCACGTGATGCGACGCGGAGACGGCATCGCCGACCTTATAATGACCGGCCCCTTTACCCGAAGCGACCACGACGCCCGCTATCTCGTGACCCAGGATCAACGGCACCCTGTTGATCCTGTACCACTCCAGGCAGTCGGTCCCGCATATGCCGCTCGACTCGACGCGGACCAGGAGCTCCCCCGGCCCTATCTCCGGGCGGGCCCTCTCCTCTATACGGACATCATTATTGCTGTAGTATACCGCGGCACGCATCTTCTATAATACCTTCTCCAGCGACCCGGAGATGAAATTCCCGTCGTTCAGCATCCTGTCCGGTATGTTTATCCGGGCTATATCCGATGCGCCCTTATTCCTCAGCACCTGCTCTATATTATCAAAGCACTTCTTCACCCCCGCCCCGCTCCCGGAGTTAAGAAGGACGACGACCCTCTTGCCGTGCAGGCCGTTCACCTTGTCCAGATAAGTATTCACCGCAGGCGTAGGCGCAAACGCCCACACGGGAGAACCGATGATGATAAGGTCATATGCGCTGACGTTATATATAGGGCCGTCTTCCAGTTCCGCCCTCTTTCGCGCAAAGGCCGCGCGGCATTGGGCAAAGAATGACGTTATCTCATCCTTAGGTTTAAGGGGCTGGAGATCGACCGTCCCTTTACCCTTCAGGATATCGGCGAAGATCCCCGCCACCTTCCCGGTATGTCCGCTGTAAGAATAGTATATGATCAAAGACCTCATCGCTCCCCCTTTTATCCGCCTGCCGCCGGGCAGGGTTCGATTTAACGCATTATATCAAAAGAAAAAACCCTCCGCAATCTATTTTGCCGGAGGGTTTCAGGGTCTTGCCTGTCTTCTTCCTTTTATTAAGCGCTTGAGCGCCGTTAGGTTACGGATACGATCTTTACTTTGAATATCAGTGTCTTGCCCGCAAGAGGATGGTTGAAGTCCATCAACACCGTATCTTTTCTGATCTCGGCTACTCTTGTGATCAGGGTGCCGCCTTTGGCGTCTTTGGCCTGGAGCATCATCCCCACCTTAACCTCTCTGTCGGTAGGAAGAGATGAGCGCGGGACCTCTCTTACCGCTTTCGGGTCCATCGTGCCATATGCCTCCGCGGGAGGCACCGTCACCGTCTTCTCCTCGCCCGCGCGCATCCCTTCAAGCGCCTTTGCGAGGCCCACGATGAGCCGCCCGTCGCCCTGGACGTAGTTTATGGGGCCCTTACCTTCCGAGCTGTCCATCATCTTACCGTCAACGGTGAGCGTATAATCGAACGCGACCTTGCTCCCGGTATGTATCACGGGGCTTTCCGCGCCCGCCGTCTGCGTATTGACCGCTAATATGGCTGCCGCGCATAAAAATATGACCGCATATCTCATGACATGGTCTCCTTCCGGCCCTTTTGAGAAAAAAGGCGTAAGTTCAAACATCTCGGAACTTACGCCTTCAAGATATTTAAGCTTACCGTTATTATCTGTTGAGGATACTATACCATCCCGTCAGCTTTTGTCAAACGATTTCTATCTGCCCGCAGGCCCCGGAGGATTACCGCCCCTGTGAGATCCCTTCCACTGTTTGGCCTCGACCTTGCCGACTACACCGTCGTTATTCCTGTCGGCGGCGTTCTCCCACTTCGTATCTACCTTCGCCTTGTCCTCTATATTCTGACCGGGATCCGCCCCGTATCCGGGTCCGACCCCTGACCGGCCGCCGCCCCTCGGCCTGTTCCTCCACTGCTCGATCTCTACGTTATCTACGATGCCGTCGTTATTCGTATCGGCGGCCCTTTCCCACGCCGTATTGACCTCTGCCTTCTCCGCTACGCCCTGACCGGGGCTTTCGCCGGATACCATAGTGTCGCCGACGCCATCCTTGACCCGGTGCCTGTTCTTCCATTGTTTGGCCTCGACCTTGCCGACGACACCGTCGTTATTCCTGTCGGCGGCGTTCTCCCACTTCGTGTCTACCTTCGCCTTCCCCGGCTTCGGGCCTGCGCCGGGGCCGCCCTTCGGACCCGGAGGGTTGGCTGCATACAGGGGCGCCCCGAATAACAGCAAAACCGCTCCGCTTAAAAATATGACTATATACTTAATGCCTCTATTTCCGCCCATACTTCCTCCTTCCTTTATAGATTATTATATACCATATATACCAGTGCCTGGCAAGTTGGCGCGGCAAAAAACACCGGAACGTTACGGTTCACGGGATATCCAGGGCTCTTTTAGGCGTCACCTTAAAGAGCCCCTGTTTATATCTGAAGAACCGTATCTCGGGCCGGTGGTAATCCTCTGATAGCCGCGATCCTACCAGGTGGACATAAAAATTTGCGTCAAAGATCCTGCTGAATATCTTTTTATGGTCATAGCTCAAGGCCGAGCCGGTCATATAAAGGGGTACGCCTTTTGCCAGATACCCCTTCATCTCTTTCACAAAATCGGCGGTCTTACGGATATCGTCTATGGGGTGGGTCACAGTCTTTCTGCCGGCGTAATATTCGATGAACGCGGAATCGTCCATAGTTATTATAACGGCATCGGCCGGGGTGTTATCCCTGACGAAGAGGGCATAACGCTTCTCCCCGTTGTAGGAATGTCTGAACTCGAGCATCGGATGCATCATGACGAACATGCTGATGACGAAATAGGCCATGATGGCATCTGCGGCCAACCGCTCTTTCACGCGCAGCTCGGACATGTAATATGCGACACCTATATAGACGGGTATTATAACGATGTCCAGATACCGCAATGTGAATGTCTCTATATTGCCGAAGTAAAATATGAGCGCGGCCCACAAGATGAGAAATAGAGGGAGGAAGACGTCCTCCCTGGAAAAGAGCCTCACTATCCCCAGCACGAAAAAGAGAAAGAGGACGGGCGGGATACATGTCCCGAGGTCCTTGATGGCTATCCTCAGCATCGGTGATAACGGCCCCAGGAAAATGGCCGACGTGTTATCGCGCAGGACCATCTCGCGGTAGAACTCCGCCCTGAGGTATGTGAAATAGATAACGGCTAAGATCGCGGTCATGGGAAGTATAAGACGGAGCAGGGGACCTGCCCCCAATCTCTCTTTCCGGATAGATATCTCCGGAGGACGGATCGCGATCCGGGGGCTCAGGTAAAATAAAAAATATAAGGGCAATATTACGAGCGCCGACTCCCTTACGGATACGGAGAAGGCCATGGTCATGCCCGAAAGCCCCAGCCATAGGCCATTATCCTTCTCCGTACCGCGATGCAGCAGGTAGAATGAGAGGAGTACGGAAAATATGAAGAGGCCGTGTTCCTTGCCCCAGGTATTGGGTGAAAAATAGAACGGTGTAAATGACAGGAGGAGGCCGCCGAATAGAGCGCCCGGGACGGTGCCCAGGAGCGCATATATAAGAACTGCCAGCATGACTGCCGACAACGAATGGAAGAATACGCTCGAGAACCGCGTTGTGAAGTCGGCGTTATGGCCGAGAAGGAAGAAAGGCGCGTGGAGTACGCAGTTCACGGCCACGGAACCGTATCTTCCCCTGGCGGCGGGATGGAGATGGCCTGTGGCATACGTATCTTCCACGGCTTTGGCCAGGAGGACACTGTCGTGGTGGAAGAGGCCCTCATTTATAAAGAGAAGCCCTGCCAGGAGGTTCAGTAGGAAGAGAAATAGTGATACGGAAGCGATCCCGCCTGCAGCTCTCTTTTTCATCTTTATTGCTGATATTTTATCGCCGTACCGTCATCGCCGAAATATATATAGGATGTGTCACCCTTGTCCGATTTCGGCTCATAGCACCATTGCTCGTATCCGCCGCCGACATTGACGCTCTTATTCACGCGGTCCGGCTTGCCTAATAATGACGTGACCTCGTTCCTCGTCTTCCCTATTATGGTCGATTCGTCGGGGGCCTCTTCAAGGTCGGCATGCGCCGCCTTCTTCGTCTGGGCCTTCATCTTTTCCATCATCAGCGCTATATCCGTCCGCGCCCTGTCCGACATCTTTATTATCTTCCCGGCCTCCGCCGCCCTTGAGCTGTCCATATTCTGCGTGAACCTTTCGAGGGCGCGTTCGGCCCCGGCCTTTACCTTCCCGTAATCGTCATAGGCCTTCTCGCAGACGGCCAGGTCCTTCTCCTCACCCCTGGAGACAGAGCTGTTCTGCAGTTCGCCAAAATCCCATTTTACCGCTTCATAGCTCTCCTGGGCATGCAGGACCGCGGGGATCAGGGATAACAGAAAGATCGTCAAAATTTTGGCGGTCATATATCTTTCTTGTCCGATCTCAATACCTTATATCTCGTTCTGAACTCTTCCGCGGGATCCGCCTGCGGGCCGGGGATCACCTGCTGGGAAACATTCACCGCCGCGGCCGGGACCGCATCCTTGGCCGTATCCGAACTGTTCTTCTTACTGTAATCTTCTTTGAAGCCGGAGATATATTTGAACTTCGTCGAGTTCGTTGACGATATGTTTTCGGAAGGATTTGCCGCCGACGCGCCGGCCTTATACTCATCGGAGAAGGTGTTTATGACCTTCGTTTCGTTAGTGGCGTTCTCTGCATATGCGGCCGAGGATACCATAATTAAAGCGAAAAATATCTGATGCAGAGAGCCGGCCCTTCTTTCCTTATTCGGTCCCATATGCCTCCTCTTTCTTTGTGTATTTCACAGGCATCTGTCCTGCCTCGCGGCGGATGAAATATTTGTGTTGTCTAATACGATCGCGTTAAAAAAATTATCCATCTTATATCCATAATCAACCCCCAGAAAACCGCTGGAATTTATCTCTCCCATATCAAAATTATGCCGATCGGGCACAGCCCACATGTTTATGACCAGCCTCTTGACCCTGCTTTTCCGGAACAGGGCGCCCCTCACCGCAGCTACCGGTTTACCGACACGCATCGACTTGGCTAAAGATATCATGCTTCTCGTCATGCGCGATGACCACAACGGTCTTTCCGTCAGAAAATCGATCCTGCCGTACCCGTAGCGAAAATAGAGCACGGCATTGTACTGGATGGCAGAACTTATCTTCCTCGCTGCCACCGCCCTGATCAGCCGCTCCCTTCCCACCCCCAGCGCCTCTGACAGAAGGCCCATCAGTTCTCCTGTCGTTAAACCCTGCATATCTTCGCACCTTCCTATGCGCGAGAACGAGCGCACGCGGAGCGCAAAGACGTGATCCGGATTTTTCAGACAGAATTCCAGGGCTTTTTTGAATTCACCCTCGTTGACATCCCTCAATATGCTCAATGAGAGCTCCACCCTCATATGCTCCCTTTTCAGGTTCTCCAGGGCGGCAAGCTTCTCTTCCAGGCAGGGACGGCCGTCGATCCGGCTCAATATCGAGTCGTTGAAACCGTTGAGCGAAAAGACAAAACTGTCGGCCCCCGCCGCTTTAAGGGCCTTCGCGTATCCCGGGTCGACGAGCCGTAAACCATTTGTCACCACTATGACATTTTTACCCATACGTTTCAGCTTCCGTATGACCTCGCATATGCGCGGGTGGAGAGTGGGCTCACCTCCTGAAAGGGCGACATCCGGCACCGAAGCGCGTCTGACGGTTTCAACTATCTTTTCGACGGGTAGATCACTGCCTGTAATGGTGGGATGAAAACAGAATTTACATCTCATATTGCACCTGTCCGTGATCGGCAGTATAAGCAGGTCATTGCCGCAATATCTTTCTTTTGCTATGTTCGCCGCTGCCCTATAAAATGCGGCATCCTTTTCGACAAGGTCACGGAACAGACCGTGCTCCGTGCATGCCTTTTGCATGAAGATGCCGTCTTCCGCCTCCACGACATCCGCGCGTAACTGCTTCAGGCATGAGGGACAGACGCTTGTGGTATGCTTTATCAATCCGGGATCTGCCAAGACCGTTCACTCTCTTTCCTGTATATCCTGCCTCTATTCTATTCCAAACAAAAACCCTCTGCAAGCATTTTGCTTACAGAGGGTTCTCGCTGTTAGTATATCCCTTGGAAGAACGGCTCTCGACTTTACCTGCCGCCCTTGCGCTTCGAAAAGCACTCCTTGCAATATACCGGACGGTCTTCCCTGGGCTTAAAAGGGACTTCGCATTCTTTCTTGCATTCTGCGCATGTCGCCTTGTGCATTTCCCGCGGAGCTCCGCCAAATCCACCACCTGGTTGATATGCCATACTACCTCCTTTTTGGCTATGGCTGATTATAGAACTTCTCCGGACAAATTTCAAGTATTTTTTTAAAAAGGGCCGGGATCGCCTTTACAGCCATTTTCTGCGCCTGAAATATACAAGCATCGAGACGATCATTATGCCCATTACCAGGATGACCGCGGGATAGCCGAATTTATGCTCGAGCTCCGGCATATACCTGAAGTTCATGCCGTAGATGCTCGCTATCAGGGTGAGAGGCATCATTATGGTCGTTATCACGGTGAGGGTCTTCATTATCTCGTTCAGACGGTTAGAGACGATCGATACGTAGGCCTCCATTGCCCCAGATATGATGTCGCGTAATGCGCCCACCGTGTCATTGAACCTTACCATATTATCGTAGACGTTCCTGAAATAGATCAGGTTTGCCGGCATTATGAACTTAAACGTCCCCCGCGAGAGCAGGCCGATGACGTCGGCCTGCGGTCCGACCGTGCGCCTTAAACTCATTATATCGTTCTTGATATGGTATATCTTCTTGAGCGTATTCTGGCTCGGCGACCTGAAGAGCTCGTCGCTCATCTCATCCACCGTCCTGTCAAATTCGTTGATGATCGGAAAATAATTATCGATGCATGAATCGAGTATGGAGTAGAGGAGCATGTCTGCCCCGTGCATGATGGTGGGCGACTGTTTCTTGACCCTCTCCTTGCATGCGCAGATGGAGTTGAACGATTCGCTGTGAAACGTGATAAGGAAATTTTTGCCCAGGCAGCAATCCAGCTCGGTCATCGCGATCTTGCCCTTCTGGCCGCCGTTGGCGGATCTCATGGAAAATATCACGAGGAAGAGATAATCCGGCAGCTCTTCCGCCTTAGGCCTGGCATTGGGCATTATAAAATCTTCCATGGTAAGCGGATGAAGGCTGAAGACGTTGGTAAGCAGGTCTATGTCGCCGTCATCTATATCGAAGACATCGAGCCATAATATGGAACGCTCGTCTTTGACGGCGTCCGCCATCTGGGCCGGTGAAATGTCCGTCTTTAACCCATGGTCGGGATGGTAATAATAACTCTCGTACATATGATCGTCTCTTTCTTAACCGGGTTTTTTATTCTTACGGAATATCTTCCTTATTAACCGGATGACGATGGCCGACTCAAGGACCTTCAGGGCTATGAGCCCCAGGGCAAAAAAGCCGAGCGGCGGAAGGTAGATGAGGCACGGCACAAGGGCATCGTCATCGACACGCGAGCAGAGGTTTATCAGGTTTATGTATACGGACCATGCGACATAGATCACCAGCAACGCTATCACTATCCTGACAAACCTGTTCTTGGGCATCCTCATGCCCGATATTATATCACCATAGGCCGGATAAGGACAACCTGAAATCATCGTGGACCGGGTTTCATGTCAACTCAGGCTTTCGGCGCTGTATCGGGCCATGAGCCCGGTCCGGATGGCGTACCGGTAGATCCTCGTAAAGAACCAATATGCCAGGAGGATGCAGGCCGCGGCCAGGCATCCGCCCCATACAAGCCCTGCCCACGATACCCCTTTCCCTGAGATGATGCCCCTCAGCCCTTCGAAGACATACGACGGCGGCAATATCCGCGAGACAAGTTGCATCCAATGCGGAAGCGTCGATATGGGATAAAGTACCCCGACGAACGGCGATATGAGCGCCGGGATCGGCCAGATGAACCATTCCGATGCCGGGCCGAAGCGCAGCACCAGCGCGCTTCCGAAAATGCCGAGCGAGATGCCGAAGAGGAATAGCACCAGAAGAAAAGGTATGACCGCCAGGCCGTATATGAAAAATGACAATTTAAAGAACGCCACGGCGATGAAGAGCATGACGGCAAGTCCAACCATGCTCGTGGCGATACTTGTGAAGACGAGCCCGCATAAATACTCCGATATCAGAAGAGGTGTGGCGAATATGTTTAGAAAATTGCGCGACCATACATCCTCGAAGAAGGCCATGGTAACGCCCTGCATGATGCGGATAAAAAAATCCCAGAAGAGGACGGCCCCGAGCAGCGCCGGCACAAAATCGAACCCCGGCGAGGCGACGGAATTTAGATATCTGGTCAGGAAGCCCCAGAGGACCATGTCCACTGCCGCCCAGACGAAGAGCGGGAATACGCGCGAGAAACTGCCTCGTATCAGGTAGAGCTGGCGAAGCACTATGGCGAACGTGCGATGGAGGAACATATCTTCAGCCCAGGCCCAGTGTGACGGGTTCGCGCGCCACGGCTATGAAAAGCTCCTCGAGCGTCTTCTTGCCCCGCTGGGCCGGGAGCGTTTTCGGGTTCCCCTCGAGGAGTATCCTGCCGTGAGACAGAAATAGCACGCGGTCGCATATATCCCCTACCTCATACATATTGTGCGATGTCCAGAGCACCCCGCCCATACCCCGCGCCGTATATTCGCGGATCGTGGCACGAACCTCGCGCGCGGTGGCAGGATCGAGCGACGCCGTCGGCTCATCGAGCAGGAGGAGGTCCGGGCGGTTGAGCATCGCCTTGGCGAGGCCCGCGCGCGTCTGTTCACCCGAAGAGAGCACGCCGCACTTCCTGTCCCTGAAAGGCCTGAGGGAGAATTGCTCAAGGAGCTCGTCTATGCGCGCGGGGAGGTCTCTCACTCCGTACAGGCGGCCGAAGATATTCAGATTCTGGAATATGGTCAGGTTGCCGGGGAGCGGCGCATATACGGCCGCGAAGTTCGTGCGCGAGAGCGCGCTGGAACGGTGCGCGGAAAGGTCGAGGCCTCCGATCGTTATCTTCCCTTCGTCCGGCTCAAGCACGCCAAGGATCATATTGATGGTCGTCGTCTTCCCGGCCCCGTTCGGGCCCAGGAGCCCGACTATCTCATTCTTATTGACATCGAAGGAGATGCCGTCTACGGCAACGAGATCGCCGTAGACCTTGGTCAGAGCCGTGACGGAAAGAGTTTTCATAATATGGAGGGTCCCGGGAGGTGGCGGAGATACCGTCAGGATTTACCCTGGCCGCCCTTGATATATGCCTTTATGATCTTCTGTTCGCTGAGCGGCTTATCATTCGCGCCGGTGGGTGCGGCCTCTATCTTCTGTACCACGTCGTATCCGGATACGACTTTACCGAATATCGTATGGCGCATATTCAACCATCCTGTCTCGGCAGTGGTGATAAAGAACTGGCTGCCGTTGGTGCCGGGGCCGGCATTTGCCATGGCCAGGATGCCCGGCCTGTCGAACTTGACGTCCGGGCTGCACTCATCCCCGAACGGCTTGCCCCATAACGACTCCCCGCCCCTGCCCGTTGCCGTGGGGTCGCCGCCCTGGATCATAAAGGACTTGATGACCCTGTGGAAGACGGTACCGTCGTAATATCCCTTTTCGACAAGCCCGATAAAATTCTCGCAGGCCTTCGGCGCGGTCTCCGGCATCAGCTCTATCTCTATCTTACCCTGATTGGTATCCAAAACGACCGTCTTGTTATCCATGGCAAAAACGCTCCCTTCGATATTAATTGTGACCGGGATGAAACATAACGCCGCTATTATAACAGAAAAGATCCGCATTCCACAACCTCCTTTTGATCACTAACGCGTCTTATTATACAGCTCCTGGACGTTAGGCATGACGAATTCCGGCCTCACGTAACGGCCGTAACCGTTGGCCCACACATATTCGACCTTATTGGTCAGCCGGTTCACGAGGACCTTTATCATTATAGCGCCCGTGACTATAGTATCGGCTCTCAGGAACACCTGATCGATGACGGTTATCTCCGCCGACTTGCTGTCCTTCAGGATATCGGACCTGCCCGGCGCCGTTTTAGTCACTATTACGCCTTCACCGCTCGGGCATGATACAAGCAATACGGCAAAGACGATAAATACGCGGGCCGCCGCGCGCCCGATAACCTCTCTCCGGCCGTCATGGTAATATGACTTCTTCATTTGGGTTTCAGGCCTTTGATCCGGTCCGCGTACAGAAAGAATATCCCGGGGCCGAACGAGAAGAGCATTACGGAAAGCCCGAAAGCGATAGCCACGAACGTGTCCGCTCCCGCACAGCAATATGTCCTCTGCCGCGCGATCAGGTGGCTGGGAACGGCCACGAGGAGCTCCAGGATGCTCCCGCGGTACACCGTCCTGCTCAACTTCCGGACAAGGGGACCCGGCTCTTCGCGATTACTCCACCGCCTGAATACCAGCGCCCACAACGCCCAGACGAGGACCAGCTCCGACAGGATAACAAATTGTTCCTTGCCGGACGGTGAACCATGAAAGGCAAGCTCATAGAGCGCGAAGATGAGCCCTGCGGCCAATATACCCATCATCAAACCTGAGGCGGCTATCGGCCATATGAGCGACCTTCGCGAGACGGGGCGGCCTCCGGCAACGCGGGTGGGTATGACGAGGAGGGCAAGCTGCCCGGTCATCATCACCAGTATCCAGATCCAGTAAACGGGCTGCCTGAACATTTCGACGCTGTCTATCTGAGTACCCCAGAAGCTGAAGATGGCGACCGGCTGTGTAAGCGCTATCAGGATCAATCCGTATACCGCCGCTATCAGAAAAGCAGCTCTCTTCATATCTTCCCCCTTTCCCTAATCCGTTGCCGCCTCCAGCTCCGCCTCATCCAGACCGCCGTCTCCGTTCTTATCATATACCGTGTAGAACGCGTCCATCTCTTCTTTAGAGACAGACCCGTCATCATTATAATCCATGGCTTCATATATATCGACATTCTCGGTGCTGACGAGTACCTCGGGGACGTCCGACCTGTGCCGGTTTATCCACAGGAGACGGTCCTTGGTGTTCACGGCCCCGTCCCCGTTCAGGTCATGCGTATTTACGTACTTATAAGACCTCATCTGGGCCTTGTCGTGTGTCCTCTTTAAGTCATGGGCCTGTCTCTTCGGCAGGATCGGAGCGGCAAGCGCGCCGCTCAGAAGAACGGAAAACGCAACCGCGACCATAAAGCTCCTGTGGATCCATCTTAACATCTCTCTCCTCCTTTTTTTTATTTACCCTTCGGGTCCCGCGAACAGTCTATCTTCAGAAAAGATACGAAGATGAGACCGACAGCGCGGTCTCATCGAAAAAACGGCCCTCTACGCTCAGCCTGGCCTTGCCGTCAAAGAGATATATCTCCGCGCCGCTTATGAGGCCGACATGGTCCTCCGAATATCGCCTCTTCTTATCGTGTCCGTTCACCTTATATACCATCTCGCAGTCCGAGCCCTTGATGCCCGCGTAAAGGGTGACAAATTCGATATCCCCGGCTATAAGTCCGCTCACCTGCCAGTCATCCAGGAAAGATTCGTACTTGTCGTCTCCGGCAGAGCGGTCCTGCGGGTGGACGCTTATGTGCTGAAAACCGGCGATCACGCGGATATGGTACTTCTCGCTATCGAAGACCTTGAACCTAAAACCGTACCCTCCGGCAAACCCGGTATCAAATTCCAGCTTTGGGAGATGGGAGGAGCCCGTCTCCGTCGCGTCCCCGATACCGATCTTGCCGTCCAGCGATAACCAGTCGGCCACACCGAACGACACCGTGTAAAAATGGTTCCGGCTCCTCAGGGTGCCGTATGACCGGTCGAGGGGCCTGTCAAAGATCATGTTGAACTCGTAACCCAGCTCCACGTCATGCCCGGGAGGCAGACGCGTCCCGTTCGACGACGCCGCATAAGACCCGGACACAGGGCTGAGGGAGACGGCGGCCGATAAAGAGAGCGCTAAAAGACGGCTGCCGAGGCGCCCGATCTTCAGTGATCCTGTTCTCATATTTTACCGGTGCCGGCCTTAATTACCGGAGACGAGCCCGTTACCCTTCTCCTGCCACTCTTTCAACCCGCCCTTATAGTCAAGGACGTTGTAACCCAACCCGGATAATTTACCGGCCGCCTGTGTCGAGGCCGTGCATTGAAAACTGCCGCAATAGACGATGATATTGTCACCTTTGGAGAGCATCCCTGCTGCGGTCGTCTCATTTATCGTGTCGAGAGGGAAGGATGCCGCACCTTCAATATGCCCCTTACTATAGCTATCCTGGGAGAGGACGTCGAGCAGCTTATACCCTTCTCCGGATCCTCTTATCGCCATGAACTGGTCGTAAGTTATCTCCCTGACGCCGGCTTTCACCGCCGCCTCACCTGTAACACGTGAAAAGGTGCCCATCGCCGCCTCTTTGCTCTCATCGCCGGGACCGCATGACCCGCACATGGCAAAAGCGGAGACGCATATCAACACAACGGCCGCCGCTAACACGTATACTCTTGTTACCATATATAGATCCTCCTTTTCTGTTATTTCCGCCCGAATTTTACATTAAGTATCTTAACATCAAAATCATCGACTTCGCCGCGCTGTGAATAGGGATACTCTTCGTTCCTCTCATTGAAGACGTCGCCGTTAAGGCGTATCTTATATTTCCTCGCCTCTCCCGGCGGGATCGCCTCGGTCAGCCTATCTTTCAGGATGACCCTCTTTACCGTATAACCTTCCGCATCATAATAACTGACCTCAAGGTTCAGGTTGGTTATGCTCTTATCGCCGTTATTCTTGAGCTCTATCCGCAGGCAGGCGAAGTGCGGGAATTCGTCCCGGTCAAAATCGATGGCGCTTTCCGCCACCTCTATATCTTTCACGCCCTCTCCGGCCGCCATCGCCGCTTCCGGGCCGGGATACGACAGGAGCGCAAGGGATATCAATAATACCGCATCTCTCTTCTTTAACATATTTGCCTTTTCCCGAAAATTACGCTGAAAACTGCCGTATATTCTACCTCAAAAGAGAGGATCCGTACATCTTTGAATGGCGCGCATTACTATAACCTGCCGAGGAACCGCAAGTCATCCTGCATGGCTATAGGGATGACCCCGGGCCTGCGATACATTGCGCTCTCCGCCTGCCTTATAAACGCCTGATTCAACACTTCCGCGCCCGCTTCTCCACCGCCCGATTCAAACCCCCAGTTGATATTATTGCCGCCGTCTATGGTGTCGGTGTGCTGGACCGTAAGGCCCCCCGATGCGTCGGAGTCGGTCACCTCGACATAGTCGATCGCGAATGTGCCGTTACATACGAGAGCCCATCTTGTGTCCGGCGAGTCCGAAACAAGATCGATGCGGTCATCGTCGCCCAGGCCATTAAGGGTAAATAACCCGTCGATCGTCTGGGTGGCGGTGCTGTCAAAGGTAAGCGTGAGGTCCGTGCCGGTTGCGACAGCCACCGTCTTTGAGAAATCGTTGAATGTCGTCGAGCCGACAAGTTCCTGGTCATTCCCGTCAAATATCACCGTTGAACCGGTCAAGGTGAATGTAGCCACGGCGGCGATGTCCCAGGTCGCGCCGGCGAAATTTATGACTGTGTTCGCGCCTGAACCGCTCGTGGCGTCAAGCGTACCGTCCAGGTCAAGCGAGCCGGCCAGGTCTATATCAAAACCATCCGTCACGAACGAGCCGGCTGTTATGGTAAGCGTGCCGGCAATCGTGAAGTCCTCGTCCTGGGTGAATGTCTTTGTGCCTGAATTGATGACGAGATTAAAGTATGGCTGGAGGTCTGAAAACCTTTCTATGGAGGACTCTGAACCAAGATAGGTAACGGTGCCGCCGTTATTGGTCCAGCTTAAGAGGTTCAGGACGATATCCGCCTCTACGTCGTTCGATTCGATCTGGAGGTTTCCCCCGTCCATGGTGACGGTATCGGCCAGGGCGCTGTTACCGAAAGTGATCGTAGAGGCGCCGGTCTTGAAGGTGCCGCCGTTTATGTCGGTGTCGGCGTTTACCGTCACGGCCTGGTCATTGGCATCGAAGGTGCCGCTATCCAGCGTAAGATCATTGTCGATCTGTAACCCCGTATCGAGCTGCCAGGTGCCTGCGCCGTCGAAGGCGATATCCCAGAAGCGGTCTCCGAAGCCGGCGGGTAGCCCTCCCGCGTAAGTATCCGCGCCGTTGAAGAGGACCTTGCCGGAGTCCTCATCGAAGCCGCCTGCGCCGGAGAAGGTGACCGTTTCATCGCCTTCAAGCGCCAGGGTGGCATTATTGGTGAATACGCCGTTGACCGTCAGGGTATTGCCGTTTATATCCAGGATGCCTGAGGTCAGGGTCAGGGCCTGGACGGTGGTCAATGCCGACTGCAAGCTCACCGCCGCGCCTCCGGTCTTGGCAATGGTGAGCGTGCCCTGGGGAAGGTCGCCGCCTCCTGTTGCGTCTATGTCGGTGCCTGTGCCGCCGTTCATGGTGATGGCACAGGTGCCGGCAACTCCGGTATCGGTGAGGGTCAGATCACCCGCCACTTCTATGGTGCCGCCGTTAATGGTCTGTGACAGCGTTATGGTAAGATCGCCGTCGACATCCATCGTGCCGGTTATGGTGAGGGTGTCCCATGTCCCCATATTGATATTGACATCGTTCAGGATCGTTGAGCCGATATCTATCGTCTTGGAGCCGCCGCCGATATTCACGTCATAAGTGCTCGAGTCAAAGCTTCCCTGTGTAACGGTAAAGCCGCCCGTGCCGAGGATCCAGATGTCCGTACCCAGCGTGACTTTATTTGCCGCGCCCTTGTTTATCTCAAGCCCGGGTACCCCCCCGCCCGAGGTCCCGCTGATCCCGGTATCGGTGTTACCGGTCATAGATATAACAGCTGTTGATTCCACCGAACCGCCTGTGCCGGTCCCTGTGGCGTTCGTTATAAGGTTCCCTGAAAGGTCTATAGTTCCGCCCAACATCTTATAAACACTCGATATGGTAAGGTCCTCGTCGACATCCATCGTACCGGTTATGGTGAGATCATTCCAGGTGCCCATATTGATCGTTACGCTGTTCAACACGGTCGAACCGATGTTGACGGTCTTGCTCGTCCCGGAAAAGACGATATCATAGATATCAACGTCGAAAGTGCCGGATGTTACGGCAAGACCGGCCGTGCCGAATATGGATATGTTCCTGAGGAGCGTCACCTTATTCGCCGCGTTCTTATTTATCTTCAATCCCGGCATATCGCCGCCGGTGCCGCTTATGGTCGTATCCGAATTGCCGTCCATCGTTATGAGAAGCGTGGAAGCCGAATTGTGGGCCGCGGAATTGTTCTCGATCAGATTTCCCGCAAGCTCTATCGTCCCGCCGCTCAACTCATAAACGGAGGTAAGTGTCAGGTCGCCGGCCATGTCGGCTGTCCCCGTTACGGTGAACTCACTCCATGCGCCCACATCTATCTCGATATCGTTCAGGGTATTTGAGCCGATATTTAAGGTCTTATCACCGCTATTGAATATGACATTGGAATTTGTGCTCGTCAAGGCGTCAAGCAGGCTTAAGTCCATGGACGAACCGTAGTAGTAGACCGTATCATCGCTGATATCAAGCGCGGTCGCGGCCCCGTCATAGGCGGTGAATGTGCCGCTTATGCGCATGGTATCGGCCGTGATGAGCGATCCTCCGGAGGTGACAGAGCCGATCGCTACATTTACAAAGGTCTTACCTCCTGAGGTGAGTATGGTCGCCCCGTCAAAGACGACGGTGGAGCCGGTGGCGGTGAAAGTCGAGCCGGTCAGGTCCATGTCGCCGGCCACATTCATGGTGGTGTTCCCGCCGGCGCCGCTTGCGATATTCAGGGTGCCGTCGACATCGAGGGGACCGTTGATATCCAGGTCGTAGCCGGCGGAGATGAACGAGTCGCCCGAGTTGATAGTCAACGAGTCGCAGGTCATATCCGACTTAAGGGTGGTCGAATCGGGAGAGGTGCCGATGGCTATCTTCCCGAAGTTGATCCCTCCGGCGCTATCGGTATAGTCGATATCGCCGGCAAAGGTGATCAGGGCGGTCCCTTTGGTGACAGAGCCGCTATTTACGGTGATATCACCCGATATGGTCAACCCTGTATTGGCGGAGAGGTCCAGTGTGCCGCCCGATATGGTCAATGTGCCTGTGCCTATAGCCGAGGTGTTATTGATATACAGGGTGCCTAAATTGATCGTGGTGCCGCCTGTGTAGGTATTGGTGCCTGAAAGGGTGACTGTGCTTGCGGTATTCTTGGCCAGGGCAACGCCGCTTCCTCCCAAAATGGCGCTTATGGAGCCCTTTTCGACGGTATAAGAAGTGCCGGTTATGACCCCTGAGGTGCCTGTGATAGCCCCATCGGTAAGGACGACCGCTCCGGTATTGAGGGAAAAGGTCGTTATAGAAAGGGTAATACCGGAATTATTCAGGGAGAGCGCCCCTATTGTGCGTGTCTGGTCCAGCGTCACTATACCGATCCCTGAATTGGCATCAAAGACCGCCGAAGTGCCGCTATCGGCAGGGATAGTACCGGAACCCGCCTCTCCTCCGGACTCATCTGCCCAGTGGCTGGCGGTTGCCCAATCCCCGGCGCCGCCCACCCAGAAACTGTTTGGATCAAGAATAAAACCGTTTAAATCAACATATCCGGTCTTATGTTTATAAACTATGGCGTCAAAATCGCGCTCCAGGGTGAGCGTTCCGGTATACCCATCAAGGATGAGCGCGTAGGTCTCGCCCGAAAAGGCGGGGTCTATAGTGGAATCTTTATTGGCATTCAGGCCTGTAATACCGTCGAAGACCACGCGGGATGTTACGGTAGGGATGGTGCCGGTATCCCAATTGAACGCATCGGTCCACCTGTTATCGGCGCCTTCCCCTGTCCATCTTACGGCTATATCCCAATTCTTATTATTACCTGAAGAATCGCTGTGCATGGCGGCGAGCGGTGGCCCGCAGATATTGACCGAACCGCCTACCGACACATATATGATGTCCGTAGGCCCTCTGGGCAATATGCTCCATTGCTTTTCCGGATTTACAGAGGTTAACTGCAGCAACTTCCCGAAAGCGCCCTTTAATGTAAGGGTGCCTATGATCTCCTGTGTCGTCTCTGAGTCGAATCTGACCAGCTTGCCGGGCTCAAGCACCGTGAAGTCGTAGAATCTGTTTTCGCCGATGACCTCGGCATCCTCCGCCGAAACGAGGTTGACGCTCGATGTATCAGGGATGAAGTTCCCGTAATTCAGCCAATTCCTGCCTATCTCATAGTACGTATCAGCGGCTTTCAGTTCCGCACCCTCGCCTATAGACATAGACCCGGCGGCCGATACCCTGGAACCCGGGTGCTGGGTGAACTTTGCCGGGGCGCCGCCCTGGCGCAGGGATATCTCCCCTGCGGAGCTTATATCGGCAAGCGTGCTTTCGCCGGAGGACTGGATCGTGATATCGCCGGAATCGACCGTCGCGATGGTAGTGCCGGGCGCCTGGGTGAATGAGCCCTCCCCATCCAGGTCCGCATCGGCTATCAGGTCGAGATCACCCGATACGGTGGTCACGTCTGCGTTCACTTCTATATCTTTATCTGCCGAGATCGCCGTATCCCCTGTGGTCTTCAACTCTCTATTGACCAGGACCGTCTCTCCGGATGTGACTTCGACCTTTCCGCCGGCGGCCTCCATGACCCCGGAGACCTGCACCCTGGCATTGGATACGATCCTTATGACGCCGTTCTCTGCCGCAAGGCCGGTCGCCCTGACGATGCCCTCCTGGTTCACGGCATTTTCAAATATGTCCCTGGCCGCCTTGGCGCTCATTATGACCTTCCTGCCGCTCACCTGGCCGGAATTGGCCACCCCATCCTTTACCGCGACCCCGTTACCGTCCACGACCTTTCCGCTCGTCTCTGAATCTATCTCTACATTGATCAAACCTTTCTGATCTATGGTGACGGTCTGCTTGTCTCCCGAAGAGAGATGCACCGTGCCCACCTCTGCCACGATCACTCCCTCATTGCGCACGGCGGAGCCGAGGAGAGCTATATTATTTCCCGATATCCTGCCGCGGTTGATCAACCGGGCAAAGCCGGAGTCCGGACCGTGCTCCAGTATATAATTGCCGTTAAGAAAATTATTGGTGGATATCTCGAGGGTGGAGGCCACCAGGCCGTTCACCTGCACCTGCGCGGAAGGCGCGAAGTAGATGCCGTTCGGATTTGTGAGGAACAGGATGCCGTTCGCCGAGAGCGACCCGTATATAGCGCTTGCCCCGGCACCCGTGACACGGCTCAAGACCGTGGCGGAGTCGCCCGGCTGGATGAAATGGACCGCCTCGTTCTCTGCTATATCGAAAGAGTCAAAATTGATCACGGCCTTATCGTCCGCGATCACGTTAAGGGTATTGGGGTCCGGGTTTTCGAATGATACGCTGCCGGATTCAACCTTCGCGCCTTCGGGAAGGGCAAAAAGGGGCACGGGCTCCAGGCGAGTAAGGAGGATGAGAGTAAAGACGATTATTCTTATTCTTCTTATGCCTATATTCTTTTTAATAACTAAATTATATCATATGTTCGCCTGGACCGTCAAATAAAAGGTGGACGGCCCTGCGCCGCTGGTAGGATCGTCGCCCAGGGCTCCCGCCCACTCGAAACGCATCGATAAATTGCGCTTGAAGTTGACGCGCAGGCCTCCCCCCGCGCCCATCAAAAACTTCTCCCTCTTCTCGCCCGGGTACGTCTTGTTGAGCTTTCCCCCGCCGATATCGAAGAATACGACCGGCTCTATCTGCCGGCGGAGCGGCGTCTCCGAGCAGGGCAATTTCCAGTCCGCCGGGATGAGATACATCGGGAAGATCCAATCGACGCTGAGGCTGCCTCCGAGGTCCGCAAGATAATCACCCTCGGGATAGCCGCGGACGGAATTCATCCCTCCCAGCTGGAACTGCTCGGCCGAAGGGAGGGTATGGGAGGCGATCTGGAACTGGAAAGATGCGTCAAGATAGCTCCCGTAACACATGCGCTGCAGCCGCTCAAGGGTATGCTCGTATTTGAAGAAGAACCCGCCGGTATCTGTGCGGCTTGCCAGCGGGTCATTCCGCCTGGACGCGCCCAGGAAACCCGATGTCCCGAAAACGAAACGCGGCGTGAAACTTGTCTGGCCGTGATCGTCATTGCCTATTATATCCAAGCCCGCATAAGGCAGCCGGAGGTCCTCTTTGGCCGTCACCTCGGTATGCATCTTCTTCTTTATGCATTTGATGTCGATCCCGGCCTTACCGGTGACCTGAAGGTCTTCCGAAAGATACAGCTCCTGGGACAGGTACGGGCTATATATCTGGGTCTTGCCCGTAATATCGTAAATGAGGTACTCCTGCCCCAGTTTCAATTCAAAATAGGAGGCATCGATCCCCAGTTTTGTGCCGACGGTCGTGATCGGCAAAGCATAGCTCACCGATTCTCCGAACGCATCCTCGCTGAGGAGCGAATTGACGAAGATCACATCAAAATTGCCCGTGAAGTTAGAGCTCCAGAAGAGGACGAATGTGCGGTACTTACCGGTGAGGCGCGAACCATGGTTATCGACACCCCCGCCCAGGTGGTACGGGAACCTCTCTTCGGCCTTAAGGGTGATATCCGTCGTACCGGCCTCTTTCCCCGCGCCGATAACGGACTTGACCTCTAGGTCCGGGTTCTGGTTCAGGCGCAGCAGGTCTCTCTGTAATACGTTTATGTTAAGGAGCTCGTCCTTTTTGGTGTGGAAGTACCTGGTGATCGACCTGGTGGAGAAGAACCTGTTACCTTCGACATTAAGGCTGCCCATCTTCCCTTCGAGTACGCGGATCTCAATATTCCCGTCCCTTATCTCCTGCTCCGGCACATAGACGTTCGTGGTAAGGTACCCCTTCTCCCTGTACTTTGCCTTTATATTTTCCGTTATCTTATCCAGGTCCTCGAAAGTGACCGTACGATTGAGATAGGGTTGATATGTGGGAGAGAGGTCGGCCTCTTTGAATATGGTCGAGCCGGTGACCGCCACAGATGCGAGGGTGAACGTAACGGTCACGCCGGAAGGTTTGGGCTTCTCTTCCTCGACCTCTGCCCTGGGGGGCCTTACCCTCTTCTCTTCCAACTCCCTCTGCCTCCGTTCGATCTCCTTCTGGTAGCGGCTGGCCTGGGCTTCGGGTTCCTGGCCCGCGGTAGGGGTCTGGGCGAGGGCGGGGAGAGCGAACAATACGACGAATAGCAGTATCCCCGCCAGCTTAAGTATATTCATGGTCTGATTATACCTCAACAAAAAAGTCCCCGCAAGGACTTTACTCAAGCATGTTGCCATTTCCCGGGAATGGCCTTATAATATGCCCTGACAGGAGGGTGATATGAAAAAAGGTCTGGTAATATCGATGATCGTCATGGTCTTTACCGGCCTCGTTCTCATCCTGAAGATGGGATTGATGCCGCAGGTCGAAGGCGTCATAAGCGACTTTCATCAGCGCTACAACGACGGGGAGTTCGGATATATCTACCGGGAGATGGCAAGCGGCCAGTTCCGGGAGGCGCTGCCTTACGGGCCGTACGAGGAGTTCATGAATAAACTGCGTGACAGGTTCGGGAAGGTCGTAAAGGCGGAGAGGACCGGGTGGGGCGTATTCTATAAGAACATCGGGTCGACCTTCAACCTCCGGTACAGGACCGTATACGAGAGGGGCGAGCTCGAGGAGAATTTCACCCTCTTGAAGCACGGGTCCGGATGGCGCATCTTAACCTACGACGCCGGGTCCGGGAAGTAGATATTTTACTCCAAAAATTTAAACGCTGTGATATAATGCCGCCCATGAACAAGAAAAGCATACAGGACCTGGAGAAGCTCCGTAAAAAAGCGGTCTTTTACAGGACCCTCAGCATCCTCTTTGCCTGCATCATCATATCAATATCTGCGGCGGAATCCATACGCTGGATCAGGGAGAACGCCATGGAATTGGGGCTGATCGATATCGACGCAAAGGGCCCGTACCATAAAGAGATAAAAGAGCTCATGGAGCCGATCAGGTATTCCGGGCTTAAAGACCTGCTCGATGCCAATACGCGGCTATCCGTAGATTTCGAAAAGAAAGAATGGACACTGCACAATATACATCAATTCGACAAAGACGGGAAGATACTGCTGAAGGAGAACCGCTTCGGGCTGTGCGGAGACCTCGCGGCATATATGTATGAAAAGGTCTCGCCCATGCTGGACAAAAGGTATTCCATCAGTTTTGTCTCTGTTTCGGAATCCAATTTCTTCCAGGCCCCCAGGGGCTCCCATATCGCCCTGAAGATCACGGACAGGGCGATCAACCTCATACCCAATATATACCTGATCGATCCCACCTTCCGCAGATACAGGAAGATAGAATACTTTGAAGATTACGCCTTTTACTCCGAGATGCCGGAACTCCCGTTCTATAAGGAGAAGAGCAGGGATGAGACCTTTATCGCGGGCACCCAATGCCCCATATTGATCAAAGGGGATTTTTTACTCTGTATAGGCCTGGATTATGTGGACGATAAATTCGATAAGGACAATTTCGTGCTGTTCCTCTCCCTGACAAAACGGCATAAATATTTCTCCAGGCCGGTCTTCGCGCTCCGAAAAAGGAATAACGTGACCGGCACGTCCAAAGACGACGTCCTGGCGCAGAAGGTCCTGGGGAAACAGGAATTCGGAGAGCTATGCCAGAAGGTCACTCTCTTCTTTAACGAGATGCAGTATCCTACGCGGTGATCTTATCGAACTCTTCGATGGTGATCGCCGGGAAACTGGTGAAGGCGATGCCCGTCAGCTTGTCCAGGGCGATCGACGCCTTCATCACATCCGCTATACCGGGAAAATCCGTTATCAGCACTATATCGTATTTGCCCAGGAGCGCGTACATCGAGCTCACCTTGCCGCCGGCCTTCGCTATCGTATCGAGTGCCTTCTTCGTCCTGTCGGCCGAGATGCCCTTCATCGCCTCCTGCGAATACTTCCCGTACATGAAGAACTTTGCCATAAAACACCTCCCTTTTATTTTCCGGTGCCTTAAGAACGGTCACTCGCCGTATATGGCGGCAATTATGATGCCTTTGACCGGCATTTCTACCAGACCCATGACCGTCCAATAAACGACCACACCCGTGGCTACGGTCATGAACGAGTAAGTCGAGAACATCCCGGGCAGCATGCCGACGGCCCATACGCATAACCCGAATATGGCTCCTTTAGCCACCCTGCCCTTCCCCGGGATGCCTTTCCGGAGCAACGCATAGACGACCGCGAGGACCGCGTTGAGAAAGAAGCCCCCTATCATGAACGCCGGGCCGGGAGGGCCTTCCATCGGCCTCCAGACATTCGTCGGTTCAAGTTTATACACCCAGCTGAAGAGCCACCCGCAGGTCACTCCCCCGAAGATCATGCCGAATACCGAGAGCGCCAGCGCGGCGATGAGTATCTTCCCTATCTTCATATCATTCCTCCTCTGTTGTCTTCCATTTTACCATAAAAACGGCCTATATCTCTACGGGACGTTTTCCGCTATCGTCGAGATATCTCCTGATCAACGCCAGCAGGTCTTCCAGTTTGATCGGTTTTATGGCATAGTCGGCGGCCCATAAATGCTTCGATTCGAATATGGAATCGGTCTCTGCCTTGGAGGTCAGCATTATGACAGGGGTATTTACGTTATCGGGGTCCGAATTGATATGCCTGAGGAATTCGAACCCGTCCATCCCCGGCATCTTGATGTCCAGTAGGACGATGTCGGGCGACGCCTTCATCTTCTCAAGGGCATCGATCCCGTTATAGGCCACCATGACCGAGTATCCTCTCATGGCCAGGAACTCTCTCACGGATTCGACGAAATCCTTTTCGTCATCGATGACCAGTATCTTCTTCATATTTTCGACCCATCTATCTCTTTCTGTATAGCTTCCAGGTCGGCTTCTATCTTCGCGATGTGCTCTTCCACCTCTATCATCTTCCTTCCGATATATGCGTTTATATCCTCGTAGATCAGTATATCTCCCCGCTTGCGTACCCATGAATCCCTGGGTATCACCACATTCCTGCCCCCTATCTTCTTCATGACCATGCCGGGAGGCACGCCGGCGCTGCGGAGCTCTTCCTCCCCGTCATCCTGGGCGTAAACCGCAAATGAGCCGAGCGCTATGATCAGCGCCATTGAAAGGATTACGATATCTTTTCGCGTCATCATCTCCGTTTTATGGTCCTATTTTTTTGGTTCCTGCAGCTCTTTATGTATGGACTCCAGGGCGGCGTCTATTTTCGAAAGGCGCTTTTCGATCTCCATAAATTTCCTGGCGGCATATTCGTTGATATCCTCATAGATCAGCGCATCCCCCTGTTTGCGTACTATTGCATCTTTGGGCATTATGATATTACTGCCTCCTACTTTTCTGGCGACCATGCCCGGGGGCATCCCGCTGTCGTCCTCATCTCCGTCATCCTGGGCGTAAGCCGCGTATGGGCACAGGGCCATGATCAACGCTATCGACAGGATCATGATATTTTTTCGCATCATCTCCTCCGTTTCGGCATCCTCAGGCGCCGTTCACCTGAGGTACTTCGCGATATACTCCAGACTCTTCTTCTGGGGCGCCTGGTACGCCTTCAAAGAATACCCTACCGGTATGACGGCCATGAATTCGCCCTTCGATTCGCCCAAAAATTCCCTCACCTCGTCCTTCAAGAGGAAGAGTATGCCGAGCCATACGCTTCCCAGCCCCAGCGAAGTGGCCGCAAGGAGAAGGTTCTGGACGGCGGCGGATGAACTCTGTATCTCCATCGTGCGGAAGAAGTCCTTGCCGAGTTCCTTGCCGACCTTAAATAGTTCGGTGCCGTGTTCTATCAGGGTGCCGGAATTGACCACGGCGATCACTGCCGGAGCGTTAGTTATGCTACGCGCGGCCATACGGAGGATGGAGGAGGCCGGCTTCGGGAAAGAGGATGACTTATCCGCGACCAGCTTCGCCAGCGCCTCTTTCTTCTCTCCGCGCACGACTATGAAGCGCCATGACTGCTGGTTATGGGCTGAGGGCGCCTTATTGGCGGCATCCAGTATCTTACGTATCAGCGCATCGTCGACCGGCTTATCCTGGAACTGCCGGATGCTGCGCCGTTCGGTTATCGTACGTAGGGTCTCGTTGTCGGTCTTAGCGGTCATCTGATATCTTTCGATGCCATTGATCACATCTCCTTATTCTCCACCGTGATCTTCGTCGCTATAAGCATGCCTGAGGGGTCTTTATAGTGTTCAATGGTCACATAATCATCCGCTTCGATATCGGATAATTTTATGTCGTATATGCCTTCCATGATGGCGGTCTTTGCGGGGACCGAAAAGGTGAGTTCGTTTGCGGCCTTTATGGTGATGGTCGAGCGCGAAACGTCCACTCCTGTCACCTTACCGTCAACGGTCATCAATTCCAGCTCTTCCGCATTCTCCTGCGCGCGGCAATCGACCATTACCGAAACGCTCAAAAGTGTCACTAAAACCAATGCTATGATCTTACTCACGATGACCTCCTTAGCTGAACCATGAGACACCTAAAAATTTTAGGGTCCCCTCCTTCGCAGCTTCTGCCATTCAGAGATGTTTTGCTTCGGAGGGCAGGCTGCCGCTCCCTCGCCTTTTGTTTCTATAGGGCATTCAACGCTCTCGAGGCGTACCAATGACCGATCGTGGATCCTAGGCGCCGTAGTGCCCTAATACTCCAAAAGGCTCGGTCGCGTCATACTAAAATTTCCTCTGTGAAATTTTAGTATTTTAATAGTCTATAGCTTATCCCAAATTTTTCCTTTATAAAAATTTGGGGTCATACTAAAATTTTCTGCCCGACCACAGCTTTTTAGCTTAGCACTAAATGTTTAACTTCACTGAAAAAACTGCTTAGTGATAAAACCAATAGCTCCACCAAATGATAAGGGTTGAAAATCAAACTTAGTTTTAATTCCAGCCCCTACCAAACTTCGGAATCTTGGCAATACTGTCGTCTCGTTGGGGTCAAAAACCCAAAAGCGCTTAATTCTAGTAGGTCCGACTGACCCTAATGCAAAAAAATATCTGAAAAATAGATCACTATCTGGTAAAGAATATCCTAAAATAAAAATATTTTCTGCGTTTCTTAATTCAGCTGCAGCGCGACTCCATACTTTTGATAAGTCTTGTTGGTGCAACATTTTGTTCCAGGTAGGTGGCACAATAACCGGCTCGGATTTAATTAATTCCTGACAATGTGTAAGGCCAGATGTTGATAACTTTGATACAAAATCTAAATGGACCGATTCGATACCATGTAAAAAATGGAAATGATGATTTTTAAAATAATCACTAATACTGAATGGCACTATTTCCCCGCATTTAGAACACTTAGCCCAATTTACAGAACCGTGTAATTTAAATAAATTTACAAATCCTTGCTTAAAATCTTCTGATAAACAATAATTTGCAGGATGATCGTGAAAGTTTAACGCATAGTCTAAACCAATATCATAATTAAAGGTTATTATAGAGCAACGGTTATGATTGGCATTGGCATTTAGTTTGGTAATTAATTCTACAAAGTCATTGTAAGAATTCGGAGGATATATATTCTGATCCTCCACTGGGAATAAGATGGTTTTTTCTAATGTCTTATAAATTAGCCTCTTCATGGACAATAAAAGAGAATCTGTATTGTTTTTAGACAAATTTGGTAACATATTAATCAACTGTCCCATTTCAAACGCAGCAAATACAGATTCAATATTATCTAAATTTAGCTCTGATTTAGAGTGAACTGGCTGTAAGGCAGAAATGGCATTAAATACATCATCAAAATCAGATTTGTATTCACCTAAATTATCAGTTTTTCTTAACTCATCGGCTTTTTCAAGAAAATCAGCCATTAGAGGCGCACCAGCCTCTTTTGAGGCACCAGCACCTAATATAAATACAATCTCGCTCATTTATCCTCCAATAATACACCGATAGTCTAGTATTTGTCCCATAGGGTCCGTTTTCCGCGGAGCCACCTCCTAACCTGGCACCTTTGCAAACGGACCCTATTTAGTCATTTATTGCATTTTTGCATACGAGTGAGGCAGAGAGATTACTAAACTGCTATGATAATTTATTCGCTTTGAATGTTAGATAGTGGGAGAGTATCGTCTTTGCTCAATTTTTTGAAAAAATCGTCTAACTTTTCTTTGGAATCAAAATCTAACAATGTTGGCGTATTTTGAATATCACTTTCATTAAATTCAAGGCCAGTAATATCCTTAACATCCTGTTTAAACGTTTTTACATTTCGCATGCTTTGGAAAACTGGCCACTCATATAAGGATTCTAACGTAACTGTTTTCTCTTGAACAGCAATTTTCAAATTTTTACAAAAAGCTTCGTAATCCTCATTGAGAGCTGCGACGCACGTTTTAAAATCTGCACTGCATGATTGCCAATTGTGCCCATTTAATAGCGCCTTACATTTCTCAACATTCCCTTGCCACTTGTATGTTTGGGCTAAATTTATTAGACCCATAAGCGCTGATATAGAACTGGCCAAATGACGATTGTTTGCATATTCTAGAATTAATTCGGCAGAAAAATATTGTTTGTTTTTTATATTGTTATATGCTGCGTTATTTAAAAATTCATCTGCATATTCTTCGTCTTCTTTCGATTTTTTCCCTCTAGCATGGTCTACCGCTAGTAAATGCAGTAAAATAACTCCTGCGGCATAAAGAATACACCATGCCCGTATAACATATGAATCCGATTTAGAAAGGTCGTTTCCTTCGGCCGGCACCTTAAATGTAAGATTTCGTAGTTTTTTAACACGATTTAAATACTCTCCGCTTGCAATACCACCAGCATGGACAATGGCATGTCTTCTAAGAACTACTTCGCAAAGGTCATCAACAAAAGAGAAGTTTGACCTCAAATCAACATTTAAATTTTCTTTAAAATATTTTATTTGGTCAGATGTTGTATTTCTCTTTAAAAACTCGTCTATCTCATTTTCTATTAAATGTTTTTGTACGTCATCAAAATCGTTAAAACTAAGGATATCTGAATAAGTAATCGTTCTTTCTTTTGGAATAATATCAGGGGAAGACTTAAATTTCCATTCTAATAAACTAGCAAGAACTTTCTCCCATGCATTAACCATTTGCTGAAGTACGGTTTCATGCAGAAGATGCAGGGCTTTATCATTATGCCTGAAGTAATCGCTTAATTTTTTTAGATGAGATATTTCAAAAATTGGAATAATTGCTTCTTTCTTTTTCAAATTCTTTTTCTTAATTGAAAGAGTAAAATTGGCAACAGGCTTTTCCGTTGACGATGCTTTTTTATTTCGTGCTCGCAATTCATCAAGTATTGTTGGCAATTTAGTAAAATTTAATAAAGAGGTATTATTAGCGACTAACCCTATCTCTTGCGTATACTGCCAAAGCACATCAAGTACTGTTACATAATTCTGAGCAATTGACCTAAATTTTTCGACAGTTTTCTCTTTGGTAACAGCAGACCGAATGTCTTTGCTGTTAGCTTTAGGAGTAGGACTGTCTAGGATTTTAATCCCATAGGTAATCTCAACATCTGTTTCTTTTTTTATAGGTTTATTTGTCATATGTTTTTATCCCGGGTTTATATTATACCGAATCGTAAAATACTATTTAGTAAAACAGTAACCCCCAAAGGTTAGCTGGGGCCATCCTACAAGGGGACACCCTATAATTGCGTTCCTAAAATACAAAAGGCAACCCCTTGTGAGAATTGCCTAAATCGCTATATGTTTACTTTACCCATAACCACATCCTTGTGGTAATGGATAGATGATACTCCTTTGGTATTTATATGTCAATTGTCTAAGTGGACACCGTGTTCAAAGATGCCATCCGGATAAATAGTTGGTAAAAATAGTAAAATTTTTCGTCTCTTGGCGCAGGCGGAACTTTTCGTGCCCGCCGAAGCAAAACATCTCTGAATAGCAAAAGCTGCGAAGGCGAGGACCCCTGCCTTCTCTCACCTTTGCAAAAATCTCATTGCGGCTTTTACGAACAGGCCGGGGTTTTCTATGTGTATGCAGTGGGCCGCGCCTTTTACGGATCGGAATACGCTACCGGGGATATTTTTGGCGAGAGCTTCGGCCTCTCTGGGGAGGATCAGCGCATCCTCCTCCCCTTCGATGATAAGTGTCCCGGCCTTTATCCTGCATAGTCGTTTACGCGTATCGAACGAGGCGATGGCGTCTATCTGGCCCTTGAAACCTTTTGCCTGCTGCGGATAGGGGTAGTTTGACCCGTTTTTGACGAACGCCTTTATGAACGCCTTACGGGCAAGGCATCTCTTGGAGAATAGCCAGCGGGCCCATCTGCGGATCCATGCCTCCAAGCTCTTCCCTCCTTTAAGATCTTTATAGAAATCGAGGAAGAGGGCATTATTTCTTTTTGAAGAGACGGAAGAAGTGCTCTCCAGGATGAGCTTATCGACGCGTCCGGGATAACATATAGCAAGTTCCTGGGCGATATAGCCGCCCATGGAGTGGCCTATGATGTGCGTCTTTTTTATCTTTAAATGATCGAGTAACCGCACGGCATCGTCTGCCATCCGTCGGACAGTATATTTCCTATCCGGGATCTCACTGCGGCCGGTCCCGCGGTTATCGAAAGCGATGACCTTAAAATGCGCCGAGAGCCCATCGATGACGCCCGCCCAGCTTGAAATATCGGACCCGAGGCCGGCTATCAATAGGACGGGACGGCCTTTACCGCGGACCTCGTAGTAGAGCGATATGCCGCCGATCTTGGTTTTAGGCATGGCTACATTCTAAACCAGGCAGAAATCCTATGCAACAACAAACGCGGACGGTTTTGCTACGCCTGCGCTATGCGGTGGAGGATCTCTGAAATTAATGTCTGATATTTCACACCCATCTGCCGGGCTTTCTCTTTCAGGCTATTCAGGTCATGGCTATTTACGCGAATATTCAAAACAGCATCTTTCTTTCTTGCTGCTATAGCATTAATGATCTCTTCATATTCCTGTTTATCGGCAGGAACAAAGCGTTCAATGCCGTCTTCGATCATCTGCTCTTCTTTCGTTAATTTAATCCTTCTCATACTTCATCTCCTCTTGTAAAGTTTCATCAATTTCCTGCTTGGATATATTGTTTTTAAAAATATCGCTTCTCCTGCTATTACATACGGCACAGCCCAAAGATAGCCTTTATGTTGGTAAATAAGGATCTTTTGGTTCTCTCTGTTCGGATGCTTACGTATATCGATCAGCTTAGAAGCAATGATCTCTTCAAACGAAACGCCGCGGATCTTCTTAAGGCGCCTGCTCTTTGTCTGGCTCCAACGTATCTCTTTCATATAGTATATACAATTGTATTACTTTGTCAAGTCCTTTTTATATTCTCTCCCCCTATATATAAAGATGCTAAAAACGGCAAAATTATTGCAAACTATTTTAAAATTTTTACGCATACCGCAAAATCCCTGAAAATTGTGCCAAAAATCGCGAAATTGAAAATATTTGAAAAAGCATTGGTGGTGTGCTACAATTCTCGTGGCTCTTTGAGTATTACACTCCCCTGTAGCTCAGTCGGTAGAGCACGTGGCTGTTGGATGAGCACGCGATTTACGGAACGAAGTGAACGTAAATCGCTGTGCGAATTCAATCTCGCCGAAGCATTTAGTCTATTATGCGTTGAATGCGAAGGCGGATGAAAGTTAGCAGCCTCAGGCGGCAACGCCGGAGTGAAAAGCGGGCTAAGTCAGGGAAACCGCACCGTAAAGTCGGCGGCAATCCTGAGCTAGGGCCTTATCGGCCCGAGTGCAGAGACTATACACCCGCCATCCCATTGGGATGAAGAGATAGTCCGACTCTCCGGGTAACCGGAGTCAGATCGTAACCACGCTGTCCGAGGTTCGAGTCCTCGCGGGGGAGCCAATTCATCCTCTTATCAAACCGATGAGAGGCAGAGCCACCAGAAGCAGCTTTACCAACTGATTTTGGTGGCTTCTGTATTTCTGGGGGATTATTGAAGGTTATATCAATCTTGGAAAGGTCGCCATTGTATACTATCTTCTTTATTAAGAGATGGAGGAGTTCAGATTGGCGGTCAGGTGGTAAACTATCAAAGACCTCGGCAAAGCTTCTAAATGCTGCAAGAACATCCACATCCTTGATTTGTTTTTGCCTCTCCTCGTTAATATCGTAATCGACTTTGGAGAGCTGTGCACTAATCTGGTCAAGTCTATCTTGAAGAGGCTTTAGATGCTCTTCAATCATTGCCAGCTTACTCTTCTTTATTGCCTCCATAAATGGAGCAGCCTCATCTCCAATCTTCCGTTTCTCTGCTTCTAAGTGGGCCCGGTCCCTTAATAGCTCGGTGAGGCGTTTCTTAGATGATGAAATAGCTCTTTCAACGAGCTTTGTTGTTAACGGCTGATTGTTTGAAAGGTATTTTATACGGTCAACAACAATATGCTCGAGCTCTCGTGCAGGCACGCTCTTTATCTTGCACGCTGTTTTGTCGCCGTGTGATACGCTTGTGCATTTGTAGTATAAATAAACTTTTCCTTTCTTAATGGATTGATTTGGCGACATCTGGCATCCGCAATGACTACACCATACGAGACCGGTTAAGAGAAGGTTATATTTATTTTCACTTATAGACGACCCACGGGCCCGGTAATTTTGATTTAACATTTGATTTGCCCTATGGAATGTTTTCTCGGATACAATGCCTTTCCATTGCGCTTTATGGAACTCTTTATTGCCACCTTTTCCCGTAGATGTTTTTCCAATGTATGCTATGTTTTTCAAGAGGTTAAGAAGGTTCCCCTTGTTAAATCGTGTACCTCCACGCCATTTACCTTGTTCTGTACGCCACTTCTTGGTTCGATATCCTTTGGAGTTTAGTTCCTGAGCAACTTTTTGGACAGAACCAATGCGGAGATACCGTTCGAAAATCCATTTCACCAGCCGTGCTTCCTTTTGGTTGATAACCAAGATGCCTTTTTCACCAGTCTTGAAATCATACCCGAGCGGCGGATATCCGCCGTGAAATAAACCCTTAGACGCTTGGTATTGCATCTTCTCTCGTGTACGGTCGCTTGCCAGTTCTCGCTCAAATTGGGCAAATCTTAAAACCATATCGAGGTGAAGACGACCGGTCGGAGATGTAGTGCTGAACTCTTGAGTGGCGGAGGCAAGCTCTATTTTATATGCTTGTAAGACTTCCCATAAGGCATAGAAATCTTTCAGGCTGCGTGTAAGTCTATCCAAAGCCTTTACGACTATAAGTGTGAACTTGCCTTCTTTGGCATCTTGAATTAAATGCTTGAGAGCTGGTCTATTAAGGTCTTTGCCAGAGTAGTTTCTGTCCTCGTATCGTGTATTAAATACCTTCCATCCTTCCTCTTCCTTGAGTCCGATATATCTTTTGCATACTTCGTGTTGAAATTCAATCGTATCATATTTTGATTTCTCACGGTCTTCTTGGTGGGAAATACGAGTGTAGATGGCACAGATATGTTTCTTAGGAGGTGTCTTGCTATCCGAAATAATCATAGGGTTATTCCTTCGTTGACTTCGATTATATAGCAAAGTATAATGTTTATCAACAATATATAACTTTACAGGAGGATGTTATATGGTTATGCACGAACCACTTATGACGATTAACGACGTGGCCCAATTCCTGAAGGTTACGACGACAACCGTCAGGAGATGGACCGACACGGGCCTACTCAAGTGCTATCGCATAGGCAAGCGTAACGAGCGCCGATTTGATAAGAAGGACGTAATGAAATATCTCCAGAGGGATAAATAATGCCGATTCCTATGCCAGATTGGAGCGAAGCCAGAACCCGCAAGCAACTCATAGATAAAGAATTATCTGCGAGCGGTTGGGCGCCAATCATTCCTTTTCAAGAAGGCAAAACATATTCTCAGGGCTCAGTCGAGGAGTATCCTACGACCTCCGGCCCGGCTGATTATGTGCTGTTCAACAAGGCACGTGCGATAGCTGCTGTCGAAGGCAAGAAGGTTGCCGTCGGCCCGCAGAATGTCCTGCAACAGGCCCAGCGATACGCAAGAACTATCCAGAATACCAAGTTCAATCTCGGCGAATATAAATTGCCTTTCATCTACTCCACTAACGGAAAGGTATTCTGGTTTCAGGACCTCAGGCATCCCCTTAATCGTTCACGTGAAGTCGCCAGTATTCATACTCCAAATGCTATCGAAGAGATGTTGAATAAAGATACGGAATCCGCAAAGCGTTGGCTTATAGAGAATCCTATTAACAATGACAGGCTGCGTCTCTATCAGCGAGAGGCCATACAGAGGATAGAGCAAGCCACGATTAACCACAAGCGCAATATGCTTATAGCAATGGCGACGGGCTGCGGTAAGACATTTACAATCGTGAACCTGATTTACCGTATTATGAAATCCGGGTACGCTAAGCGAATATTATTCCTTGTCGACCGAAAAGCTCTGGCTGCTCAGGCGGTGACTGAGCTGGCAAGCTTTGAGCCGGAACCCGGCTTAAAGTTCGACAAAATATATGAGGTTTACAGCCAACGCTTTAGGCGAGAAGATTTTGAAGAAGGCGAACGATTTGACCCGAAGGTCCTTCCTACAGAATATCTTACCAATCCTCAGAGCCGTAATGCCTTTGTGTATGTATGCACTATCCAGCGTATGCGTATCAATCTATTTGGAAGACAGACGCAGGAAGATGTTTATATGAGCGAAGAAGAGGATGCCGAGCGGCTGAATATACCAATTCACGCATTCGATGTTGTTATAGCTGATGAGTGTCATCGTGGATATACGGCTCAAGAAGATAGTAAGTGGCGGGAAGTATTGAACCATTTCGACGCTGTCCGCATTGGCCTTACGGCAACCCCGGCAGTTCATACAACAGCTTTCTTTAAGGAGATAGTTTACCGTTATGAGTATGAGCGAGCCGTAAGAGAAGGTTTCCTCGTAGACTACGATGCGATAGGCATTGATTCTAATATTACAGTCAACGGAACGTTCCTGAAGGAAGGCGAAGAAGTCGGGATTCGTAACACCGAGACCGGTCAACTTGTCTTTGACTCTCTGGAGGATGAGCGTCTGTTGGCGCCTGAAACTAATGAGTCGGAATGGACGGCGCCGGACAGGAATCGCAAGATAATCAAGGAGCTCAAGACCTATCTGCTCAAGCAGGAGCAAGAGTTTGGGCGTTTTCCCAAGACATTGATATTCGCAGATAATGATTTGGCTCATACCTCCCATTGCGATATTCTCGTTGATATGCTACGGGACGAGTTTGGCCGAGGAGATGCTTTTGTCCAGAAGATAACGGGTAGCCCTACGGTAGACCGGCCCTTACAGAAGATACGGGAATTCAGGAATCGCCAGAATCCCGGAATCGTGGTTACGGTCGATATGCTTTCAACGGGCGTCGACGTTCCCAAGATTGAAAATATCGTCTTCCTCCGCTCTGTGAAATCAAGAATACTCTTTGAGCAGATGATGGGCCGTGGCACTCGCCTTTGTCCAGAAATCGGTAAGACACATTTCACGGTCTTTGATTGTTTTGGAGGAACACTGCTTGATTATTTCAAACAGACAACGAGTATCACAGCAGATGCCCCTCTTCAGCCGACCGTGACGATTCGTGATATCGTTAAACGCATTGCAAATAATCAGGACAGAGAATATAACATCAAAGTCCTTTCTAAGCGCTTGCTCAGGATATCTAAGAACATTACTCAGGAAAGCAGAAATCAATTCAATCATATTTTGAGTTGTGATATAGCGGAGTTCGCTACGACTTTACATCAGCGCCTTAGTCAGAACTGGTCTGGGACTATGAAGATTCTCCAGAGCGAAACCTTCTTTGACCTCTGTGATAATTACGAGCGGCCCCAGCGGATATTTATCGAAGCTGTTGGCGCCGAAGACACGGTATCGTCTAAGGTCCTGTTCAGAGCCAGCGATGGAAGTGAACTTAAGCCGGACGATTATATCCAGCAGTTCGAGCGCTTTGTCCGTGAAAATCCAGACCATATTCAGGCCTTAGAGATTCTTCTCAATAGGCCAAAGGATTTTCGCACAAAAGAACTGAAAGAGCTTCGCCTTCAGCTTGAGACTTCTCCGATATCTTTGCGAGATAAGTTTAATGAGCGTAATCTGCGCAGGGCCTATCATCAGGAGCTTGCTGATATCGTCTCTATCATAAAGCACGCAGCATCCGGAGAAGAGTTGTTTACGGCTGAGACACGTGTCAATAGAGCCTTTGAAGTTGTTAAGAACCATCGACGATTTACCCAAGAACAAGAGAAGTGGCTCGAGTTAATCAGGCAGCATATGATAGCGAATCTCTTGGTTGAGAGTGATGATTTTGATACCCTACCAATCTTTACCCGAGGTGGCGCATCCTACAATCGTTTGAATAGGATATTTGACGGCGACTTAGACAAACTTATCAATGAACTTAATGAGGCGGTGTTATTATGAGTGATATTGTCCAAAAGCTATGGGGATTCTGTAATACCCTCAGGCACGATGGAGTTGATTACGGCGATTACATCGAGCAGCTGACCTATCTCCTTTTTCTAAAGATGGCCGAGGAGAAAGGCGCCGACATCCCAAAGGATTATGCGTGGAAGGTCTTGAAAGAGAAATCCGGAACTGACCTGACAGACTTTTACGCCGATACATTAAGAGGCCTCGGTAAACAGAAGGGTGTCTTAGGCGATATATATGGGGGAGCGGTCTCCCGATTTAGTAATCCGGTGAATTTGAAGTTTCTTATCAATCTAATAGATGAGACGGAATGGACAGCGCTTAATGTCGATGTGAAGGCAGCGGCTTATGAGGGCTTGCTCGAGAAATCGGCATCGGAAGGCAAGAAAGGCGCCGGTCAATACTTTACTCCTCGTATTTTGATTCAGTCTATCGTTCGATGTATGAAACCGGACCCGATAAAAGTTAAAGATTTCACGATACACGACCCGGCAGCAGGAACCGGAGGCTTCTTAGTAAGTGCATACGAATGGTTATACGCTCAGACGAAAGGCAAATTCGACCGTGATGATGCAAGGCGGATATTGACTAAGACCTATTCAGGGACAGAGCTTGTGGCAAGGCCCCGGCGCCTTTGCCTTATGAACCTATATCTTCACGGCATACACGGCGCTATATATCTCGGAGACGCAATTTATGAGCCTCTAAAGAGTGATAGATATAGTTGTGTCCTTACTAACCCGCCATTCGGGACCAAAGGGGCAAATCAGGCTCCGACTCGAGATGACTTTACTATCGAAACAAGTAATAAACAGCTCAACTTTGTTCAGCACGTAATGAATATTCTTAAACCCGGTGGCCGGGCCGCAATGGTCTTGCCGGATAACTGTCTCTTTGAAGATAAAGCTGGCGAGGTAATGGAAATCCTGATGCAGGACTGCAATCTACATACGATTTTACGACTCCCTCGAGGGACATTTACTCCATATAGTCAGGGTGTTAAAGCGAACGTCATCTTCTTTCAGAAGGGTCTTAAGACACAGGATGTCTGGATATTCGATGCTCGCTCAAACGTTCCCGGAATCACTAAGAAAGACCGGCCTCTATCTCCGAAGCACTTCGAGGAGTTTGAGGCTTGCTATGGCGCAAACCCGGACGGTCAGAGCAAACGTAAGGACTTAGGTGAAGAAGGTCGCTTCCGCAGTTTCTCCATCAAGGAAATTAAGGACCGTGGGTATAAGCTCGATATCACTTGGCTCAAAGATGACTCGCTTGAGGATAGCGCTGAGCTTCCTGAGCCTCAGGATTTGGCAAGCGAAGCAATAACAGAGCTCGAGGCAGTAGTTGATGACCTGCGTGAAATCGTCGAGCTGATTGAAAAAGAAGAAGGCATAGAAAAATGAGTATCGATTTTCCACAAGGCTGGTCCGAAGTAGAATTACATAATTGTGTAGACGTGCTCGATAGTCAGCGAGTTCCTGTTAATTCAGATGAGAGAACTAAACGACAAGGCAAGGTTCCTTACTACGGAGCAACAGGACAGGTCGGATGGATTGATGATTATCTATTTGATGAAGAATTACTGCTTATTGGCGAAGATGGGGCTCCTTTCTTCGATAAGACAAAGCCTATTGCATATATAATCAATGGCAAAAGTTGGGTTAATAATCACGCTCACGTTTTACGTGCGATATCTAACATTACGTCAAATATATATCTAAAATATTTCCTTGATTGGTTTGATTTCCACGATTATGTGAATGGAACAACCCGGCTTAAATTAACTCAAGGGTCAATGAATAATATTCCAGTTCGTCTTGCTCCTATCAATGAACAAAGGCGTATTCTTGCTAAGTTTGAAAAGCTATTAGACAAGGTATCTGCCTCGCAAAAGCGACTCGAGAAAATCCCTATCATCCTCAAGCGCTTTCGTCAATCCGTCCTTGCCGCCGCCTGCTCCGGGCGACTGACTACTGATTGGCGAAAACATTATCAAGAGAAGGATAGTCAGTGCGTAGATTCAGACAATAATAATGACTTGCCTGAAGGATGGACTGAGACAGTATTAGGAGAAATTGGTAAGTGGTGTTCGGGTGGAACACCATCTCGACGGAATACAGAATATTTTGGACAAGGGGTTCCGTGGGTGAAAAGCGGCGATTTGTTAGATGGTCCAATAATAAGAACTGACGAGCAGATAACAGAGCTTGGTTTGCAAAGCTCTTCCGCTAAACTGATGCCAACCGGAACGATTTCAATGGCTTTGTATGGCGCAACAATAGGCAAGCTTGGTATAATGACATTTCCGGCAGCTACAAATCAAGCCTGTGCAAATGTTATTTCTAACGAACACATCATTAAGCCAAAATACCTTTTCTATTATCTTTTTTCCGAACGGCAACGTTTTATTGAACGTGGGCAAGGAGGCGCTCAACCAAATATTAGTCAGGAAATTGTTCGTTCTCATCCCATAAGTTTGCCTTCTATTGATGAGCAGGAAGAAATCGTTCATAGAGTAGAGGCATTGTTTGCACTGGCTGACCAACTCGAGGTTCGATATAACAAAGCAAAGTCACAGGTTGATAAGCTCACGCAATCCATCCTCGCTAAGGCGTTCCGTGGTGAGCTGGTTCCTCAGGACCCGGCTGACGAACCGGTGGGTGCGTTACTTGAGAAGCTTAGGGTCTCGAAAGAATCAAAGCCAACAGTCCGAATGAGAGGTTAATATGGAACTGATACGAATATTCGTTGATAAGGATTTCAATATCCAATGGACATTGAATCCGTGGGTGGTCATAACGGTTCTCATAGGCATTTTGGTCTTTATAAGAATTAGGCAGGGCATCTTGCATAAGGACTATGAGATTGATGAAGCAGAGTTGGGAATTGGCTCTGCAAAGGTAAAAATAAAGCCCAACTATGAGGACTTGCAAATCGCCTATAAGTTATTAGTCGAACTAAGCACAAGAAAGATTGGCCTACTCATTGATATAGAGCACGATGTTATTGTTGAGGTATATGATTCTTGGTACAAGTTCTTCGGCGTGACCCGTGAGCTGATAAAAGACATACCGGCTTCGAAGATACGCAAGAGTGAAAGCACTCGTAACCTTGTCAATATCGCCATCGAAGTATTGAATGTGGGTATACGACCCCACTTAACCAAATGGCAGGCGAAGTTTCGTCGATGGTATGAGAATGAGTCAAAGGCTGGAAGTAACGCCGGTCTATCGCCGCAACAAATACAGAAAAAGTTCCCCGATTACAAATCTTTAGTTGAAGATATGCAGAACGTTAACAAGAATCTCATTAAATATAAAGACGCATTAGATAGAATTGTTATGGGTAAATAGGAGGAAATATGAACTTTCCATTTGAAACCCCTTTGGAACGCCTGATAAGAGAATCTCGGGAAAAGCAAGAAGCAGAGAACAGGAAAAAGCTTCTGAGCGGTTTTCTTGGGTTAGCAGCAGGGTATCAGAGCAATCCATACAGTACAATATTGGGCTCCGGTCTTCTGCCTACCAAAAGGAACGTCTTTATCTCATATCACCACGGTGACGATGCGGAAGTTAAGACGTTTATTAAGAGATGGACTGAGGCTGAGTCAGTGTTTACTCCTAAGGGATTAGGATTGAGGTTCACCGATGATATAATAAAGAGCGACAATCCGGAATATGTAATGTCACAGATAAGAGCGAAGTATATTCAGGATGCCAGCGTAACCATTGTGTTGCTCGGAACGTGCACACATAGTCGCAGATATGTTGACTGGGAAATCAAGGCGAGCTTACGTCAAGAGAAGAATGGATTACCTAATGGCCTATTGGGCATCATATTACCATCCCGTGGCAACACAGCCCATCTTCCTGAGCGATTCGCAGCTAACTGGACAGATGGGCACATTAACTGCTATGCTCGTTTCTGGGTCGCCCCAAGCTCTGCAACGGAACTACGAGGATGGATTGAAGATGCCTATTCCTCAAGAACAAAGAAGGCACATCTAATTAAGAACTCGGCGGATATGATGAAGAATAATGCAACGTGTCAGTCTTGCGGATATACGCATCCTGCATAAAACAATCCGGCTACCTACCGTTAGTTTTGTCTTGACCTGAACAATATATCAATGTATACTATTAGTAATTACTAAATAACTATGACATCCTATCATCAGGTCAAATTCCATACAGTAAAGGAGCTGCTTCAGCAGGCCGGTGGAAAGGTCAGCAAGAAGATGTTTGAGTATATGAGAGATACCGTTAAGTTACTCCCATCACCCATTAAGACAAGTCGAGGTCGTGGCTTGATTACATATTATCCACAGTCAGTAGCAAGCTTATTCCTGCGGGTATTGAACGAGCAAAAGGATGGCTTCACGCTTCGGGAAATCAAGGAGAAGTTGAAGACAGAGATATCTGAAGCATTTGATGAAACGGAGTTCTGGCGTCAGGAGTTCAGCGCAAAACCCATCTCAGTAGCAGAATATTTGAGAGCAGCTGACCATCCCGGTTCTTCTTTCAAAATAAAGTTAAAGAAGGATGATATATTGATTTCGCAGGGTAAAACAGAGAAGGATAAGATAAATACGGAGTTAAAATCACTTTGTCATTCTTGGGATGGTAAATCGATGGGTACTCTGAAAGCAATCAAAGAAAATATCGAGGCGTTAGAGAAGATTGAAATCGCTGAGCGTGTATTTGTGAATGTGAGGCCATCGTGAAACGGCAAGGGATTCGGTATCTTATAACCGAACAGAAGCAGCTGTTACTCAAGACCTTGAAAGTTCGTAGGGATGCTATCAGGCAATATATGATGTATAGCCTGATGCTGAACACAGGTTTGCGTTTGGGCGAGGTCGTCGGGCTTAATGTAGGAGATGTACAAGGCAGAACTGTTCTCGAGGTTGTTGGCAAAGGTTCTAAATCTCGTGAGATACCATTGAACAAGGCTACGAGAGAGCATATACAGGCCTTCTTGGATTGGAGGAGAAGGAATTATGGGTTACCGCTTTCTGACGACCCTCTCTTCACCAGTCGGCTCGGTAAGCGCATTAGCAAGCGAGCCGTTCAAAGAGACCTTACCAAATGGATAAAGAAGGCTGGTATTGAAGGGCATTTTACGCCACACGCCCTCAGGCATACGGTCGGTACAGAACTACTGAATAAGACCGGGAACCTACGGGTCGTGCAGGAATTTCTCGGCCACGCTGATATATCTACGACCCAGATATATACACACGTCAGCCGGGAACAGATACAGCAGGCTGCGGAGCTGCTCGTATCGTAACGACGCTTTATATAGAAATAGCGGCGTTGTGATTCATCCGCAAGCTTGGAAATAAGCCAAAATTGCGGTATAAAGCGGCGTTCGAATCAATCCGAGGTGGACAAAGTGGACAATAATGGCCCGGTATGGAGACGTGATGAGAGCGGGATTGCCATTGATGTTGAGTTTGGCCCCATCGAAGTTGATGTCGAGTTCCCCATATCGGAACGTGAGTATGGATGCCATATCGATAGCTTTCTTGAATTAAGGGCCAAGCGGATTCAGAAGGAGCTTGGATATTACTTTGCTGAGCGTAAGCCTATCAGAGAAGTGGCCCGGATAGTCGGTGTATCGAAGTCGCAGGTCTTCAATGATATCTCATCGTATCGCAAGCGAATCGTTGGGGAAATCAAGGACGATGTTCGTTCAAATCGGGTAGCTATTAAGTTCTTGGTTGAGCTAATAGCTCAGGTCAATAGGCGAATAGAGATGCTCTTTGACCAGTATTACTATTTCGCAGACTGTATAACCCTTGAGAAGATACCGGTGGCAAAGGCAGCTCAAAGGATAAGGCAGAATCCGCAGGCCAGAATCCGAAATCGGGATGAGATTAGAGAGAGCTCTCGCTCTGTTCGTGTCTTTATGGATTCGCAGCGTAATATCGTTGCACAGCTTCGAGCAGAAACTCAACAGCTCCTCGATATATATAGCTCGTTCGGTTTGTGCTCTGGGGATGCGTTCGCTGAAATTCTGAAGGACGATTTGAACTTTGAAAAGAAGATTGAACAGTTCCGGGCCTTCTTCGCCAACGCAGCCGAGATAATCAAGGAAGAGGTTACGGATGCCGAGCAGAGACGGAGAATATTTAATCGCTATGCTCTGGCCGTTGATGACGTTATCAGGAAGACCAATACTGTAAAAGAGGAGCACGAGGAAGATGATGCTGGATTATTCGCCTAAGGAGCGCTTCGATAAAATAGTCGAGATATTAGCCGAAGGTACTATCAATCTCATCAGATACAAGGCTAAGCTATCTTTAACGATGAGACAGAGTATGCAGGAATGGCTGGGAAAGGTTATGGGGATAATGGCTAAGAACAAGTTCATCAAATCCTGCACCATTACCACCTCATTTGCTGAGACCAATATCGAGAAGAATAGGCAGAGACGCTATGTAGAGCCGACCGGTAAGACTTATTCCCTTTCCCAAACGATTGTTCGTGACTAAGATGAAGAATTTGATATTGTATGGGCTTATAATAACACTGCTGGTAACTGGAGGACTTGCTATGGCTACAACCATTCCATCTCAAGTTAAAGACATCGTCACTTTCATATTTATTAAGGCCCCTAACGGCCAACTCGTCCCTAATGGCACTGGATTTTTCGTAGGTGTCAAAAGCGAACAAGATACGGCAAAATCTTTTGTCTATCTTGTCACAGCAAAGCACGTATTACAGGACAGTAGTAAACAGTATTACGATTCAGTATATATTCGTCTGAATAAGAAGGATAGTGGCTCTGAATTTATCCAGATACCGGTGAAGGAGAACACGACCGTATTCTTACATCAAGACCCAACCGTTGACATTGCGGTCATCCCGGCCCTCCCAGACCAGAAAATATTCGATTTCAAAATGCTTCCAGAAGAAATGCTGACTACAAAAGAACTATTTGAAAAGAACCATATCAAAGAGGGTGATGAAGTGTTCTTCACGGGACTCTTTACTGGTCACGTAGGTGCAAAGAAGAATTATCCGATTGTGCGTTTCGGGCGTGTCGCAATGCTCACAGACGAAAAGATTGAGTGGGAAGGAGAGTTGGTCGACCTGTACTTAGTGGAAACACAGTCGTTTGGCGGGAATAGCGGGGCACCGGTCTTCTTTTATCTCGGAGCGATACGAGACCCCGGCGTTATAAGGGTGGGTACGCCTAAACTATTTCTTGCCGGTGTGATGAAGGGTAGTTTCAATAAAGGTAACCCCATAAGCGTGGTGCAAACCAACACAATCCCAATTGCGTATGAAAATCTGGGGATAGCCGCTGTTGTTCCGGCGTATAATCTGCACGAGATACTCTTTTCAGACAAGCTCAGGGCGATAAGGAAATCGGCGCAACCCGTACCTGATGCTCAAGACCCCTCAAAAGCCCCTACCGTTACAGATACGGCAAAGGAAACAACCTCTTCAGGTAAGTAGCCGGGATACGGTCCCTAATAACGTCTGGAAGGTCATTTGGGACGTGATACGTAGGTCTCAGGACCAGACGCTTCTGACCGTGAGCAGTCCTCAGGATATCGAACTCAAATTCATCCGTAAAAGCAGTTTGAATAGAGAACGTCTCGGGGAGCCATAAATTAAAATGCCCATTGTGTAAACAGTGGGCATTTTAATTACATCGGACCATGGCGAGACAAATTCCGAAGGAATTTGGCCGCCGCTTATGGTCCGATGGAACATAACCCTATGTAAGTAAAATACTTGCGTAGGGTTTTGTTTTGGAGTATTATAAAAATATGAGAATATGGGATATCGCTCCAAAAAAATTATGTCGTAATCATCTATTGGGAGAACACCGAGAATTACATGCAATATGGTCTGTTTTGACAAGGAATAAAAAGGGGTATTCTCGGCATCCGGAAACATTAAGATGGAAAGGCAAATTGGCAGCTCTATATGCAAGGCACAAGATGCTTACCAGTGAAATGAATCGTAGAGGATATAATCATTATAGCAATCTTAATCGTGGGCTTGCAACCGGCATCAGAAAACAATATATATTTGTAGATTCTCGTAAAAAACAAATAGAAATCTTACGGGATAAGAATTGCAGTTGCAAGGTTTAATTCACTAATCATTTTCTCCGCCTCCTCCGTATACAAAAACCTTATAGTCTCCTCACCATCCACAAAATACCCGCAAGTCGTAGCCGCCGTTTCAACGTCGGCTACTCTGTGGATAACTTCCCGGCTCGATCAAATACTAGAGGACAGCGGCCGTTTTTTGATGTAAAATGGCGATACAGTATAACGGAGGGTAAGATGGCCAATGTCAATGCCAGGAGAGAGATATCCGTCCTGAGCGTATCGCTCTGGCTCACCGTAGGGTTCACATTTTTAAGCGTCGCGGTAGCGCTGCTGAGCGATTCACAGACCCTGATGCTTGACGGCGTATACGGCGTCGTGGACGTCATACTCTACATATTCGCCATATTCGTCGCGAAGAAGATATACGAACCGCCTAACGAGAAGTATCACTTCGGTTACGCTAAATTCGAGCCTTTCATGACCGCGGTGGAAGGCGTATTGATCGTCTCCATATGCATAGCGAGCATCATGTCAAGCCTGCAGGATATAGCCCACCCCGACCCCATCAACAACAGCCGCGCGGTAATACTCTATGCGCTCGTCAGTTTCTTCATATGCGTCGGGTTCGGCAAATATATGCGGATGGTGGCGAAGAGGTGGCATTCCCAGATCCTTATGGTCGACAGCGAATTCTGGGTCCAGTCGGGCATCATAAGCGGCATCATATTCCTGGCGTTCGGGGTGACGCACTTCCTTTCAAAGACGACCCTGGCGGTATACGAGGACTATGTGGACCCGGTCCTCTGCATACTCTTTTCCCTCTTCCTCCTGACCAAACCTTTAAGCATCATCAGGGAGAGCTTCTTCGACCTTGTGGACGCGAACCCCGGCAAGGAAATGACCGCGACCATCAGGGATTTTATAAACGAAAGCAACAAAAGATACGACCTCGGGGGCGTCAAATGGGTAAAGATCAGGAAGGCCGGCCGTAAGGCATTCGCCATCGTCTCATTCAAGGCAGACGATAATAAGAGCGTAAAAGAGCTCGATCTTATACGGCTCAATATATGTAATGACGCCTCAAGGGTCAACCAGGCCCTGGAGATCATCATCCTCTTTAACCGCCATATATGAGATCGATACGCGTTTTGACATCGGCCGCGGCGGCGGTCATCTTCTTGTCCCTTCTCACGCCGGGGGCAGTCCCCGCGGAGGATAGATCCCCCGCCGACCTTCTACTATTACACGGCCGCATCTACACATCCGACCCGGGCACACCCTGGGTCGAGGCACTCGCGGTCCGGGGCGGCGTAATACAGGCGATGGGCGCGGACCGCCAGATCGAAAGATACCGCGGCCCGCATACCGGGGTGATCGACCTGGGCGGACGCATGGCCATGCCCGGGATCATCGACAGCCATACACACTTTCTACAGGGAAGCAGGGGCCTCTCATGGGCGCATCTCGACGGTGTCCGCTCGCCGGGTGAGATGAAAGAGCGCATACGCGGCTATGCCGCCGGCCATCCGCAGGAGAGCTGGATCCGCGGCGCCGGATGGACATACGACGTCCCCTACCCCTCCGGGCTGCCCGCAAGAGAGCTGCTCGACGAGGCCGTGCCGGACCGGCCCGCGGTGATGGAGTCGTGCGACATGCACAGTTACTGGGTGAACTCGCGGGCGCTCGAGATGGCGAAGATAACGCGCGATACGCCCGACCCCCGGGAGAACGGGACCGTCACCGGCCGGATAGTGCGGGACCCCAAAACCGGCGAACCGACGGGCGTGCTGAAAGAGGCGGCCATGGTGCTGATGCGTAATGTAATGCCCGAGCCTTCGAAAGAAGACGACCTCGCGTCTCTCCGCAACGGGATGGCGTATGCCAACCGTCACGGCGTTACGACCGTCGTCAACGCGAGCGGTGACATACGCGAGATGGAACTATACGATGAGCTTCACCGGCGCGGCGAGCTTACGCTCCGCATAAAGGCGGCCATGGGAGAGATCGCCGGCGCCAGACACCGCCTTACCCCGGAAACGATGGCGGCATTCGAAGAGACGAGGCGCCGCTTCCGTGATGATTGGGTGATGACGGGCCTTATTAAATTCTTCCTCGACGGCGTGGTAGAGACGCACACAGCCGCAATGCTCAAGCCGTATTCCGACGACCCCTCGCAATCGGGCGGCACAAATTACTCAAAAGAGGAATTCGACGCGATCGTCACGGAGCTGGACCGGCGCGGCCTCCAGGTGATGACGCATGCTATAGGCGACGCCGCGGTGCGGATGGCGCTCGATGCCTATGGAGCGGCTGAAAAGAAGAACGGGCCGCGCGACAGGCGGTTCCGCATCGAACATATCGAAGTGCTCGATCCGGCCGACCTGCCGAGGTTCGGCGGACAGGGCGTGATCGCCAGCATGCAGCCGCTCCATTTTGCCGGTGGCGCGGATTCGGAGCAGTGGCGGCGGAATATCGGCCCGGGGCGCCTGCAGGAAGGGTTTGTGTGGTACGACCTGGCCTCTGCGGGAGGCAGGCCGGTATTCGGCAGCGATTGGCCGATAGTGACGATCGACGCGTTCCAGTCGATGCAGACGGCCGTAACGCGGCAGACCGTTGAAGGGGACCCGGAAGGCGGATGGTTCCCCGCACAGCGCCTCTCCCTCGACCAGGCCCTCTCGGGCTATACATGCAGGGCGGCCTATGCCGCTTTCCTCGAAGACCGTACCGGCACAATCGGGCCGGGTAAGCTTGCCGACATCATCGTGCTGTCACAGAACCTCTTCGAGATACCCGCGCGCGATATCGGGAAGACAAAAGTCATGCTGACGATGGTCAACGGAAAAGTCGTGTGGCGCGATGGAATATAGGAAAGACCTGGGACTTTACCATAAAATTCTCTTCGCATCCTTTGCCGTCCTCGTCTTCGCCGCCAAGTTCGGCGTCCTGAATACGCCCTTCCACTGGGACGAGATCGGATGGGTGAACGCCGCCCACTGGTTCAGCGAGAACGGCCTCTACCGCTCCATGCCCGGGCTCTACCCAAAGGGCCTAATCTTTGGTCATCCGCCGCTCCTTTCCCTCACCGCGGCCGCCCTATATAAGGTATTCGGAGAATCGGTATGGCTGACCCATCTTTCCATATTGCCGTTCTCATTCATCGGCATGCTCTTCACGTATCTCATCGGCGAACATTTCTACGGGCGGCGTACGGGGATCCTGGCGGCCCTCTTCCTATTCTTCTCCCCCGTCTACTTTGCCCAGTCGGGCATGTTCCTCGGGGACCTGCCGGTAGCGGCGCTCGGGGCGGCAAGCGTATACTTCATGTTGAAGAAGAGATACGGATATTACCTCGCGGCCTCTCTCCCGATGGTCCTCATAAAGGAGACGGGGATAACCATCGTCATCGCGATCCTCGCATATATGCTCCTTGCGGAAAGGAAGAAGGCGAAAGCCATCCTGCCCGAGATACTGAAATACGGCGTGCCGCTCCTGGTCATCGCGATCTTCTTTGTGATACAGAAGGCCGCCGCAGGAAGACCGTTCTTCATAGTGTGGGATAAATTCAAATTCTTCGTCTTCGGCCTGAGGAACATAAAGCTCTTCTTCATGATAACAGAATGGATATTCTTCTCCCAGCTCCGTTTTGTCTTCACCATACTCATATGCCTTAACCTCTTCCTGCATGACGGGTCGGAGCGCAGGAAGGAGCTCCTCCTCTTCTCGCTCATCATATTATTCTCCGGATACTCATTCTCTTTCCTATTCTTCCTGCCAAGGTACCTGATGTCTGTACTCCCTTTCATATCTATAATGGGGGCGTGGTCGTTCACGGAACTGGTAAGGACGCGGGCGCTCCGGGATATTGCCGGGGCCGCCATGGTCATCATGCTGGCCCTGTCTATGGATAAAGCTGAGGACCCCGGTACGGGCGAATGCACCATGAAGTACCTCGACATAGTCAACGTACAGAAGGCGATCTCCCGATTTATAGAAGAAGGGTTCCCCGGTTCGGCCGTCCTGACCGCCTGGCCGCAGGCGGAAGAGCTTTCCAATCCTTACCTGGGGTATGTGGACAAACCGGTAAAGACCGTGAGATCGGCCGGGCAGGACGGCTTTGACCTCATACTCTATTCAGCCCCTTCGAGCGACGGGAAGGCCGCGTTAAGAAAGTACGCTTTGAAGAACGGATTTTCCCTGATCAGGCGCCTGGAAGGGCGCGGTGGTATAGTCGCGGAACTATACGGCAGAAATTATATTGCGGACGGGTCCTCTTTAAAGTAAAATGGATAGACGTTAAGGAGACGCTTGATGCTGGTAGGTATAATTGCGTTCATCAGCGAATATCTCGATTCCGGCCTCGGCATGGGTTACGGGACGGCGCTCGCCCCGATACTCATAATCATGGGTTACGATCCGATCAGGGTGGTCCCAGCCATACTCATATCTCAGCTCTTCACCGATATAGCGGCCTGCATATCCCATCACAGCTTATCCAATGTCGATCTCAATATAAGGTCTAAGGACTTCAGGATCGCCCTGACCCTCGGCCTGATAAGCTCCGTAGGTGTCATATTGTCGGTCGCGATAGCCGTGAAGATCCCAAAATGGCTCCTGACGCTCTATATAGGACTGCTGGTCCTCTCGATGGGCATACTGATCCTGGCCACCGCGGACAGGCCGATGAGCTTCTCCTGGCGGAAGATCATGGGTATCAGTTTTCTCGCCTCCTTCAATAAAGGGATATCCGGCGGAGGATACGGCCCGCTCGTCATGGGAGGCCAGATGCTCTCCGGTGTATGCGCCAGGAATGCCGTGGGGATAACGGCATTCGCGGAGGCGGTGACGTGTCTCGTCGGTTTCATCATATATCTGATAATGGGTAAGGCGATGGACTGGAAGCTCATAGGGCTCCTCATCGTCTGGGCTACATGCGCGGTCCCCGTAGCCGCCCTGACCGTAAAGAACGTCGATTCCGAGCGTCTGAAGAAGTATATAGGTGTGCTCGTGACGATCCTGGGCATCTTCACCCTGATGAAGATAAGCCAGGGGGCATAATAGATGACCGGGGGCGGGTGACCATGAAGAGCAAAGTATATTTCATCGGGGCGGCCGAAACGAAACTGGAGCCGAGGATATCCGACCTGGAGAAGGAACTCAAAACGGCTGACCCTTTCTCCCGCTATCAGAAGGGCGAGATCATACCGGTAAAGCTGACCATAGGCGATGCGCCCTGCATATATAACGTCAACCCGGAACTTGTCAGGACCGTCGTGTCGGGGATAAGGGCGGGCGGCGCCAAACCGTTCCTATTCGACACCTCCGTCATATACAGGGGCGAGCGCCAGAACGCCGTGGACCACCTGGCGCTGGCCAAAAATAAGGGGTTCTCTTACGCGAGGGTGGGCGCGCCGTTCATCGTGGCCGACGGCGTATTCGGACAGGACGGTAAAGAGTACGAGATCGGCTCAGCCGATCTGCCGAAGATAAAGATCCCTTCTTTCGTCGGCATGCTCGACAACCTCGTAGTCCTTTCCCACGTCACCGGACATATCGTGTCGCGTTATGCCGGCGCCATTAAGAACGTGGCCATGGGCATGGCCTGCCGTCCCACGAAACTGGCCCAGCACCATACGATAACGCCCTCCGTCAGGGCGGAGGCGTGCACGGCATGCGGGCGGTGCATAGCGATATGCCCCGTGAAGGCGATATCGTTCGTCAAGGGAAAGGCGCATATCGACAAAGAGACGTGCATAGGATGCGGGGAGTGCCTGTGCGCCTGTAAATTCAACGCGATATCGATAGACTGGACGATAGAGCCGGCCGTCTTCTGCAGGAGGATGGTCGACGTCGCCTCATTCATACTCTCGAAATTCAAGAAGGCCTTCTTCGTGACGTTCGCGTTCGACATAACGGAGGAGTGCGACTGCATATCAACGGAAGACGACAAGATGGTGGCCGGGAACATCGGGATCCTCGCCTCGAGCGACCCCGTAGCCGTCGATAAGGCGGCCGTAGACCTCGTGCTGGAGAAGGAGCGCGACTCTTTCTTCAGCAGAGACGCAAAACTGTACGACTCGATGCTCAAATATGCCCGCGATAAGGGTCTTGGAAATACGGATTATGACCTGGTAAAGGGCTGTTAACTTTTTATTACATTTACATTTTTTGCTTGCCATCTCCCATTTTCGATGGTATACTTTATAGGCGTATAAAAACGACATTAAGACGTATTTTAGAACAAAGGAGACATTTATGGCGGAACCGATCCCCGGAAAGAACAGAAGAGAATTCCTCAGATACAGATACGAAAAGCCGATCCATTACAGTATCGTCACCTCGAGTAAAGACCTGCAGCCGATCGCTTCCTCCGTAATGAAGGCCGTCTCGAAAAATCTGAGCGCCTGCGGCATACTCTTCAGCACCAAAGACGCGCCGGATATGTCGAGCGTCCTCATCCTCGACCTGGACCACAGGACGAGCAGGATCTGCCAGGAGATAGAAGAGAACGCCCTCATCATAAACAACAAACTGCTGGGTAAGGTCGTGCGCATAGAAGAGTGCAGCGACGGCATGCGCGACGTCGGGGTGGCATTCATCAAAAAATCGACAGACCTCTCCAAGGACCTGGTCAAATAAATCATAGATAATACGGCATTTGACACGAAGTCCGCCGAAGCAAAGCTCCTTTGAATGACAAAAGCTGCGAAGGCGGATAGATCCCGGGCGATTTTGCTTGGGATTTATCATTTCTGACGATATAATAAATACGATGAAAGATAGAGATATTGAAAAGAGGGCGTCCGTGCTCGGGGTCACGTTCCGGGCGCTCGGTTACAGGAACTTCCGCCTCTTCTTCATAGGACAGGGCATCTCCCTGGTCGGCACATGGGTACAACAGATCGCGATGGGATGGCTCGTCTACCGCCTAACCCACTCGGCATTCATCCTGGGGATAGTCGCCTTCGCGAGCCAGATACCCACATTCCTGCTCGGGCCGCTCGCGGGCGTGGCCAGCGACCGGCTGAACCGGCACCGCCTTATCATAACGACCCAGACGCTGGCCATGGTCCAGGCGTTCATAATGACCGGCCTCATGCTCACGGGCGCCATAAGGGTCTGGCATATAATAGCCCTCGGCACGGCGCTCGGGTGCATAAATGCCATGGATACGCCGGCGCGCCAGGCGTTCATAATCGACATGGTAGAAAAGAAAGAGACGCTCGGTAACGCCATAGCCCTGAATTCCATGATGTTCAATCTGGCCCGGCTGATCGGCCCTTCGATCGCGGGCATAATAATCTCGCTCACCGGAGAGACATGGTGTTTCTTCCTGAACGGGATAAGTTTCCTGGCGGTGATACTCTGTCTCCTTGCCATGAAGATCAGGCGCCGCGAGCTCCCCGCGAAGAGACAGCATATACTGAAAGACCTGAAAGAGGGTTTCGACTACGCCTTCGGGTTCGCCCCCATAAAGTTCATCCTCTTCCTCATAAGCGTATTGAGTTTGACCGGCATGTCGTATGTGGTGCTCATGCCGGTATACGCCAAGGACATACTCGGCGGCGGGCCGCGCACTTTCGGATTTCTCATGGCCTCGGTCGGCATAGGCGCGGTGATAGGTACGGTGTATCTGGCTTCGCGCAAACATGTCCTGCGGCTCGGGCCGCTCATCCCTTTCTCTTCATTCCTTTTCGGCGCGGGGCTCTTCGCCTTTGCCTTCTCGCGCAACCTTACGGCATCGCTCGTCATACTCGGCATCATCGGGTTCGGGTTCATGGTGCAGATGGCATCCTGTAACACGGTGATCCAGACGATAGTCGATGACGATAAGCGCGGGCGGGTGATGAGCTTATACACGATGGCATTCCTGGGGATGGCGCCGGTAGGAAGCCTGCTGGCCGGCATGATCGCATCGCGCTGGGGCGCGGCGAACGCCGTTGCCATGGGAGGCATATTTTCGATAGCCGTGGCCGCCGTCTTTGCCTCTCAGCTGGAGAACCTGCGGAAGATCGTCAACCCCATATACGAAAATATCCATAAAGGAGGAGCTCATGAAAAGAGAGACCAATAGGGGCAAGGTCCAGAAGATAGGCATATTGACTGCCGGGGGCGACTGCCCGGGGCTTAACGTCGTCATACGGGCCGTGACGAAGATCGCCATACACAGCTACGGCATACACGTCCTCGGTTTCAAGGACGGCTACGACGGGCTTGTCAAAGATAACTTCATGGCGCTAAAGAGCCCGGACGTATCGGGCATACTGACCCTCGGGGGGACGATACTCGGGACCTCTAACGTCGCCGACCCTTACAGGTACGCGGTGGCGGAAGGAGAGAAGACCGTAATAAAAGACATGTCGCGGGATGCGATAGCCACATACAGGAGGCACAACCTTGACGCGCTCATCGTGGTGGGCGGTGACGGCACGCTCAGCGTGGCGTCTAAACTCATTAAAGACGGTCTCAATATAATCGGGGTGCCCAAGACGATAGATAACGACCTCTCCGAGACGGACTTCACGTTCGGTTTCGAGTCGGCCGTGGTGACGGCTACGGAGGCGATCGATAAGCTCCACTCGACCGCCCAGTCGCACCACAGGGTGATGATAGTGGAGGTGATGGGCCGTTACGCGGGGTGGATCGCCCTCTATTCGGGCGTGGCGGGCGGCGGCGACGTGATACTGATACCCGAGATACCCTACGACATAAAGAAGGTCTGCCAGAAGCTGGAAGAGCGCCACAGGTACGGGAAACGCTTCAGCATAATCGTCGTTGCCGAGGGCGCAAAGCCGAAAGGCGGGAAGCTCACCGTGCGCAAGGTCATAGAGAACTCTCCTGAAAAGATACGCCTGGGAGGCGTCGCGAACTCGCTTGCCGATGCGATCGAGAAGGCGACCGGGATCGAGACGCGCGCCACGATACTCGGCCACGTCCAGAGGGGCGGGACCCCCACCCCGTTCGACCGAAATCTCGCCACGACCTACGGTGCCGGGGCGATCTACATGGCGGTCAGGAAGAAGTTCGGCCGGATGGTGGCCTTCAAGAAAGGCAGGATGACGGCCGTCCCCATACAGAGGGCCATCGCGAAATTGAAACTCGTCAAGCCGGGGAACGCCCTCGTAAGGGCTTCGAGGGCGATGGGCATAAGCTTCGGCGATTGAGCTAGGCCTTCAATACGCGCGCGAGCGACCTGAAGCAGAGATTGAATACCGGATTCGTGTGCCTGACATAGGCGTGCAGCGGGACTATCCTACCCCCCAGCCTCACCTTGGGATCATAATCGGTCTGCCCCGTCTGGTAATACGGTATCGAGTTCTTAAGGCATGTCTCCACATTGTGGAACCAGCTCAGGAAATAGAGGTTGTACCTGCGGGAGAGGTCGAAATCGAACCCGATGAACTTGTCTATGAAGAGGTCCTTGTGCACGAAACAGAGGTTGAAGGCGGCGAGCTTGCCGTTCACGTAATATAGAAAATACTTCGCGTGCGGAGAGAGATTTTTAGAGACGCTTATAAAAAACTCCTTCGTCAACTTCTCGAACTTTATCTCCCCCGCCTCATATGTCTTCAGGTACAACCTGTACACGTCGTCTATTATATGCGTTACGTCATCCGCTATCTTCACCTCGACATCAGCGTTCGCGCGCGCCTTCTTCACCTTGCGCCTGAGGTCTTTCCTCGTAGAGTAGCTGAGGGTCCCGAGATATTCATCCATCGAACCGAACTTCACGTCGGTGATGACCGAGGGTAAACTCTTCACCCTGAAGAAGCCGCCCTTACCGAGCGACTCGAGCATCGAGGCGTCGTCTTTCGAAAAGTCCTTGAATATTATGAAATGTATCCTGTTGCGCCTGCAGAATATCCGTATTATCTTGGAGATGCGGCTTATCATAAGGCGTTCGGATGAGACGCCCTTCCTTATCCCGACGAGGCCCTTCTCTCCGAACGGCGATCCGCAGAAGAGCGTCTTCTGTATGAGGAAACCCGGGAATACCCTGCGCATCGACCTGATGGCGTTCCTGGCCGCTCCGTCGAGAGTCGTGTCGAGGCCGAAGTCGGCGGTGAATAACGGCGCTATCGCCGCTATGCCCGAGGCGTTATACAGCAGTATATAATGAAAGGAATACTCCGGGAAGTTCGATTCCTCGAGGGTCTTGTAAAAATCATACCCTTCGGGCGTGAAGCCGAAGACGGTATCCCAATCCTGGCGCTTCACGTGGGCGATCGAATCTACGATCTTATATCTCATAGGACCTCTTTAACATGTCGCCGACCATTTTAGCTATAGAAAGGGATGCTGTCAAGCCGGGAGATTCTATGCCTATGAGGTTTATGAACCCGGGGACGCCGCGCGGCCCTTCGTCCTTTATTATGAAATCGCGGAACGGCTCCCCTTCGCCCTGCAGCTTGGGGCGTATGCCGGAGGTGTCCGGCGAAAGGTCACCGGCCGATATGAACGGCAGGAAACGCCTGACGCTCTCGTAAAATATCTTCTTCTTCGTCTCGTCTATATCGTAGCGTATCGAATCTATATACTCATCATCCGGGCCGAGACGCAGTCCTCCTCCGAGGTCGGGCGTAGCATGTACGCCCAGGCCCCCCTTCTTCTCCCCGGGGACGGGATAGACGAGACGTCTTATCATGGAGGCCTTATTGCCGTGGACACGGAAATAGTCGCCCTTGCAGTACTTCAGCCGGTAGCTCTCGTCGCGTACCCCGGCGAGCTCCGATACCCTGTCCGAACCAAGGCCCGCGGCATTGATCAGGCACCCGGTAAGAAAAGTGAACTCTCCTTCCTTCTTGTCATTAACCGTCACCTCGAAGGCGTCCGCCTTCCTCGCCGCCCTTATGAATTCCGTATTATAAACTATGGTGCCGCCCCGGGAGGCGATATCCAGGGTGAGCCGTTTCATGAAGCCGTGGGAGTCGAATATGCCGGTGGACGGGGAATATACGGCGCCTTCGGCCGCAACGTGCCCTTCCATGCGCCTGACCTCGTCTTTGGATAGATACCTGAGGTCGGAGACGCCGTTCTCCAGCCCCCTCCTGAGGAGCGCCTCCGCGTCTTTCGTCTCGGAGGCATCCGCGGCGACTATGAGCTTCCCGGTCTTCCTGTGGTTTATGCCGTTCCTTCCGCAAAAATCGTAAAGGAGCTCCCTGCCCTCGACGCACAACCGCGCCTTCAGCGAACCTTTCGGGTAGTAGATGCCGGCGTGGATGACCTCGCTGTTCCTCGAGCTCGTCTCCTGGCCGAATGAGGGGTTCCTTTCGATGACAAATATATTTTTGCGCCTCTTCGACAACTCCCCGGCTACCGCAAGGCCTACCGCGCCTGCCCCTATGACGGTTATATCCGTTTTATGCATATGCGATACGCCTCATTTGCGCTTACGGGGAGAAGAAGACGACTTTCTGCGAAACGATATCGGCCACCAGGCGGGCCTTCCCGGGTCCGGCATCAGCGACACGCACGACATCCTTATACTTCGCGTACTCGCCGGCCAGCTCCGGCAATATGTTGGGCATGGAGGATATGAGCTTCCTGTTGAAGACCGTGCCCTTCTCCCCGGGAAAGATGGCCGTATAGAATATATCCGACTCCACCAGGTCCTGGAAAAAATGGGTGCCGAAGGAGAGCTCCGGGATGCAGTTTGCCGTGGCGAACGCGAGTTCGCACAGCACCGCCATATTATCTATCTCCGAGAACGAGACCGGGACCCCCATGGAGGGCGTGGTCGTGCCCCATCGGCCCGGGCCGATCAATATGGCCGGGGTGTCGTCCCTCTCTTTGATCTCACGGTTAAGGACCCCTATGAGCCGGGCGATGTCATATTTTGACGAAAGCGAAAGTTTACTGTACCTTTCGGGCTCTACATATATGATACGCCTTATCGGCTGTGATATATTTCCTCCCATAAAATGGCCTATCGACTCGAAGAATATCTTATTCCTCCTGACCCCTTTCGGCATCCCCACCTTCCTGCCTATACCCTTCGTCTGGTGGGGCCTGCACTGCAGGAGGTTTATCTGGAATATGCCGCTCCCTTTGAAGTTGACCGTAAATTCTATATCTACGGGATAATCGTAGGCATCTTCCAGCACCCCAAGCATCTCTTTCATATATTTTACGAAAGGCCCTTCGCCCAGGAGTTTATCGAACGTTATCACCCACTTCTCTCTCTCCTCATCTTCCTGCCTCCGGGACGCCTCCGCGTCGCCGTAATCCCTCACGGCTATGAGGTCCATCGCCATATCCGCCCCGGCCGAGACCAGCGTCTCAAAGGGGACCGTCTGTAATACATTCTCCTTTATATTTATCAGGTCGACATAGTGCTGGAAAAAACGCCCGATCTCCTTCATGTCGGCGTGCGGCTTCAGGAGCGGCGCATCCAGGGCGACTATCCTCGGATAATCCCCCTCGACGCGGTTGACCGCCCTCGTCCCAAGGCCCGCCACGATCCGCAGGGCGCCGGCGGACGGGTCCATATCGCTCTTCCATACGAATGTATTATATGATATCCCGACACCGGAGACGTCCGGGAAGAAGAAATGCTTCCGGTACGACCCCGAGACGCGCTGGACCAATAAGGCCATCTGCTCGTCCTGTTTGTCAAGCCCCCGCTGGAGCCGGTAGTTGAGGGCGTCCTCGTTCATGGTGCTCGCGTATATCCTCCGCACCGCCTGGATGAACTCCTGGTAACGCTTTTCCGGGCTCCCCTGGTTGGCGCAGAATATGCTCTCATACTTGCCGGCAAAGGCATTGCCGAAACTGTCTTCCAGGAGGCTGCTCGACCTGACGATCATGGGGGACTGGCCGAAATACTCTATTATCTCCCTGAACTGTTCCTTTATCTCATCGGGGAAGTCGCCTTTTAATAAGAGGTCCTTCATGCCGGCGGCCACGGTGAAATAGAGTTCCTCCGTCTTCTGGTCCATGCGCAATTTCCACCAGCCGTTCTGCACTATGTACGTGTAGAAGACGTCCGAACCTATGTAAAAGGAATCGTGCGGCTCAAGCCGCTCCTTCCAGCCCTGGGAAGCTCTATCGAGCAGTATCTTGCGCGACAGCAGCATGCCGACCGCCTTGCCGCCTATGAAGCCGGTCCCTATGAGGCGGGAGTTTATCTCTATAAGGTCCTCGAGCGTGAGATATCTCTTCGCAAGCGCCCGCATCTTTTCGTCGCGGGCGATCATGATACTACAGAGACGTTCGGTCATCTCCTCCCTCTCGCGGGGAGACGGCTTCTTCTTCAGGAGCTCTTCCGCCTCCAGGAATATCAGGTCCCAGTAGTCGAGGTTGCGGCTCGCGTCCTTCTGGCCCTTACGGCCCATATATGCGAAGAGCTTCGAAGCATCGACGCTGTTCGTGAGAGGCACGAACCGCTCGCCTTTCCTGATGTGAGGCAGGAACATGGTCGGCGAATACCTGTTCCAGACCTTCAGCGGATGTATGAAACGGCTCCCCTCATGGTCATATACGTCTATCAGGAGCTGCGTCGTCTCGCGTATGCGCGCTACGGTCTTGAACGAATGTTTATTACGTATTATGGAAAAGTACGCTATGGTATTCAAGGCGAAGAGGTACGGGCAGATGATCCTGAAGAAGTTCCCTATCATGAGGTCTGTCGCCCAGGGCTTCAGGAGGTAAGAAAGGCAGTCGAAGACGTAATATATCCCTTCGCCCTTATGCTCGATTATCTTGTTCAGGGCGGTGGAGAACGATTCGAACCCGCTGTATGGGTCCAGCTTGTGGATGACGACGTTCTTCCCGGGTTTCACGAGAGGCTCGTGGCCTGCAAACCGTATATATACGACCTTCTTATCGTCCCTTACTGCCCTCTTCACAAAAGGCGCGACAAAAGAACGGTACTCCTCTATGGCGTCTATCTGCCATACGACGTTATCGCCTATCTGAAGGCCGTTCAGGACGGCATCGAGGCCGGGTATGCCCGTACTCACGTTACTCATATAGACCCCTCTGTCTGGCTACAATTATACCGCGCGGCGGGCCAAAATCCAAATGGGAATAAAAACGCCCCGATAATATATCAGGGCGTTTTTTTGGAACGGTATTTTTCCGCGGGAGATTACACCAGACCCTGGTCCACCATCGCGTGGGCCACCTTGATGAACCCGGCGATATTGGCGCCTTTTACGTAATCGATGTAATCGCCCTGTTTCCCGTACTTCACGCACGATTCGTGTATGCTTACCATTATCCTCTGGAGCTTCTCGTCGACCTCTTCCCTCGACCACGCGAAGCGCTGGCTGTTCTGGGACATCTCGAGGCCGCTCGTCGCCACGCCGCCCGCGTTTGACGCCTTGCCCGGCGCGTACAGTATCTTCGCCTTCTGGAATACCTCGATCGCCTCGGGCGTGGAAGGCATGTTGGCGCCCTCCCCTATGCATATGCAGCCGTTCTTCACCAGTTTCTTTGCGTCGGCTTCGCTTATCTCGTTCTGCGTCGCGGACGGGAAGGCCATATCGCACTTCACTTCCCACGGCCGCTTGCCCGGGAAGAACTTGCAGTTGTACTTATCCGCGTATTCCTTTATGCGGCCGCGCCTCTCGTTCTTCAGCTCCATGACGAAGGCGAGCTTCTGTTCATTTATGCCGTCCGGGTCATAGATGTATCCGTCGGAATCAGAGAGCGTGACGCATACGGCGCCGAAATGTATCAGTTTCTCTACTGTGTACTGAGCGACGTTGCCGGACCCGGATATGGCGCAGATCTTCCCTTTGAGCGACTGGCCCCTCGTCTTCATCATCTCCTGGGTGAAGTAGACACAGCCGTAACCGGTCGCCTCCGGCCTTATGAGGCTCCCGCCCCATGCCAGGGCCTTCCCGGTGAGTACGCCCGTGAACTCATTGCGCAGCTTCTTGTACTGGCCGAAGAGGAAACCTATCTCGCGGCCGCCGGTGCCTATGTCGCCTGCCGGGACGTCCGTATCCGGGCCTATGTGCCTGAAAAGTTCGTTCATGAAACTCTGGCAGAACCTCATCACCTCGTTGTCCGATTTTCCCTTCGGGTCGAAGTCGGAACCGCCCTTGGCGCCGCCCATCGGAAGCGTCGTGAGGCTGTTCTTGAACACCTGCTCGAACGCCAGGAACTTCAGTATGCCGAGGTTGACGCTCGGGTGGAGACGGATCCCGCCTTTATACGGCCCGAGGGCGCTGTTCATCTGTATGCGGTAACCCCTGTTTATCTGCACCTCTCCCTTGTCATCGAACCAGGGAACGCGGAACATTATCACCCGCTCCGGCTCCACCATGCGCTCGAGCACCTTATGTTTGGCATACTTCATGTTCTTTTCGATGTACGGCATTACAGATTCCACCACCTCACGCACCGCCTGGTGGAACTCGGTCTCGCCGGGGTTCTTCTGTATGACCTTTGTCATGAACTCTTCCACTCTCTTCGCCGACATATCCCCTCCTTTTTTATTTCTTCTTAAGATATTCTATGATCGCGCGGGATGCCGACTTCGCCATCCCCATAGCCTCGATCACCGTGCCTTCGCCGCCCACTATATCACCGCCCGCATAGACGCCCTTTATCGATGTCTCCATCGTCTCCGGGTCGACAACGACATCGCCGTACTTGTCCGTCTTGATCTGCGGCGTCACCTTCGTAAGTATCTCGTTCGCCTTGAGACCTATGGCTATTATGGCCATATCGCAATCGGCCTCAAAATCGCTCCCTTCTACCGGGACCGGGCGCGGCCTGCCGGATGAGTCCGGCTCGCCCAGGCGGCATTCCTTGCATATTATCCCGGTGACAAGACCCTTTTCATCGCCGGTGAACTTTTCCGGCTTGACCAGGAACCTGAACTTGACCCCCTCCTCTTTGGCGTGCTCTATCTCGAGGCGCCTTGCGGGCATCTCCGTCTCGGTACGCCTGTAGAATATGCTCGCGTCCGGGGTCAGGCCGTTCATCCGCTGCAGCCGCAGGGCCGCCCTTACCGCATCCATCGCCGTATTGCCCCCGCCTATAACCACGACGTGCTTACCTATATTGACCGGCGTGTGGAACTCCGGGAACCTGTAGGCAGACATGAGGTTCACCCTCGTCAGGAACTCGTTGGCGGAATATATATTACAGAGGTTCTCTCCGGGTATCCCCATAAAAGAGGGTATCCCCGCGCCGAGGCCGAGGAATACCGCCGAGAAACCTTCCCCGAACAGCTCCTCGATCGTCCTGACCCTCCCTACGATGAAATTGTCCGCTATCTCCACCCCCATGCTCTTCAGGGACTCTATCTCAAAGTCGAGGATCTCCCTCGGGAGACGGAACGGCGGTATGCCGTATCTCAGGACTCCGCCGGGCCTGTGGAGACCCTCGAAGACGGTGACGCGCACCCCGTGCCTGGCCAGCTCGCCCGCGCACGAGAGCCCTGCCGGACCCGATCCTACGACCGCGACTTTGAATTTCGAGAGCTTCGCGTCTTTTGCGGGAGAGGCGAGCGCCGTCTCCTTCATGCCGTAATCGCCGGCGAACCTTTCAAGAAAATGTATGTTTATCGCTTCGGGAGACGCGAACGGGAGGCCCTTCTTCGTCAGGACGCAGGCCAGACGGCACTGGTATTCGGCCGGGCAGACCCTGCCGCATATGGACGGGAAGTTATTCTTCTCCCTTATGGTGGAATACGCGCTCCTGTAATCCTTGAGCGTTATATGGCGAATGAACGTCTTTATGTCTATACCTACGGGGCATCCTGCTATGCAGAGCGGCTTCTTGCACTGGAGGCAACGCGCCGCTTCCAGGAGCGCCTCTTCTTCGCCGTATCCCGAGACGACCTCGCGGAAGTTTGCGGCGCGCTCGGAGGCGGGGACTTCCTTTGCCTTTACGGGTATCTTCTTCATAGGTTATTGAGTTTACAGATGTGTTTCTCTTTGTCGCAGTATACGGCGTTCCTCTTGGCCAGCTCATCCCAGTCGACCAGAGCGGCGTCGAATTCCGGGCCGTCGACGCAGCTGAATTGCGTACGGCCTCCTACGGTGACCCTGCAGCAACCGCACATGCCGGTGGCATCGACCATCAGGGCATTCAGCGACACGATCGTCTTAACCCCGGAACCGGCCGCGGTCACGGCGACCTTCCTCATCATGGGGATAGGGCCTACCGCGTATATGAGATCATAGCCGCCTTTTGCCAGGAGCTCTTTAAGGACGTCTGTCGTAAATCCCTTCCTGCCTGCTGTGCCGTCGTCTGTGGTAACATAAAATTCTTTGGAATGTCTCTTAAGTTCCTTCTCGAGTATCAGGAGCCCTTTGGTCCTCGCCCCCAGTATGGTAGCGACATGGCAGCCTGCGGCTTCGAACGCCTTTACCACAGGGTATATCTCCGCCGCGCCGACGCCTCCGCCGATGATTATGACCTTGCCGTGGTCCATGATCCCGGTCGCGTGGCCGAGGGGTCCGACCAGGGCATAGAGGGTCTCCCCCTTCTCCATCTTTCCCAGGAGCCGCGTGCTGAGCCCCGCCTCCTGGAATATTATGGTGACGGTGCCCTCCCGGCTGTCGCTCTCGACTATGGTGAGCGGTATCCTCTCCCCCTTGTCCGAGACCATCAGCACGACGAACTGCCCGGGCCGCGCCCGGCGCGCTATGTCCGGCGAGGATATGGACATCCTTACGACGCGGACCTGGCCGTCCGTGCTCAGGACTTCCTTCTCCGTTATCTTCATACCTGTATTTGTCGGCATAATTATTGGACAGATTCTGCCCATTTTATGAGCATTGTTCAGGAAAAATAAAAAAGCGTCCACACATAGCAAAGCTTTTGTGGACGCCTTTGTCCGTTCTATATCTTCAGACCCATCATATCACAGAAAGGACTATTGTCAAGAATTTTTCCCCCGTATCACCCGGGAAGGTTCTTGAGCGCCGTATCCACCTCTTTCTGTGAATATTCGAAATCCTCGAGCTTCCCGGCAAGGTAATTATCATAAGCGGCCATATCGAGATACCCGTGGCCGCTCAGGTTGAAGAGTATCACCTTCTCCTCGCCGGCATGTTTTGCCTTCGCGGCCTCGTCTATGACGCACTTTATGGCGTGCGCGGATTCGGGGGCCGGGACTATACCCTCCGCCTTGGCAAAGGTGAGCGCTGCGTCGAATACCGGTATCTGATTGTACGAAACGGCATCGATGATCCGCTCTTTGAATAAGAGGCTTATTATGGGGGACATGCCGTGGTACCTGAGGCCCCCCGCGTGTATGCCCGCCGGTATGAAATCATGGCCCAATGTATACATCTTGAGGAGCGGCGTCATCCTGGCGACATCGCCGAAATCGTAGACATACTTCCCCTTGGTGAGCGTAGGGCACGCGGACGGCTCTACCGCGATGAATTTTGTCTTTTTGCCGCTGATCTTATCGGCTATAAAAGGGAACGCTATGCCGGCAAAGTTACTGCCTCCGCCGACGCAGCCTATGACGGTGTCCGGATAGTCGCCTACGAGGGCGAACTGTTTCTTCGCCTCCTCGCCTATGACCGTCTGGTGCAGTAGTACGTGGTTCAGGACGCTGCCGAGCGCGTATTTCGCTTCTCCGCCCGACTTGACCGCCTCCTCTATGGCCTCGCTTATGGCTATGCCCAAGCTCCCCGGCGTATCCGGGTGGGCCTTCAATACACCCCTTCCGGCATCGGTGAGGTTACTGGGGCTCGCTATGACCTTGGCGCCCCAGAGGTTCATCGCGGACTTCCTGTAAGGTTTCTGCGTAAAACTGACCTTCACCATGTAGACGGTGCAGCCCAGGCCGAAGAAATTGCATGCCAGGGCGAGCGCCATCCCCCACTGGCCGGCGCCCGTCTCGGTGGTGAGCCGTTTCACGCCTTCCTTCTTATTATAGTAGGCCTGGGCGATAGACGTATTCAGCTTGTGGCTGCCTACCGGGGAGGTGCCTTCGTATTTATAGTATATCCTGGCGGGCGTATCTATGGCCGCCTCGAGACGGCGCGCCCTGAAGAGCGGCGTAGGCCTCCAGAGCCGGTATATATCGACGATCTCGTCCGGTATCCTTATGAAGCGCTCCGAAGAGACCTCCTGCTCTATCAGGCCCATCGGGAATATGGGGGCCAGGTCCTGCGGTCCCACCGGATCTTTGGTCCCCGGGTGCAGAGGAGGCGGCAGCGGCACAGGCAGGTCTGCCAGGATGTTGTACCAGCACTGCGGCATGTCTCTCTCTTCCAAAAGGATCTTCGTCCTGTCCATAGAACCCCCCTTTGATTTCCCATTAGTATATAGCATCGATTTTTGTTATTCAAGATTAAAATTTGACCTGTTAATTTCCAATGCCAAATGTCAAATTCCAAATTAATTCCCAATGACAAATGTCAAATGGGAGATTATAATAGGAACACTATGAAGAAGGTCCCGGCGATCGATTGGAAGTGGGTGAAAGAGGAATTATTCCGGCAGGAGCGGATAAGGGGCTCCAAAGAGATAAGCGCGCATGCGGGTGAGTGCCTTGATAAGGCGAAGGCGCTGGCCAGGCCGCGCGTCATATCCCTGGAGAGAAAGATCATCTCGCTCTCTCCGGGATCGTTCACGATAGACGGCCCTATCACATTCAAAAGCCCCAGGGTCTCCTCGCATATCGCGGGGGCCGTCCGGCTCTATATCTTCCTGGCGACGATCGGTCCGGACCTTGAGCGGCAGGCAGGCGCATGGATGTCCGGAGGAGAGGAGCTGCGCGGGTATATGCTCGACAGGACCGGCTCGATAGCGGTCGAATCGCTCGCCGAAGATACGGAAAGAGCGCTCAGGTCCGGCCGCGCCGGGCAGGGCGAAAGCGTCTCGATGCGTTTCTCACCCGGCTATTGCGATTGGCCCCTGGAGGAGCAGCGCACGATGGATACGGCCCTCGATTTCTCGAAGGCGGGCGTCAGTTTGACCGGAGCATATATGATGGTGCCGCGGAAATCTGTGTCGGCCGTAATGGCCATAGGTCCCGGGGGGTTATTTAAAGAAGATCTATCGCCTTGCGCGGTCTGCGGAAAAGGAGATTGCGATTACCGGAGGGGACTTACCTGATATAACCTAGGCCTTCGGCGCGCCCTGGGGCACGCTGGCGGCCGGCGTCATACCTTCCTTCTTCAGAAGGCCTTCCCAATTCTTATCTACGAAACCCTGCAGGTCATCCACTATCGGCTTGTTCTCCGCCTTGAGGAGGTGGCGGAACCGGCCCTGGGCATTGATCCATTCCGTTATGGGTTTCTTGACCTTAGGCTTATAGGTGATCTTATACTGGCCGTTCACCACTTCGTACAGAGGCCATACGCAGGTATCGGCCGAGAGGCGTCCCAGCTCGCATGTGAGCTCCGGCTTATAGCTCCACCCGAGCCGGCAAGGCTGGAAGACGTTGATGAACTTGGGCCCTTCTATGGCGAGCGCCTTTTCGACCTTAGACATCAGGTCGCGCCAGTTCCCGATCACCGACTGTGCCGCATACGGTATTTTGTGGGCCACCATGATCTCTGTGAGGTCTTTCCTGTACTGCTCCTTGCCCTGTTTCACCTTTCCCGCCGGGGCCGTCGTAGTATCTGCCCCCCTGGGCGTGGCGCCGGAGCGCTGTACGCCGGTATTCATGTACGCCTCATTATTATAACAGACGTACAGTATATTATGGCCGCGCTCGAGGGCCCCGGAGAGCGACTGCAGGCCTATGTCGTATGTGCCGCCGTCACCGCCGAACGCTATGAAATTGATCTTCTTATTGATCCGCCCCTGCTTCTTCCATGCCTTATACAACGACTCTACGCCGCTTATGGTTGCGCCGGCGTTCTCGAAAGCGCTGTGGAGGAACGGGACGTTCCAGGCGGTATACGGGAATATGGTCGATACCACCTCGAGGCATCCCGTGGCATTCACGACTATCGTATCGGGCCCTGCGGCCATTATGACCTGGCGCGCTATGACCACGGCGCCGCATCCGGCGCAGGCCCTGTGGCCGCCCGTGAATAACTCTTTACCCTTTGAAAGTTCCTTAAGATTGGCCATATTTATTCTCTCACACCCAGATAAGTGATCCGCTCTTTCTTCTTCCCTTTTACCGCGTCAAACAGGTCATTATATACGGACTCTATATCATCCATCTTTATCTCGCGGCCGCCGAGGCCGTAGATGTAATTGAGGAGCGCCTTGTTGATGCCGTTATCGTAAAGCGCCGCCTTTATCTCCACGCAGAGCGGCCCTTCCTGGCCGTTCATGGAATCGGACCTGTCCATCACCGCTACCGCCTTCACACCCTTGAGGGCCGAGGCGATCTCATCCTTGGGGAACGGCCTGAAGACCCTCGGTTTGAGGAGCCCCGCCTTCAGCCCCTTCTCTCTCAGGTTGTCCACAACGGCCTTCGTGGTGCCCGCGGTCGAACCCATCGCCACTATGGCGCATTCGGCGTCGTCCATCTTATAATTCTCAAAGAGTGAGTATGAGCGGCCTGTCAGTTTGCCGTACTCCTTACCTATATCTATGATGTGCGGGACGGATTTCTTCATCGCCTCGATCTCCTGCATCTTATGCTCAAAATAGTAATCTGTGAGGTCGAGGGCGCCGACGGTTATCGGCTTTTCGGTGTTAAGGAGATAATATTGCGGCCTGTATGCGCCAAGGAAATCTTTGGCATCCTTATCGTCGACTATCTCGATACGCTCCATGCCGTGGCTTATTATAAAACCGTCCGTGGTGACTACTACGGGGAGGCGGACCGTCTCGGCTATACGTACGGCCTGCAGCATATTATCATATGCCTCCTGGGCGTTCTCCGAGAAGATCTGTATCCATCCGGCATCCTTCACCATCATCGTATCGGAATGGTCGCAGTGTATATTTATAGGTGAGGACAGGGCCCTGTTGACATCGGCCAGCACTATCGGTAAACGGAGACCCGCGGCGATATAGAGCATCTCTGCCATAAGGGCCAGCCCCTGGCTTGAGGTGCCCGTCATCACCCTGCCGCCTGCGGCCGAGGCGCCTATACAGGCCGACATGGCCGAATGTTCGCTCTCCACAGGGATGAACTCCGTGGAGACGATGCCGTCCGCTACATAACCGGCAAATATCTGCACCACTTCCGTGGCCGGCGTTATGGGATAGGCCGCGACGACGTCCGGATCCACCTGACGCATCGCCTCTGCCATCGCCTCGTTACCGGTCCTCGCTACTATGTTCGATTTCGCCATATTACTTTTTTGCCTTCGCTTCCCGCTCCGATACCATCTTTATCGCCTTGCCCTTGACCGGGCATTCGTGAGCGCAGATGCCGCAACCCTTGCAGTGATCATAGTCGAACCCGACGACCTTGCCGTCCTTGACGATGACCGCTGAGTCCGGGCAGTATATCCAGCAGGTGAGGCAGTGTATGCACTTCTCCGGGATATGGACCGGCCGCTCACTCCTCCAGTCGCCTGTCTTGAACTCCCTGGCGGTGCCGCCCCCTATTATGAGGTCGCCCTCGGGAAGCGTCTTCCAGCCCGGTTTTATCTCTTTTTTTGCGCGCATTTCCATCTATGCCTTAACCTCGTTATATGCCCGCTCTATCGCTTTCAGGTTGCCCTCGATAACTTCCGGCTTCGACTTGAACTTCTTCTGCAGCTTCTTCTTTGTGTCCTCAAGCATCTCTTTAAAATCCAGGAGGCCCGTCGCCTTTATGAGGGCTCCGAGCATCGGTGTATTTGGGATATCTCTTCCTATCGTCTCTTTGGATATGGTGGAGGCATCGACCGTGAATACCTTTATCCCGCCGGGGACCTTCAGCTCATCCTTTATCAGGGAGGGCGCCTTATCGGTATTTATGAGCAGGACCCCGCCTGCGGGCATGCCTTCGGTCACATCGACGGCCTCCGTCAATGTCGGGTCGAGTACTACGACGACATCCGGGCTGAGTACGCCTGAGTGGAGCACTATGGGCTTCGATGATAGGCGGTTAAAGGACGTGACCGGCGCCCCCATCCTCTCGGGGCCGTATTCCGGGAATGCCTGTATGTACTTTCCTGAAGTGAGGGCCGCATCGGCAAGCAAAAGAGCGGCCGTCTTCGCACCCTGGCCGCCCCTGCCATGCCAGCGGATCTCTATCAAATCTTTCATTTTAAAATTTAAAATACTTTCTGCGCAGCTACCTTCTCTTTTCCCGCAAGCGCGAGATATATCGTCATGAAGCTGGCCATCATAACAACTCCCAGATAGCCGTTGAAGGCGCTATTGATAACACCTATGACGACCTGGCTTACCTTTACGGGCATCGCCGCGGTCGTTATCCCGATAACGAACCCGATAAGGAAACCTATGCCGAGCGATATCAGTATGAGGACGACCAGGAGCAGCAGCACCCTCCCTATCGCCTTCCTTACGACCTCCATGCTCCTCTTCATCGAGGCTACCACACCGGACTCCTCGCATACGAGGACATACGGGGACATCATAAGAAGCAGTATACAATACAGCCCCACGGCGCCTATCGTTATGGCTATTATGGCGGCTACGGCCGTCACGACCGGGTTATTGATGGGGGTGGTCGCCGCTATGATTATGGTCGCGATCAGCGCAAAGACGGCTATGACCAATATTATAAGGAGCCCCAGGCCAAAGAGCTTTATGTAATACTTTAAGCCGTAGGAAGCGAACTTGCCCAGTTTCGCCGACCCTTCCTTTATAGAATCCCTTACGATACCCAGGGACCCACCCTGGACGAATATGCTCGCAAGGATAAATACTATGCTTAGAGCCATCGCTGACGCGGTGGCCTGCGGGGTGACCGTAGTACCGGGCGCCTGGGCGAACGGTATGCTTGCCAGGTTCCATATCAGGTTAAACGCAAATATGACCAAAACAAGGCCTAAATTCTTAGTAGCTACCGAAAAACCCTTCTTAACAGCCTCGATAGTCCCCATGATCCCTCCATTTTTATTATGGCGCAGGAAACGCCCTGGGCCATACATACATCGGAATTATATCACAGGATAGCGGTGAGGTCAAGGTTATTTGTCTTTTGCCTCGCGGCGCCCCTCGAATGCCTTCGTTATCGTCGCCTGGTCTGCGTATTCGAGGTCGCTCCCTACCGGTATGCCGTAGGCGACCCGCGTAAGCCGGGCGCCGGACCCCTTGAGGACCTTTATAAGGTAGAGGGCGGTCGCCTCACCTTCCGTATTGAAGTCCGTCGCTATCACTATCTCCCTGAAACGCTCTTTTTTGACCCTCTCGAGCAGCTCCTTTATCTTCAGGTCTTCCGGTCCTATACCGTCCAGGGGTGACAGGGAGCCCAGGAGCACATGGTATATGCCGTTGAACGTCCCGGAACGCTCTACCGCGACGATATCGTTCGGCTCTTCCACTATGCAGAGGAACGACTTATCCCGCGACCTGGCAGAGCATATATCGCATATATCGCCGTCGCTCAGGTTATTGCATATCCCGCAGAACCTTACCGACTCCTTGACCTTTATGACCGCCTTTGCCAGCGCATCGGCGTCGGCCCTGGTGGATCTCAGTATGTGGAATGCGAGCCGCTGGGCGGTCTTGGGGCCGATCCCCGGCATCTTTGAGAATTCGCCTATAAGCACCTTCATGGAAGGCGGGAAACCGCTCAACGCGCCCTCCCCTTATTAGGCCTGGGCTCCGATACCTCTCCGCCGAATATCTCAAGGGCCGTCTCTATGATAGGGTCAACCCCTCTCTTTGGGCCGTCACCGGACGGCGCGCCGCCACCCTCACCGTCATCCGTTGACCTTTCGCCGTTATGCGCCCGGTCCCTGCCCTGGCTTGGTTCCGCCAGCGTAAGGGATATCTTCAGGTCATTGTTCAGCACGTACTTCAGGGCCTCCTCTATCAGGCGCCTGTTCTCGGGCGACTCCAATACCTCTTTATGGAACTGGCATTCTTTCGGAAAACCTACCGAAAGGGTGCGGCCTTCTACGGCCACCGGGTACCCTTCCTGGAGGTAGGAAGCGACCGATATCTTACGCGACTTTATGTAGTCGATGACACCGTTCCAATAGCTCAATATCTCGTCTATCGCGACGGCATGGCCGGGTGACGGCGGAGGGTTCTCCGGCCGCCGCTCCTGCTTCTTCTCTCTCTCCTGAACGGGCGCCTGCTCTGCCCGCGCGGGCGGGGTACGTATCTCTTTAGGCTGATGCGGCTGATCGGCGGCCATCGGCCGGGCGCAGCCGAGCTTCTCTTCGAGGCGGCCGATCCGCTCCATGATATCCGAGATCCGGATGCCGGGGCCGCGTCTTGTGAGCTTCACCAGGGCGATCTCGAGAGGTATCCTCGCCATATTCGACTTCCTCATGAGGTCTATCGTATTTGACAGCGTATATAATATATAGAGGATGTCCTCTATCGTGAAATTCTGGCCCTGGTCCCTGTAACGCTTTATCTTGTCGGGACCCGCCTCTATAAGCAGGTCCGGCTTTTCGCTTATCCTGGTGACCGAGATATTACGGAAATGCTCTATGAGCCCCGAGACCACCTGGAAAGGGTCCCTGCCGTCGTCTATCAGGCGGTCTATCATACCGAGCGCGCCGGATGCGTCCCGTTTTTCGATGCAGCCGGCAAGGCCGAAGAGCATCTCTTCATCCACGCCGCCCAGGATCTTCAGGACATCTGCGGTATCGGCCTTCCCCTCGGTAAAAGAGATTATCTGGTCAAGTATCACCTGGGCGTCCCTCATACCGCCGTCTGCGTATTTCGAGATGAGCATCAGGACGTCGTCTTTGACGGAGAGCCGTTCGTCCTTCGCTATGGCCTTTAAGCTCCCGAATATCTCTTTGGTGGAGATACGCTTAAAATCGAACCTCTGGCACCGCGACAGTATCGTCGGCGGGATCTTATACGCCTGGGTCGTGGCAAATATGAATATCGTGTGCGGCGGCGGCTCTTCGAGCGTCTTCAGCAGGGCATTGAAGGCGGGCTCGGTGAGCATGTGGACTTCGTCTATTATATATACCTTGAACTTGCCTTTGGACGGCGCGAACCTTACATTATCGCGCAGGTTCCTTATCTCATCTATCCCCCTGTTCGATGCGCCGTCTATCTCGAGTATATCGAGGCTCGTCCCGTCCGTTATCTCGTTACAGGAAGGGCACGAGTTGCACGGTTCCGGGCCCTTCGGCTTCGCGCAGTTGAGCGACTTGGCGAGTATACGCGCGGTCGTCGTCTTCCCCACACCGCGCGGCCCCGAGAAGATGTACGCGTGGGCGACGCGGTCCTGGGCTATGGCATTCCTGAGCGTGGCCGTTATATGCGTCTGGCCGATTATCTCATCGAATGTCTTCGGCCTGTACTTTCTTGCGAATACTATATAGCTCATTTTTTGTATTTGTTCAGGACGGCCAGTACCCTGTCGGCGGATTTAGGCATCTGGGCCTTCTTCCCGATAAGTATCTCCTGGGCGGACAAGCTCTTGCCGTACATCTCCTTATTCCCGTCCCAGTGCTGTGCGAGCGCGGCGCCCTCGAGCTTCACCCCGGCGAAAAGGCCGCGGCTCCTCGAATATGACAGGATCCCGCCTTTTAACTGGGCATCGGTAGAGGCCTCGGCGGCCCTGCCGACCGGCCCTCCGGCTACGGAGGCATCGGCCCCTAGCTTGAACTTGCCCTGCAATATCCCGTCGACGCTGCGCCTGTTCATCACCAGCAGCACAAAATCGGTCGCCTGGCCGCCTATCTGCCAGCCGAGGCTGCCGCCCACTATGGTGAATATGGCGGGGGCTGACCAGCCGCTGCCCTTTTCGTCCCTGACCATGATGATCCCCTGGCCGTACTTGCCGCCTATCCCGAACCCGGCGGATATGGTGGAAGGGAATATCGCGATCGCCGAACAGTCCCTCATAAGGTCTTCCGGTATGCTCTGGTCGGGCATCTGCTGGATCTCGTCGAGCACCTTACCCGATTCATCCACCAGCGCCGTCCACTTGTTCTCCACGGCATTGCCCTGCGGGGCCGACATTAAGCCCGCCAGCAATATGATAGCGGTCAATATACTTATCTTCCTCATATACACTCTCCTTTTTTTGGATTTTTTCCTCTGCCTGAGCATGTTACACCCGCCATTATTTTTTGTCAATAAGTTAAGGGACCGCGGCCTCTACCCCATGCTCTTGCGGAATTTGGAAGCGCTGAGCGTTATTATAAATAGCCCCATTATAAGGAGCGGCAGGAGCTGTATCCATAGGACTTCGATGCCAACCCCCTTCAAAAATATGCTCCTTATGACGACCATGAAATATCTCAGGGGATTTAAAAAGGTGAACCACTGGATGATGGGCGGCATGTTGGCGATCGGATACGCGAACCCGGAGAGGAGCATCGTCGGCATGAAGAAGAGGAATACCGACATCATCGCCTCCTGCTGGGTCGAGGATATTGTGGATATGAAGAGCCCTATGCCTAAAGTGGTGAAGAGGTATATGCATGTGGAGAAGAGCAATAATACGATGCTCCCCCGGAGAGGCAGATGGAACCAGAAGACCCCGAGCAGCGTGATCAGGGTGATCTGGACAAGGGCGATTATCGCAAAAGGGAGGAGCTTCCCCATGATGAGTTCGATCGGTTTGAGCGGGCTCACGATAAGCTGTTCCATGGTGCCTATCTCCTTCTCTTTGACTATGGCCATGGCCGTCAGGAGAAGGGACATCATAGTGACTATGATAGATATGACACCGGGGAGGTAATAGTCCCTGGATATGAGGTTGCCGTTGAACCACGGGCGGTCCCTCAATTCTATGCTCGGCACGTTGCTCACTTCCCCGCTCGCGGCGGCCTTATTCTTCATAAGCTCATAAGAGTAATCGCTTATGACGGTATCCGCATAACCCATGACGACCATCGCCGTATTCGAGTCGGTGCCGTCGAATGCCAGCTGGACCTGGGCGTCCTTGCCTGCCTTGAGGTCACGGCCGAAGCCGCGGTCGATCTTTATGACTATGCTCGCCTGCCCCTTGTCAAGGAGCAGGTCCTCTTCTTTTGAGCTCGATATATAATGTTCGGGCACGAAATATCTTGAATACGTGAACCTCCGCAGCAATTCCCGGCTTTCGACGGTGTTGTCCCGGTCATATATCGCCGTCGGGACGTAGTTGATGTCTTTATTGGCGGCGTAGCCGAAGAGGATTATCTGGACGAGCGGGGTAACGAATATGACCGTCTTCATCCGCGGATCGCGGAAGACCTGTTTGAATTCTTTTATGAGTATCGCCAGGGCCCTCTCGAACATTATTATGTCACCTTCTTCTTGAATTTCCGCACCGCGAGGGTCAGCATCAGCGCGGCGAACATGACCAGGAAGACCGCCTCATCCCACACGACATCTATGCCTCCGCCTTTAAGGAAGAGGTCCCTCAATATGGTGATGTAATAACGCGCGGGGATAAAGTAAGTCACCGTCTGGAGCGCCTTGGGCATATTAAAGATAGGATATATGAACCCCGACAGTATCATGGTCGGTATCATGGTGGTCAGGGTCGCCAGCTGGCTTGCCATGAGCTGAGTCCTGGCCACCGTGGAGATCAATATGCCCTGCGACAGGGCCCCCGTCAAAAAGAGGAAGCTCAGGGTGACAAGTAAAAAGTAACTGCCCCTGAAAGGGACGCCGAACAAAAATATGGCCATCAGCACCCCGACGGAGAGGTCGAAAAAACCGATCGCGAAATAAGGCAGGAACTTTCCTATGACGAGCTCCTTCCCTTTTACCGGGGTTGAGATGAGCTGTTCCATGGTGCCCCTCTCCCACTCCCTGGCTATGCAGATCGACGTCAGGAGCGCCGCGATTATCATGATGATCATCGCTATGACGCCCGGGGCGATGAACCACGTGCTGGTGAGGCCCATGTTATACCAGATCCTGGAGCGGGCATCGAGCGATTTGGAGGGCTCGAGGCCGCGTGACGCAAGCGCCCCGGTCAGGAGCTTCACGTTGTAGCCGGAGACGACTGCCCGCACATAACCCCTGGCTATCGTAGCGGTGTTGGCGTCGCTCCCGTCCATCAGGAGCTGTAACGGCGCGGTGGCGCCGGCCTTTATATACCGGGAGAAGTCCTTCGGTATGACGAGCGCCATGATCACCTTGCCGCTGTTTATCATCCGCTCTATGTCCCGGTAGTTATCGGTATATCCGACTATCTTGAAGTACCTGGAATTCCTGAAATTGAGCAGGAAATCGCGGGAGAGCTCCGAAGAGGCGTCCTGGTTCCAGATGACGGTCGGCACCTTATCTATATCCAGGGATAGGCCGTAGCCGAAGATCAAAAGGAGGAATACGGGGATCCCGAGGGCCAGGGTGAGCGAGCGCGGGTCCCGCTTTATCTGGATCAACTCCTTCCAGGCTATGGCCTTAATTCTTCTTAAGCTCTCTTTTGTCATATTCTTCTATAGAGGAGACGAATACGTCTTCGAGCGAAGGCATGATCTTATCGACCGAAAAATCCCCGATCTTCGCGCCTTCCAGGGACCTCTTTATCGCCGGTATCGCCTTTGAACTGTCATAGACGACCGCGTGTATGGCCGCCCCGAAAAGGGCCGCTTCCTTGACGCCGTCTATCCTGCTGATCCTGTCGAGCCAGTCCTGGGAATCTGCCAGCGTTATCTCAAGCACCTCGTCCTTCATGCACTTCGTCTTCATCTCCTGCGGCGTGCCCGCGGCGATGATGGTGCCGTGGTATATGAGGACCATGCGGTTACAGTTCTCCGCCTCGTCCATATAATGGGTGGTCACGAAGACGGTCACCCCGTCGGCGGCCAGGGCCTTTATGACGTCCCAGAAATTGGCGCGGGTTATGGGGTCGACCCCCGAGGTCGGCTCGTCGAGGAATATGATCCGGGGCTTATGGATGAGAGCGCATCCCAGGGCGAGACGCTGCTTCCATCCGCCCGCGAGCGTCGAGGTGAGGCTCGAGGCCATCCCTTCCAGGCCCGCGGTGCGTATGGTGGCCTCGAAACGCTCCTTCTTCTCGCCGGCCGGTATCCTGTATATGCCGCTGTAAAAGTTGATATTCTCTTCCACCGTCAGGTCATTGTAGAGAGAGAATTTCTGCGACATGTATCCGATATTCTCTTTTATCCTGGCCTGCTCTTTTATTATATCGTAACCTCCCACGCGGCCCGTGCCCGAAGTGGGGCTTATTATGCCGCAGAGCATCCTTATGGTGGTCGATTTACCGGCGCCGTTCGGGCCGAGGAATCCGAATATCTCGCCCCGGTTGACCTCAAAATTGATCCGGTTCACGGCGGTGAAATCGCCGAACTTCTTCTCGAGGTCCTTCACGCTGACCGCGATATTATCGGGGGTTTGTCCGCTCATATTCCTTCACTATTATCACGAACGCCTCTTCCAGCGTCTTTACGTTGCACTCCTTCTTGATCGCCTCCGGAGGGTCGCAGCGGAGGAGCTTCCCCTTGTGCATCAGGCCGACCCTGCGGCAGCGCTCGGCCTCGTCAAGGTAGCAGGTGGAACAGAATATGGTGACCTTCTCCTTCAGGAGATCGTACAGGATATTCCAGAAGTCCCTTCTCGAGACCGGGTCGACGCCGTTGGTGGGCTCGTCGAGAAAAAGGACGCGGGGGGTGTGGATGAGGGCGCATGCCAGGCCGAGCTTCTGTTTCATGCCTCCGGATAACTTGCCGGCGAAACGAGCCTTGAAAGGCAGGAGGCCGGAGAAGCCGAGGAGGCGGTCTATCGTCTCGGTCCTATGCTCTTTGCCCACCCCGTAAACATCTGCGTAAAAATTTATATTCTCCAGGACGCTCAGTTCCTCGTAAAGCCCGAAGCGCTGGGACATGTAGGCGATATTATCCTTGAGCGTCTCCGCCTCTTTCACTATATGTTTGCCATATACCCACCCCTCCCCGGAAGTGGGATCGAGGATGCCGGTGAGTAGGCGCATAGTCGTCGTCTTCCCCGCCCCGTCGGGACCGACGAGGCCGAAGATCTCGCCTTCGGGTATATCGAGGTTGAGGTTGTCTACGGCTGTGAGCGGTCCGAATTTGCGGGTGAGGTTTGTCGCTTTTATTACGGACATCGTCATTCAACCATAATGTAGGCGTCGGCAGGCATGCCCGGTTTCAGGTCGAGAGAGGAGTTGTCCGCTTTGACCTTGATCCGGTAGACGTACTTCACGCGCTCTTCGTTCGTCTGGATATATTTGGGAGTGAATTCCGTCTGCTGCGATATAAAAGAGACCCGGCCGTCATATCTCTTGCCCGGGTAGGTGTCGGTCATGATATATGCCTTCTGGTTGTACTTCACCCTCCCCAGGTCCCGCTCCTCTACATAGGCGGTCACCCAGACATTGTTCAGGTCTATGGCGGTGAAGACCGGCGCGCCCGGCTGCACCACTTCGCCCTGCAGGGCGCTCTTCACTATGACGTAACCGTTGAGCGGTGATGCGAGGTCCGCCCAGCCGAGCTTCGTGTCCGCCAGCTCCAGAGACGCCTTCAGCTGCTCGACGTTCGCATTGTCGGTATCGGACCTTGTCTTCGCCGCGTCGCGCTCCTGGGCGGAGATGGCGCCTTCCTTAAAGAGGTTCTCCGCCCTTATGTAATCCAGTTTGTCGAGGGCATACTGGTATTCCGCCAGCTTCAGCGCCGCCTCCGCCTCGGCCTTCACCTTGCCCAGCTCGTCCTTATTGAGCCGCGCTACGATATCGCCTGTCCTGAGGACGGTCCCCTCATCGGCGATCAGCTCTTCTATCTGGCCGTTCACCCTGAAAGATATGCGGACGTCATCCCCCTCGATCGAGCCGGATACCTTTATGACCCGCGACTTCTCATACGCGTTGTACGTGAAATACAGGACGAGCGCGAGGCCTGCAAATATGACGAGCGCGAGGCCTGCCATGACGGCCTTCTTCCTCTTATTCACCAGGGCGGTGACCTTCTCTTTCATTTTGGGATCTATATTCACTTTCATATCTATTCTCCTTTGAATTCTCTGCCCATAGTCCTGTCGAGCTCGGCCTTTGCCATTATATGATCGTATATGCCCTGGGCCAGGCTCTGTTCCACCTGGGCCAGCGAAACCTGGGAATCGAAGACATCGAGGTTTATCCCTACCCCGTTCACGTACCGCACCTCGGACAGCCGCAGGGCCTCTTTCGCGTCATCTATGGAATCCTTTTCGGCGTCTATTATCGCTTTCGCCTCGCGGAGGTCAAGGCAGGCGGTCTTTATATCGACGGCTATCTGCTCTATGATGTCCTCTTTCTGGAGGAACGCCTGCGTATACCGGGCCTTCGCCTCGTCGACCTTCGCCTTGGTGGCGAAACCGTCGAAGAGGGCTATCGTCGCCTTTATGCCGATATTCCAGTTGTTGTGCCTGGGGTTGACCATATCGCTTACATCGCCGGAGCGGTAACTGTAATCGGCTGTGGCGCTCACCTGCGGAAGCCACCCTGCCTTCGCGAACTCTATCGCCCATCTGTTTATATCTATGCCCAGTAATTTCAGGACCATGCCGGGGTTCTTCTGGTAGGCCTCATGCAGAAAATCGTCCTCTTTTATCTCTACGGGCGAATATGACAGGACGCCTTCGACCCTGACCGTCTCGGACATGTTGATGCTGAGCAGCTTCTTCAATTCCGCCATTATCAGGTCTATCGAATTATCGGCGTTCACGAGCTGCGGGATGAGGCGCGACACCTGTGTCTTCGACTGGAGTACATCGAACTTCGAGGAGGTCCCCTGTTCGAACCTGGCGAGCACCTCTTCGTAGTGGGCCTTTGCCTGGTCTACCAGGTCCTGCGCTATACGTCTCGTCTCGTACGCCAGGAGCAGCCCGTAGAAGAGGCGCTTCGTCTCGAACTCCACCTCGAGCCGCGCGGCGCGCAGCGTCTCCTGCTGGGCCTTAAGCTGCAGCTTCGCCTGTCTCAGCGTGGCGATATTGGCGCCGCCGTTATAGATCGATTCGTCCAGGGATAGGTCGAAAAGGTTATCGTTCTTATACCCGGAGAATATGCCCGGGTCTTTCCTGCTGGCGGCCGGCTGGGACAGCGCAAGGGTGGCGTCGTTAAGCGTATAGCCAAAGCCGGCGTTCACCTGCGGCAGGAAGAGGCTCCTTGCGTACATGATATCGGACCTGGCGAACGCGACCTCCTCTTCCTGTATCTGTATGGACTTGTTGTTGAGCATGGCTACCTGTATGGCGTCCTTTATAGTAAGGGACCTTACACTGCCCCCTCCCGCGGAAAGTTCGGTTTCGCAGCGCGGCGAGACGGGCGCGCATACGCAGAGAGCTATGAGCGGTACGGCTGCGATAAGGACCTTCCCCGGATATATCTTCGGCACCGCTTGTTTTGTCATGGGCATTCTATCTTCCGCAGGAATCCCGCGCTCTCTTCCGGCAGAGCTACATTCACGAATATGCCGGACCCAAGCTCAAAACCGGCAGGGTTCGTTATGCGGGGTATTATGCTCAGGTACCAGTGAAAATACTTGACCTCTTTTTCGCTCACGGGGATCGACCGTATCGTATAATTGAAGTCCGGGTTCTTCAGGCCGTGATAGAGCTTGGCGAGCGTCACCCGCAGTATATGGGCCAGGTCGCCCGTCTCCCCATCATCTATCTGGTTGAACGATGACATGTGCCTGCGCGGGAATATCCATACGGAAAAAGGCGCGAACGAGGCGTAAGGCATGAAGGCGACGAACTTTTCCGTCTCCAGCACTATCCGTACCCGCGAACGGAGCTCTTCCTCAAGCATATGGCAGAACGGACATCTGCCGGTGGCATCGAAATAGGTCGTCGCGCTCTCTATGCGGTTTCTCACATTGGGAGGGACTATAGGCGTGGCTATAAGCTGCGAATGGGGATGTTCGAGGGACGTGCCGGCCCGCGGACCGTGGTTCTTGAATATCGTGACGGCCTCGATGTCCCTTGTGTCCTGGACCGCCAGATACCTCGCCCGATACGTCCGGATTATATCTTCCACCTCCGCATCGTTCATCAGGGCGATGACGGCATCATGGCGGGGGTGCTCCACTATGACCTCGGCGATGCCGAACCCGGTTATCGAATGGCAGGTGCCGTTATCCCGCCGCTCAAGCTTTTCCCTGTGCGAGAGGGCGGGGAATTTGTTGTATATCGAGCGTGTCCGCCAGGATCTTGGGTCACCGAGACGGAACGTCTCGTCGCTCCTGTCGCCTTCGTTCCCGGGACAGAAGGGGCAGCCTTCCCTGTATACGGGCAGCGCCGGCGCCGCCTTGAGGTCTTTGGTGAAATCTTCGGGACGCTTCGCCCGTTCGGTGGCTATGACCACCCAATCGCGCGTAATGATGTTATAACGCAGTTCTGACACGCACACTCCCTCTTACCATCACAGCCGCTCTATTCGTACTTCCGTCTCATCTCGGTGAGATATATTATATGCTTCTTCTCCTCTTGTATGAGCATCCTGACCTTCTCCTCATAAGGGGGCATCATATATCTGAGGAGCTCATCGAAGAAGAGTATCGCATCCTTTTCAAATCCTATGCCGTACTTTATGGCCGTGAGCTCCGACTTCACGTTCCTGGCGAACCATTCCGGGGAGACCTGCTTATAGAGAATATCATCCACAACGGACTTTATGTACGCCTCGAATTCCCCCTGGTACGATCCGGCTATCTCAAGGTCTTCCACGCTCGCCCTTATCTCGGTGAACTTCTTTATGTGCTCGTCCTCCCATCCCTCCAGGCGCGTGAAGAGTTCGTGCATCTCTTTATCTTTGAATTTTTTAGCCACTAGGGCATAGAAGTCCCTGCGCTTCTTCTCTTTTTCTATCCCCATGTCTATGATCTCGGCGGCATTGAATATGTTCGTCATCTTATTCTCCTTTTATCTCATCGTCTTTGACGATTATATGATATTAACACATGTAAGGTACACCGGGCAACGTGATTCTAAATGACCTTCAGCACCATCAGGGTTATATCGTCAAATTGCGGCTCGTCTCCCGTGAAGGACTTAAGCTCATCCTGTATCTTTTCGATTATAGCGCGCGGCGGAAGGGAGCGGTTCTCGGTGACCGACCTCGAAAGCCGCTCCGTCCCGAACTGTTCATTATTACCGTTCAGGGCCTCGACCACACCGTCCGTATATATCGCGAGCACATCGCCGCTTTCGAGCCCTATCTCTGCCGTAGAGATGCTCGTCTGCGGGAAGAGCCCGAGAGGGATCCCCTGCGCTTTCAATAAGACGATATCGTTCTTCGCCTCCCTTATAAGAAGCGGCGGGTTATGGCCTGCGTTCACGTACTCGAGGCGGTTATTCTTCGAATCGAGGAGCGCGTAAAAGAGCGTTACGAAAAGGTTCGTCCTGCTATCCTCTACTATCAGCTGGTTCGCCTTGACTATGGCATCCGCTATGGAGAGTTTTCCTATGGTGCTTGCCCTGAGGACCGTCCTGCAGAGGGCCATGAAGAGGGCTGCGGGCATGCCCTTCCCGGATACGTCCGCCACCGTTATGCCCCACTTCTCCTTTTCTACCGGTATGAAATCATAAAAATCTCCCCCGACTATCCGCGCGGGGAATGTCGAGGCCGCTATATCGTACCCGTTTATGACGGGAGCCGAGAGGGGAAGGAAGCTCTGCTGGATATCTTTGGCTATCTCCAGCTCTTTGAGAAGGCGCTCTTTTTCGGCGGTCGTGCGTTCCAGCTCTCCGATGTATTTTTTCAGGCGCCGGGACATGATATTGAAGGACTCTGCCAGACCGGCTATCTCATCACCGCCCTTTATCCCGACTTCATAATAGAGGTCCCCTTCCGCCACATGCCTTGTGCCCTCCGCCAGTTTTTTTATAGGGCCCGTGACCCTTGCCGACATCGGTATCCCCAGGACTACGGCGAAAAAGACCGCCAGGGCCAGGACCGCCGCCGCCCTCTTCCTGACCTCTTTCTGGATGACGGCAAGGTCCGAGGCGGACATGTCAAGCCCCAGGATGGCCGCGGTCGTGCCGTCCGGGCGTCGAATGGGGGCGTACGCGGAAATGGACGCACCCCACTCGTCGGACGTTATCTTCTTATCTGCCGAAGGGGCGTTAAAACCCTCGAGCATCTCCGGGAAACCGGACGCGTCGTATTCATCCCCGTGGGAAGCCGGCGCCCTCTTCTCCTGGCCGGTCCCGCCCGACCTGATATCTATCACGAATTTAAGTATGCCCGGACGGTCCGTCTTCTTAAGCACATATATATACGAGATGGCGGGGATGATCTTCCTGATATTCGAGAGCTTCTCTTCTACTATTTTGTACTGGGGGCTATATATCCCCTCCCTCTCAGCCGGGATCATCTCAAGCACTGCTGGGTCCACCGACAGGGCGACTGTCTGTGTTATGACCGTCAGGATGCCGCGGAGGAATTTGAATTGGGAGGCGAGCGAGTGCTCATATACGATAAAATTGCTCAATATACCCGAGAGGAGGACTGCCCCTACCAGGGCGAGCATAAGTTTTGTGCGAAAACTCCTGAATAGGCCGCCCGGCCATTTCATATTCCCGCTCTTTTTCGAGATCACATTACTCCTTCTTCGCCCCTAATGGATTTATGATCATGCCGCTTAACGCCTTCGCCACGCTCTCCGCCTTCTCTACGGTCTTTCCCGCCACTTTCCCGGCCTTGTCCAGCGTACCGGAAACGGTGCCTTCCAGTTTATTGAGATCGAAGCTCGTAAAATTGGAAATGGCGGTATTCCTCAGCGACCTCACGACTATCAGGCTCACGAGAGAATACGGGTCCGTTATGTCAGTATACTCTTCATGATGATCTATGTCGTACACCTTGACTGACGGAGAGGGGCCGACGGAGTAATCCTTGAAAATGACCTTTCCTATATTGAGCTCCAGGACGTCGATCTGTATCCTGGGTGTTTTCCCCTTATCCATTTCGGACGGCCTCTCGCCTTTCCTCCCGGCCTGCACCACCTTGAGGGCATCCAGGTTCAGCTCGCCTTTTTTATTCTTCACGACATAGAACTCCGTCAAAGATAATCTAAGCTCGGCCAGATGCACGGTGCCTTTCATGATGGACTGGATGTCATAATCGACATAGATACGGGGCATGTCGAGCATGACCCTGTCGCTGAACTCTCCCGGGTTGAATAACCTCAGGTCCCTGATCTCCACTACGGTCCTGACGAGGCCGACCCTGAAGCTTCCTATATCCATCTTCAGGCCCGTGACCATCTCAACTCCTTTTTCGACAGAGGCCTTTATTATCATGTCCTTCGTTACGGCCAGGATAAAGACCGCTGCCGTAATGGCTATGATCACAGTGAATATCTTCTTCATCTTAAGGACTCTCTTTGCCGGTGACGTCATTCATACCTCAGCGCTTCTATGGGATTCAGCCTGGAGGCCTGACGCGCCGGCCATAAGCCGAATGCTATGCCCACTATCACGGAAAATATAGTCGCGAGCAGGACGGAAAAGAGCGATACCTTCACCGTCCACCCGGCGAAGACCGACAGGAGCAAAGCTATGCCGGAGCCGAAGATGACACCCAGCGCTCCGCCTGTAAAGGTCATCACCACCGCCTCTATCAGGAATTGTGTCATTATGTCCGCGTCGCGCGCGCCTATGGCCTTTCTGAGGCCTATCTCCCGCGTCCTCTCGGTAACCGATACGAGCATTATATTCATGATCCCTATGCCGCCCACGAGGAGCGATATGGCCGCGATCGACCCCAGGAGCCATGACATCGTCTGGGCCGTCTTCATCATCGTCTCCTGGATATCCGCCATATTACGGATCTCGAACGAATCTTCGCTCTCTTTTGTGTTAAGACGGTGGTTCTTTATGATCGTCTCTTTCACGGAATCCTGGACCCCGTCCATCAGGGCGAGGTCGCTCACCTCGATATCTATGGAATCTATATATTCCTTGCCCAGGACACGGTACATGGCCGTTGTGACAGGGATGACTATAAGGTCATCCTGGTCATGCCACATATTGGCCCCTTTTGCGGGTAAGAGCCCTATCACCTGGAATACTATCCTGTTCACCCTGACCAGCGAATCGACCGGGTTATCCTGGCCGAAGAGCTCTTTCGCCACGGTCGCGCCCAATAAGACGACGCGCTTACGCGACTTCAGCTCGTCCTCCGTAAAAAATCTGCCTATGGTAGGCACGGATGCGCGCATCTCGCTGTAACCGACGCCCGTGCCCTGGACCTGGGTATTCCAGTTATTGTTGGCATAGACGAGCTGTGCCTTGCCGCTTACCGTAGGTGATACCCTCTTCACGCCGGGAAGTTTGGTAATGGCGTCTACGTCCTGAAAAGTGAAACGCGTCACCGTCCCGGCTTCCATCGATACGCCATGGACCCTGTGGGAACCTGCCCTTACCATAAGCAGGTTCGATCCGAGCGAGGCCAGCGTCTGCGATATCGATTCCTTGGCGCCCTGGCCCAGGGCGAGCATCGCTATAACCGCCGCCACGCCTATCAGTATGCCGAGCATGGAGAGCATCGAACGCATCTTGTGGGAGACGATCGACCAGACGGCCTGTTTCAGATGGTCGGTGAGTTCGGCGCGTTTTATCTTGGAGCTTCCTTCGGATAATATGTGGTCTATCGAGATCGGTTTTGAGGCGACGGGAGACGCGCCTGCGGGGCCGCCTTTTACCCTCTCATCGGACACGATCCTGCCGTCCCGCATCTTTATGACCCTGCCGGCATGCCCGGCGACTTCCTCCTCGTGGGTGACGAGTATGATCGTCTTGCCCTGTTTATTCAGGTCGCCCAGGATAGCCATTATTTCGTTCTGGCTCCTGGTATCGAGATTGCCCGTCGGTTCATCGGCCAGGATGATGGGCGGCTCATTCACAAGGGAGCGGGCTATGGCAACGCGCTGTTGTTCGCCACCGGAGAGTTCATTCGGCCGGTGGGATGCCCTGTTCAGGAGGCCCACGCTCCTGATCTTCTCCGTTGCCCTCTCCTTCAGGTGGCGTTTTCCAGCATAGATGAGGGGAAGTTCCGCATTCTCAAGAGAGGTTATCCGCGGGAGGAGATGGAACTGCTGGAATATAAAACCCATCAGGCTGTTCCTCAGGACTGCAAGTTCGTCATCGGCAAGCTTCGTCACATCTTTTCCCGCCAGATGATACTGCCCGGAATCGGGACGGTCCAGGAAGCCCATCAGATGAAGAAGGGTCGACTTGCCGGAACCGGAAGGGCCCATTATGGCCAGGAACTCTCCCGCATCCACCGACAGAGATACTCCCTGCAGGGCCGCTACGCCCACCTTGCCCGTCCTATACGTCTTGTTTATATCTCTCAACTCTATCATGTATGGTCTACCTGCCGCTGCGTCTCCTGGAAGGCATAAGAGGGTTTGTGCCGGCAGCCGGGGCGGTCGGCAGTACATACTTCTGCCCTTTGACCAGTATCGTATCCTGCTCCGACAACCCGGATACCACCTCCGCGTTCTTTTCGTCCGAGATCCCCAGCTCGATCTTCCTTTCCTCCGGCGCCCTGCCGGCGCCGCGGCTTATGAGCACGTAAGGGCCTTCGTTATTCCTTTTGACGGCCTCAAGCGGTATCAGTAAAGCGTTCTCTTTTGTCTTCTCCGCGATGTTCACTGTGGCGGACATCCCCGAGCGGAAGACCTCCGGGACGGTCTCAGGCACTATATCGACCTGGTAGATGGTCACATTATTGACCACCGTCGATTCGTAATATATATGGTCCACCCTGCCGTTCACCTTTATCTTGGGGTAGGCGTCGAGATTTATGACGGCCTCCTGACCGACGCGCACGCCGCCTATATCGGTCTCGTCGACCTGGGCCTGGACGATGAGGTGGTCCGAAAGGACCATCACCGCTTCCGACGCGGTCACGGTCTGGCCGGGGTCATCGGTGCTGACTATGACCTCCCCGTCTATCGGAGATATCAAGGGGGTCGCCTTATACACATCTTCCCAGTACTTCATCTCCTCCTCGCCGCGGCCGCGCGCCGCGTCCAGGAGGGCGGCCCTTTCGGTGGAGCTCATGAGCGCAAGCGTCTGGCCGACCTTCACCTTATCTCCCTCCCTGACCAGTATCCGGTCTATGCGGCCGCTTATCGGCGGTTTCACCTCCAGCCTGTTCTGCGGCTGGACGGTGGCCGTTGAAGTTATCGTAGTACGTATGCTGCCGAGGGCGGGCCTTATCTCCCTGGTGACCTCGCCGGAGGGCTTACCCTTCAGTTTCACCAGGAATATCAACGCCATTATGACTATCGCCGATCCGAGATATATCTTCCATCTTCTATTTTTTATCATAATCCAGTGTTCCCCCTTTTGCCTGTATCCACGTCGCCTCGGCGATCAGGGCCCCCAGCTGCGCGCTCACGAGCGACTTCTTGGCCGAAACGAGATTATCTTCTATTATTATCCAGTTATCGAACGACATGAGGCCTACGGAATATTCCGCCTCCGCTATCCTGGCGCGTTCCTCCGTCGCATAAAGGTACTTCTTCCTGACGAGCACGTTCTCGACGGCGTCCTGCAGCGCGGCCCATGTATTCGATAACGTATATATGACGCCGTCGCGGCCGGACCTTTCGTTCTCTTTCGCCTGGCCCAGCACCGCCTTCGCCTGGGAGACGGCGGCAAACCTGTTCCCCCCGTCGAATATGGGAAGCGATAAGCTGGTGCCGAGAGACCATTCATTCCTGTCCGGGAACCACCGCGTATTGGTGTTCCCGATATTGGCGTTGGCATAGACCTGCGGGAAGAAGTCGGCATAAGCGGCATTCAGCCCGAACTTCGCCGACTCCTTCTTCGCTATGAGCTGTTGTAAAAGCGGCGTCGTCTCCGCCAGATCTTCAAAATCGGTCAGGGATACGTCCTGGTCCCTTACCTCAAAATCGCCCTGGGCGGTCATCGGCACGAATAAGGAACGACCGAGCTCTTTTGTAAGCTGCCTCTGAGCTACATAAATATCCCTGGTCGCCTGCCGCACTTCGTAACTGGCCTCGGCGAGGTCCGCCTCCGAAGTCAGGAGAGATCCCCTGTGCTCCCTGCCGCCTTCATATCTCAATTTTACGAGCTCCAGGTTCTGCTTGCGGCGCGCCTCTATCCCCTGGGCGACCTTCAGGAATTCCTGGGCGGTCAGGAGATTTGCAAATGCGGTCCTCAGGCTTAAGCGTATATTTGACGAGGTGACATCATAATTATATTTCGAAGATATGATGTTCCGTTCGGCGGCGGAGAGGTCGAATGAGGTCTTGAAACCGTCAAAGAGGAGCTGCTGGCCCGTCACGCTGTAATCGTACGTCGTGCTCCTGGCCCCGCCGGCCGACTTGGCGGTGCTCTCGCTCCCGCTCCCGGATACCTGCGGCATCACCGCGCTCCTGGTGACCTCTTTCGCCGCTTTATACTGTTTGATATTCTCAAAGGCGGATATGAGGGCGGGATTCTGCCTCTTCGCCTCATCAACACACGCCTTCCATTCGAGCGTCTCTTCAGCCGCCAGGGAGGCCGTGCTTAAAAGGAGTACGGCCAGAAATGACAAAATTACACGTTTACTGCTCTTCATCGTTCTTTAACCTGTCTTATATTTGTCCGGTAGATCATATTTTTCGGAAAACGGCACCGATCTCACTATGGTCCACTTATATTTTTTGGTCCCGTTGTCCTTCTCCAGCAGGTTGATGAAATACGGCTCTTTCTCCCTCTCGCCCTTAGGATTGTAAAGTATCTCCACCTGGGGCCTTCTCATCTCCAGGGAACTCTCCTTCACCACCAGGCCTATCGCGTTGTTATCGAGTTCCACAAGCGTCCCCGGAGGATAGACCCCTATCCTCCTGAAGAAGATATCCAGCAGGAGCGGATGGAAATTCTTTTCGGAAAGCTCCGTCATCTGCTCATACACCTTTTCGGGCGGGAGCGGCTCGTGATAGGACCTCTTGCTCCTGAGCGCGTCATATACATCGGCGATCGTTATCATCATGCTTACGACGTTTATCTTGTTCCCGTAAAGACGCTCCGGGTATCCCTGGACGTCGTACTTCATGTGGTGCTCGAACGAGGAGAGGGCCGCCAGCAGAGGGACATCCGGCGTCTCCAGCAATATCTCGGCGCCGTCGATAGGGTGGGATTTTATCTTCTCCGCCTCCTGGGCATTAAGCTTACCGGCCTTCTTTATGATGTGGGCCTCCATCACCAGTTTGCCGGTGTCGTGCAGAAGGGCCGCTATCCCTATATCGGCCAGGAGGTCTTCGCCGATGCCCAGGGCTTCAGCCTGTACCAGGGTGAATATGGCCACGTTTATGGAATGGACAAAGGTGCCCTCGTCGCGCTTCTTCAGCGATGACAGGATGAGGAACGAATGGACGTTCCTGAGCAGGTTGCCCACGATCTTCGTGACGACAAAACGCGCGGCCGCCATGTCGACGGGCCTGGACTCGCTTATGTCGGCCGATATCTTGCGTAAAAAACCGAGCCCCTGTTCGAAACTGGCATCCGCCTCCGCGTATCCGGTACCGCTATCCGCCGGAGGCGCAGGGCGCTCATCCGGCGCCCCTATGGTCCCTATTATGATGCCTGTTATGCCGCGCGATTCGAGCGCCTTCGCCGCTCCGCCGTCCTTCTCCGCCGCCCTGGCGTTCTCGGAGAGGAGGTCGAGGAAATCCGTCAATTCCGCCCTGGTGACACCTTTAAGGAAACTTATCTTCTCTATCTTCATCTTCTTCAGGCGGGAGATGAAGTTGCCTATATTCCTGCTTATCTCGTAAAACGGCTCCTTTTCGAAGGCTATCTCGTCGCCGATCACGCCTATCGTTATCTCGCTTCTTTCCGACAGGGCGTCGTTCAATTTCGAATAGAGGGCCGTGATGGAGTCCTTTGTGAGATTATGTTCCTTACCGTATATATTCCTTATCTGGATGGCGCTCATCAGCCCCCAGACGACCTTCTCCACAACGGCTTTGATATCTCTCGTGACCATTCAGGCCGCCTTCCCCTTTACCGTGCTGTCGGATTCCAGGACCAGGCGGCACATGCTCCTCACCGATTCGTTCGGATCATTTGCCGCTCTTTTCACATACTCTAGCGCCTCGGCTCTGCCTATCCTCCCCAGGCTTATCACGGCTTCCGCGCGCATGGTGTTCACTTTCCTTCTGTTAAAAAAAGGCCGGCGGGACAATATCCTGCCGAGGTAAGGCAGCGACTCCTGCACCTTGAAATCCCCGCACAGCGTTATCAGGTCCTGCAATAAGACATTTTTGAAAAAGCCCCTGTCCAGTATATCGAACAGCTTCTTTATCACCCCGCCGTCACCGGTCTTTACCAGCGCCTCCAGGACCTTCTTCTTTATATACGGATGTCTCTCTTTTTCAAAGAGCTCCAACGCGCCCTTTCTCTCCTCCGCGCTCTCCGGGCAGAACTCCTCCAGGGCAAGGAGCCGCATCCGGGCATCGGCATGCGTTATCAGCTTCTTCGCGACCGCGCTGAATCTGTCCTTATCCAGACCCCTCAGTATCCTGCAAAATTCGTTCAGTATATTGATCGGGGTGCCCGGCGGGGCCTTTTCTATACGCAGGACGATCTCCTCCGCCGTATTACCCCCCATCTTCGATAAGATGTAGCCCATCTTCTCCAGGCCGGACTGGTCCTGCGCTGCCGTGAAGGAGTCGAGCAGCGCCTCGACCGGCCGCTCTCCGGCCTTAATAAGGATATATGCTATATCATCGAGCGTCCTGTGGTCCGCCGCGGGGATGAACGATATGATCTTATCTGCCCTTACAAGGCCTTTTATGCGCGAAAGCATCTCTTTTACGGATGCGCCTATGGCTTCATTGCCTGTCTGCGACGGGCTCAGTTTCTCGGTGAAGAGCTCTAACATCTCCTTCATCACCCCGACATAGGCCGGGCCCGGTATCTCTTTGAAAGAATCCGCCAGTATGCCGCACATCTTCTTGAATTTCACCGGGTCGCTCTCAAGCCACAGTATATTGAGGAGAAGCCTGACCTTCTCTCTCCTCAGGTTCTCTTCCTTCAGGAACTCTTTATACTCGCCCACCAGCACGGAGTACCTCCCGGATGGGCCGGCGCCGCCGTCATCCCTGTCTATCAGGTTCCCTACGGCCAGGTTGTATATCCGGGAGATGAATTCGTTATCCGGATGCGTCTCAAAGAGCTCCTTGACCGAGACCTGAAGCCCGGAGAGCTCATTCTCCCCGAATAATTTCTTCTCGAATAATTTATCCGTGACCATTGACGCTATGCTGTCGGACCTGCCGGTGCCCGATACAAGCTTATTGAAGACCTTCACCATATTCTCGTTTATATTGTCGCCGCTCTGCATCAGCGAAGCTATGAAGTCCGCCACCATATCGTCCGAAAAACCTTTGAAGAGCGTATTGGAGAGGGCCGTTGGATCATCTTTGGAAGGATCACCCTTAAAGAGGCTGGCCACCAGGGCCGGGTCGAGGTTCAGTATGATATCCGACAGCTCTTTATTGGCGGCCTTCGCAGGGGCGCCGGGGTGTTTCTCGAAATATCTGCTCATGCCTGAAAATATATCCTTGATCTCTTCTGCGGTCGCCTTATCGTCAAGCCTCGTAAGCGCGGCCCTGTATATCTTATTCAATACGGAGGCGGCCCCTTTCGGGTCCTTCAGGAACGAATTTATGAATTCGGCCTTTGACTCCGGCAGGAGACCGGTCTTCAGGTCCTTCCCTATCCCGGAGAGCGACTGCCATATGGCCTTCTCATCCATGGCGGAAGATGCCCTGGCGCTCGTCAGGAGCGAACTGTAATCTATCTCCTTTATGGTCATATGGGCCACGGAACCGATGTTCTTCGCTATGCCCCCCTTCGAAGAGATCACCTTCGGGTCGTTCTTTATGAAACCGAAGAACTCCGAAAGCTCTTCTACGCTTATCCCCCTTGCAAAAGAGACGGCTATTATCCCTCTCTTGTGCATATAGCCGGCGACCTTGGCGTAAAAATCGCCGGTCACCTTTACGAATATGCCGTTCAGGAGGATGGCGTCCGGGGTGATGCCCAGATCTATCTTCTCTTCACCGGTAAGCCACATATCGAGCACGTCTTTGAAGAGCTTTACCGCGCCCTTGAACGTGGAATGCTCGGGCGGGTATAACGTGCTGTTAGTCAGGGCGGCGTTAAGGGAATTTATGAGCCGGCCGTACAGCCCGGTCTTCTCTTTTGATAGCTTTTCGTCCATAAGGCCCTTTGTCCTGATAACCGATCAGGTGACGGAAGAGGTGCCGGCGGCGACACCCTCAAACTGGCTGTTGTCCCCGTCCAGCATGAACGTACCGCCGGCCTGTCCGCTCGTCACCGGGTGGCCGTCGATAACCGGGGAAGCGTCCAGATCGACGATAGCGCTCCACCTGTTGCCCTGCTGGTTCCATGTCCCGTCTTTGAATGTTATCGACGCGGATGTCGGCGTCGTTTCGGTAAGGGTCACCGTCCACCCGGCCGATGGCTGCGCGCTCTGCTTGAACGTCCCGGAGATGATCCCCGCCCATATATAATCCGACGACCCGTTGCCGTATAACCGCGTATCCATATTAAATGTCGTGAACTGCTGGCTGCCGGCCGTCTTCGCCATGTTCTCTGCCGCGGATATCTGTGTGATGGGCACGTTGACGAAGGCGGCAAGCTGGGCCGCGTTGAACCCGAGGAACTCCTCCGAAAAATTTTTGTAGGCCACATACCATTCCCCGCCGCCCATCGCCTGCCACGTCATGTCCGGCGTAGCGGTCGGATCGGCTATGCCTACGACATCTCCGTCAAGGATATACCCGCCGGCGAACGTCTCATAATCGCCCGGCTCGCCCATCAGGGTGAAGAACACCCCCCTGAATTCACCCACCAGCTGGTTCGTCTTCTGGCCGGGGACAGGGTCCCTGTCGTCCCACAGGATCCCGTCCATCGTACCGAGCCATGAACAGTCATCGTACTGTTCCCCGCCTACGGCGAGCACCCAGTCATCTGATGTCGTCGAGGTGTAGGTGCCCTGGGCCTGGAGCTGCCATATCCCCCAATCGAGGTCTGGCAGATTGAATGTGACCCCGGATAGCCCCGTATCTGAGCCGGTGGCACCGCATGTTATGTCGCCGCCCGCGTCAAAGCTCCCGACACCCCTGCCGTAAACCGACTTTGTCACGAGAGAGGCGCCATTAAGGTCATAACCCGCCCCCAGGACCTCTCTCTGGTTAAATACGACATCGTCCGATTCCGCCAATAAACTGTTGAATGTCTTCAACACCGGCCAGTACTTACCTTCATATGTGAATGTCATCGTCCCGGCCCATCCTGACGGGTCGCGATAAAGGCATAGGGCCTTGCCTTTCAGGGTCGTCCTGTCGGCATCCGTGGATTTAGAGAGCGAGGCGCCGAGGAACCCCCTGTACTGGCCGTTATTGTCCGTTTTGCACTTGAAGTCATCGCTTACCCAGAAGGCATAAAGCTCCGGGATATAGACATTCCTTGCGACGCCGCCGGTCACCGATCCCTTACCGACCGTGATCCACTGATTGAAGACGCTTACCGAAAGCGAAAAACTCCCGTCCATACCGTTATACGGCAATTCCGGGCTGAAGATGACCGTTGAGCCGTCTACGGCGATCTTTCCCACCAGGCCCGCAAATGTCAGGCTCTCTATATAGGATACCCCGGGTATCGGGTGTGGCCTGTTTGCCTCCGTTATGGGTATGAGGGCCGGAGGCACCTGGAATGCGCCCGGACCGCCCTTCCCCTCCCCCTTTGCGTGGCCGCCGCCGTCCTTATTAAGCCCTATCGCGTGCTTCCCTCCTTCTCCGGTAGCCCCCGCATCGTTCGCGGGCGCCGTATACCCGTCGTGGACGACGCCGTAGTCGAAAGACGCATTGAGCGATGTCCTGGCCTCGTTCGATGTCATGGCCGGCGCGGCTACCGCGCCCGTATTCGACGATACGGTATTCTGCCCGGATCCGACGAACTGCGTATCGCCCGATATCGTATTTGTGACGATACCGCCTCCGCCTTCATAAAATGCCTGCGTGGCGGCAGGGCTTATAGTGAGGAACATCACGGTCCCTCTTACACCGCACATGGCGGTAGGCGTCTTTATGCGGAAGTTCGAGTTCTTGCCCAGTTTTTCGACAACGGCCTTTACCTTTCCCATATCGGATTCAAAAGTGTTGTCGAACTCGCCGGTCTTCGGGTCCCGCTTCAATGTAGCGAGGGCGATCCGGGAGCCGGGCTGGATATGGAGAAGATTGCCGTTGTCCAGGAGAAGCGTGGCCTTCCCGTCCTCCGAGGTCTCTATCCTGTCGCCTTCCCCCAGCGTCTCATCGGGTTTAGCGTAATGCCAGTCGGAGGCGCCTTTCTTTAATACGCGGACCCCGCCTACCAGCGTCGTAATGGAACAACTCATGGCCGCGGAGGTCTTCCCGATAGAGACCGCTTTTATGACGGTCGGCTTCGTATCCTTCTCGTGGAGCATGAACTCCGACTCCATATACGGGCGGGGAGCTTCCGGGGGCGCATCGAACGGCACCATGACCGCCTCGCCGTTCGCTATATCTTTCACCTGGCCGGGCAGCGCGACGTTACAGATCGACAGCCGCCCGTCCTTCACCAGGGCGCTCGTCCGTTCGGCCTGGTAGAGGACCAGGACCTGTGTCCCCTTGACGGCCCCTTTTGAGTTAGGGGTGGTTATCATAAAGGTGTCCGGGCGGCCTGTTTTGGAGACATCGGCCAGCACCTTGCCTCTGGCGATGTGTATCTCGGCATGCTCCCTTGCGCTGCCCGCAACTTTGAATTCTTTTATCTCCATGCGTGTATTAGGGGCTATCTTAACGGTGCTCCTGTCCGTGAATTCCAATTCGGCCTTGGAATGGCCTTTTGTGCGGACAGAGTCACCCTCGAATATCGGGAGTCCTTCCGCCAGGGACACCGCTTCGTTATCGGGCGAGCGTGTCACATCGACCCTCCCCTCCACCGCGGTGACCTTACCTATCGGAACGGCACCGGCCATGGCAACGCATGGCATGAGCAAAAACGCGCATAACGGCAGGATGCTTTTCATCTTCATTCCGGGTCACTCCTTAAGTTTTAAAATTTATACTTCATGCCCGCGCCGAAGACATTCCGGGTGTACTTGTAAACGCCGATACTGGCGTTATCGTCCGTGAACGTGTACGTCAACTGCACCTCGGCGTTCTTGAAGACCTCTATCGCGACGAGGTTCGATACCGTAATTATGTTGTCGGAACGCCTTTTGTCGTAAACGTTATTCTTCCTGAGATAATCCTGGTAAAAGTACTCGCATACGATATTCCATTTCACATTTTTCAATACGGGGATGACCGACATCATGGTGAGCTTGTTGCCCCAGTACCTCCAGTTCTCGCCTTTGGTGTCATCGCAGTTCATCGAATAACCTAAACTGAAGACGCCCTGGTTCTTGGCGAAGAAATGGTACCACCCGACAGAACATACATATTCGCTTGAGGTCCTGTTCTCATCCGCCGGGTCCGGCGGCCAGAGGAATATCTTGCGGTTGTAAAGGAACGAGAACTGGGCCATGTCGTTCCTGTCTATCATATAGTTGGTCAGATTGGATACGCTCGCGGTGGAGAGGTACCCCTTATCGTGCACCGATACATAGTTATAATGGGTCGGGAAGGTCACCGCCAGTTTGTCAAAGTAGAAAGAAGGGAGAAGCGTTATGTCGTGGCTCACCATGTCGTAGAAACCGAGGTCGGTCTGTTTGGCGTAATAGAAAGAGTAACCCGGTTTTATCGATACATTGTCGCCGAACCTGAAGTTATAATCGCCCTGGCAGGTATATACCTGCCGCCAGTCCGCCTGGTCCGATATGCCGCTCACGGTCGTCTCATCGTCCGGCATCAGGACGACATTGGTATCATATTGCGCCCCCGCCGTCGCATAACCGTGGAACGGCTTCGTCGCGTCTTCCACGCGCGATATGGTATCCATATACTCGTTGGCGAACGTCGCCAGGTCCGCCGTCGGCTGGGTCATGACGACGTCTTTGAATACTTCGTTCGCCTTGGAGAGCTGCTTCGCCTGTAGATAGGCCATACCCTTATAATACTTGACGGTCCCGACGAGCGATTCGTCCAGCTCCCCGGCCTTATCGAACGAGGCTATTGCGCCGTCGACATCTTTGTTCTCTTTGAGCAGTATGAGCCCTTTCATAAAAGCGATCTGCGCCGGGGCCACCCCCTCCGCCTCCGCCACGGCGACCCATTTCTTCGCATCTTCTATCTCATCCAGCTTATAGAGCAGGTCTATCAGTTCTGGGACGGCGTAATTTATCTTAGGACTAAGGGTAGCGGCTGCCTCAAGGTGGGGCCTGGCCTCCTTATACCTCTGCATCTGTTTCAATGTCAACCCCAGGTAGTAAGCGACCGTGGAGGAGCCGGGGTCTCCTGTCCTCAGTTCCTGTAACGGGATGAGCGCCTCATCGTAGTTCTCGTGGTCATAAAGCCATACGGCCCTGTCGAGCTTCCCGGCATCTCCCGGCCTTCCGTCTTCCGGGAAAACGGGTGGAACGATTGCTGACATATAGAGCACCGGAACAATACTCAGCATAATATAGAACGGCTTACAGCACCTCATTAATATAATATTACCCTATAATAGCGAAAAGTCAATATCGCGTTGGGAACGATAAATTTTTACGGATAGGCGCCTCTGGCGCCATGCCGCACTTCAGGGTCCTGTTCACGGCCTGAATTTTTTCGCCGTGCACTACCAATTTTGCATAGCAAAATTGGTGCCTACAGCCTGCCTATAGCCTTGAAGGCTGCGGTTTACGTCTCGCGAATTTGCAGGAATT